>Ga0116230_10000237_pt1 | contig 45027 bp, 38 predicted proteins | sample S1TSphfallax_3_FD_88678 | JGI IMG/M metagenome (GOLD analysis project Ga0116230, IMG submission 88678) | Host-associated microbial communities from peat moss isolated from Minnesota, USA - S1T2_Fd - Sphagnum fallax MG | ecosystem: Host-associated > Plants > Peat moss > Unclassified | place... | reverse complement strand
GCAGCGGTAGCGGCGAGGCAGGCCAGCGTCAGGCACAGGGCAGCGCACGTGGCGGCGTAGATCGAACGGCTCATGCTGAGTGATTCCTTGGCGTCGCGAAACGAGATTCGACTCCGACGCGGCGAAGAGGTTCAAGCCGGCGCGGATAATTCAGGAGCGGAGTTTAACAGACCCCTGCTCAACCGCGCGGATGATGCGCCGTGTGCAGCTCCTTGAGCCGCTCGCGCGCAACGTGCGTGTAGATCTGCGTCGTCGACAAGTCGCTGTGGCCCAGCAGCATCTGCACCACACGCAGATCGGCGCCGTGGTTCAGCAGGTGGGTGGCGAAGGCGTGGCGCAGCGTGTGCGGCGACAGCTCCTTCTCGACGCCCGCCTTCTTCGAATAGCGTTTGATGATGTGCCAGAACGCCTGGCGCGTCATGCGGTCGCCGCGGCGGGTCGGGAACAAGTAGTCGGTCTGCCGTTCGAGCAGGATCTCGATGCGCGGACCCTGCATGAACTGCTGCAACCAGCCGACGGCCTCGTCGCCGAGCGGAATCAGGCGTTCACGGTTGCCCTTGCCGACGACGCGCATGACGCCCTGGTTGAGGTTCACTTGGTTGTGCTTGAGGCTCACGAGTTCCGAGACGCGCAGTCCGGTCGCATAGAGCACCTCGAGCATCGTTCGATCCCGGTGGCCCAGGGGGTCGGTCACGGTCGGTGCCTCGAGCAGCGCATCGACCTCCGCTTCGGTCAGTGACTTCGGCAGGGAGCGCCCGATCTTGGGCATCGCGATCTGCGCGGTCGGATCGACGCTGATGACCAGTTCGCGCACCATGAAGCGGTAGAAGCGCCGGAAGCTGGACAGTTGCCGCGCGGTCGACCGTGGTCGGGAACCGCCTTCGACCCGCGCCGCGATGAAACCCAGCAACTCGATCCGGGTGGCCGTGAGCAGCGAGCTGGCGCGCGCCTCGAGCCAGCGGGCGAGGGAGGTCAAATCGGCGCGATAAGCGGCGAGCGTGTTGGCCGACAGCCCGCGCTCCATCCACACGGCATCGAGAAAGCGCTGCAGCGCCGGGTCCGCTGGCTCGCCCTGTGGAGGTACCTTTGCGTCCGAGGTCCGTGTATAAACCGTTCGTTTCAGAGCCGTCGCCATAGATTTCCAGGTGCTTACATTCGCTGCCAAAAAGCTGCGGTTTTGCGTTGACAGTCCGCAGTATGCGAGGCGCCCCCAGGAGTCGGCGTGACCCGAATCACAGTAACGTGAACTATTAACATAAGGAGAACCAGATCACAGAACTCAACCCAATACGTGTGGCAAACCGGCCCGGTGCGCTGATTTCCCTCGGTTTGTGGCTGTACGCCGCCTACGGACTGATCGCGTTCCTCACCCTCGCGATTTCCGCCTTGATCGTCAACCTGTTCGTGCCCTCGTTGCGCACGAGAAGACGCGTCGCCGCCTGGTTCGCGCGCGCCTTTTTTCGGGCGGCGGGCATCCCTTTGCGGGTCGAGGGGATCGACCGGCTCCCCTCGGTGCCCTGCGTCGTCGTCGCGAATCACGCCAGCTACATCGACGGCGTCGTCGCCTGCGCGGCGCTCCCGCCCGACTTCGCGTTCGTGATCAAGAAGGAGATGGTTCGCGTGCCGCTCGCGGGCTTGCTCCTGCGGCGCTTGGGCTCGGAGTTCGTCGATCGCTTCGACCGGCGGCAAAGCGCGAACGATGCGCGGCGCATGTTGAAGACGGCCTCGACCGGCCAGTCCCTGGTGTTTTTCCCCGAGGGCACCTTTACGGCGGCGCGGCAGGTGGGCAAATTTCTGCGGGGGGCCTTCGCGACCGCCGAGCGGGCGGAAATGCCCATCGTCGCGGCCGCCATCCACGGAACACGCGACGTCCTGCCGTCGGACAGCATGTTATTGCGGCGCAAACCGATTCGATTCGAGGTGTTGCAGGTGCTTTACGGCACCGACGCGCGCTCGCTCAGCCGCGAGATGATCGCGCAGGCGGTCTCCGAACCCCTGGCGTGAGCCCGACTAGTGGCCTTGCGGCCACCGCCAGTGGGGCGGGCGTCCCTGCCCTAGCCATGCCCAAATCCCTTGGCAATCCGTCGTATGCGGCGTCCGTGGCCTATCAACATGGTGTTCCCCACTTAGGTAAGCGACAACGCGGGGCAAATCCCCTCACGCCGAGCAAATTTTTTTGCGTCGCGTGGATAAGTGTTTTCAAGGCGGGAGCTTTGTGGTCTATTACGCGACCGTTTTTGAACTGCGACGACTCGAAATCCGCGCAGCGGACGCGCGTAGCGGAGGTGTGCTCGATGAGCGAAGAACAGCGTGATGTCATGGAGTACGAGGTCGCGATCGTCGGCGGCGGCCCGGCGGGCCTCGCGGCGGCAATCCGCTTGAAACAACTCAAACCCGATACGAGCGTGTGCCTGCTCGAAAAAGGGGCGAGTCTTGGCGCCCATTCCCTGTCGGGCGCGGTGTTGGAGCCCGGGCCCCTCGACGCCTTGCTCCCGGACTGGCGTGCGCACGCCCCGGCTACCTGCGTGCCGGCAAAGCGGGACGAGTTTTCCTACCTGACGCGGCGGCGGCGCTTCAAGCTGCCGACGCCGCCGCAGATGGCCAATCACGGCAACCTCATCGTCTCACTCGGCCAGTTGACTCCGTTGCTCGGGCAGGCGGCCGAACGCGCCGGGGTCGACGTATTTCCGGGATTCGCGGCAGCCGGGGCGCTGTTCGATGACGAGGGAGCAGTCAAAGGGGTCCGGATCGGCGACATGGGCGTCGAGAAAAACGGCGATCGTGGCCCCAATTTCGCGCTTGGACCGGAAATTCACGCGAAACTGACGATATTCGCCGAGGGTTGCCGCGGCAGCGTGTCGAAACAGTTGATTCGCCGCTTCCAGCTCGACGCCGGCGCGTCTCCACAGACCTACGGCTTAGGCTTCAAAGAACTGTGGCAATTGCCCCCGGGACGCGGCGAGCCGGGATTGATCCAACACACGCTCGGCTGGCCCTTGGACTCGAACACCTACGGCGGCAGCTTTCTCTACCATCTGAACGACGACCGGGTGTACGTCGGCTTCGTCCTCGGGCTGGACTACGAAGACCCCCGCTTGAAGCCCTTCGAGGCATTTCAACAATTCAAGAATCACCCCTCCGTCCGCGGCTTGCTCGAGGGCGGAGAGATTCTCGCCGCCGGGGCAAGGACCGTGATCGAGGGAGGTTTTCAATCGATGCCGAGGCTCGAGATGCCGGGCGCGCTGCTCGCGGGCGACGCCGGCGGCACCTTGAACACGCCCAAAATCAAAGGCATCCACCAGGCGATCCGCTCCGGCGTGACGGCCGCCGAGCACTATGCGGAAACCGGCACGAGCGCGGGTTTCGATCGTCGCTGGCGCGCATCGACGGGCGGCCGCGAGTTGCACAAGGTGCGCAACATCCGGCCCGGATTCCGGCGCGGCCTGTGGCTGGGACTCGCCAACGCGGCGCTCGAGACGGTCACGGCGGGCAAGCTGCCGTGGACCTTGCCCAATCACGCGGACCATTCGGCACTGAAGACCTTGGATGCCTACACGTCCCCGGACCGGGACTGGGGCGAGCGCGAACTGCCGCCGCGGGACCGTCTCGCGTCGGTATTCTTCGCGGCCACGGTGCATGAGGAAAATCAGCCCGTGCACCTGCACGTCGCCGATACGTCGGTTTGCGCAACCCGCTGTGCGCGGGAGTTCGGCAATCCCTGCGCGAATTTTTGCCCGGCGAACGTCTACGAGATGATCGACGACGGCGCAGGCGGCCGGAGGCTGCAGATCAATTCGTCGAATTGCGTGCACTGCAAGGCGTGCGACATCAAGGAGCCGTACGAGGGCCAGATCACCTGGGTACCGCCCGAGGGTGGGTCGGGACCGAATTACCAAGGGCTCTGAGCGGACGCGACCCCGGTGAAGGACGCAGCCTCAATCGAGGCGCATCTCGCGCAGGAGGTCGCGGCGCATCGGCTCGAGGCCGATCCGGCCCAACTGCACGCCGCGCGTCGTCTCGATGCGCTCGCCGAGCGGCTGAACGCGTCGGCGCCGCCGGGCTGGTTTCGCAGCCGAGGGGCGGCAAACGCGCCGCCGGGGATCTACCTCTGGGGCAGCGTCGGCCGGGGCAAGACCTTTCTGATGGATCTGTTCTACGACTCGCTGCGTTTCGCGCAGCGGGACCGCCGTCACTTCTATCAGTTCATGCAGACCGTGCATGCCGAGTTGCGCGCGAGCGCCGGTCGCGAGCGCCCCCTCGAAGAGGTGGCGGCCCGGCTCGCCGAGCGCAGTCGGGTGATCTGTCTCGATGAGTTCTTGGTCCTCGACATCGCCGACGCGATGATCCTGGCGGGCCTGCTCGACGGACTGCTGCGCCGGAGCGTGACCCTGGTCGCGACCTCCAACCGACCGCCGCGGGACTTGTACAAGGACGGACTGCAACGTCAGCGCTTCTTACCGGCAATCGACCTGCTCGAGCGGCGGCTCGAGGTGCTCAATTTGCAAGGCGGCACCGATTACCGTCAGCGCTCCTTGCTGGCCGCCCGCACCTATCTGCGATCCGACGCACCCGAGAGCGAGGCGGAATTGGAGCGTTTGTTCACCGTGGCCTGCGGCGCGATGCGCAGCGGCCCCACGAGCGTGGAGCTGCAGGGTCGGCCGCTCGCGGCGCGCGACAGTGGCGGCACCGCGGTCTGGTTCGATTTCACCGCCTTGTGCGCCACCACGCGCAATGCCGCCGACTATCTGGAACTGGCACAGCGGTATCGCACCATCTTCGTCTCCCGAGTCCCGCGTTTCACGAGCGAGGACGACGATGCCGCGCGGCGCTTCCTGATCTTGATCGATGCGTTGTACGATCGCGGCCGTGCGATCGTGCTCTCGGCCGCCGCGGAGCCCCCCGACCTCTATCACGGCGAGCGCTTGCGCTTCGAGTTCGAGCGAGCCGCTAGCCGTCTCGTCGAGATGCGCTCGGAACACTACCTCGCCCGCCGCAGCCCGCCGTGAGGCGTCGCCCGTCCGGCCCTGGCATAATGGACCGGATGAGGACGGACATCAGCTTTCGGTTTCCCTGCCACCGCGTGCTCGACGAACTCGGGAATGTCACGGCCGAACTGCCCCCCTTCGCGCACGACGCCGAGGACATGCTGCGCATGTACCGTCTGATGACGCTGGCGCGCGCCTTCGACGCCAAGGCGGTGAATCTGCAGCGGACGGGACAGCTCGGCACCTATGCTTCCTGTCTTGGCCACGAAGCGACCCACGTCGGCGTGGCCGCGGCCATGCGGCCCGAGGACGTGCTCGCACCGGTCTACCGGGAGTATGCGACCCAGATGTGGCGCGGCGTGACCATGCGCGAGATCCTGTTGTATTGGGGTGGCGACGAGCGCGGCAACGACTTCGCGACGCCCAGACAAGATTTTGCCTGGTGCGTTCCGATCGCGACGCAGACGCTGCACGCGGCCGGCGCGGCGATGGCTTTCAAGATCCGGGGCGAGCCACGTTGCGCACTGGCCTACATCGGGGACGGCGGCACGTCGGAGGGTGCATTTTACGAGGCGATCAACCTCGCCGGCGCGCGCGCCCTGCCGGTCGTCTTCGTGATCGTCAACAACGGCTGGGCGATTTCCGTGCCCGTCGCGGCGCAGACCGCGGCCGAGAGCCTCGCGCAAAAGGCGGTGGCCGCCGGCATCCCCGGCTTTCAGGTCGATGGCAACGACGTGATCGCGGTCCGCGAAGTGGCGTCCAGGGCGCTGGCCGTGGCGCGCGGCGGCGGCGGACCCGCGGTCATCGAAGCCCTGACCTACCGGCTCAGCGATCACACGACGGCCGACGACGCGAGCCGCTACCGTTCGCCCGAGGCCGTGCGACTCGCCTGGGCGCAGGAGCCTCTGCTGCGCCTGCGCAAGTTCCTGCTCCAGGCCGGTTGTTGGGATGCCGCCCGGGAACAGGTGCTGCTGGAGGACTGCGCGGCCCAGGTCGAGGCGGCCGTCGCCGAATACCTCGGCACGCCGAAACAATCGACCGACGCCATGTTCGACCATCTGTTCGCCCAGCCCACCGCGCAACTGCTCGAACAGCGCGACATCGCGCGCCGCTATGCCGGCAAGTCCGGTAGCCACTGACGATGCCCAAGGTGACGATGATCGAGGCGATCGCGATGGCGCATGCCTGGGAAATGCAGGCCGACCCCTGCGTCGTGGTGATCGGACAGGACGTGGGCGCCAACGGCGGGGTGTTCCGCGCGACCGCCGGCCTGCAGCAGCGTTTCGGCGCCGACCGCGTCCAGGACACCCCGCTCGCCGAGTCGATGATCGCCGGCATGTCGGTCGGCATGGCCGCGCAGGGTTTGAAGCCCGTCGCCGAAATCCAGTTCATGGGCTTCATCTATCCGGCGCTCGATCAAATCATCAATCACATGTCGCGCATGCGCTATCGCACGCGGGGACGGCTCAGCTGCCCGGTCGTGATCCGCACGCCGCATGGCGGCGGCATCCATGCGCCCGAACATCATTCGGAGAGCACCGAGAGCTTGTTGTGCCACGTCCCGGGGATTCGCGTCGTGATCCCCTCCTCGCCCGCGCGTGCCTACGGGCTGCTGCTCGCGGCGATCCGTGATCCCGATCCGGTCGTCTTCCTCGAGCCCGCCCGTCTCTATCGCGCAGTGCGCCAGGAGGTCGCCGACGATGGGCGGGCGCTGCCCCTGGACCGGTGCTTCATACTGCGCGAGGGCGGCGACGTGACGATCGTGACCTGGGGAGCCATGACCGCGGAAGTGTTGCGCGCGGTCACGGAGTTGGACGAGGAGGGGGTCAGCGCCGAAGTCCTCGATCTCGCCACCTTGAGTCCGATCGACAGCGGCACGATCCTGGCGTCGGTCGCGAAGACGGGCCGGCTCGTGATCGTGCACGAGGCGGCACGCAACGTCGGCGTGGGCGCGGAGATTGCCGCGCTCGTGGCCGAACACGGGCTCTATGATCTGCAGGCGCCGATCCAGCGCGTCGCCGGGTACGACACGGTGATGCCTTTGTTCCGCCTCGAACAGGAATACATACCGGGCGTGCGGCGCATCGTCGATGCGGTCCAGGCGACGCTCGCCGCCTAGAGTAGCGAAGCACCATGACGACATTCAAACTTCCGGATTTGGGCGAAGGTCTGGCCGAGGCCGAAATCGTCACGTGGCACGTCGCCGTGGGCGACACGATCAGCGTCGATCAGCCGATGGTCTCGGTCGAAACGGCCAAGGCCGTCGTCGATTTGCCGGTGCCGTTCGGCGGCGTGGTCGAACGCCTGCATGCGGGCCCGGGCGAGATCGTTCCGACCGGTGCGCCGCTGATCGACGTGGCGCCGACCGTCGCCGCGGGCGCGGGCGCGGGCGCGGGGGCGGGGCATTCCGGCGCGACCGCGGTGAACTCCGCCACGGTCGTCGGCACGGTGCCGAGCAGCGACGAAGAATTGATCGAGAGCTTCAGCTACGAGCGGCCGCCCGCGGACGCGCCGGCGCGGGGTCGCGCGGTACCCGTGGCGCGCGCCCTCGCGAAACGGCTGGGATTGGACCTGGGCTCGGTCGCGGGCAGCGGGCCGGGAGGACTCATCACGCTCGACGACGTGCTCGCGCGCGCCAACGTGAGCGCGAGCGCGCCGGCGATCGCCAAGATGGCCGCCCAGGCGCAGACCGAGCCCACGCCCCTGCGCGGATCGCGGCGGGCGATGGCCCACACGATGACGCTCGCGCGGGATCAGATTGCCTTGTCGACGGTCTGCGACGACGCCGACATCGAAGCCTGGGGCAAGACGGGCCGTGCGGGCGGCGGCTACATGCTGCGCCTGATGCGGGCCCTCGCCCGGGCCTGCGCCGTCGAGCCCGCGCTGAACGCGTGGTACGACGCCAACGAGAACTCGCGCCTCGTGCTCAAACACGTCGACCTCGGGGTGGCGGTCGACACGCCGGGCGGCCTGATCGTGCCGGTTTTGCGCAACATTCAGGCGAGGTCGCCGGAGGAGTTGCGCGCAGCGCTCGCCACGCAAAAGGAGGCCGCCCATCAACGGGCCCTGACCGGCGAGGATTTGCGCGATTTCACCCTGATGCTGTCGAACTTCGGAACACTCGCGGGCCGCTACGGGATCCCGCAGGTCGTACCGCCCGCGGTCGCGATCCTGGGAGCCGGCAAGGTGCGGCCCGATCCGGTCGTCGTCGACGGACGCATCGAGGCGCATCTGCGCATGCCGCTGTCCTTGAGTTTCGATCATCGCTGCGTGACCGGCGGCGAGGCTTGCCGGTTCCTGGCCGCGGTGATCGCCGATTTGGAATCAGCCGACTAGGCAGCGAGCCGTCAGAGTTCGCGCCAGGGGACCACCAGGGGAGAGTTTCATGGTTTTCGATCCGCCCAAATGGATGCCGGCGACGCAGCGGTCGCGGTTCCTGCGAAATTTCTACGCCACCGTCGATGCCGAGGATCTGGTCGCCGCGGAAGGCCGGCTCGCGCCGATCGCGTGGTCGCTGCTGGCCTTCGGCCGGCGCCGACGACCGCGGCAGACGCTCGTACGGGTATTCAATGCGACGTTGCACGAACACGGGTATGCCTCGCCGCACACCATCGTCGAAATGGTCGGGGAGGACATGCCGTTTCTCGTCGACTCGATCGGTCTCGCCCTCGCGCGGCGCGGACTGTCGCTGCACTTCCTGGCGCATCCGATCCTGCGCGCCGCGCGCGATGCGGCAGGAGTGCTGCGCAAGCTCGAGTCGCGCGAGACCCGCGGCGACAGCGGCACCTTGGAATCCCTGCAACACATCGAGGTCGATCGCATCGTGGAGCCGGACGAGCTCGAGGGTCTGGCCGCGGAAATCGCGCGCAACCTCGACGACGTGCGGGTGGCCTGTGAAGACTGGTCGAGGATGCAGGCGGTGCTGCGCGAGACGGCGGCCGCGCTGAGCGACGCGAAATCGCAATTCGACGCGAACGATCTCAGCGAAACCCGCGCGCTGCTCGACTGGATGGCGGTCCGGCATTTCACGTTCGTCGGCTACCGGGAGTACCGCCTGCGCGGCGGCAAGGGGCGCGAATCGCTCGTGCCGCTCGAGGAAACCGGATTAGGTGTTCTTCGCGCCGGCCACCGGCCCCAGGACTCCACGGGTCGCATCCTGGCGAGCGACATCCGCCGCCAGAGCCGCTCGCGGGATCTGGCGCTCGTGACGAAGGCGAACATCGCCTCGACGGTGCACCGCGGGGGCTTCCTCGATTACGTCGGCGTCAAGCAATTCGCGCGCGACGGCCGTCTGATCGGCGAACGTCGCTTCCTCGGGCTGTGGACGTCGGCCGCCTACAACACGGCGCCGCGCGACATCCCGCTGTTGCGCCACAAGGCCTCGCAGGTGGCGCGGCATTTTGCGTTCGCCGCCGACAGCCACGACGGCAAGACCCTGCAGCACATCCTCGAGACCTTCCCGCGCGACGAGTTGTTCCAGGCCAGCGTTCCCGAACTGATTCGCAGCGTCACCGGGATCTTCGGGCTTCAGGAGCGCCCCCGTGTGCGCTTTCTCGCGCGACGCGACCCGTTCCGCCGATTTTATTCCTGCCTCGTGTACGTGCCCCGCGACAAGTACAACACCCAGGTCCGGGAGCGCATCGAGAAGCTCGTCGGCGCCGCCTGCGCGGCGCAAAGCCTCGAGTCGCAGGTCGAAATCGCGCAATCGAACCTCGCGCGCCTGCACATCGTCGCGCGCACCCTGCCGGACGGCGATCGGGCGGAATTGAACACGCGCGGCATCGAGAGGCAGATCGAGGCCGCGGTGCGTTCTTGGAGCGACGATTTGAAGGCGGTCCTGCTCGCCCGCTTCGACGAGGCTTACGCCCTGCGATTGTTCGGCAAATACGGCCCGGCGTTTCCCGCCGCGTACGCGGAGGATTTCACGGCCGAGACGGCCGCCGACGACGTGTCCTTCCTCGAGGCCGCGGATGGCCAGCCGGCACGGCTGCAACTGGACGTCTATCGCGGCGACGCCGGTCGGGCCGACCAGCTGTTCCTGAAGATCTTCCGCCGCCACCGCGCGATTCCAATCTCCGATCTGGTGCCGATGCTCGAAAACATGGGACTGCGGGTCATCGCCGAGCGCCCGTATCAGCTGGAGTTCGCCGACGGCGGCGGCTGGATTCAGGACCTGGAGCTGGAATTTCACGGCGCGGGGACGGCGGCCTTCGAGAAGCTCGCCAACGACATCAAGAGCGCCTTCACGGCGGTCTGGACCGGGCGCATGGACAGCGACAGCTTGAACCGGCTGACCTTGAGCGCGGGAATCGCCTGGCCGCTCGTGACGGTCGTGCGCGCCTATTGCCGCTACCTGTTGCAAACCGGCCTGCCCTTCAGCCAGGGCTATGTCGCCGAAGTCCTCGTGCGCCACGCCGGAATTTCCCGGCTGCTCGCGGATCTGTTCACGGCGCGTTTCGATCCCGCGCTCGAGCTCGCGGCGCGCAAGCGTCTGGAGGCGCGGCTCGATGCGCGCTTGCGTGCGGCGCTCGAAAAAGTCGACGGTTCGGACGAGGATCGGATCCTGCGGGCGTTCTGGAGCGCGCTCGCCGCGACCGTACGCACCAATGCCTATCAACTCGAAGAGGGCGGCCTTCCGCACGACTATCTGTCGTTCAAGATCGAGAGCCAGCGGCTGCGGGAGCTGCCGTTGCCGAAGCCGCTCTGCGAGATCTTCGTGTTTTCGCCCCGGATGGAGGGCGTGCACCTGCGCATGGGCCGGGTCGCCCGCGGCGGCATCCGATGGTCGGATCGGCGCGAGGATTTTCGCACCGAGATCCTCGGGCTCATGAAGGCGCAGAACGTGAAGAACACCGTGATCGTGCCGGTCGGCGCGAAAGGTGGATTCGTCCTCAAGCGCCACGTCGGCGGCGACCGCGAAGCGCAGGCCGCCGAGGTCGTCGCCTGCTACCGGACGCTGATCCGCGGCCTGTTGGACCTGACCGACAACATCGTCGCGGACGCGGTCGTCGCGCCGCCGCGGGTCGTGCGCCACGATGGTGACGATCCGTATCTGGTCGTCGCCGCCGACAAGGGCACGGCGAGCTTCTCGGACATCGCGAACGCGGTCGCGGCCGACTATGCATTCTGGCTCGGCGACGCCTTCGCCTCCGGCGGCTCCGCCGGCTACGACCACAAGAAAATGGCGATCACGGCGCGTGGCGCCTGGGAATGCGTCATGCGGCATTTCCGCGAGTTGGCGGTGGACATCCAGAACGAGCCGTTCAGCGTCGCCGGGATCGGTGACATGGCGGGCGACGTCTTCGGCAACGGCATGCTGCAATCGAAGCAGATCCGGCTGCTGGCGGCCTTCAACCATCAGCATGTCTTCATCGATCCCACGCCGGACCCGGCCCGCTCCTGGCAGGAGCGGAAGCGGCTGTTCGATCTCCCGCGCTCGACCTGGGAGGACTACTCGCGCCGCTCGCTCTCCAAGGGCGGCGCGATCATTCCGCGCGCGGCGAAGAGCGTCACCCTGTCGCGCGAGGCCCAGACTCTGCTCGGGCTGCCCGGGACGACGACGCCGAACGAGATCGTCAAGGCGATCCTGCGCGCGCCGGTCGATCTGCTGTGGAACGGCGGCATCGGCACCTATGTCAAGGCGAGCGACGAGAGTCACGGCGACGTCGGTGATCGCAGCAACGACGCCGTGCGCATCGACGCCGCGGAAATGCAGTGCAAAGTCGTCGGCGAGGGCGGCAATCTCGGATTCTCGCAACGCGGCCGCATCGAGTACGCGCGTCGCGGTGGTCGCATCAACACGGATTTCATCGACAATTCCGCGGGCGTCAACTGCTCGGACGTGGAGGTGAACCTCAAGATCCTGCTGAACGGCGCGATGCGCGCCGGTGAGCTGCGGCGCCGGGCCCGCGACCGCCTGCTCGTGCGGATGACGGACGCGGTGGCCGCACTCGTCCTGCGCAACAACGTGCTGCAATCCCAGGCGATCAGCGCGCTCGAGTGGAACGCGAAGTCGAGGCTCGGCGAGGACGCCGACGTGATCCGCAGCCTGGAGCGCTCCGGTGACCTGAACCGGTCGCTCGAGTTCCTGCCGAGCGAGGAGGAGATCGCCGAGCGCCGCAAGGCCGGCGCCGGCCTCACGCGGCCGGAACTCGCGATCGTGCTGAGCTACGGCAAGATCTGGGCCTACAAGGCCCTGATCCAATCGAACGTGCCCGAGGACGTGTACCTCGGCGCCGAGCTCACGCGGTATTTCCCCGAGCCCGTGAGGCGCCGGTTCATGGACCGCGTGAACGCGCATCCGCTGCGACGGGAGATCATCGCGACCGCGATCACCAACAGCCTCATCAACCGGATGGGCCCGGTGTTCCCCGTGCGCACGCAGAGCGACACCGGTGCCGACCCGGCGGCGATCGCGCGCGCCTACACGATCGCTCGCGAGGTGCTGGGGTTGCGCGAGATATGGGCCCAGATCGAGTCACTCGACAACCGGGTGGCCGCGACGACGCAGTACGCCGCGATGGAACAGACCACGCGGGTGTTGCGTCACGTGAGCTACTGGCTGCTGACCCATCAGCGCAAGGATCTGGACATCGAACGGGCGGTCCGTCGCTTTCATCCGGGCACGACCGAACTGATGCACGAGGTCGCGGGGATCCTGGGCGCCGACGAACATGCGCGGTTCACCGAGCACCGCGCGCGACTCCAGGGCGAGCGCGTACCGGAGGCCCTGGCGGTTCGGATCGCCTCGCTCGACCCCCTGCACGGCGCGCTCGACCTGGTCGAGGTCGCCGCCGCCGCGCGCGTGCCCATCGGCTACGCCGGCCGCGTCTACTTCGACCTCGGCCAACGCATCGGTCTCGCCTGGATCAAGCAGCAGATCGAATCGCTGCTCACCGAGGGCCATTGGCACGCGGTCGCGCGCGGCGCGCTGCTCGACAATCTGTTCGGATTGCAGCGTAAACTCACCGCGGCCGCGCTCGCCTCGCCGGGCAAGGAACCCGCGGCCCGCGTCGATTCCTGGCTCCTGGCGCATCGTGCCGAGGTGGATTACTTGCGTGCCTTGATTCTCGATTTGCGCACCGGCTCGGCGCCCGACTTCGCGACGCTGTCGGTCGCCCTGCAGTCCGTGCGCCGCCTGGCCGGCGAATGAGGGAGCCCGCGTCCATGACGGCCGACGACTTCGGAGCGAGCTATCTGCAGCAAAGACTGTCGGGCGAATTCGCGCTCGTCGACCACATCGGCGTGCGCGTGGAGTCCGCCGACGATACCCGCCTCGTGCTGTACGCGCCCCTCGCCGGGAACGCGAATGACAAGGGAACGGCCTTCGGCGGAAGCCTGTTCTCCGTGTCGGTGCTCGCGGGCTGGGCGTGGCTGACGCGGCATCTCGCCCGCGAATCCTGTGCGGCGGACGTCGTGATCCAGGAGTCGCGCATGCAATATTTGATCCCCGTGCGCGGCGACTTCCGCGCTCAGCTGTGTCTGCCGGCGGCCGAGGAGGTCGCGCGGTTCCGCCGGATGCTGCGGCGCGCGGCGCGCGGGCGCATCGGCCTGCGCGTCGAGATACGCGACGGTGACGACGTGGCGACGCGATTCGACGGCCTCTATACGGCGGCAATGCGCCCTGGCTGAGGTAAACTGCGGGCCCATCATCCCAGGAACCCACGTTGCATGGAGAAGGCGCGATGCCCGGTAAATTGATTTTGGTCCGCCATGGTCAGAGCACATGGAATGTCGCCAACTTGTTCACGGGTTGGGAGGACGTCGAACTCAGCGACCTCGGCAAGCGCGAAGCGGCCGAGGCGGGCCGGCAGATCGCGGACGAGGGCCTGCATGCCGACGTCGCGTTCACCTCGGTGCTCAAGCGCGCGATCCGCACGCTCTGGGCGATACTCGACGGCACCGAACGCATGTGGATTCCGGTCGAGCGCTCGTGGCGCCTCAACGAACGGCATTACGGAGCCCTGCAGGGCCTCGACAAGGCGCAGACCGTCGCGAAGCACGGCGAGGCACAGGTCAAGATCTGGCGGCGCAGCTACGACGTTCCGCCGCCGCCGCTCTCGGTCGAGGATCCCCGCCATCCCCGCTTCGATCCGCGCTATGCCGGGATCGATCCGGCGCTCCTGCCCGCGGCCGAATCGCTCAAGGATACCCTGGCGCGGGTGCTGCCCTTTTGGGACAGCCGCATCGCGCCCGAACTGCGGGCCGGCAAGAACGTGCTCGTGGTAGCGCACGGGAATTCGTTGCGCGCGCTGGTGAAAATGTTGGATGACATGCCCGAGAGCGAGATCGTCGAATTCAACATCCCGACGGGCGTGCCGATCGTCTATGAGTTCGACGCACCGCTGCGCTCGAGGGGCCGTCGCTTTCTCGGCGACGCCCAGGCCGTGGCGGCGGCCCAGGAAGCCGTGCGACGGCAGGGAACGGCCGCTACGAATCCGGCGCGATCGTGACCCTGATCCCGGACAGCGCTTCCGTGAAATCGACCTGACAGGACAGGCGCGAGGTCGCCGCCTGATAGTCGGAGAGTTCGGTCAGCAGTTCCTGTTCGTCGCTCTGCTTCGCCGGCAGTCGGGCGACCCAGGCCGGATCGACGTAGACGTGACAGGTCGCACAGGAGCACAGGCCGCCGCAGATCGCAGCGACTCCGTAGTCGAGTTCGCGCAAGATTTCCATCAACTTCAGACCGGGCCTCGCCTCGATGTCATGAGCCTTGCCGTCACGGTCCACTACCGTCATCCGCGCCATTGAATTCTCCGATGAGCCTTTAAGAACCGGGCGGAGTGTAGCCGGATGAGGGAATGCGTGCAAAACTTGCGCATGCGCATTTTTCAGCTCGATGCCTTCACCGACACCGCGTTCACCGGCAACCCGGCGACCGTCGTGTTGGATGCCGACGGCGTACCGGAGCAGACGCTGCGGGCGATCGCGCGTGAGTATTCGCATGCCGAGACCGCCTTCGTGCTCGCACCCACGGGCGCGGATCACGACGTCGCCTTGCGATTTTTCAATGCGCGCAAAGAGGCGCTTTTCGTCGGTCACGCGACGATCGCCGCGCACGCCCTCCTGCGGGAACTCGGCCGGCGACCGGAGGGCGTCCTGCGCCAGCTGTCCGGGACCGGCGTGATCGAGGTCGCGGTTCGCGGCGCTTCGGTCGAGTTCCGGCAATCGCTGCCCGAGCTCGGCGCGCCGCTCGACACGCTGATCGCGGCACGCGTCGCGGCGGCCTTGAGCCTGCCGGCAACGCGCTTGTCGACCGAGCTGCGGCCGGTCATCGCCCGCAAGGGCAGCACGCGATTGCTGCTGCCGCTCGCCGGCCCCGAGGCATTGGACATCCTCGCGCCGAACATGGACGCCCTGCTCCAACTCGGCCGCGAAATCGGCGCGGAAGGTTTTTTCGCGTTCGCCATCAGCCGGGACGGCGGAGCGCTCGCGACCGATTCGCGCATGTTTTGCCCGGCGCTCGGCATCCCCGAGGATCCGGTCAGCGGCAATGCGCATGCGATGCTCGCCGCGTATTTGTTCGGGGCGGGCCTGATCGATGCGAGCACGGTCGGGTTCATCGGCCGCCAGGGTCGGCAGATCGGCCGACCGGGTCAGGTCGAGGTCGGTCTCGACACCCTGGGCGCAGCGCTCCGCGGCGTCCGGATCGGCGGACGCGCGGTGCTGATCAGCGCCGGCGAACTGCTGCGACCGCCGCCTTAGCGTCCGGGACGCGCTCCGGTTTCAACCGAGTCGTGAGCACATCGACTTGCGCGGCGACGTCCTGCGCCGTCCTTACGGCTTCGGTGAGATTGCCGCTCGCGAATGCCGACCGCGCCTTCGACCAGAGTGAGTTCGCGTCGTGCAATGCGCGGCGCGCCGCCGGGACGTCGATGCCGCTGACCGGCTTCTCGGCCTCGAGTCGTTGACCTAAGCCCATGAGGCGGTCGGGCAGCGTCGCCGCCAGCTGCGTCCAGTTGGCCGACAGTGCCGCCGTGGCTGCCGATTTGCGCGCGGCCGCTTCGGCCCCGATGGTCCGCGCCGCGGCGAGCACCGCGGGACCGTCCGCGAGCACGACTTCGTAGCGCTTCCCGTCGAAAGCGGATTGCAGGGCGGCCAGCCGCGCTTCCAGCGCACGGAATTCGTCGGGCAGATACCGCGACTCGTCTTCGGCGCCGGCGACCACCGCGACCTGCACCTGACCCAGCAGTTCCCCGGCCGGCTGCTGCTTGTCGGCGCAGGCGGCGATGACCAGCGCGAGCAGCAGGGCGAGAGGACCGCGGTACGAGGAGGTCACGCGGGGAGCCTAGTCCAGTTCCCGGCGGGCCTGGTCCAGCCATTCGGCCTGGCTGCGACGAAAATGCGCGGGCCCCAGTCGCGCACCGTCCAACAAATCCTGCAGCACCTGGCGCGCCTGTTCGCTCTTGCCACGGCGTTTCAGCAGCAGTCCGTAGCGCAGCCGTGCTTCGGCGCCCGGAAAGCTCGGAGCGACCGCGGCGTACTCCCGCTCGGCCTCGTCGAGCGCATTCTCGGCCTCCAGCGTGCGGGCATAGAGCAGCCGCGCCTCGACCGACTTGAAATCCGGATTGTTCTGCTCCAGGCGCTGCAGCGTCGCGCGGGCGGCGGCGAATTCGTTCCGTGCGAACTGCGCGCGCGCGAGCCCCTGCAGCAGCGTGGGATCGTGTTCGAACACGCCCGACAGGCCGCCCTGGTAGGCCTCGATGGCGCGCGCATAGTCGCCGCGCTCCGACAGCTCGTCCCCGAGGCGCCGGCGCGCATCGACGTTGCCGGAAATCTCGACCTCGGCGCTCGCGCGGCGCAGGTCGCGATTCGGATCGATCATGCGCTGCATTCCCGACCTCGCCCGGCGGGCGCTCGGATGTCCGAACAGATCCGGGAGCAGTTCGACGACGATATAAGCGATGGGGCCGGCCAGAGGAATGAAGCCGATCGCGGCTATCCAGAGGAAGTTGCGGCCGGTCTTGACCACATGCACGATCAATCCGACCTGGATCAGCAGGGACAGCAACCACAAGGCATTGATGTGCACGGGAACTCCGCAAGCCGCGGGTGGTGGGCTTCGCGCCCGCTATTCTAGCCCGCGACGAGTCGAATGCGTCGTCGGATCTCGGCGCATTTCGCCCAGCCGATGTTCTCCAGCGAATAGCCCAGGATCTGCTGCGACCGCGGCTCGACCGTGACCTCGAGCTCGCAGCCGTGGAAGCCGACCGGCGCACCATCGGGCCGCTGCGGCAAAAACCAGACGTAGACGAGTTTCGTCGGCGTCGTGTCGACTTTGCGCGGGTCGCCGAAGGCTTCCTGCAGAAGGGCAACCGGCTTGCCGACCGTGTCGGCCGCGATCCGCGGCACGGGCCGCAGGGCGTAACCGGAACCACCGCAGGCTCCGAGCAGGCAGGCCGTCGCGATCAGGGCGCAGCGTTTCATGGCGGGATTAAACCGCCGTTCACGGCGAATTCCGCCGACTCAGTTCGCAGATCCCGCATTCATGCGGACCGCGCGCCGCTTATGTAAATTCAGGCCGTGGGTGATGCCCCGCGGCAAGTCCTCGGGATGATGAACGGCCATGATCAGGGTGATCCCGCCGCGCATCAGCCGGCCGAGCAGACCCTTGATCAGGGACCGCTGCTTCGGGTCGAGCCCGGTCAGGGGTTCGTCGAGCAGCAGGAGGAAGGGGTCCGCCGCCAGCGCACGGGCGATGAGCGCGCGGCGCAGCTGACCATAGGACAGCTCGCGGGGCCGCCGCCGGGCCTGCGTTTTCAAGCCGAAGAACTCGAGCCAGCGCGCGGCCGCGCGCCGGTCCGCGGCGCTCGCCGGCATCGAGAGGCCGATGCTCGCGTGCCGACCGCTGGCGACGAGGTCGAACACCGTCACGTCGATGGCATAGTCGGTTTGCAGCTCGGGGGAAACGAAACCGACGTGACGCTTCCAGGCGGCGATCGGCGTCCCGCGTGGGAATCCCGGCCGCTCGATACGGCCGCCGAGTGCGGGTGACAGGTCGCCATACAGCAGGCGCAGAAGGCTCGATTTGCCGGCGCCGTTCGCGCCGAAAATCGCCCAGTGCTCGCCGCGCCGCACCTGCCAATCGACCTGACGCAACACGCAGCGATAGTCGACGAACAGGTCCACGCCGCGCAGGCCGACGAGCAGGCGCCCCTTGCCCGGCGCGGATCGGAAGACGGGGCTCTCGGTCTCGCGCGCGCGGCGCGCCAGAGCCAGGGCGTCGGCCGGCCGGTGCGCCCTGACCGCCCGCAGCCGGCCGGCGGATAATTCCATGAGACGCGTCGTACCGCGCGGAATGTCGACCGCCCGGTGCGCGGCGGCGATCCAGGACTGGCCGCGGCGGCGTGCCCGAGCCAGGATCGCATCCATGCGGGCGCGGAACCGCTGATCCAGCCCATTGTAGAATTCGTCGAGCAAGAGCCACTGCGGTTGTGGGACGAGCGCGCGCGCGAGCAGGGCCAGGCGCTTTTGTCCGTAGGAGAGGCTTGCGAATCGGCGCGCCGCCAGGGAGCTGAGACCGCAGGCCCGGAGCATCGCATCGACCCGCCGGGCCACGGCCGGCGTGACCGGCTCGAGGAGCAGATCCGTGCCGTGCAGGCCGGTGGCGACGAGCTCGCGCACGGTCAGGTTCCAGCCATAGCGGGCGTACTTGTCCTGCCGCTCGGCGCCGAGGTAGGCGATGTGACGCTTGGCTTCGCGGCGATCGAGGCGCTGCCCGTCGAGGCGATAGACGAGCCCATCGCGGCTCGCCGGCGTTGCCCAGACATCGGCGGCCAGCAGTTTCAGCAGCTGGGTTTTGCCCGCGCCGTTGCCGCCGATCAATGCCCAGCGCTCTCTCGCCGCGAGCTGCAGCGACAGGTCGTCGAGCACCCGCCGCGCCCCGCGCCGCACCGACACCGCGCGCAGCTCGATCGAGAGCCCCATGGGCCGCGTGACTTTCGGCCGCGTGACCTTCGCCCGCGGGCTCATGACGAGGCGCGCTGCCAGAGTTCGCACCGGATTAGGTGCACCGCATCAACGGGGATCCCCGGCGTCCATTTCGATCGCGCTTCCACGGGCGTCACTGTAGCCGATTAGCTGCCTCGCGGATGCGTGACGCATGGCGGTTGCGGTCGGCAATGGAGCGGCTACACTGGGAACATGTCAAAGCAGCCAGCGCGACGATTCGGGGGCCCGCAATCCTGGGAACAATTGGCTCGGCCTGACACGGAACAGTGTCAACGCTTCCTGGCCGAATCCCTGTCGTTGTTGCTGGCCGATCTGTTACGTTCGGTCTTGTCCGATGCAAGCCCGGCCCTGCCCGCCGACGAAGCGGCCATCGAGCGCTACCGGCATTTGACCGACTCCCTGGCCGAGGGCGAACCCGGCCGACGGACGAGCATCGGGATCACGCGGGCCGGTCTCGCGAAGCGCTGCGTGACGTGGTTGAAGCTGCTGCTGAGCGCCCCGCCTAACGTCGCCTCCAGCGCCGCGCTGCGCGAGTTCGTCGATGCGCTGGGGCTGTTCCCGGCCTTGTTCGACAGCGAGCCGTCGGCGCGCTCGCGTCGGGCGCGCCTTACCTGGTTGCTCACTCACGATCGCCGGCTCGACGCGAGCACACGCGAGGCCGCCGCCGCCCTCATCGAGGCCTGTGAGCATTTGGGGGTTCTGTTGTGGCCGGACGCCGAAACCGCCTGAGGGACCTCCGGCACCCGATTTGAAGGCTGGCACTACGGAAAAAGCGCGGCGCGCCGCTAATGCTGCAGTCGCCATCAAAAGGCTTGAGCGTATAATATCGGGTTTACTCGAACGAATCGTTGTTTGGGAGTTTTCATGAAATCATCCGCCGAACTCGAACCGGTCGCCTCGGAAGTCGCCGCCGCCGCGCCTGCGGCAATGAGCGTGCGACGCAAATTCACGAAACTTCTGCAGCCCTTCACCGTCGAGCGCGGCCTGATCACACCCGTGATCTGGTTCCTGTTGGATTGGCTGGTGTTAGGCGTCGCCATCGCGAGCCTGCTGATCGTCGAGTCCTGGTGGATCAAGGCGCTCACGGCGATGCTCGCCGGCCTTTGGATCGCGCGCCTGTTCGTGATCGGTCACGACGCCTGCCATGGCTCGTACACGAACAGCAAGACCCTGAACCAGTGGATCGGCCGGATCGCCTTCCTGCCCTCGCTGACTCCCTATAGCCTCTGGGAGGTCGGCCACAATCTCGCCCATCACGGATTCACGAACCTGAAGGGCCGCGATTACGTCTGGACGCCGTACTCGCCCAGTGAATTCGCCCGACTGCCCTGGATCCGGCGGCAGCTCGAACGCGTCTATCGCAGCGGTGTCGGTCAGGGCGTCTATTACATGGTGGAGATGTGGTGGAAGAAATTGTTCTTCCCGGGCCGCAAGCACGTCGCGACCCGCCGCACGAGCTACACGGTCGACAGCATGCTCGTCGCGGCCTTCGCGGCGCTGTGGATCGGCGGTCTGGTCGCGTGGGGAATCCACAGCGGGCGCTCGATCGTGTCGCTGCTGATATTCGCCTTCGCCGTGCCGTTCTTCGTCTGGAACTGCCTCATGGGTTTCGTCGTCTACGTGCAGCACACGCATCCGCGGGTCGCCTGGTACGAGCGGCGCGACGAATGGAGTGCGAACGCGGGCTATGCGACCACGACCGTGCACGTCAAGCTGATGCGGCCGCTCGACGGCATGATTCACTACATTCTCGAGCACGGCGCGCATCACGTGAACATGGGCATACCACTCTATCGTCTGAAAGAGGCGCAAGCCCGACTGACGGCGACGCTCGATGAACGGCTGAACTCCGAGGTCTTCACCTGGCGGTATTACTGGAACACGGTGAGGCGCTGCAAGCTGTACGATTTCGCGAGCCACGTCTGGACCGATTTCGACGGACGCATCACGTCCGAGCCGGTGATCAACTCGCGCTAGGCGTAGAGCTGCGCGGCGTGATGCCGCAGGTGATCGGCCATGAAGCTCTGGATGAAGTAGTAGCCGTGGTCGTAGCCGGGCTGCATGCGCAGGTTCAGGGGCTGGCCGGAGCGGATCGCCGCCGCCGAGAAACGCTCGGGCAGCAACTGCTCGACGAGAAACTGGTCCTCGCCGCCTTGATCGATCAAGATCGTCCCGGGAAACCGGTTGCGTAGCACCAGTTCGGTCGCATCGTATCGGAGCCAGGTTCCGACGTCGCTGCCCAGGTAGTTCGTGAAGGCCTTCTTGCCCCAGGGGCAGCGCATCGGCGCGGCGATCGGTGCGAACGCCGATACCGATTTGTAGAACGTCGGATTGCGCAGGGCGCAGATGAGGGCGCCGTGACCGCCCATCGAGTGACCCATGACGCCGCTGCGCGTCGGGTCCACGGGCAGCGTCGCCGCGACGACCTCGGGCAATTCCTCGGTGACGTAGCTGTACATCCGGTAGTGCGCCTTCCACGGCGCTTCGGTCGCATCGACGTAGAAGCCGGCGCCCTGCCCGAAGTCCCAGCTGGCCGCGTCGCCCGGCAGACGTGGCTCGCGGGGGCTGGTATCCGGGGAGACCAGCACCAGCCCGACTTCGGCGGCCACGGCCTGGGCGTGGCTCTTGATCGGGAAGGTTTCCTCGGTGCAGGTGAGTCCTGAGAGGAAGTACACGACGGGCAGCTTTTGCGCGCGGGCCTGCGGCGGCAGATACGCGGAAAACTTCATGGTCGACCGCGTTTCCCGCGACTCGTGCCGGTAGAAGCGCTGCACACCGCCGTAACAGGCATGCTGGGAGATCAGCTCGACGCCGCTCACGGATACACCACGACGCTGCGGATCGACTCCCCGGTGTGCATCAGGTCGAAGGCCTTGTTGATGTCGGTCAGCGGCATCTGGTGCGTGATGAGGTCGTCGATGTTGATCTTGCCGTCCATGTACCAGTCGACGATCTTAGGGACGTCGGTGCGACCGCGGGCTCCGCCGAAGGCCGTGCCCTTCCAAATCCTGCCGGTGACGAGTTGAAACGGCCGGGTGCTGATCTCCTTGCCCGCGCCGGCAACGCCGATGATCACCGACACGCCCCAACCGCGGTGGCAGCATTCGAGGGCCTGACGCATCAATTCGACGCTGCCGACGCACTCGAAACTGTAGTCCGCGCCGCCGTCGGTCAAGGCGACGAGATGCGCGACCAGATCTCCGCCGACCTCGCTGGGATTGACGAAGTGCGTCATGCCGAATTTTTCCGCGAGCGTCTTGCGCGCGGGATTCAGGTCGACGCCGATGATCTTGTTGGCGCCCACGAGCCTCGCGCCCTGGACGACGTTGAGGCCGATCCCGCCGAGGCCGAACACGACGACGTTCGCCCCCGCCTCGACCTTGGCGGTGTTGATGACCGCGCCGATACCGGTCGTGACTCCGCAACCGATGTAACAAACCTTGTCGAACGGCGCGTCCTCGCGGATCTTCGCGACGGCGATTTCCGGGAGCACCGTGAAATTCGAGAACGTCGAGCAGCCCATGTAGTGATGGACCAGATCGTTGCCGATCGAGAACCGGCTCGTCCCGTCGGGCATCAGGCCCTTGCCCTGCGTCGCCCGAATCGCCGTGCAGAGATTCGTCTTGTGCGAGGTGCAGGACTTGCACTGTCGGCACTCGGGCGTGTAGAGCGGAATGACGTGATCACCCTTGCGCAACGAGGTCACGCCCGGCCCGACATCGACGACGATGCCGGCGCCCTCGTGCCCGAGGATCGCCGGAAACAGTCCTTCGGGATCCGCGCCTGAGCGGGTGAACTCGTCGGTGTGGCAGACGCCGGTCGCCTTGATTTCGATCAACACCTCGCCGCTCTTCGGGCCCGCGAGGTCCACCGTCACGATCTCGAGCGGCTTGCCCGCGGCATGGGCAACGGCGGCTTTGGTCTTCATTTGCGGTTATCCTCGTTCGAAAGACGCTACCCTAAAACAACCGACGACGACTTGGAAGGTGGATATGAACATCGAACTCTCGCTCAACGAAGCCCGCATCATCGGCTGTCTGCTGGAAAAGGAGATCACGACGCCCGAGCAATACCCGCTGTCGCTGAATGCGCTGACGAACGCCTGCAACCAAAAGACCAATCGCGATCCGGTGCTCGAGCTCAGCGAGGCGACCGTGCAAGCCGCCGTGGACTCGCTGATGAAGAAATACCTGGTCAGCGACAAGTCGGCCGGATACGGCGGTCGGGTCACCAAGTACAAACACCGTTTCTGCAATACCGAATTCGGTTCGCTGAAGTTCAGCGCACAGGAACTCGGCATCCTCTGCGTGTTGTTGTTGCGCGGACCGCAGACGCCCGGCGAGCTGCGCTCACGCACGAACCGCCTGTGTGAGTTCGCGGATGCGCAGGCGGTCGAGTCCGCCCTGTCGGGACTCATCTCGCGCGAGGACGGACCGTTCATCGCCCGTCTCCCGCGCGCGCCCGGATCACGGGAGTCCCGCTATGCCCACCTGTTCAGCGGCCACGTCGAATCGGTCGCCGCCGAGGAATCGACGCCCGAGCCGTCGGCCGCCGCAGTGGGCACCGGACTTTCCAGCCGCGTCGCCCGCCTGGAGGAACTCGTCGAAGCGCTGCGCGCCGAACTCGATGCGCTGAAACTCGGCTCGCCACCGGCTGCCTGAAGCTCAGCCTCCGGCCGCGACCGGCGCCTCGGCGAGCTTCGCCCGCTCCTGCAACCAGCTGTCGAATCCATCGACCTGTGCGGGCCGCATTCCCTTGGGATCCGGTCGGTGCTCGGCCACCCAGCGCTGCATCGACGCCATCAGCTGGTCGGCGAGCGGACGACTGTGGTTGAACAGCTCCATGTAGGCGCTGCGCGCCTCGTCGATGCGATCGAGATGCAGATAAGCCTCGGCGCGACGCTCGATCGCCTCCTCGGCGTCGGGCCGCAGCTTCAGCGTGTGATCGTAGTCGTCCACCGATTCGACGTAGGCGCCGAGACGCAGGTGGATGTAGCCGACCGAATCCCAGGCATCGGCCATGTCGGCATCGTTGACGAGCGCCTCGGTGTACAGATCGAGTGCCCGATAATAGGAGTCGCTGGCCTTTTCGAGTTCGCTCGCGCGTTTGTCCGGCGTGCTCGCCCGCGCGGCGGCGGCGTCGTAATCCATGGCCTTGGACAGCGACTTGGCGCCCTGCTTGTACCACTTCTGCGCGGCCACGTCCGGCTTGTCATCGTGCGGAGTCGAATCGGCTTGATCGCTGGGTTGGCTCATGGGACGTCCACCCATGCCACCGCCGCCCATGCCGCCGGGCATCCCGCCGGGCATCCCGCCGGGCATTTGCGCCATGACTTCGGTGGCCGCGAACAGCGCGACTGCAGCGCTCACGCCGACGAGAACGATGATGCTCCGCATGCTGGGGTCTCCCTCCGAATCCGGCGAATGTGCGATACTTTCCGCGTGCAGTCTACCGCGAAGCGTTCGGTTCCATGGATACTTAGTCTCGCGCTCGCGTCGAGCCTCGTGTCGACCGTCGTGTCGGCCGTTGCGTCGGCCGCGCCCACGACGGGCGAGATCCTGGCCGCGACGACGGCCGCCGATTGGCGGCCCCTGAATCTGGACGACACCGTCTATCTCGAGCTCGCGACCGGGCGCGTGGTCATCGAACTTGCGCCGACCTTCGCTCCGCTGCACGTCGCGAACATCAAGACGCTGGTCAAATCGGGGTATTTCAACGGGCTCGCCGTCGTTCGTGTGCAGGACAACTACGTCGTGCAGTGGGCGGATCCGGACGGGGCGCGCGCGGTGCCCGCGGGCGTCGGTCTCGTGGCCGCCGAATTCGACGTGAGCAGCGCGGCGGTTCCGGACTTCACCCCGATCGGCGATGGCGACGTCTATGCGCCGGTCGTCGGTTTCTCGAACGGCTTCCCGGCCGCTCGCGATCCGAAACGGCGGCGCACCTGGCTTGCTCATTGCTATGGGATGGTCGGCGTCGGCCGTGATGAGGCTCCGGAGAGCAGCGGCACGGAGTTGTATGCCGTGATCGGACATGCGCCGCGTCATTTGGACCGCAACGTGGCGCTGGTCGGCCGCGTCGTCTCCGGGATCGAACACCTGTCGAGCCTCCCGCGGGGAAGCGCGGCCATGGGTTTCTACGCGAAAGGCGAGGTGCCGGTGCCGATCCGCGCGATGGAGCTCGCGAGCGAGGTCGCGCCGGCCGAGCGCACGAATCTCGAGATCTTGCGCACCGATACCCCCCGCTTTGCGGCGCTCGTCGAATCGCGGCGCAACAGGCCGGAGAGCTGGTTCGTGAGCAAGGCCGGCCACATCGACTTATGCAACATTCCCATCCCGGTTCGCCCCGTACCGCCCGCTCCGGCCGCTGAATCGCGCTGAGGCGCCGCCGACCCGGGCGAGTTTCCCGCTTCCGCCTCAATTCCCGGCCCGCCGCGCCGACAACCTGGCCAGTTCGCGCAGAAAGCGTCGGTGGTGCCTGGATGTCCTTTGGTGACTTTGCAAACGGCCGGTTCCCGATCGGTAACTCGTCCCGTTCCCTCGAACTCGCCATCCGCCGCGCGCGGTTTGGACTGCGCATCGCCATCGGCACCGTCCTGCTCGGTGTCTGGACGATCATCCTGGTCGGCAGTCGGCGCGGCGCCCTATGGCCCCCGATCCTGTACGCGCTCGCGACGGCCTTCACTGCGGTCGGCGCCGTCTTGTGGATGTTCAATCCCTTCCTGCGCAACCTGCGCCGCATCGCGCGGGAAGTCCAGCGCGAGAGGGACGTGTATGCGCGCCTGTCCGAGGTCGCCACGCGGACCGGCAACGTCGTGATCGTGACCGACGCCGACGGCCGCGTGCAATGGGTCAACGACGCGTTCACGCGCACGACGGGTTACACGCCCGAGGAGATTCTCGGTCGTCGTCCCGGCGAGCTTCTGCAGGGGCCCGACACGGATCCGAAGACGAAGGCGCTGATCGGCGCGAGCCTGAGGCGCACCGAGAGCGTTGTTGCCGAAGTGGTCAACTACGCCAAGGGCGGACGAGCGTATCGCGTGCGCATGGAGATCGATCCGCTCTTCGACGACAGCGGTCAACATACCGGGTTCACCGCGATCGAGTCCGACGTCACCGAGATCCGCGAGCGGGAGCGCCAAAGCCGCGAGCAGAGCGAGCGCCTGGAAATGGCCATGTCGATCGCGAACCTCGGCTCCTCCGAATGGGACCTGGCCCGTGGCGTCGTGCGCTTCGACGAGCGCGTTCGCTGCATGCTCGGACTCGGCGACGACCATGCTGAGCTCAGCGTCCAGCAGGCGCATGCCCTGTTCGACAGGGACAGTGTCGCCCAGCTCGAGGAATTGCCGCCGCAGGAGACACGGCGGATGCGGCACACCGACGGCGGCCACCGCTGGATCAGCATCGCCCGCTTCGTCTCGGGCCGCGATGCCAGCGGCCGGGCGACGCACGTGATTTCGACCTACGCCGACGTGACCGAGATCACCGAAGCGCGCGAACGCGCCGAGGCGGCGGCACGCGCCAAGAGCGATTTCCTCGCCAACATGAGCCATGAGATCCGCACGCCCATGAACGGCGTGATCGGCATGACCGGACTGCTGCTCGCCACCCCGCTGACCGACGAGCAGCGGCATTTCGCCAACATCGTGCACGGCAGCGCGGAGACGCTGCTCAACCTGATCAACGACATCCTGGATTTTTCCAAGATCGAAGCGGGCAAAGTGGATCTCGAGATCATCGAATTCGACCTGCGACAGCTCATCGAGGACGTCGCCGAGCTGCTGGCGCTGCGAGCCCACGAAAAGCGTCTGGAACTGGTCTGCCTCATCGAGGCCGACGTGCCGACCCGCCTGCGCGGAGATCCGAACCGGCTGCGCCAGATCCTGCTCAATCTCGGCTCGAACGCGGTGAAATTCACGCATCAGGGCGCGGTCACGATGCGCGTCGCCAGGGCCGCGGAGAGCCAGGCAGCGGACAACGCGGGCGCGGAATCCGCGACGCTACGCTTCACCATCACGGACACCGGTATCGGCATCACGGCGGAACAACAGTCACAGCTCTTCACCGCGTTCACGCAGGCGGACAGCTCGACGACGCGACGCTACGGCGGGACGGGACTCGGGCTGTCGATTTCCCGTCAGCTCGCCGCCCTGATGGGCGGGCGGATCGGCGTCGAGAGCGCGGCCGGCGAGGGCTCGACGTTCTGGTTCACGGCGGCGCTCGCGAGGATTCCGGGTCCCGACGCCGGCGAGCCCGCGACCGCGCTACGCGGAATGCGCATCTTGATCGTCGACGACTCCGCCGCGAATCGACTGCTGGTGGTGACCCTGCTCACGCAATGGGGCGTGCGCTGTGCGCAGGCGGCGGACGCTGGTGAAGGCCTCGCGCTGCTGCTTGCCGGTGCATCCGCCGGTGCGCCCTTCGACGCGGCGATCTTGGACATGGACATGCCGGACAAGGACGGGGTGAGCCTGGCCGCGGAAATCCGCTCCGAGCCCCTGCTGCGGACGACGCCGCTGCTGCTGATGACTTCCTTGGGCCAGGAGCGCAAGGCCGAGCCGCAGACCCCGTTGTTCGCCGGATCCTTGACCAAACCCCTGCGCTCGGCGCGCCTGCAAAAACTGCTCGAAGAAGCGGTCGGCGTGCGCCCGCTGGCGCCCCCCCTACCCCTCACGGAACCCGCCCGCCCCGTCGTGGCAGGCACGGGCGGCGCGCCGCCGGTGGGCGCCGAAGCGGCGGCCGCGCGCGTGCTGCTGGTCGAGGACAACCTCGTCAATCAATTGCTCGCGCGCAAGTTCCTCGAGCGACTGGGGTATGCGATCGCGATCGTGGGCAACGGGCTCGAGGCCCTCGCGGCTTTGAAGAAGGAGGCGTTCGATCTCGTCTTGATGGATTGCCAGATGCCGGTCATGGACGGTTTCGAAGCGACCAAACGCATCCGCAACCCGTCGACGGGCGCACTCGACCCGCAAATCCCGATCATTGCGATGACGGCCAACGTACTGCAGAGCGATCGGGACGCCTGCCTGTCCGCCGGCATGGACGATTACCTGGCGAAGCCCGTGAACCTCCAGGACCTGAAACTCACGCTGGAGCGCAACTTGGCGCGCCGCACGGCTAGGGTGTCGGGGGCGGCGCAGATTGCGGGGGCTCGCCGTGCGGTGGCGCCCCTCGAATCTGCGCGATCAGATACCAGACGATCAGCACATTGAGGACGAGGACCGTGGCCTTGCCGATGCTTGGCCGCACGGCTGTCTCGTAGATTTCGAGCGGAACGAGCGAAGCGGTGATGATGGTCGTGAGCCATTCGGCCCAACGCTTGCGCATCCACAAGCCCACGCCCTCCACCGCGAATAGCGTCGCGTAAGCGAGGGTCGCCAGTCCGATCGTGTCGATGCGGGCGGGACTCAAGCCGCTGAACTTGGCCAGCAGCCAGTTGACCAGTTCCTGTTCCAGTCCGTAATGCAAGGTCGAGGCCCAGGAGTAGACGCGCGCCAGGAACGAGGCATCGCGCATGCGCAGGACACCATACGCCGCGCCTAGGAGAAGAATCACCTTGCCGATCTTGTAGAGCGCAATGAGACGCAACAATCCGAAGCGCATTTGCGCCTGTTCGCTCGTGGTCTTCATGGACCTTAAGCCTGCCCCGCGGGCGGCGAGAGTTCGAGCGTCCTGTCGAGCAGGGCGGGAATGTCGAACACGATGCGCTCATCGTCGATCAGCAAGGGCGCGACACCGGCGGCCGCGACCAGGGCGGCGGGCACCTGGATCCGATCGCGCTCGCGCGTCACGGTCCAGGTCTCCAGGCGCTTGTCCCGAAATGCGAGATTCAGGGCGCCCCAGCGCAGCAGCGCGGCCCGCGCGAGCGCGGTGTCCGCCCCCCATTGGCGCTGCGCGACCGACAGGGCCGAATCGGCGGCGATCTGCGCGTGCGGGAGCATCATCAGATCCTGGATGTACTTGACCATCTCGTCCGGCGGCACGTGCATTTCCAGGAGCGGACGCTCAGATCCGCTCATGTCGGATTCTCGAGACTGAACATCGCATTGTCATCCTGGTAAGCATAGGCTTCCGCATACCGTCCCCATTGCACGACCGCGCTCAGGGTCTGTTCCGCCGCGTCCTCGTTCATGAAATCTTCCAATTCGTCGATGAAGCGGCTCTTGCGGGCCTGATGCGACTCCCGCTCGTCGAGTACCCGCCGGATATGCGCGGCCAGCGGCACGTAGGTAAGCAGGTGACGCAAGAATATCCGTTTCCGCTCGTCGAGATCGGCCTGCGCGAAGGCCAGCCCCTCCTCGGTCAGTTTCAGATCGCCACCCTCCAGTTCGGCGAAACGCAGCATCTGCAGCGTTTCGGCCACCGGGAACAGCTCGTCGATCTCCATCTGCAGGTCCGAGGCGATCTTGGGCAGATCGGCCGTGCCGTTGAACGGGCTCGCCGCGACCGCCTCGATCAGACCGGCGAACAAATTCGAGGAGACCGGCGGCAGCACGCTGCCGATCCCCAAGCCCGGGAAGCGTTCCTGACGGCCGACCGCGGCCGCTCCCTTGGGACGCGCGGTCATCTCGACATAGATGCGCTCGACGAGCTCGCGAAAACTCGGATCGAGACGGTTGCGAGGCTGGGGCAGCGTGACCTTGATCTCCGAGAGGATGCGGCCCGGATTACTCCCGAAGACGAGGATCCGGTCGCACATCAGCACGGCCTCTTCGATGTTGTGGGTCACGAGAATCACGCCCTTGATGGGCATGCGACCCTCCGACCAGAGATCGAGGAAGTCGGTGCGCAAGGTCTCCGCGGTGAGCACGTCGAGCGCGGAGAACGGCTCGTCCATGAGCAGGATGTTCGGGTGAACGACGAGCGCGCGCGCGAAGCCGACGCGTTGGCGCATGCCGCCCGACAATTCCCGCGGGTAGGCCGACTCGAATCCGTCGAGCCCGATCAGGTCGATCGCGGCCAGGGAACGCTTGCGGATCTCGGGCTTCGCCATGCGCTGCGCCTCGAGACCGAGCGCGACGTTCTCGAAGACGGTGAGCCAGGGAAACAGGGCGAAGCTCTGGAAGACCATCGCGATCCCCGCGGCCGGACCGAAGATCGGTGCGCCGAGGTAACTCAACTGGCCCGCGCTGGGTTCCGAGAGACCGGCGATCAGCCGCAGCAGGGTCGACTTGCCCGATCCGGAGCGTCCCAGCAGGCCCACGATCTGCCCCGCATGGAGCTCGAGGTTCATGCCCTCGAGCACGAGCAGCTCGCCGCCGTCGGGCTTCGGGAAGGCCTTGCGCACGTCGGTGCACTGCAGAAGCGGGCTGGAATTCATCGGGGTCTCCCCTCAAGTGAGTCGATATTTGCGCTCGGCGTAGTAATACAAGGGACGCCAGAAGATTCTATTGATCAACACCACGAACAAACTCATGGTACCGATCCCCAATACGATCCGGTGGAAATCGCCGGCCGTGGTTGCATCGGCGATGTAAGAGCCGAGGCCCTTGGCCTCGATCGTCGTGCTGCCCCAGGTCGCGATCTCGGCGACGATGGCGGCATTCCATGATCCTCCCGATGCGGTGATCGCGCCGGTCACGTAGAACGGGAGCACGCCTGGCAACGCGACCTTGCGCCACCAGAGCCACCCCTTGACCCCGAAGTTCTCGGACGCGTAGCGCAGTTCCGCGGGCAGGGCCGACGCGCCGGCGATCACGTTGAACAAAATGTACCACTGGGTGCCCAAGATCATCAGGGGGCTCAACCAGATGTCCGGATTGAGTTTCCAGCTGACGATTCCGAACACGGCGAGCGGAAACAGCAGGTTGGCCGGGAATGCGGCCATGAATTGCGCGATCGGCTGCACGATCTGCGCAGCGCGCGGCCGCAGACCGACCCAGACCCCGATCGGCACCCAGACGAGACTGGCGAGCCCGATCAGGAAAAATACCCGGAACATCGTGATCAGCGCGAGGCCCGAGACGTACAAGGCCTCGTGCGGCGAGGTGTGCGTGACCACGACGGCGACGATGTGCCACAGACCGAGCACGACGGCGGCGACGATCAGCGCGAGCCAGAGCAGATCCAGACGGCGCAGCGGGGCCTGCATCGCCGCGGCGGCGGCGGCCGCGGCGTCGCGCCTCGGGACCGCGCGGCTCGTCCACAACACGAAGGACTGGAAGGCGAGCTTGCCGCCCTGGATCAGGCGCGAGCGGCGCATCATCGTCAAGGCCCAGGACTGGGGCACCCGCACGCCGGGTTCCTGTTCGACGCGGAACCGGTCCACCCAGGCGACCAGGGGACGAAACAGCAGCTGATCGTAGAGCAGGATCACGAGCAACATGGCGCCGATCGCCCAACCGATGGCGACGAGATTTTTCTGCTCGATCGCGAGCGCGATATAGGAGCCCACCCCCGGCAAGGCCACGGTCGTATGCCCGACGCTGATCGATTCGGACGCGACCACGAAGAACCAGCCGCCGGACATCGACATCATCATGTTCCAGACCAGGGCGGGCAGTCCGAAGGGTACCTCGAGCTGCCAGAATCGCATCCACGGCGACAGACGGAAGGAGTCGGCCGCTTCGGACAACTCGTTCGGAATCGTGCGCAGCGACTGATAGAAGCTGAACGCCATGTTCCACGCCTGGCTCGTAAAGATCGCGAAGATCGACGCAAACTCGGCGCCGAGCACGCGCCCCGGCGCGAGCGACATGAAAAACACGACCGTGATCGAGATGAAGCCCAAGATGGGCACCGACTGCAGGATGTCGAGCAACGGCACGAGGAATTTACCGGCGCGCTCGCTCTTCGCCGCCCAGGTGGCATAAGTCAGGGTGAACAGCATCGACAGCGCGAGCGCCGCGAGCATGCGCAGCGTCGTACGCGCGGCATACTCCGGCAGATGGATGGGATCGAGGGAGATCGGCGTGACGTCGAGCTGGGCGAGCGGAATGAACAGATTGCGGGCCGCCTCGCCGAGAAAGGCGATCAGTCCGATGACCACGATGAAGGCGATGACGTCCCAGCGCGTCGCCAGATCGCGCAGGAATCCGAAAGGCTGGGATCGGCGTATCGTGGAATCGGTCAATGCCATTGCCCTCGGATGCAGGCCGCCAAATCCGGCCATTTTCGCAGGTAGGATGCCGAACTAGCTAGTACCCCGACGGCGTTTTCCAATTGTCACGTTGGCGTGCTAGGGACCGATCCGGACGGCTCTGCGTCCCCGGTCGCCGTGATCGCCGTCAGGATCGCGCTCAGGATCCTCTCGGGGCTGGGCGGACAGCCGGCCACCGCCACATCGACCGGAATCACGTTCGCGACGCGCCCGACGCAGGCGGCGCCGGTCGCGAAGATCCCGCCGCTGCAGGCACATTCGCCGATCGCCACGACGAGCTTCGGGTCCGGGGTGGCGGCGTAGACGCGCTCGAGCGGCACCCGCATCTGGCTCGTGACCGGCCCCGTGACGAGCAGCATGTCGGCATGCCGGGGGCTCGCGACGAATCGGATCCCGATGCCCTCGAGGTTGTAGAACGGATTGGCGAGCGCCTGGATCTCGAGTTCGCAACCGTTGCAGGACCCGGCATCGATCGCGCGGATGCACAGCGCCCGGCCGAGCACGCCGAGGATTCGCGCCTGCAGCCGCGTCCGCAGTCGCAAGGCCGGATCCGCCGACGGCGGCGACTCCGTGACAATTCCCAGCCGGCCGATCTGCCGCAGCGTCTTCAGCATCGGGCGCTCACAGGTCGTGCCCGCTGTAGGCCAGATTGAAGGATTTGTTGATCAGCGGAAAATCCGGGACGATGTTGTCGATGATCGCATGTTCCAGCACGGGCCAGTTCTGCCACGAGGGATCGTGCGGATGGCAGCGACGAATGCGGCCCGCGGCCCCGGCGGTCACCGCGACGAGGACGGGTCCGCGCCAGGCTTCGACCAGGCCGACCGCGGTCGCCCCCTCCGGCGGCAGCGGCAACTCGACGCGGCAGGGGCCCGGCGGCAGATCGGCGGCGAGCCGGCGCAACAGACGGCAGCTCTCGAACACTTCGTCGAAGCGAATCGCGACGCGGGCCGCGACGTCACCGGCGACGCCGCCACACCGGCCCGGTGGGAATTCGGCATAGGGCGCGCAGGGCTGATCGACGCGCAGGTCGTGGGCCTGGGCGCTCGCACGACCCGCAAAGCCCGCGAGGCCGAGGCGCGCGGCGAGCGCCGGCGGCACGATGCCGGCGCCGACGTAGCGGCCGCGCAGTCCGGCGTGTTCGTCGTAGATGTCGCGCAGGCGCGGGACCTCGCTCTCGAGTTCCTCGAGGCAGCGCGAGAGCGCCTCGCTGCCGGCGGCATCGAGATCGGCGCCGACCCCACCGGGGACGATCAGGTCGAACAAATAGCGCTGGCCGAGCGCGGTTTCGGTCGCGCGCACCAGGAGTTCCTTGAGACGCGAGAATTGCGAGAGGCCGAAAGCGAAACCGGCGTCGTTGCCGAGGGCGCCGAGATCCCCGAGGTGATTGGCGATGCGTTCGAGTTCGAGCCCCACGGCGCGCAGTCGTGCGGCGCGCGGCGGGATCGTCACCTGCGCCAGACCTTCGACCGCCTGCGCGTAGGCCCAGGAATAGCCGACCGTCGAGTCGCCGCACAGCCGGGCGGCGAGACGGTGACCCGCGAGCAACGACGAGCTGGCGAACAAGCGCTCCACGCCCTTGTGGGTGTAGCCCAACCGCTCCTCGAGGCGCAGCACTTTTTCGCCGACGACCGAGAAGCGAAAATGTCCCGGCTCGATGATGCCCGCGTGGATGGGACCCACCGGGATCTCGTGCACGCCCTCGCCCGCCACGCGCGTGAACGCATAATCCTGCGGCTGCGACCCGTGCAGCAACCAGGGCCGTCGATCGGGATCCGTGCTTTGCAGACCCTGGAGTTCCGCGGCGGCCCGCTGCATGCGGCTCGCGGCCGGAAAGTGATCCTCGATTCCCGGATAAGTCCTGCCCGGGGTCCGCTCGACCGGCAGCTCCAGGAGGAGTACCTCGCTGGCATGGGTGCTCGCGGCGGCGGGCGCCGGGTTGGCCGCCGGGGTGCTCGCCTGGGCGGGCGCCGGGTTGGGCGCCGTCGCAATCGCGAAGGCCGCCAGCACCCGCGGCACCACACCGCTGTCGTCGCCCCAGAGGGCGAGCAAACGCGCTCCCTCCCCCGCCAGACGCTGTGCCGCCTGACGCCATGCGTCCTCGTCCACGGTGAGCGAGCGGATGCCCGGAGCGCCCGCCAAGGGCTTGGCGCCCGCGAGCCAGGCGTCCGTCACGGAGAGCCTCCGATCAGGGCGGCGGCGGCCTCGTACCAGGCGACCCCATAGGGCGGAATGCAGACGCCGAGCACCAGCGCGAGACCGAGGTGCAGCACGAGGGGGAATGCCGCCGGGACAGGCTCCAGGCGACGCGCCGTCGTATCACCGAAAACCATCGGCTGGACGCGGGCGATCACGGCGGCGAACGCGACGAGCAGCGAAAGCCCCAGGATCGGCGTCGCCCAGGGCTGGTCTCGAATCGCGGTGTTGAAGATCAGGAACTCGCTCGCGAATACGCCGAAGGGCGGCGTTCCGAGGATCGCGAGCGCCCCGACGATCAGGCCCCAGCCGAGCAACGGACTGACCGTCACGAGTCCGCGGATTCGCTCGAGCAGCGAGGATCCGGACTTCTGCGCCGCCGTGCCCACCGCGAAATAGATCGCCGATTTGGTCAGCGAATGCGCGGTCAGATGCAACAGCGCCGCGAAATTCGCGATCGGTCCGCCCATGCCGAACGCAAAGGTGATGATGCCCATGTGTTCGATCGAGGAATACGCGAACAGACGCTTCGCCTCGCGCTGCCGCCAGAGGCAGCCGGCGCCGACGACGACCGACAACATCCCGAACGCCATCAGCATCTGGGAAGGCCAAGCCGTGTGCAGGGCGCCCGCGACGAGCATCTTGCAGCGGACGACGGCATAGACCGCGACGTTCAACAACAGGCCGGAGAGCACGGCGGAGATCGGCGTCGGCCCCTCGGCGTGCGCATCCGGCAGCCAGTTGTGCAGCGGTGCGAGACCGATCTTGGTGCCGTAGCCGACCAGCAGGAAGACGAAGGCGAGCGAGAGCACGCGCGGCTCCAGCTGACCCTTGACGGCGTACAGATGCGTCCACAGCAGCGCGCTCACCCCCTGGGCGCCGAGCACCTTTTCGGCGGCGATGTAGAGCAGGATCGTGCCGAACAGGGCCTGCGCGATGCCGACGCCGCAGAGGATGAAGTACTTCCAGCCCGCGGCGAGGCTCGCCGGCGTCTGGTAGAGCGTCACGAGCAAGACCGTCGACAACGTCGCCGCCTCCATCGCGACCCAGAGCAGCCCGAGATTGTTCGTGGTCAGCGCGATCAGCATCGTCGCCACGAACAACTGGTACATCGCGTGATAGAGACGCAGACTCGCGTGCGACATCTGGCGCCGGCGGGCCTCGATGCGCATGTAGGGACGCGAGTAGACCGCGGTCGTGAGGCCGACGAAGGAGGTCAGCACGGCGAGGAAGGCATTGAAGGGATCGACGCAGAACTGCTCGTGCAGCAGGGTCAGGGTGCCCACGGACATGACCTCGGCGCCGAGCGCGCAGGCCGCGACGAAGGTGACGGCGCTGAACACCACGTTGATCTCGGCCGCACGGGCATGGGATCCGAACAGCGCGAACAGCAGGGTCCCGGCGAACGGCGTGGCGACCAGCAGATAGAAGGCCATCTCAGGGCTCCTCGTCGGTCGGGCTCAGATGATCGAGGTCCAGGCTGTCGAACTGCTCGCGAATCTTGAACAAGAAGACGCCGAGAACGAGCATCGCGACGAGCACGTCGAGGGCCACGCCCATTTCCACGATCATCGGCATGCCGTAGGTCGCGCTCATCGCGCCGAAGAACAGGCCGTTCTCCATCGACAGGAAGCCGACGACCTGCGACATGGCCTTGCGCCGCGTGATCATCGTGAGAAACGCGAGCAGGATCACGGCCACGGCGATGCCGACGGCGCTGCGGGTGGCCGTGCTCGCGAGGGCCGTGATCGGCTGCGCGAGCCCGAAGGAGAATACGACGACGACGAGTCCGATCAGCATCGTGCCCGGAATGTTGAGCAAGGTGTCGGTATCCCAATAAACGCCGAAGCGCCGGATCATCCGGTGCAGCAGCCACGGGAGCAGACAGACCTTGAGGCTGAACGTCAGCGCGGCGGAGACGTAGAGATTGGCCTCGCCCGTGCGCCAGGCGAGCAGCAGCGTCGCGGCACAGAGGATCCCCCCCTGCAGGGCGAGCAGGTTCACGAGGGTCACGACCCGGCGCTGCGCCAGCATCGCGAACGAGAGCAGCAACAGCAGCGCCGCGAGGGCATTGAGGAGCTGCAGGACGAACGGGGTGGCGTTCACGCCGCTCAGCCCCCCAACAATACGTGCACGAGTAGGCCGAGCACGGCGAACAAAAACGCGGTGGCGAGAAACTCGGGCGCGCGGAACACGCGCAGCTTGGCCGACACGGTTTCTATCGCGGCGAGCGCGACGCCGGCGAGCATCAGTTTCACGACGAGCACCGGAATCGCGGCCAGCAACGCGAGCGGCCCGGCCGTTCCGGTCGCCGCACCCCAGGGCAGGAACAGGGCGAAGCCGACGCAGGCGTAATTGAACAGCTTCAGCGCGGCAGCCCATTCCATCAGGGCCAGATGCCGGCCGGAATACTCGAGCAGCATGGCCTCGTGGATCATCGTCAACTCGAGATGCGAAGCCGGATTGTCGATCGGGAGGCGCGCGTTCTCGGCGAGCAGCACCATCGTGAAGGCCACCGCGGTGAAGGCGAGACTCGGCGACAGGGTGAGCGACTGGGTCATCAGGCGCTCCGAGATCTGCGGCAGGGCGGTGGTCGCCGAGAGCAGCGAGGCGACGAAGATCACCATGAGCAGGGCCGGCTCGGCGAGAAAGCCCACCATCATGTCACGCCTCGCGCCCATCGTCCCGAACGGCGTGCCGAGGTCCATCGCCGCGAGCGACAGGAACACGCGCGACGTGGCGAACAGGCCGACGAGCGCGATCGCGTCGGCCGTCGCCGCGAACGGCAGCCGCGTGCTCATCGAGGGAATGATCGCGGCCGCCACGGCCATGGTGCCGAACACGACGTAGGGCGCGGCGCCGAACAAGGGGGATGCACCCTGCGCGACGAGCAGATCCTTGTGGAACAATTTGCGCAGGCCACGATAGATCTGCAGCACGCTCGGCGCGCTGCGGTTCTGCAGCCATGCCCGGCATTGGTTCACCCAGCCGAGGAACAGCGGCGCCGCGACCAGCGCGGCGACCACCGCGAGAATCTGGCTGCAGCCCTCGAGCGGACTCACAGCACGAGCCCGAGCAACACGACCAGCGTCACGAAGCCGTAGAGCAGATGGGCCGACAGGCGCGTGCCCTGAAGTCCGACGAGCAGACTGGAGCTGCGCCGCAGCAGCCCGGCGAGCGGCAGGTACAGCAGATCCCAGAACCGGTCCCCGATCGTGACCCGGTAGGTCGGCGCGGTGTCGAACGGCGACGGCAACTGCCGTCGCATTGCGAAGAAGGGTTCGAACAGCTGGCGGATCGGTTGCCCGAAGCCCTCCGCCGTGTCCTGCATGCGCGCATCGAGCGGGCCGAAGCCGCCATCCCAGGGAGCCACCCGAACGGCGCGGGTGCGGCGGATCAGGCGCACCGCACCGATCGTGAGCAGCACGAACACGACGAACGCGGCAAGGAACACCAAGGGAGCATAGGACGCTTGCCGACCGCTGATCGGCGCGAGCATCCACCACGGCGCGCCGTTGTCGGGCAGAGAACCGACGCGCAGCTGCTGCGCGACCCGCTCGAGCAGCCCCACCACCTGCGCGGGCAGCAGGCCGAGCAGGACGCAGGCCGTCGCGAGCCAGACGAGACCGATCCGCTCCACGGGGGCGGCGTCGTGCACCGCGCCCTGCCCCGCCTCGCGCGAGCGGCCGAGGAAGACGACGCCGAAGAACTTGACCATGACGTAGCCGGAGAGCGCCGTGACCAGCGCGACGAGACCCGCGCCCAAGGGCAGCGCCATGTTCACGAACGCCCGTGGAACCTCGTGCGAATACAGGAACGCCTGGAGCAGCAGCCACTCGGACACGAAACCGTTCAAGGGCGGAAGGCCGGCGATGGCGAGCGCGCCCACCAGCGTGAGCCAGGCGACCCAGGGCATGCGATGGATCAGGCCGCCCAGGCGCCCGAGGCTGCGCTGGCCCGTCGCGTGGAGCACCGAGCCCGTCCCCAAGAACAGCAGACTCTTCATGAAGGCGTGATTGACCGAGTGGTAGAGGACGGCGAGCAAGGCGAGCGCGGCGGCGAGCGGCATGCCCGCCCCCTGGAAGACCATCGCCAAGCCCAGGGCCGCGAACACGATCCCGAGATTTTCGATCGAGGAGTAGGCGAGCAGCCGTTTCATGTCGGTTTGCGCGGCGGCGAACACGATGCCGTACAGCGCCGAGAACAAACCGATTCCCACCGCGATCAAGCCCCACCACCACGCGAGTCCCGAAATCAGATCGAAGCAGAGGCGCAGCATGCCGTAGACGGCCATCTTGAGCATCACGCCGCTCATGAGCGCGGAGACCGGGGAAGGCGCCGCCGGATGGGCTTCCGGCAGCCACACGTGCAGCGGCACGAGGCCTGCCTTGCCGCCGAAACCGATCAGGCCGAGAACGAACGCGGCGCCGGCGACACCCGGCGGGAAGTGGGCCGCGCGCAGCGCCTCGAAGCTGTAAGCACCCGCGGCGGCACCGAGCACCGCGAAGGCGAGCAGGATCGCGAGCGCGCCGACATGCGCCATCACCAGGTACAAATAGCCCGCCTCACGGATCGCCTCGACCCGATGGTCGGTCACGACCAGGAAGTACGAGGAGAGCGCCATGAGCTCCCAGCTCACGAGAAACGCATAGGCGTCCGCGGCGAGCAGCACGAAACCCATGCTCGCGAGAAACAGATGGTACTGGGCGCAGAGCAGGCCCGGCGGCGAGCCGGTGGGCAGGGCAAGCGGCGCACGAAAGTAGCCGGCTCCGTAGAGCGAGACACCGGCCGCGACGCCGCCGAGCACGGCGAGATAGACGGCGCTGAGCGCGTCCAGCGCCAGATGCGTGGGGAGGTTCGGCAAGCCCAGGGGCAGGACCAAGCGCCATCCGGGCGCGTCCGGGGGCAGGACGGTCAGCGCATGGATCGCCGTCACTGCGAGACCGAAGCCGATCAGGGCGCCGCTCGGAAACAGCACGCGCGTGCCGCCGTCCCGCGCCGGCCAGAACGCGCCCAGCAATCCGATCGCGAGCCACGCGCACAACAGGATGCCGATCGTGGGCAGCGGGGAGCCGAGGGTGGCGGGCACGGCGGGTGTTGCTTCCTATTCTACTTGGGTGTGTGTTCTATTATAATCCAATTCACACGTGACCAGTGAAAGCCGCACCGCCCGCCTGACGATCCTGATCGACCCGCGCAAGAAAGCGGTGTTCGAGCGCATTTGCGCCGACGAAGACGCGGTGCCTTCGCAGGTCGTCCGCCGTCTGATCCGGCGTTACATCGAGGAGCGTCTCGGCAAGCCCTGGAGCCCCGACGCGGGCAGCGCGGCGGAGCCGTCGCCCGCCCGCCGTCGCGCAAAAAGCCGCGCTCGTTGAGGAGGCCGCCCGCTTCCGGGTTATGATCAGAGGCTCCCCAGGGTACGAGGAAGCCTGCTTTGCTCGAGTCAACGCGTCCGCATCAAGTCGTGATCGTCGGAGCCGGCTTCGGGGGCCTCGCCACCGCGCTGGGTCTCGCGGGCGCGCCGGTCGCGATCACGGTCATCGATCAACGCAATCATCACCTGTTCCAGCCGCTGCTCTACCAAGTGGGCACGGCGACCCTCGCGACCTCCGAAATCGCGTGGCCGATCCGTCATTTGCTGCGTAAGCGGCGCGAGGTCACGACCCTGCTGGGGATCGTCTCCGGCGTCGATACCGCACGGCGCAAAGTGCTGATGGAGGATGGCGGCGAACAGGCTTACGACACCTTGGTGCTCGCGACGGGCGCACGACACGCCTACTTCGGCCATGACGAATGGGAACGGGATGCGCCCGGACTGAAGACCCTCGAGGACGCGACCTCGATTCGTCGCCGGATCCTGCTCGCCTTCGAACATGCCGAGCGCGAGACCGACCCGGAACTGCGCGCCGCGCTGCTGACCTTCGTGATCGTCGGCGGGGGACCGACCGGAGTCGAACTCGCGGGCGCGATCGCCGAGCTCGCGCATCAAAACCTGCCGCAAGATTTTCGCAACATCGATACCCGCCTCGCGCGCGTCGTGTTGGTCGAGGCCGGCCCGCGCATCCTGCCGACCTTCACTCCGGAGCTCTCTGCGTATGCCAAGAGCGCCCTCGAGGCCTTGGGGGTCACCGTGGAACTCGGCCGACCGGTCAGCCAGTGCGATGCCGACGGTGTCGTCTTCGGCGATCAGGTCCTGCGCGCGAAGGTGATCCTCTGGGCGGCGGGTGTGCGCGCCTCGGCTGCCGCGTCCTGGCTCGCGGTGGAGGCGGACAACGCGAGCCGGGTCAAAGTCGAGCCCGATCTTACGATACCGGGACATCCGGACATATTCGCGATCGGCGACACGGCGACGGTGAACGCATGGCATGGCAGGCCCGTCCCCGGAATCGCGCCGGCTGCCAAGCAGCAAGGCGCCCATGTGGCCAAGACCATCATCCTGCGCCTGCGGGGAATGACCGCCGTCCGGCCGTTCTTCTACCGTCACGCCGGCAACCTCGCGACGATCGGCAAGCGCTCGGCCGTGATCGACTTCGGCTGGATCACCCTGCGTGGGCATTTCGCCTGGTGGATCTGGGGACTGGCGCACATTTATTTCCTGATCGGCGTACGCAATCGCCTTGCCGTCGCCTTGAGCTGGTTGTGGATCTACTCGACCGGCAACAAGACCTCCTGCCTGATCACCCAGGGCGAGAAAAAGAGTCCCGCGTTGCGCGAGGAAGAGGCGCTGCAGGAGTAGTCAAGGACGGCCGTTCCGAAGCGCGAAAACTCCCTGAAATTCCTAAAGTTTCCGGCTCCGAAGCCGATTCCGGGAAGGCGGGCATGCGCTTTGCTTGCCTGCGTCTGGAGGAACCGATGAACGAGCCCGCGCGACCTGGCGAATGACGACACTCGCCAAGACTTATGACGCACTGATCGAGTTCTTGTATCGCGCGCCGATCGGCATGATCCAAACGACGCTGGACGGCGCCATCGAGATCTTGAACCCGCTGTCGGCGCGCCTGCTGATGCCCTTGTCGCGTGACGGCAATCTGGCGAATCTATTCGATCTGCTGCGGCCCCACATGCCGCAATTGGACCGTCTCGTGCTGCAGCATTCGGAGCGAATCGGCACGGTCGTCGAGTCGCAGCGCATCCATTTCGACGTCGGCGTCATCGGCAACGCGGAGCCCCGGACCCTGTCGCTGAGCCTGCTCAAGCTCGAAAACGAGCGGCTCACGGGGCTGCTCAGCGACATCAGCGTCGAGGCCACGCGCGAACAACGCGGTCTCGCCCGGCGCCTCGGCGAGGCCGCACAAGCCCCGCTCCCCGCTCGGGTCGCGGACCGCGCGGCGATCTGCGAGCGCATCCAGGCGGCCATGGATCGGGCCGCCGCCGACGCGACGGCGGAATTTGCCGTGCTGTTCCTCAACTGCGACCGATTCCGGCAGATCAACGATACGCTCGGTCACGCGGTCGGCGACGAAGTGCTCTGCTTGATTCCCGAGCGCCTGCGCTCGATCCTGCGCGGCGACGAACACCTTGCCGGGCGGATCAATGGCGCCGAGTTCGTCGTGGTGCTCGAGGGGCTCGGGCGCGCCGAAGACGTGCACCCCGTCGCTCAACGGCTGCTCGACAAGCTCGCGAAGCCCTATGGGATCGGGACCCACCAAGTTCATTGCGGCATGAGCATCGGGGTCGTCCTGCGCGCCCAGGCACTGGGCGATGCCGATGCGGTCCTTCAGAAAGCCAGCATCGCAATGGTCGAGGCCAAGCGCACCGGCGGCGGCCGCTACGTCGTCTTCGAACCCGCGATGCAGGAACGCGCGGCTCACCGCAACGGGATCGAAGTGGCACTGCGCCATGCGCTCGCCGAACGCGAACTGTTCGTGATGTACCAGCCGATCGTCCGGCTGCCCGGGGAGCCGGTGCGCGGGAACCTCGCGGGCGTCGAGGCGCTGGTGCGCTGGCGTCACCCGACCCGCGGCCTGATCCCGCCGCTGGAATTCATCAGCGTCGCCGAGGAATGCGGCTTGATCGGCGCCGTCGGCGACTTCGTGCTGTCGACCGCCTGTCATCAATTCGCCGAATGGCAGCGCAGGCTCGGGGCGAACGCGCCGCAGATGCTCGCGGTCAACCTGTCGCGGGCCCAACTGCTGCAGCCGGAACTCGTCGGCACCGTGAGTGAGATCCTGCGCTCGAGCGGCATGCGGGCGCGGCAACTGCAACTGGAGGTCACGGAAAGCCTGGCCGCCCAGGACGAACGCATCCAGCGGCATCTGCACGCGCTCAAGGAACTGCGGCTCACGCTCGCCCTCGATGACTTCGGCACCGGCTATTCCTCGCTCGCGAGCCTGCATCAGCTGCCGATCGACACGGTCAAGATCGACCGCTCCTTCGTCTCGCAGGTCGACACCAGTCATCATCATCGCGTGCTCATCGAAGCGACCGTGCGCGTGGCCGGCAGCCTCGGGATGAACACGGTCGCGGAGGGCATCGAGACACGGGCACAGGCGGCCGTCGTACAGACCCTGGGCTGTGAGAAGGGCCAGGGCTATCTGTTCAGCAAGCCGCTCACGGCCGCCGATATCGGGAGCTGGCTGCAGATCGACGAATCGGCGTTGAGCTGAAGGGCCGTTGCCCGCCTCTGTAGGCCCCGTCCGACCGCCTAAGCCGCACTGCGAGAGTGTCGCGGGCGCAGGCTTGCGGCTAATCTGCATGCCGTTACGCTTCGTCGTGGCGATAGGAGCCGAGGTCATGAATACCTGCAGCGCATTTCGTAGAACCGGATTGGTGGCTTCCGGCGTGTTGGTCGGCCTGCTCGCGGGAGGATCGGCCTTCGCGGATGACGGCGTGCCCATCAAGATCACGAACGACAGCACGACGGACATCGTCGTGACGGTCTACGATCTGAACGCGTCGCCGCGACGCATCGTCGTCTCCGGTCAGCGCATCACCGGCTTCTCGACGATTCCGATCTCCGTGACGCCCGGCCCCGACGGCATGGGCCATGTCTCGTGGACGGCGATCACGGCGGATGGCGACGGCCGGCTGTGTGGCCGCGCCAATCGACAAAGCATCGGCAACGACGCCGAGATCCACGTCCACGCGGACAGCCCCTGCTCCTCGACCTGAGGTCGGAAGACCTGCGGACGGGAGGGACCCGCCCCCCCCAGTCCCTCAGAGACGAGCTCGGCGCCGACGCGCCTCGCGGCGCGCCGCCACGGCGATACCGCCCAAGACCAACAGACTGGCTCCATCCAGCGCCCCGCCGCCGCCGCCCGAGCTCTTGGCGCTCACGGTCAGGGTGACCGAGGACGCCGAAGAGTTCACCGTCCCGTTGCTGCAGATCAAGGTATAGGTATCGCTGCCCGTGGCGGTCGGCGTGACCGTCTGGCTGCCGCTGGTCGCGAGCGTGCCGCTCCAACTGCCCGACGCCGTGCAGCCCGTCGCATTCGTCGAGACCCAGGTCAAGGTCGCCGTGCTGCCGACGACGATGGAGCTCGCCGAGGCCGTCAAGGTCGCGGTGGGGGTCGGCGCGGTGACGTCCAGCGTGACCGTCGTCGCCGCCGAATTTCCGTTCGCGTTCGCGCAGACCAGCGTGTACGGGTAGCTGCCGGCCGCGGTCGGCGTTTCGGTCACGGTCCCGCTGCTCGCCTGGGACCCGCTCCAGCTGCCGGAGGCTGTGCACGAGGTCGCTCCGCTGTCGGACCAGGTCAAGGTCGCGGATCCGCCAATCACGATCGAAGTGGCGCTCAGGGAGAGCGTCGGCGCCGCGGGCGGCGGCGGTGTGACCGTGAACGAGACCGTGGAGGACGGGGAATTTCCGAACGCATTGCTACAGACCAAGATAAACGTCTGGGTGGTCAGCGAACTCGCCGTGAACTGCTCGGAGCCGCTCGTGGGCTCCGTACCGCTCCAACCGTTGCCGGATGCCGTGCAACTCGTCGCGAAACTCGACGACCAGGTCAAGGTGGTGGAGCCGCCCTCGGCAACGGTCGTCGACGACAGCGCGAGCGCCGGTGCGGCTGGCGGTGACCCGACGTTCAAAACGACCGAAGACGTACCGGTGGCGCCCGTCGCGTTCGTGCAGGTCAGGGTGTAGGTGTCGATGCCGGCCGCGGTCGGGGTGATGCTCAAACTGCCGCTCGAGGCTTCGCTGCCGGTCCACGCACCGGATGCCGTGCAAGAGGAGGCTTCGATCGTCGACCAGCTCAAGGTCGTCGTCGCGCCCACGGCGATCGAATCGTTGGAGAGGCCCAAGATCGGCGTCGCGAGTGCGGCATCGGCCTGGATGAAGCCATACCCCGCGGTGAAGTTGAAGGTGGTGCTCGTCGGCACCGCGCCGACGGCCAAGGCGCTGTTCTCCAGAGCCGAATAGATTTGCGTCGGGGTGATCGCGGGTTGCGCCTGCAACATCAAGGCCGCGATGCCCGCCGCATGCGGCGTCGCCGCCGAGGTGCCGAAGAAATTCGGGTAACTCGGATCGTTTTGGCACTGGGCGCTCGCATTGGGCAGCAAGCCATCGTTGCCCGTGACGCCGCCGTTGGCCAGCGTGAAACCCAGGAAGGTGTCGTTGACGCCATCGGGCCCGACGAAGTTCGGTTTTTGACGCAGTTGGGGCGTCGCCAAGCGCTGACCCGTGCTGCTGAACAGAATCGGCGCGCCGCCCTGCGAGGAATAGGCCTCGAGTTCGGTCGGTGTCGTTCCGCATTGGGGCGTCTGGAAGTAAAACGCTGCCGCGACCGCGGCGGCGCCCGCGGCATTCGGATGGCCTTGGATCGTCTCGCTGTTGGTGGAGAACGAGGCAATGGGCGCGGGTGAG
>Ga0116230_10000235_pt1 | contig 45251 bp, 34 predicted proteins | sample S1TSphfallax_3_FD_88678 | JGI IMG/M metagenome (GOLD analysis project Ga0116230, IMG submission 88678) | Host-associated microbial communities from peat moss isolated from Minnesota, USA - S1T2_Fd - Sphagnum fallax MG | ecosystem: Host-associated > Plants > Peat moss > Unclassified | place... | reverse complement strand
TGGCGCGGTTTGCCTGCTCGAACGGCGGACGGGCTGTGCCGGTGGGCCTGGCCAAGCGCCCGGAGCTGCCGCGCGAATTCGACGACCTCGAAGCGGATGGGTTGGAAGATGCCGTGGCGGCTTACCGAGAGCTTGCGGGATTTCTGCTGACGGCCTCGGGCGGGACTTGGCGCAAAAAGGGTGGGCTGACCGTGCATTACGGCTTTCCGCCGACTCCCGTGGGCAAGGCGGGCAAAGAGCGTTTTGGCGAGTTTGTCGAAGGATTGGCGATGGAGCCGGGGCTGGAAGGGGCGCTGGCGGCCTTTCAGGGCGCGATGCCGATGCGGTATGAGGACGCGGAGTGGGAGCTGATCCGGCATTGCTTTGCCGTGCTGCGGACGGCGGCGGCCGAGTTGCAGTTGGTCTTTGCGGAGAGCGGGTCGGTGGATTTTACCGAAGTCGCGCAGATTGCGCTCAATGTGCTCGCGCCGGAGGGCGGGTTTGCTTCGGATTTTGCGCAGCGGCAGGCGGATTCGATCCGGCATCTGCTGGTGGATGAGTTTCAGGACACGAGCCGCCAGCAGCACGAGCTGCTTTCGCGGATTGTGGCGGCGTGGCCGGAGCGCGAGGGGCGCAGTTGCTTCTGCGTGGGCGACCCGATGCAGTCGATTTACGGGTTTCGCGAGGCGGAGGTGGAGCTGTTCGAGCGGCTGAAGAAGCATGGGCTGGAGACGGCTTCCGATCAGGAGTCTGAGCCGCTGCACTTCGACTTTGTGCGGCTGGAGGCGAATTTCCGGACGGTTCCGAGTCTGGTTGAGGATTTGAACGGGCGGTTCGCGCGGGTTTTTGGGCAGGATGGCGAGGTTGAGGCGGGCGATGTTCGGTTTGCGCCGGCGGTGGCGGCGCGGCAGGCGGTTTCGGCGGCGCGGGCGGAGCTGCACCTGGCGTTTACGCATTCCGGTGCTGAGGATGCGGGCGCGCCGAAGGATTCTTCGCCGGAAGAGACGCGCGCCGCGCAGTTGCGGGGGATGGTGGCGCTGATCCGCGAGAAGCTGGCGGCGGCGCGGGAGCGGGGCGAGACGCGGTACCGGATTGCGGTGCTGGCGCGGGGGCGGAAGTCGCTGATCCCGATTGCCGAGGCGCTGCGGGAGGCGGGGATTGGCTATCGCGCGATCGAACTGGAGAAACTGAACGAGCGGCCGGAGGTTCTGGATGCGCTGGCGCTGGCGCGGGCGCTGATGAATCCGGTGGACCGGACGGCGTGGCTGGCGGTGTTGCGGGGTCCGTGGTGCGGGCTTTCGCTGGGCGAGTTGCATTTGCTGACTTCGGCGGACGAGGAGACGGTAAGCGCGGCGGCGGTTCCGGAGTTGCTGGAGCGGCGGCTGCCGGAGATCGCCGGGGAGCTTGGGGCGCGGGCCTTCGCCGCGGCGGAGCGCGTGGGGCGGGTGCTGCGGCGGGCGCAGGGGGAGCGTGCGGCGGCGATTGCCACGCTGGGAACCTGGCTTGAGTCGGTGTGGAAGGCGCTGGGCGGCGCGGATACGGTGGACCGGGCGCAGGCGGAGAATCTGCGCGTGCTGTGGACGGCGCTGGATGGGCTGCCGGAGGGTGAGCTGGATTTACTGGGGCCGGGTCTGGCGGCGGCATTGGATGGGCTGTACGCGCTGCCCGATCCGGCGGCGAGCGGCGAGTTTGGCGTTCAGTTGATGACGATTCACAAGTCGAAGGGGCTGGAGTTTGAAGTGGTGCTGGTTCCGGATTTGGAGGCCAAAAGCAAGCAGGGCGAGCATGGGCTGATGAGCTGGCTGGAACGAGGTCTGGCGGAGTCTGGACCAGAGGGCGAGATCAGCGAGTTTCTGATTGCGCCCATCAAGACCAAGGGCGGCGAGCCGAGCGCGGCCAAGGCATGGGTAGATGGGGTGAAGAAGGAGCGCGACCGCCTGGAGTTGCGACGGCTCTTCTACGTGGCGGCGACTCGCGCGCGGGAAGAGCTGCACCTGTTTGCGAGGCCGCGATTTGCGCTGGGGAAGGCGCAGGGCGAGGCGGTGCTCACCAGGGCTACCGGGCTGCTCCAGACGGCGTGGCCGGGTTTTGGCGAGGAGATCGAGCGGGAGTTTGCGGATTGGTGGAGCGGCGCGCCGGCAAGCGAGGTTGCCCTGGAAGTGGAGACCCTGGCGGCCTCGGAGACGGTCACCGAAACAGGGGCTGGAAATCTGCTGGTGATGCCTTCGAAGCCTGCGACAGGGCCGTCGCTGTTGCGCCGGTTGCCGGATGGCCACGCGGAGCGGGAGTTTGCGCTGGCGGCTGCGATGGGCGGCGTATCGGGGGGCGCGGAGCCGGTGTATGCGCGCAGCCAGGGCGGAATGGAAGCGCGGCTGCTGGGGACGGCGATTCACGAGCTGCTGGAGCGGTATTGCCGGTTGCGCGCCGCGTTGGAGCCGGCGGAGGCTTTAAGTGCTCTGAACGGAGAGCTGCCGGCCACGCTGGCTGGGCTGCGGAGCGGGGGACTATCGCGGACTGCGGCTGAGCGGCTGGCGGCTGAGGCCCTGGCGGCGGTCACGCGGGCTGCGGCGCATCCGGATGGGGCCTGGATTCTTTCGGCGCACGCGCAAGCGCAATCCGAGGGGCGATGGACTGGCTTTGCGAAGCCGGGGGCGAAACAGCTTGCCGGCCTGCGCCCGGATCGGGTCTTCTTTGCCGCGAGACCGCACGAGGATGCGCCGTGCTGGTGGATTATCGACTACAAGAGCGCAGACGCTTCCGAGGTGGACGACGAAGCCGCGGTTTTGGCTTTTCTGCGGGAGCATAGGGCGCGGTATGCCGGGCAACTGGAGGCTTACGCACATGTGTTGCGAGGGCTCTATCCCGCGGAAACGTTGCGCATTCGGGCCGGGGTTTTCTACCCGCGTCTGCCCCGGCTGGACGATTGGGAGTGTTGATGGCATCGACACGGTTGCGGGTGGAAGCGCGTTTCGGGTGGGACGCGCGTTTTCGGGCTGCAACTTATTCCGAGGTCTCGTGTCTAACCGGTAGACCACGGCGTTCTGAGCGAGTCCCTCGCGTCGCGTTCCGGACGACCGCATGGGACGATTTGCCGCACGGAAGCGAATGGCAGGTAGACTTTGGAATGCCTGGGTCCGTCTCTCTTGTTGGAACCTTTTTACGGGAAGCCGATCGTGCGCCGCTTGCGCGCGCGGATTGGCTTCGCGTCTGGCTCGACTATGCTCTGCGCACTCTGGGTGCTTGTCCGCGATTGTGTGCGAAGGAGCAATTCGCCCTACTCCTTCTCGCCGCAAACACGAACCTGCATCACGCATTCACGAGTCACTCCTCCACCTTGCAGGGACGGTCATGAAGACAAGAATTGAGCATTTGCAGCATCTCTCCCTTTCCTTCGCGCTTTACGCGCTCGTTGCCGGGTGCCTGACAGGGTGCGTGGCCCAGGCTTTTGCAGCGGGTCCGGTGTCGTCCAGAATCGCAGCCGAAGTCTCCTCTTCGCAGATGACGCCGTTGGCAGCATCGCGGCGCGCAACCATACTGGCTCCGTTCGACACCGGCAAGCTGGCTCCGGAGACGAAACTCGAGGGCATGACCCTTCATTTCAATCGTTCGGCGAGCCAGGAAGCGGAGCTGCAGACGCTGCTCGCCGCGCAGAAGAATCCCTCCTCGCCCTACTACCACCAGTGGCTGACGCCGGACGAGTTCGGCGCGCGATTCGGCATGAGCGACGCCGATCTCGCCAAGGTGGAAGCGTGGCTGGAGCGGCAGGGCTTCTCGGTTGACTTCGTGTCCCGAAGCAAAGACGCGATCCGGTTCTCCGGCACGGCCGGCCAGGCGAACGCCGCGTTCGCCACCGAGATTCACACCTACGCGCTCAAGACCAAGAGCGGCGTGGAGAAGCATTTTGCCCCGTCGACCGGCCTCAGTGTGCCGTCGGCCATCGCCGGAACAGTCTCCGCGGTAACCAATCTGGACGACTTCCGGCCCAAGCCGCGGGTGGTCCTGAGCAAAGCCCGCAGGAAGCCGAATTACACGCTCAATCTGGAGGGTTCCGAGTACATTTTTTACGCCCCGGGCGACATTTACACGGAATACGGCCTGCAATCGGAGTACAATGCCGGATATAACGGTGCCGGACAGACCATCGCCATCGTCGGCCAGTCGAAGATTGAAGACAGCGACATCGAGGCGTTTGAGACGGCAGCCGGACTGCCCGTCAAAGACCCGACACTGTGGCTTGTGCCCGATACCGGAACGGCGGCGTTCTCCGCCGGAGACTGGACCGAATCTTCGCTGGATATCGAGTGGTCAGGCGCGATTGCCCCCGGCGCGACCATCAACTTCGTATACACCGGTGACAGCGCCAACTCCGGCGGCGCTTTCGAGTCCATCGAGTACGCGATCGACGAAAAAATCGCCAACATCATCAGCAGCAGCTACGGCGAGTGCGAGGCCGAAACCCAGTTGGACGACTCCGCAACCATCCTCGAACCGCTATTCGAACAGGCCGAAGCGCAGGGCCAGACCGTTATTTCGGCGGCCGGCGACGACGGCTCGACCGACTGCAATGGAGACACCAATCTCTCAACCTCCGGCCAGGATGCGCTGGCGGTTGATTACCCGGCGAGCAGCGCCTATGTCGTCAGCGCCGGCGGAACGGAAATCTCGCAGGCCAATGCCAACTATGAAACGCCCGGCGACGGATACTTTGAAGCCGAAAACACCGAAAACTCCTTCATCCTGACCTCCCTACAGCAGTATGTGCCTGAGCAGCCCTGGAATGAGGACGCAACCTGCACCCAGGAGTACAACCTGGAGGAAGGCAGCTCGCCCATCTGCTCCGGCGGCGGCGGCGTCAGCAGCCTATTCGCCAAGCCGGCTTGGCAGAACGGCGTTCCCGGTCTCTCCTCCTCCATCACCATGCGCCAGGTGCCGGACATCTCCCTGGCCGCGGCCATCTTCAATCCCGGCGATCTGCTCTGCACCAGCGACCAGGACGCCTGGCAGGAGGGCCAGGAAGCCAGTTGCAATGAGGGATTTCTGGATTCCTCGTCCGGGGATCCTACGGTCGCCGGCGGCACCAGCTTTGCCGCTCCCATGTTTGCCGGCATGGTAGCTCTCATCAACCAGCAGAAGGGCTACACCAGCGGCCAGGGCCTGTTGAACGAGACGCTCTACAAGCTGGCATCCGACAGCACCACCTACGCCGCCGCCTTCAACGACATTCAAACCGGAAACAACAATTGCAGCGCGGCCAGCGGCTACTGCTCCGGCTCCGGCGAAACCGATTATTCGGCGGGCGTCGGATACGACATGGCCACCGGCCTCGGCTCCCCCAAACTCTACAGTCTGGCCAGCGCCTGGCCAACCAGCCAGACCACGCTGATCGCCACCACCACCTCGGTCTCGGCCACCAACACGGCGCCCACCGTCAACGTCTCAGACTCGTTCACGATTTCCGTCACCTCCGACACCGGCAGCACCGTTCCCACCGGAACAGTGAACGTCTCCGTCGACGGCGGAACGGCGGTTGCCGAAACCCTCACGTCAAACGGCACCTACGTCTACTCCTACACCTTCACCGCGGCGGGTACTCATACCGTAACGGCCCAGTACACCGGCGACTCGACTCACGCCGCGTCAACTGGAAGCGTGACGATCACGGCGGCGGGAACCGCTTCGGGCAGCGGGAGCTTCACGCTTACCGCGTCCAGCGTGACCGTTGCGCAAGGCTCTGAAGGAACCTCAACCGTCACCGTAGTTCCGTCCGGCGGATACACCGGTACGGTCGTACTCCAGATCGCATCCCTCCCGTCGGCGCTCGACAACCTCTGCGGCGGCTTCGGTTCCGGAGAAGCCGCGGAAGGCTCCGTCGTGGTTGCAAACGACAATACACCGTACCCCACCACGGGGATTGTCTTGGACACGAACGCCTCCGACTGCGCGACGGCGGAAGCAATCGCCAGAACGGGAAAACATCAGCTTCGGACTCTGGTCAAGCACGGCAGCGCTCCGGCAAACTCAGGCACCGGCGGCAAGACCGCCCCGGCGGCTATCGGATTGGCCGGGCTCGTATTGGCTGTCGCGCTGGGACGCCGATCAAGGAAGCTCCGTTCGCTGGCGTGCGCAATCGCCCTAGTGGCTGTCGGGTTGGCGGTTTCCGCCTGCGGCGGCAGCAGTTCCAACACCATATCCGATCCTCCGAAGGGGACCTACACCATCGGCATCACCGGGCAGGACTCGACCAACGCGGCGATTCCGACGGCGACAACCAGCTTCACCTTCGTTATCGACTAAACTTTCGCTCGTTTCACGGGCGGGCATCCTCCGGGTGCCTGCCCATTTTCTTTTGCGCGCCAAATTCAGTCGATGGTGAGCTGGAACGTGGTATTCGCGGCCGGAATGCCGGAGGATCTGGAATCTTGGCCGGTCACGGTCACGGTGAATTTGCCGGTGGGCGGCGAGGCTACAAGACTGGAGCGATTGCCGCCGCAACTTACAACCAGGCCGGCGGCGGCAAGTCCGGCGCAAGCAAGGACCACCGCGGCGCTGGCGCGGAAGTGCCGTCTTCCGAGAGCCAGCAAGCCGAAGCTCACCAGCGCGGCGATAACTGCGGCGGACCCGGCTGTTCGGAGCAAAGGCGGCGAGTGACCGGGGGTTCCGGCTTTCTTGGAAGGAAGCGCGGCGTTACTGGAGCAGTCGGAGGCCATGTCGATGAATTTGAGCTGGGTGTTGACGGGCCGAGGGCCGGCAATAGTGACCGAACCTGCGCCGTTGCTGCCATTAGTGAATTCAAAACAGAGACTCTGGAGGGCGGCGATGTTGCCGGTCGAGAAGGTCAGGTTGACGGTGCCGGTATAGCCGTTGGCGGGGGTGACGGTGATGGTGGAGGTGCCGCTGCTGCCGGGGTTGACGGTGCCGTTGGTGGCGTTGAGCGAGAAACTTTGGCCGCCGGTGGTTGCGACGGGGATTTGGATGGCGGCCGAGCCGGTCGAGGGCGCGTGCGTGGCGTCGCCGGAGTAGGCGACGAGGATCTCGTGCGCGCCTTCGCTGGCAAACGAGGTGGTGTACGTGAACCCTCCCTTGGCGTTGAGGGAATTGCCGGGAATGGGCGGGTTGGCGTCGACGGCGATGGTGACGGTGCCGGTGGGGATGGTGGTTCCCGTCACGGACGCGACGGCGATGGTGAAGGCGTCTTCCGCGTTGAGCGCCGGAGTTTTGCTGGAGGCGGAGACGATGGTGGTGGTGGCGACGATGGGCGGCGCGGTGTTGGGCGCCCATGCGGCGGCGAGATGCGCGAGGTCGATGGCGCCGAGGCCGGTCGCCTGGTCGTACCCCGGTGCGGCGGCGAAGCCGATGGTCCCTTTGCAGTACGAGGAGCCTGCATCGCACTGGTTGCCGCCGGTGGCGATGTCGCGGAAGGCGAAGGCGTAGGTGGAGGTGTCTGACGCCAATTTGTAGAGTGCGGGATTGGCCGGGCCGGAGCCGGTGACGTAGCCCTGGCGCTGGTTGACGATGGCCATCATGCCGGCGAAGATGGGCGCGGCGAAGCTGGTGCCTCCGGCGGCGGTGAGGTCGCCGGTGATGGCGTCGCGAAAGCCGCTGCTGCAACTGCCGACCTGGTTCTGCTGCCAGGCCGATTGGTCGCTTGAACACAGAAGGTAGCCGGGGTTGAAGATGGCGGCGGCGAGAGCCACGTCGGGCACGGCGCGCTGGTTTCCCGCTGGAATGCCTGGGACGCCGGTCTGCCAGGCGGGGCGGGCAAAGAGCGCGCTGGCTCCGCCGCCGGTGGCGCAGAGGGGGTCTGCGCCCTGATTCGCGAACGACGCGCAGGTCTGGTCCTCGTTCCAGGCCTCTTCGGGGACGGGCTGGATGAGCGAGGCGACGATGTCGGAGGTTCCGTTGGATTTTTCCCAGTAGCCTTCGCCTTGCGTTTCAAAGGCGGGGTTGGATTGTGAGATTTCCGTGCCGCCGACGGCGGTGACGTGCGGGCTGCTGGCGGGGTAGTCGAGGGCAAGGGATTGCTGTTGCCCTTCGGTAAGGTCGGAGTCGCCGAAGCAGCCGGTCGAGCCGGTGTCTCCGGAAGCCGCGACGACGGTCTGGCCCTGAGCGGCGGCCTGGGCGAAGAAGACTTCGAGGGAGTGGCTGCCAAGGGCGGTTTCGCAGACGCCGTAGCTGATGCCGATCAGATTGGCGATGCGATTGTCGATCGCGTACTCGATGGAGTCGAAGACGCCGAGGTTGGAGGCGCTGCCGGTGTAGACGAGCGTGATGGTGGCGTCGCGGGCGATGGCTCCCGACCATTCGAGGTCGAGATCGGACTCGGTTTCGTCGCCGGCATAGGAGACCGCCACGCCGCTGTTGGGGACGAGGATCAGGTTGGGGTCTTTGACGGGGAGGCTGGCCGCGGTTTGGAAAGCTTCGATATCGCCGAGCGCGATCTGCGACTGTCCGACGATGGCGATGCTTTGTCCGGCTCCGGAGAAACCGGCGGCGTAGGCGGGCTGGATGTCGTACTGAAGGGCGATGTCGGCCGGGGCGAAGAAGAGGGTCTGGTCGTAGCCGGAAAAGGCCGGACTGGGACGGCGGACGAGGTGCGGTTTGGGGCGGAAATCGTCGAGATTGGAGACCGATTCGACGAAACCGGCGAGTTCGGCGGGAATTGCGGGAAGCGTCGCGGGGGCGAAGTGGGTTTCGATGCCGGTGGGATTGGTGACGGCGTAGGCGTGGAGTTCGGTCGCAAAGGCGGCGGCGATTTGCGCGGCGGTGCCGGAGAAGCGCAGCATCGTCCGGCCGCGGGCAACGGAGTCGATGGTGAAGCCGCGCTGTTCGAGCCAGCTTTGCGCGTTAGCGAGTTCCGGCCCGGAGATGCCGAAGCGGTCGGCGAACTCCTCCGGAGTGAGCCATTGACGGTATTGGGGCGATTTGGGATCTTGCTGCGCGGCGAGGAGCGCCTGGAGATCGGCTTCCTGGGCGGGGGTGCGGCGGAAGTGGAGGCTGACGCCGTGAAGTTCGATCTGCGGCGGGAGCGGGCCGAGGTCGACTCTCGCAGGGAAATTGACGTGTTGCGTAGAGGGAGTGGCCCGAGCGGCTTGTGCCGCCAGTCTGCCGGCTGAAAGCAGAATGGCAAACAGCGAGAGTACTATCCACAGACTGACTGGATTGTTGGAGAGGCGCAAAGTCGTCATGGATCAGCCCCTGGTTCCACCAGAGAAGTATAGGGCTGATTGGCACCGCCGCGAGGACCTGTCGCAGCACCGATGCCAGTTTTCCGGGACGCGAACATTTTCCGCTCACGGTTGCAGCGCGGCGGATTTCCGGCTCTTAGCTGGCGGCGCGCTCGTTCTGGGAGGCAAGCAGCGCCTTGGCCGCGGCGGCTTCCATGCTGCCTTTGTGGCGAACGTCGGCTCCCTTGACCCAGAAGATGACGTCTTCGGCGATGTTGGTGGCGTGGTCGGCAACGCGCTCCAGGCTGCGGCAGACCATCAGCGCGTTGAGCGCCTGCGGAGCAAGATGGCTTTCGGTGGCCATCACCTGCGTTAGCGTAACGTGGGCGGCGCGGTTCATGCCATCGACAGCGTCGTCCATGCTGAGGATGGATTGGGCCATTTCGGGGTCGGCTTCGATGAAGGATTGCAGCGATTTGCGCACCATATTGGCGGCCAACGAGGCCATCCGCGGGATGTCGACCGGCAAATCGGCGGCAGCCATCGCTTCCATGGTGCGGACGCGGTCGCTGATGGACTTGGCGGCATCGCCAACGCGTTCGAGATCCGCATTGATCTTAATCACGGCAAGGATGAAGCGCAGGTCGATCGCCATCGGCTGCTCCATGGCAAGCAGATCGAGAGCGGCCTGGTCGATTTCGCGTTCCAGGCGATTGATCGCCATCTCCGACCGGCTGACAAGATCGCAAATCGACAGATCGCGGACGCGATAGGCCTCGATCGCTCTCTGAATGGCCTGTTCCGCGAGGCCGGCCATGATAAGGAGCTTTTCCTTCAGGTCGTCGAGACTGCGCTGGAAGCGGATTCTAGTCATTTCAGTGTGGCGCTCCTATGTTCCGCCTGAATCTGCTATCCCACCCTGGTCGCAAAACAAAGACTCGAACAGGGTGGGCATCCGCGGTTCGCACCCGCGATTCGCCCTGTCATCCAAACCGGCCCGTAATGTAATCTTCCGTCCGTTTATCGGTAGGATTGGTGAAAATCTTGTGAGTGGAATCAAATTCGACCATACGACCGTTCAAGAAGAAGCCGGTTTTTTCGGCGACGCGCGCGGCCTGCTGCATATTGTGCGTGACGATGACGATGGTGTACTGCGTCTTCAGCTGAAAAATGAGATCTTCGATCTTGGATGTCGAGACGGGGTCGAGCGCGGAGGCCGGCTCATCCATCAGCAGCACTTCGGGATCGACGGCCAGGGCGCGGGCGATGCACATGCGCTGTTGCTGACCGCCAGATAAACTCGCGCCCGACTTTTTCTTGAGATCGTCCTTCACCTCATCCCAAAGCGCGGCATGTTTGAGAGAGCGTTCCACGATCTCGTCCAGCGCCTTGCGATTCGAGTAACCGTTCAGCTTTAGCCCCGAGGCGACGTTGTCGTAAATGGACATGGTCGGAAAGGGATTCGGGCGCTGGAAGACCATGCCCACCCGACGGCGAACTTCGACGGGGGAAGCGTCGGCATAAATGTCCAGATCCCCAATTTTCACCGAGCCGGTCACGCGGGCAATGGGATTGGTTTCATGCATCCGGTTGAGGCAGCGCACGAAGGTGGACTTGCCGCAGCCGGAGGGTCCAATAAGGGCCGTGGCGTGATTGGCCGGAATGGGCAGATTAATGTCCTGCAGCGTGTGATTGGTGCCGTACCACGCGTTCAGGTTGGTGACCTCGATGCCGACACCCACTAGCTTGCTCCCTTCAGAATGCCGCGGCTGGCAACGTAGCGCACCAGCGAGACGGCGAGGACAATCAATGCGATAAGGACCAGCGATCCGGCCCAGGCCAGACGGTGCTGATCGTCGTAGGGCGAGATGGCGTAAATGTAAATCTGCAGCGGCAAGGCGGCGATCGGCTGGTTGAGGCTGACGCTCCAGAACTCGTTGCCGAGGGCGGTGAACAGCAGCGGGGCGGTTTCGCCGGCGACTCGGGCAAAAGCCAGCATGCAGCCAGTGATGACGCCAGGGGACGCCGTCTTCAGCGTGATCGACAGAACCGAACGCCAGTTGGGTACACCCAGGCCAAGCGCGGCCTCGCGGATAGAGTGGGGAACCATCAGCAGCATCTCCTCCGTGGTGCGGGTCACGGTGGGAATCATCATGATGCCGAGCGCGACGCCGCCCGAGAAGGCCGAGAAATGCTTTTGGCGGAAGACGATCAGAGCGTAAATGGCGATGCCCATCACGATCGACGGAACGCCGTTGAGCACATCGGCGGTGAAGCGGATGGCGTTGGCCAGGCTGGTGCCGCGGCCGAATTCCGCCAGGTAAATGCCGCCGCCGATGCCAACGGGGATGCCGAGCAGGCTGGCAACCGCCAACAGGACGCCGGAACCGACGATGGCATTGGCCATGCCGCCGCCGACTTCGCCCTCCGGCTTCGGAATCTGGGTGAAAAAAGCCAAATTGAGGGAACTGGCCCCTTTGTAGATCAGGTAGCCAAAGATGGCGAACAGCGGGGCAATGACCAAGACGGTCGCCAGGACGGCGAGGCCCGTGGCGAGGTGGTCGGTGGCGGTGCGCAGGGTATTGCGCGTACGGTTTTTCTGGAGGTCGGCTTTCATCGGTTTCTCACTCTAGTTCACGCGCACCGGGTTGCCGCGCGTTACGGCCCAGACCAAAAGCCGAGCCAATCCGTTGACCAGAATGGTGACGACGAAGAGCGCCAGGCCGATTTCGATCAGGGCGCTGCGATGCAGGTCGCTGGTGGCCTCGGCAAACTCGTTGGCGATGACGGAGGCCATGGAGTTGGCGGTGGAAAGAAGGGATTTTTGAATCTGATCGGTGTTGCCGATGACCATGGCGACCGCCATCGTTTCTCCGAGCGCGCGCCCCAGGCCCAGAATGATTGAGCCAACGATGCCGATGCGGGCGTTGCGCAGCACGGCAATACGAATCATCTCCCAGCGGGTAGCGCCGAGGGCGAGCGCCGCTTCACGCTGGCTGTGCGGAACAGTGGACATGACCTCGCGGGTGAGCGAGGCGATAATCGGCAGGATCATGATCGCGAGGATGACGCCGGCGGTGAGCAGTCCAAGGCCGAGGTTCAGGCCGCCGAAGAGGCCGTTGTCGCCGACCAGGCCGGTCCAGCCTAAGAGCCTGACCACCGTGGCGTTGCTGAAAACGTCGATAAACAGAGGGTTGATCTGCTCGCGCAACAGCGGAACCAGGATGAAAATCGCCCAGAGTCCGTACACCACGCTGGGAATGGCGGCGAGCAGTTCGGTCAGGAATGCGAGCGGGCTGCGCAGGAACCGAGGACACATTTCGGTAAGAAAAATGGCGATCCCAACGGCCAGGGGAACGGCAATGATCAAGGCGACTAGCGAGGATACGAGAGTCCCGTAGAGGAATGGCAACGCATAGAAGACGCCGTTGACCGGATCCCAAAAGAGGGGTACGCCGGTCTGCGGATCGACGTTGAACTTCCAGAAGAAAGCCAGGCCCGAGGCATGCCAGCTCATTTGGGATTGCGCAACGAGCTCGATGGCGATCAGCACTACGATGGCGAAGATACTCGCGGCGCAGGCCAGCATGAGCAGACGGAAAGTCCTGTCGGCGAATGCCGAGTTGCCGCGCCGCAGCAGATAGCGCCGGACATCGGAGACCGGAGAAGCCGTTAACGACGCCGCAGGGTGCGCGATCGCTGGCGACAACGTACCTGGTTCGGACCCTTGGAAGGACTCCAGGGGTGTCTGCTGTTTTCCTAAGCGTATCTCAGACAAAGGCGCATCCACTCCGGTTAGGCTAATGTGGCAATATGAATAGAGCGTTAACGCAACGCGAAATCAAACACATCCAAGCACAGATTACGGTAACCGGCAGGTAACTAGAACCGGCAAATTACCCCAATGCGGCGGGCTTCCGGGAGCCTTGTCTCCCGAAGCCCGCCGAAGTACCGGTGGACCGTTACGGCAGGTTGTTTACGGTGGCGTGTTCCTTGGCGATCAGCGCCGCGGGCAGCGGGGCGTAATAGAGTGCGGATACCTGCTTTTCGCCGTCGTTGAGCATCCAGTTGAGGAAATCCTTCAGGACTTTCTCCTTGGCAGCGTCCTGCGGCTTGAGAGGCACCAGCAGCCAGGTGAAGCTCGAGATGGGATACGCTTGGGCGCCGGGAGCGTTGGTGATCGAGACACGGTAGTCGGCCGGCATCTGCTTGATGCTGGCGGCGGCTTCCGTAACTCCGGCGATCGAGGCCTTGACCCAGTTTCCGGCGGCGTTCTTCAATTCGCCAAAGGAGATATGATTCTGCATGGCGTAAATGAGTTCGACGTAACCGATGGCTCCGGGAAGCTGACGGACAAAGCTCGCGACGCCTTCATTCCCCTTCCCGGCGACGCCGGTGGGCCAGTTGAGCGCGGTTCCTTTACCGGGTCCATTGGCCCAGTCCTTGCTCACTTTGCTCAGGTAATCGGAAAAGATGTAGGTAGTGCCGCTGCCGTCGGCGCGATGGACGACCTTGATGCCTTCATTGGGGAGCTTGACGCCGGGATTGTCTTTGGCAATGCGCGGGTCATCCCAATTGGCGATCTTGCCGAGGAAAATGTCCGCCAGCACGTCGGGGGAAAACTTCAGGTCGCTGACACCGGTGACGTTGAAGATGGGAACGACGGCGCCCAGCACGGTGGGGATGTGGATCAGCTTGATCTTGGATTGCGCGATCTGATCGTCGTTCATCGGGCCGTCGGTGGCGCCGAAGTCGACCAGTCCGGAAGTGACTTGCTTAATGCCGCCACCCGAGCCGATCGCCTGATAGTTGATTTCGACGCCGGGGTGCGCCGCGCTGTATTCACTGAACCATTTGGAATAAATCGGGTAGGGGAAGGTGGCGCCGGCGCCGGTGAGCTTTTGGGCCTCGGCCGTGCTGAGGGCCAAAATGAAAATTCCGACGGACAGCCCGATTGCGGCAATTGTTTTTCTCACGAATTGCTCCTTAAGCGGTATAGAACCACTCTGATTGTTTACCCGTCATGTTACTGACGTTTGAATTTGGGCGCATTTCGCACTTCGCCCGGTTCCCAGCAACCTGACCGGCTGTACCGGACGGTTGAAAGAACGTCAGGAAAGAGTGCGGACCGCCGCCTGAGGCTCGGACACTTCGTTCGCCGGCAGCGCCGCTGGAACGACTCTGAGCGTGAAATGAAAAGCTGCGCCTGCCCCCAATTCGCTTTCCGCCCAGATGCGTCCGCCGTGGGCCTGAACGATGTGCTTGACGATTGCGAGTCCCAAACCGGTGCCTCCGGAGTCGCGGGAGCGGGCTTTGTCGACGCGGTAAAAACGCTCGAAGATGCGCGTGAGGTGCTCGTAGGCGATGCCGGCGCCGAAATCCTGAACCACGAATTCGATTTGAGGAAATTCAGTTTCGGTCTCGAGCTTCCTCGCTGAGACACGAATCCGGCCGCCGGATTTGCCATATTTCATCGCATTTTCGATGAGATTGCCGAAGACCTGCGTCATCGCGTCGGGGTCGGCGAGGACACTGTCGTTGGGAGCGCCTCCAAATTCCATGACGATACCGGAATCGACCACCATCCCGGCCAGGGATTCGATCGCGTCGTCCAGGAGCGTGGAGGCGCGAATCGGCTGCGGGGCAATGCGGTAGTCGGGGCTCTCCACGCTGGCCAGTTCCAGCAGGTCTTCGGTGAGGCGGTTCATGCGGTTGGAGTTCTTGAGAATGATCTGAAGAAATTCGCGGGTCGTTTCCGGCCTGGGATGAGGATCTTCGAGCAGGGTTTCGAGGTAGCCGGAGATCGACGTGAGCGGAGTGCGCAGCTCGTGGCTGACGTTGGCGATGAAGTCGCGCCGCGAGCGCTCGGCCGCTTCCACGTTGGTCACGTCGTGGAGAACGACAACCGCGCCGCCGCCGGGCATCGGCGCGGCGTTGATTTCAAAGATACTTCCGGGCAACAGCGTACTGGCGCGGCCGTAGCGCACTTCCCGATTGCGCAGCGCGATCGCGGCGCAGTTCAAAATGTCCGGATCGCGGATGGAGTGAACCAAAGAGCGGCCTTCCTTGATCTGTGTGCCGGCGAGGCGGCGCATCACGGCGTTGGACCAACTGACATTGCCCTCGCGGGTAATGGCGACCACGGCCTCCTGCATGGAGTCGAGCAGGGCGGCCAGCTCAGCCCGCCGGTTTTCCAGTTCCGAAAAGCTCTGCTCCAGGCGCGCCGCCGTGGCATTGAGCGCGTCCGCCATGGTCGAAATCTCATCGTGGAAACGGTCTTCGAGACGCGCGTCCAGGTCGCCCTCGGCGATCTGATGGGCGAACTTGACCATGCGGCGGAGGCGCTGAGAGATGCTGAGCGAAAACCACGCTGCCAGCGGAAATGCCACCAGGATAGCGGCAACTCCGGAAAACAGCGCTTCGCGGCCGAGAACCGGCAGGCTGGCAATGGTCGAAGAGACGACGATCTGATGGAAGATGGCTTCCATGACCACCGCGTGGAAGACCAGCAGGAGGGAGAAAGCGCCGAGAAGTTTGTAAAAGACTTTGCGGGTCATGGCAGGGCTATGAACTTTGCCGAAATTCGCGCATTTCCGTCCGCTCCGGACTCCAGCTTCGGCGGGATCTCACCCTCCCCACTCCTACCAAGACGCGGCAAGCGTGAGTTCCCGGATTTTCTCAACTGCGCTCAGTCGCCTTTGGGAATCTCGAAACGGTATCCGGCGCCGCGCACCGTTTTCAGATAGCGCGGGTTTTCCGCATCCACCTCGATCTTCTCACGGATGCGGCGCACATACACGTCAACCGAACGCGGCGTGACGAAGCGGGCGTCTCCCCAGACGGCGTCCAGCAGATGATCGCGGCTGAAAACCCGGCCCGGGTGACGCGCCAGATAATCGAGCAGGCGAAACTCGGTCGCTGTCGTCGTAGTCAGCTCGCCGCGGACCGTGAGTTGCATGGCGTTGGCGTCGATGACAACCTCTTCAAAGCTGATGACCGTCGGAGTCGAGGGGCGCTCGAAGCGGCGCAGAACGGCCTTGACGCGGGCCACCAGTTCGCGGGTGGCGAAAGGTTTGGTGATGTAGTCGTCGGCGCCCAATTCCAGGCCGAGGACGCGGTCGTTCTCGCCGGCCCGCGCGGTAAGAAAGATGATCGGCACGGTCGAAAGCGCCGCATGGTTGCGCAGGCGGCGGCAGACGTCGAGGCCATCGCCACCGGGGACCATGATATCCAGCAGAAACAGAGCGGGCGCCTGGCGCTCCGCGTCCGGAATCAAATTGGAAGGAGTATGGTAGACGCGAGCCGAAAAACCCGCCGCCTCAAGATGATGCTGGACGAGACGGGAGATGTCCGCGTCGTCCTCAAGCACAAATACGGTCTGGCTCAACTGCGCTATCCTCGTTCACCTTACGTTTGCTCAATCTGGCAAGGCAATTGCGACTGGGCGACATGGCGATTGCCTCAGCCGCCGCGCCGAGTCCTCTTCAGACTAGAACGAAAAGGCAAAGAAAGTGCAAACGTTTGATGAATTTGCTTGGGATTTCCCGGTCAAGAAAAAAACAGCGGACGTTCTGTAAACTCGGATTGACCCATGAGCGCGCCCCGTAGCACCGCCAAGGACGGAATCGCCGCGCAACCCGTATTCCCGACGCCGCCTGCCAAGCGCGTGGAAACGCTGGCTGGCTGGCTCCGGAACTGCGGCCCCTGGCAGATTTTCTGGCTCGCGCTGGCCCTGCGAATTGCCGCCGTGACGCTGCTGCACTATTACCGCGTCCGGCCCCAGGACGACCACTTCGAGTTCGGCTGGGAGATGGGGCGCGTGGCCCGGGCGCTCGCCTCCGGACGCGGCTATGCCGATCCATTCCACGGGCACACCGGTCCGACGGCGTGGGTGACGCCGCTCTATCCGCTGCTGATGGCGGCGGTTTTCAAGATTTTCGGGATTTACACAGCGGCTTCGGCGTGGGTGATTCTGGCCGTCGATTCGGTTCTGAACGCGCTGCTGATTCCGCTGATCTGCGCCACCGGCGAGCGCCTGTTTACGCGGCCGGTGGCGCGCTGGTCGGCCTGGATCTGGGCGCTCTACCCGGCGGCGATGCAGTTTGCGGTGAAGTGGTTCTGGGAGATGAGCCTGACCGCCGTTCTCTTTCAAGCGGCGTTGCTGCTGGCTTTGATCATGGGCGGAGTCGGCGCACGGCCGGGCGACGGCCCGACCTGGCGGCGATGGCTGCTCTTCGGCGCGATTTGGGGCTGTCTCGGGCTCTCGAATCCCGGGACCTTGGCGTTTCTGCCGGCTTGCGGCGTCTGGATACTGGCGGCAAAAGGACGGCATTGGTGGCGGGACTTTCCGAAAGCCCTTGCGGCGGGGCTGGTCTTCTTGTCGATCGTTGCGCCGTGGACCTATCGCAACTGGCTGGCGCTCCACGCCGTGCTGCCCATGCGCTCGAACTTCGGCGCGGAGCTTTACCTGGCCAACGGACCGGGCGCTGCCGGGATCATCATGGAATACGAGCACCCCAACGTGGACCTGACCCAGTTCAAGCTGTATGACACGATGGGCGAGATTGCGTATACGCGCTGGCGCGGCCAACTGGCCGAGGCTCTCATCCGGAAGGATATTCCGCGCTTTCTGCGCCTGTGCCTGACACGCGTTTACTTCTACTGGGCCGGGATTCCGGGCGCGTCGGACAAGCTGGTTGGCAATCTCTTGCGCGAGGTGAACACGGCAGGCACCTCCTGCGTCGGAATTTTGGGACTCGCGTTGGCGCTCAAGCGACGCCGTCCGGCGGCGGGGTTGCTCGCGGCCGCGTTCTTGCTCTATCCGATCGCGTACTACGTCATTTCAGCCGCGGCGCGCTTCCGGCATCCGCTGGAGCCGATGATCGGCATCCTCGGGGTGTATCTCTTTCAGCAGGCGGAGTTGCGCTGGGGATTTTCCGTCTTCGGGTCGAAGCGGCCCGCCAATTTATGATGGGACGATTGAGCGGACTCGCACCTGTCCGCGCTTCAGGAGATTGCAAGAGAGTGCCAGCTTCGAAGTATCTGATCACCGGCGGGGCTGGCTTCTTCGGCGGCATTCTGAAGCGCCGGCTGCTTGACCGGGGCAACGAGGTGGTCAGCGTGGACCTGGTCCCGGACGCCCTGAGCCATCCGGCGCTGACCAACCTGCAGGCGGATATTCGCGACCAAGCCGCAATGCGGCAGCTCTTCGCCGAGAATCGCTTCGACGCCGTATACCACATCGCGGCCATGCTGGCGCACGGCAAGATGGATCGTGAGCTGCTGTGGACCAGCAATGTGGACGGAACCGGCGTAATCGCCGCCTGCGCCAAGCAGGCGGGGGTGAAAAAGCTGGTTTTTACTTCGACGAACTGCCTGTGGAGCAGCAATCTGGGACGACCGGTGCGGGAGGACGATCCGCCTTCGCCGGCGGAGGTCTATGGCGAGTCGAAGCTGGCTTCGGAGCGGCTGCTGACGCAATTTGAAAACGGGCTGCAGATTGTGACGATCCGCTGCCCGACCATCCTCGATAGCGGCCGGCTGGGATTGCTGGCTATCCTCTTTGAGTTCATCCACGAAAACAAGACCGTCTGGGTGGTGGGTTCGGGAGCGAACCGGTATCAGTTCATCTACGCGGGCGATCTGGCGGATGCTTGTCTGCTTGCGCTCGAATACCAGGGTTCGGCCACCTTCCATGTCGGCAGCGACAATGTACCTACGCTGCGGGAGTGTTACGAGGCGGTGATTCAGGAGGGCGGCAGCCGTTCGCGGGTGCGATCTTTGCCGAAAGCGCCGGCGTTGGCGGCGATGCGGCTGGGTCACGCGCTGGGAGTTTCGCCGCTGGGGCCGTACCACTACCGGATGATTGCGGAGGATTTTGCCTTCGACACCGCGAAGATTCGCGCGGCGCTCGGCTGGCGGCCCACGGTGACCAACAGCGAGATGCTTTCGCGGGCGTACCGGTATTACGCGGACAATCGCGACGAGATACTGGCGCGGAAGGATGTTTCGGCGCACTCGCGAGCGGCGGAAATGGGGATTCTGCGGCTGCTAAAGTGGATTTCATGAGCGGGGATGCGGCCGGGAAGGATTTTCGCGCACCAAGAGCGCTGTTTTGGGCCGCTCTCGGTATACGGCTGGTCTATCTGACGCTGGCGCACACCTACCGGACGCCTCCGGCCAACCATCACTTCGAGTTTGGATGGGAGACGGGCCGGGTCGCGGCTTCGCTGGCGGCCGGCCACGGGTACAGCTCGCCGTTTGGCGGGAACACGGGTCCGACGGCGTGGATGGTGCCGGGGTTTACCCTGCTGCTGGCCGGGATTTTCAAGCTCTTCGGAATTTATACGAACCTATCGGCCTGGGTGATCCTGGCGCTGAACTGCGTCTTTCAGGCGATTACCGCTTCGCTGGTCTACGAAATGGGCGCGCGGACGGCGGGTCGGCGCAACGCGTTGTGGGCGGGATGGATCTGGGCGCTTTACCCTGGCATCCTTCAATACGCCGTGAAGTGGATCTGGGAGATGTCGCTCTCGACGATGCTCTTTGCGGCGGTGCTGGTTCTGGGAATGCGGATGCGCGGTCTGGGTGCGGAATTGCCCCGAACGCAGCGTGTGCGCGACTGGGCGTGGTTTGGGCTGCTGTGGGGCGCCATTGCGATGACCAATCCGACGCTGCTGCTGATGGCTCCGGTCGAGGGAGTCTGGATTCTGCTGGCGAATCCCGGGCGTAAGGATTGGGTTCGCGGCGCGGGTCTCGCTCTCCTTTCCTCCGCGGTGTGCGCGGTGGTGGCGCTGCCGTGGATCGTGCGCAACGAACTCGCGTTTCATGCGTTTATCCCGACGCGGGACAATCTGGGAGCGGAGCTGGCAATGGCCTGGTCTCCCGACGCCAACGGGTTTCCCTGGGGAGCGACGGTGCCGACAACGGAACAGGCCCCGGAGCACCAACGGTATGCCCGGATGGGCGAGTTGGCCTATGTGCGGATGCGAGGCCGTTTAGCCAAGGAGTTTGCGCGGCGTTACCCTGGCCATATTTGGCGTTTGACGGCGCTGCGCTTCTATATGTTCTGGTGCGGCGTGCCCCACGCGACCGGTGACTCCTGGAAGGCTCAGGCGGCCGAGTTCGTTCGTGGCTCGGCGTACTGCTTTGGCTCGATTACAGGACTGCTCGGCTTGGCGCTCGCGCTGCGCAGGCGGCTGCCCGCCGCCGGAGTTTTTGCCTGCGCGATTCTGCTGCTGCCGGTTGTCTATTATTTCGTGACGGCTGGGTCCCGGTTTCGCAATCCTCTGGAGCCGATTCTCGTGGTGCTCACGGTCTACCTTTTCCAGCAGGCTGAGTTGCGTTGGGGATTCTCCGTCTTTGGACAGAAAACCGCGTCGTAAGAGCGGCGCATGCTCAGGCGACGGCGATGAACCGCAGGCGAACGTAGTCGGCGATCCAGTTGCCCTGTTCGTCGCAGAGCACCGGCTTGAGCAGCGCGACGGTTTCTTCGACGACGACTGGACGCAGCCCTTCGGGCAGCGATTCCAGGACGCCGCCGCGAAACGTCGTCAGCCAGGCGGCCATTCCGGCGGGAACTGGCGTGGGCCGGGGAATGAGCTGAATCTCCCGGACGGCGAAGCCGTGGCGTTTGAGGCGCGCGGCATACGCCTGCGGCGTTGGATAGTAGTTGACCCCGTCTTCGCGGCCCGCAAACCCATGCTTTTCCAGGATTGCCATGAGCGCGACGCGAATGGCGGCGATGTTGCCGTAGCCGCCCATCTCGGCGACGAATCGGCCTCCTGGCTTAAGCGCGCGATGGACCCCGGCCAGCATCGCTTCCTGGTCGCGCACCCAGTGCAGGGCGGCGTTTGAAAAGACGGCATCGAATTCGGCAAGGAACGGCAGCGATTCGGCGCTGAGCAGGCGCGCGTCGAGGCCTTTGGCCTTGGCGCTGGCGATCATGGCTGCGGATGCGTCCGCGCCGACGACTTCCGCGCCGCAAGCGGCAATCTTGGCGGTGAGTTGACCGTCGCCGCAGCCGAGGTCGAGGATGCGTTCGCCGGGTTGAGGCGCAAGCCATTCGAGGACGCCTGCGCCGAGGGTGGGTACGAAAGAGCCGGTTTCCGCGTAGGCGATTGCGTTCCAGGTTTGGGTCATGCGTCCTCCTGGAACGATTGTCGAATTCTGGGATGCCATTACGCAAAGTTATTTTATTTTAGACTTCAATAAGCTGCACTTATAGAGAAGCGCATCAGATGGACTGGACGGGAATCAGCGTCAGGTCGTCCACAAGTCCGACTTCGCGCTGGACGAAGGGTTCGCCGTAGCGGACGCCGGCGAGCAGGCCGTAGTGGCGGGCTTCGGCGAAGGTGCGCTCGCGAATCTCTTCCTCAGGCACAAACAATCCCCCGCCCTGCGGCTGGTTGGCGTATTGGGACTGGTAAGCCATGAGCGCGGCGTGGCGCCGCTCGATAAAGGGTGTAATGTCCACGATAAAGCTGGGGCGGACGTCGGCATAGAGCGAGGCGTAGACGATCTTGAAGGGGCGATGCGGTGCCAGCGCCTCAACGCCCGCGCCGGTAAGCCGCGACAGTCCAGCCAGAAAGCACGCTTCGTAGCCAAGCGTCGAGCAGGTGGCGTGGTCCGGGTGACGCGCCTCCCAATACGGGAGAATTACGACCCTCGGGCGCAGTTCGCGCAGGACTTTTGCGATTTTGAGGCGATTTTCCAGCGTATTCGCCACGGCTCCGTCGGGCAGATCGAGCGCCCGGCGGTGGGTAACGCCCAGAATTTGCGCGGCTGCCTCAGCTTCGGCGGCGCGTTCCGCTGCGCTGCCGCGCGTCCCCGATTCGCCTTGCGTCAGGTCGAGAATCCCGGTGCGAAGGTGGCGCGCGGCCATGCGGAGCAGGGTGCCTCCGCAGGTCTGCTCCACGTCGTCGCGGTGGGCGGCGATGGCCAATACGTCCACGGCCGGGAAATCGCCAGCTAGCATGAGCGTCCGCCTAATAGACGGTGTTGTCGCCGTCAGTGAGCGCGTCCATATAGGCCACGTCGTAGGCGGTTCCGGTAACCGTAACGAAGAAGTTGTTGATCGACGAGCCGTCCGTGGTCGAGTAGATGTACACCTGCCCGCCCTCGGCAATGTAGAGCTTGTGCAACCCAGTGACTGCGGCCAGACCGGTCAGGTCCCCCTGGTAAGGCTCGATCATCTTGACGGTGTTGGTGGCGATGTCGAACATGGTCAGGCACCCGTAGGGTTGCCCGGTGGCGTAGCGCTCGCCCTCGGTGCAGCGGATGCCGCCCAGCCAGAGAGTGTTGTCGTCGCCCAGGATCATGCGGGTGCGCTGACCGGGCGCGCTGTCGCTGACGGAAATCGGCGCGCCGGCGGTCAGGTTGGTGAGGTTTATGGGCGTCAGGAAGCCCGAGAAAAGCTGGCCTGGGGCCAACGTGCCGGTTTTCGATCCCTCGCCAAGCACGAAAAGCGTATCGACGTTATTGGGACCGGCCGGAGTTTCCAATCCGTTGCTGGCGCCGCCGGGGACTTTGACGGTCTTGGCGGCAACGGCGGCCTGCGTCGGCACTGTTCCAGACTGCTCGCCATCCTGAACGTTGAAGGGCGCCGTGGGCAGCACGCTGACTGAGGATACGTTGCCCCCGCACTCGGGGCCGCAGTTGAGCACGTAAATGGAGCTGCCGTCTTCGGAGAAAACGCCCTTCACGGGGCGGTCGAAGATGAGCGGATTCCCGGTAGCCGGATCCAGCATCTGAGCCAGGCACATGCCGGGGAGATTCTTCGGTTCGCAATCCACGTAAGGCGCCGGCCAGGATTGGTGCGCCAGGTAATAGGCCGCCAGCGAGGTTGCATCGACAGAAGTTAGCTTTCGCGGGTAATACGCGTAATTCGAGTTTTGTTGGAAGGCCAGCATGACCGTGCCGCCCGGATTCATCGAGACGTGGTACACGCCTGGCAGGCTCAACCCAAAAGAACCGCCGGTCGCCTTGTTGATCACCGTCAGCACATCCGCCTGCTGGCTGGCGGCGATCACATAAGTTCCACTGCGCGAAATGAAAACGCTCGAAGACAGGCCGCTCAGAGAAGCGGCCGCTCCTGATGTAGTTTCTTTCGCGTAGTTGATGAGCGTAAAGCTGCCGTCCCCGGAGCCATAAACAGCGCCCACCTGCTCCTCCGGCATGTTCTGGATGGTGCTTGGTAGCGCGCCGCTGAAGCCGGTGATGCTGAACGAGGGGATCTTGTCGTTGTAGCTGGACCGGATGTCGTAATAGGCATCCACAAATTGCAGCGACCCACGCGCGACCGCGCTCGGATTTTGAATGGCGATAAGAACCCGGTTGGCAATGCCGCTGGGAGGAAGCACACGTCCAGCAAAATAGTAGTTGTTTCCACAGCCCGCCAGTACACCCGCGGTCCCCAGTGCCGCTAAGGCGCAAATCACGAGACTTCTCTTGTTCAAAATCCTATACCTCAAATCGACAGGCTGACAGGCCAAGTATAACAAAGCGGAGCTGTACCCAGGAGCGTTGCGGAGCCCTGCGCGGTATGCAGGCGACCGGCGCTAGGCATTGGACGCGGCGGCGCGGCGCAGGAAAGCACCGAATTGGACCCGCACCGCCGGATTGCCCGTTGGCTGCCGTGGACCGGCTTGGTCGGCCGTCCCAGACAGGCGGGTCCGAAACGCGATAGCATAGCCAATAACGTGCGAACCTTGAACGATATTTTCGGGCGGCGGCCGGTGCTCTGCGACGGAGCGATGGGAACGGTGCTCTACGCGCGCGGTATTTTCATCCATCGCTGCTACGACGAGTTGAATCTCTCCGATCCCGCCCTGATCCTCGCGATTCACGAGGAATATCTGCAGAGCGGGGCGGAGATTCTGGAAACCAACACCTTTGGGGCCAACCGCTTCCGGCTGGCGCGCCATGGATTGGCCGACCGGACGGCGGAGATCAATGCGGCCGGGGTCCGCATCGCGCGCGAGGCCGTGGCGCACCTCAAAGACAAGCAGGCCGGTGAGGCTTGGGTCGCCGGATCCGTGGGTCCGTTGGGCATTCGTTTGGAGCCGCTGGGCAAGACCGGCCTGGACGAAGCCCGCGCCGCCTTTGCCGAGCAAATTGCCGCCCTGGCCGCGGGCGGCGTGGATTTGCTCATGATCGAGACCATGCCCGCCCTGAACGAGTCGCGCGAGGCGCTGCTCGCGGCCAGGGACGCCGCGCCGCATTTACCCGTCTTCGCCATGGTAACCGTGGATGAGGATGGAAACTGCCTCGATGGCGCGTCGCCCGCCTTGGCCGCCGCGCAGTTGACCGAGTGGGGAGCCGACGCCATCGGCTGTAACTGCTCGACCGGTCCCGCGACGGTGCTCACCGCCATCGAAGCCATGCGCCCGGCCACTTCCCTGCCCCTGGTAGCCATGCCCAATGCCGGGATGCCCCGAGCGGTCGAGGGCCGAAACATCTATCTCTGTTCGCCGGAGTACATGGCCAGCTTTGCCCGCAAGGCGATCAAGGCCGGGGCGCAGTTCGTGGGCGGCTGCTGCGGCACCACCCCAAATCACATCCGCGCCATGAAGTCGGCGATCCGGGCCATTGACGCCCAACATCGCAACGAGGCCGGCTTACCCGGCCGAGTTGAGAGCGCGGCGAGTGTCTCCACGGCGCTGAACGTCGAAATTCCTCCTGCAACGCTTCGGGAGCGCTCACGGATTGGCGCCCTGCTCGCCGAAGGCGCATTCGTTTCCCTGGTCGAGATCGTCCCCCCCCGCGGCATCGACTGCCAAAAGGAGATCGAGGGCGCGCGCCTCTTGGCCTCGCTCGGCGTACACGCCATCAACGTGCCGGACTCGCCGCGCGCCTCGGCCCGCATGAGCGCGCAGAGCCTCTGCATTCAGATTCAGCAGCATACGGGCATCGAAACCGTGCTCCACTACACCTGCCGGGACCGCAATGTGCTCAGCATCCAGTCGGATCTGCTGGGCGCTTCGTCGATCGGCCTGCGCAACGTGCTCTGCCTGACCGGCGATCCGCCCAAACTGGGCAACTATCCCGATGCGACGGCGGTTTTCGATGTGGACGCGATCGGCCTGGTCAATCTCGTCCGCCGGCTCAATCACGGGATGGATATCGGGAGCAACTCAATCGGAGCGTCCACCAACTTCACCATTGGCGTCGCCGCCAACCCCGGCGTGCCGGATATCGAGCAGGAGCTGCGGCGCTTCGCCTGGAAGGTAGAAGCCGGCGCGGAGTACGCCATCACCCAGCCGGTATTCGACCTGCGCCTGCTTGAGAATTTTCTGAAGCGCATCGAGGAATTTCGCATTCCGGTCATCGCCGGCATTTGGCCGCTGACCAGCCTGCGAAACGCCGAGGTGCTGCGCAACGATCTGCGCGTCTCTGTGCCGGAGTCGGTGCTGATGCGCATGGCGCAGCCCGAGTCGCCTGAAGCCGCGCGCGCGGAAGGCGTGGCAATTGCCCGCGAAATGCTGGCCGAGGCGCGGCCGATGGTGCAGGGCGTCCAGGTAAGCGCGCCGTTTGGGCGCTATGCGATGGCGGCCGAGGTCATTGCCTCCGTGCTGCCCCGAGCGGCCGAGGCCAGCCGTTAAATCGAGAATTGTGAGGAGCGGAGTTGCGGCATGGCCAATTTTGAAGATTCGCTAAAAAAGCTGGAAACGATCGTCGCGCAACTGGAAGAGGGCGATCTGCCGCTCGAAGAGTCGCTGAAGCTCTTCGAGCAGGGCGTAAGCCTTTCGGCGGAGTGCAAGCGCGAGCTCGATGCCGCCGAAGGCAAAGTTCAGATGTTAGTCAAGCAGCGCGACGGCGGCCAGAGGCTGGAGCCGTTCCTCGACGCAAACTAGAACCGCTTAACCGGTGCGAGAAGACTGACATTGCCCGGTGCGCCGTTGTATCCTCTGCTAGGGTCGAACGGTGCGCTCCCGCGAGCGCGACAGTCCTCGACACACACTATCCAATGACACCTGCAAATCCAGCGAAGGCTCCGCAAATGCCCTCGAACGGCGCCGAAAGAGCTTACCTGCCTGCGCCGATTGTTTCAGTCGGCGCAGGCGGTATCGTTCACGACTCGCATCTGCCGGCCTATCGCAAAGCTGGATTTCCGGTCTTCGCACTGATCGATCCGGAACGGGCAAAGGCGGCCGCGCTGGCTGCCGAATTTGCCGTTCCGCACGTTTTCGGCTCCATCGCGGAGGCGCGACCCCACCTTCCCTCCTCTTGCATCTTCGATGTCGCGGTTCCCGCCGGCGCCATCCTCAAAGTGCTGCCCCAATTGCCGGACGGCGCGGCGGTTCTCATACAGAAGCCGATGGGCGAGACGCTGGCCGAGGCGGTCGCCATCGAACGCCTCTGCCGCGAAAAGGGGCTGACCGCGGCGGTGAATTTCCAACTGCGCTGGGCCCCTGTCATGCGCGCGGCCCGGCAGTACGCGGAGGCCGGCCTGCTCGGCGAAGTCCACGAGATGGAAGTTCACGTCTGCGTCTTCATGCCCTGGGACCTATGGAGCTTTCTGGCCACCTGTCCGCGTCTGGAAATCCTCTATCACAGCATCCATTACGTCGACCTATGCCGCGCGTGGTTCGGAAATCCGCGCAGGGTACTGGCCAAGACCGTGCGCAATCCGCTCACGCCCGCGCTCGCCGCCACGCGCAGCACGATCGTCCTCGAATACGACGAATGGAAGCGCGTCTCGATCTCCGCCAATCATGCGCACACCTACAACGGCACCCAGCGCAGCCAGGTAATCTGGGAAGGCACGGAGGGCGCGCTCGAGGCTATCATGGGCGTGAACCTCGACTATCCCGCCGGCAAGCCGGACCGGCTCCGCTATGCGCGCAGAAATAAGGCGGGTAACAGCGACTGGCAGATTGTCCCCACCGAAGGCAACTGGTTTCCCGATGCCTTCATGGGGTCCATGGGCTCGCTGCAGGCCTTTGTCGCTGGAGCCACGAAAGAACTGCCGACCCGCGTAAGCGACGCGCTGCACACCATGCGAACGGTGGAAGCGGCCTATATCTCAAGCGAGCTGGATGGCCAGCCGCTGCCGGAAGTTGAGTTATGACGATAGACACCAATTCCGATGCCGCCTTTCGTCTGGATGGCTTGCACGCGCTGGTTACGGGCGGAGCCAGCGGCATCGGCGAAGCTACCGCGCGCGAGTTAGTCCGTGCGGGCGCATTCGTCTGGATCGCCGACATCAATCTGCCTGCCGCGGAGGCGCTGGCGAAGACCCTTGGCGGCGCGCGCGCCCTGCGCATGGATGTGACATCGCCCCAGTCGATCGACGAGGCCGCGGAGCAACTGCCGCAGTTGGACATTCTGATCAACAACGCCGGCATCGGCCATGTCGGCGGCATCGCAACTACGCAGCCCGAGGACTTCGACCGCCTCATGCAAGTCAACGTGCGTTCCGTCTATCTGGTGACGCAACGCTTGCTCCCACTCCTGCTGGCAAGTCCGGCCAAAGGCTCGATCGTCAACATCGGCTCCGTCGCCGGACTCATCGGAATCAAGCAGCGCTTCGCCTACTGCGCCAGCAAGGGCGCAGTGCTGGCCATGACCCGGCAGCTAGCAGTCGAATACCCGAAAGAGCTGCGCGTCAACGCCATCTGTCCCGGCACGGTGGAGACGCCCTTTGTGGAAGGCTATCTGGATAAATATCACGCGCACGAGAAGGAAAAGATTCGCGAAGAGCTGAAGGCGCGCCAGCCCATGGGAAGACTGGGACAGCCGAAAGAAGTGGCGTCGATGGTGCGCTATTTGTCTTCGCGCGAAGCGGGATTCATCAGCGGCTCGCTGTTCACTTTGGATGGCGGCTGGACTGCCGCGTGACCGCAGCTTGATTTCCGGGGTAACTCGAATGGAGTTGGCATGAAGTTAGTTTCGTTTTCTGAGTCGGATGGCATCGTTCGGCCTGGCATTCTTCTCGATGAGGGCAGTCTGGTGATCGATCTGACCACGGCTGGATTCGTGGATACGCTGGCCGTGATCACTGCCGGAGTCACCGCGCTTACCTCCGGCAGCGCCTATCGCGCCTATCCATTGGCCGATGTCAAGCTGCACGCGCCCATCCACAATCCTCCGCGCATCTTCGCCATCGGGTTGAATTATCGCGACCACGCCGTCGAGTCGGGCATGGAGATCCCCAAGTTTCCCGTGGTCTTCTTCAAGATGGTTCCCTCGATCGCCGGTCCGGGCGACGCCATTATCCTCCACGAGATTACGCGGGAGCCGGACTATGAGGCCGAGTTCGCATTTGTGATCGGCAAAGGCGGATTTCAGATACCGGCAAGCGACGCGATGGCCCATGTCTACGGCTACACCATCGTCAACGACGTGAGCGCGCGCGATATTCAGTTCTCCACGTCGCAATGGTCGCTTTCGAAAAGCCTGCCGACCTTTTGCCCGCTCGGCCCGTCGATTGTGACAGCCGATGAGATCGCCGACCCGCATGCGCTCGATGTGCAGCTTGCAATCGACGGCGAAGTCTTGCAGCACTCGAACACCCGCGAGCTTGTCTTCAAGATACCGGAGTTGATTGCCTACATCTCGTCGATCACGCCGCTGCTGCCGGGTGATATTGTCTCGACCGGAACCCCTTATGGCGTGGGTCTGGGGCGCAATCCCAAACGATGGCTCAAGCCCGGCGAAACGGTGACGATTGCCATCGAAGGGTTGGGGCAACTGATCAATCCAGTCGTCGGCGCTTGATCCGCAACGCAGTTTAGGCGATGTGTTTTCGCGCCGGTGTGGCTCCGAACCACGCGTATAGCGCGATGCCAAGGAAGCATAGGCAAGGGACACTGTAACCCGCGCTCACGCTCTTCGCATCGGCGAGCTTGCCCATCAGCGGCGTCAGCGCGGCGCCTCCGATGATGGCCATCACCATGAGCGATCCGCCGGTCTTGGTCCGCGAACCGAGGCCGTGAATCCCGAGTGCGAAGATCGTGGGAAACATCATCGACATGAAGAAGCTGCTGCTCAAGAGACAGATCGCGCCGGTCCAGTTCGGCTGCGTGATGGCCGCCAGCAACAGCAGGACGTTGCAGGCGGCAAATAGGCAAAGCAATCGGTCGGGACGAATGAACTTGAGCAACCATGCGGATAGAAAGCGCCCGATCGCGAAGGCCGCAAGCGTCCCGGTAAGCATAAAGCCGGCGACTCGCTCGGGCACTCCCGCATACGATTGCACGTACTGGATGAAGTAACTCCAGGTGCCCACCTGCGCGCCGACATATAAGAATTGCGCAAAGACGCCGAGCAGAAAATGTCTCTGCAACAGCGCTCCCATCCCGTCGCCGGTGCTGCCCTCTTGATGCTCCTCTTCTACGTCTACAGCTGGGAATTCTGTGCGGACGATTAGAAGAGCGAGCAGGAGCGCCGCGCTGCCGAGCACCAGATACGGCGTAATCACGCGCAGAATCTCAGAATGGAGATACATGGCGTAAGTGCCTGCGGCTTTCCTTGCGGCAATCTGGTTGGCAGTGAGCTCGACTCCCGAAAAAATAAAGACCGTTCCTACCAGCGTCGCCGTAATGCTGCCCAAAGGATTGAAGGCCTGCGATAGATTGAGCCTCTGTTCGGCGTTCTGCTGTGAGCCCATGCGAACGATCAACGGATTGGCGGCAGTTTCGAGAAAAGACAGGCCGGAAGCAATCACGAAGAGAGCCAGCAGGAAAAAACTGTAACTGCCGGCATTGGCTGCCGGCCAGAACAGAAAGGAGCCGGCAGCGAGAAGGCATAAGCCAGTGAGAATCCCCAGCTTGTATCCATAGCGGCGCATCAGGACACCGGCGGGAATCGCGAGGCCAAAATAGCCGAGATAGAAAGCGGTCTGAATGAAGCTGGCGGCAAATCGCGAAATCGCGAAGGACTTCATGAACTGACGGATCAAGATATCGTTGAGGTTGTTTGGGATCGCCCACAGAAAAAACAGCGCGGTGATGAGCACAAACGGCAACATGCGCCCGGCAGGCACGATCGGCTGCCGCGATTCGCTCGCAGAGCCGGAATGAGTTGTGGAGACAGAGATATTCAAGAGCTACCCTTCTCGGATGCGGCTAATTTTGGAGCCAGCCGGTAAAGATTGACAGCATTCTCGCCAAAGATAGCAGCCTGTTCGCCGGCACTCAGTTCGAGGATCATGTGTCTTACGGCATCTACCCAACGCCCATAGCTCGAAGCCACGGTGCAGACCGGCCAATCGGAGCCGAAGATAAGTCGCTCCGGGCCGAATGCCTCGAGCACGGTCTCGACGTAGGGCCGCAGACTGTCGGTTGTCCAATGGTCGAAATCGGCTTCTGTAACGATGCCGGAGAGTTTGCAGGAAACGTGCGCACGCCGGGCCAATTCGCGGATATGGGTGCGCCATGGTTCGAGCTTTTGTGCCGCAATCAACGGTTTGGCGAGATGATCGAGAACGATCGTTTGCCGGGGATGGCGGTCGACGAAAGCGATCGCCGCCGGCAACTGCCTCTCCAGCACCAGAAGATCGTAAGTCAAGCGATAACTATGCAGTTTCGCCACGCCGGCGTTGAAGTCTTCGCGCGCCATGTAGGCGTCGGGCTCGCCTTGCAGCACATGGCGCACGCCTTTGAATTTGGGATCGGCGGCCTGCCGTTGCAAATGATCGTCCAGGGCGGGATCCGTCAGTGGGACCCAGCCGACCACACCCGCGAGCCAGTCGTTTTCTCTTGCGAGAGTCAACAGCCACTCCGTCTCTTCGAGCGACTGGCGCGCCTGAACCGCTACGGTCGCGTCGATGCCGGATTCGCGCAGCAGCGGAGCAAGGTCGCCGGGAAGAAAATCTTTGCGGATCGCCGACATGCGGTCGTCAATCCAGCCAAACTCCTGGCCGGTGTAATGCCAGAAGTGCTGGTGGGCATCGACGCGCATAGCTCAGCCTTGGAGTGAGGATCGTCAGATTTCGACTCGCTCATCCTACCCGTTCGCGCGCGATGTTGGCTAGTGGAGTGACGCGTCAGCCCAGCGGAATCCATCCGCTGAGTATGCCCGGAAATATCCCAAGAAGCAGCACGGCCAGCGCGATCCCTGTCAAGGTGGCGAGTTCTAGGAACGAGACTGGCAATGGCGCTGTCTGTGTAGGTTTGGCGACATAGACGCGCTTGAGCACTTGCAGATAGTAGTAAAGGGAAACGGCGCTCGCGCCCAGCGCGAGGATGACCAATGGCAAAGACCATGAGGTTGAAGTCGTTGCACGCAGCACCGCCGCAAGAAGATTGAACTTGGCCCAAAAGCCGACCAGCGGCGGAATCCCCGCAAGCGAAAGCAGAAAGACCAGCATAGTCCCAGCCAGCAGCGGATTGCGCCGGCTCAGCCCCGCAAACGCATCCAAACGATCGCTGCCAGTGGCGCGCTCCACGATGGCAATCACGCCGAAAGCCCCGACTGTCGTCAGCGCGTAGGTCAGCGCGTAATAGAGCACCGCCGCTCCGCTCTGAGCTGTGTTCGCTGCAATGCCCAGCAGCATGTAGCCGGCGTGCGCAATGGCCGAGTAGGCGAGCAGGCGGCGCACGCTGGTCTGTACCAGCGCCGCCAAGTTGCCGAGGACGATGGAGCCTGCGGCCATCGCGAGCAGCAGGACGATCCACAAAGAATGGCCCGTAGTCTCCGAGGAACGTGGCGCAACAAATCCTTCGGTCACTGCGACCAGCAAGGCAAAGCTCGCTACCTTCGACCCCGACGCGATCAATGCGGCCACCGGAGCGGGCGCTCCCTGATAGGTGTCCGGCGCCCAAAGGTGAAATGGAACTGCGGCCACTTTGAAACCGAGCCCTGCGGCTATAAGAACGGAAGCTACAACTGCAAGGGGAATCGTCGCTTCGCCCGAGAGGCGGTAAGCCATTTGCGATAAGTTGGTTGTCCCGGTGAGTCCGTAGAGATAACTGAAGCCGAAGAGCATGAACGCCGCCGACATGCCTCCGAATAAGTAGTATTTGAGCGCGGCTTCGGCCGACTGCGCCGAGCTCTTGGCAAACGCCGTAAGCACATAGAGCGAAAGGCTCAGCAACTCCAGTCCGATGAAGATGACCAATAGATCCCGCGCCGCGGCAACCAGCATCATGCCCGTGGTGGCAAGCAGGACAATCGCAACAAACTCAGCAGGATTGCGCGAGAACTCAGCCTTGACGCTGAGCAGCAATACCAAAGCGGTGAGAATTAGAATGCCAATCTGAACCGCGTTCACCAGCGGCGTAGCCACCAGCGCGCCCCCGGCAAAGCTCATGCGCTCCGGATGTCCAACGATCCACGCAATCGCCGCGGCGGAGCCTGCCACTCCAAGAGAGCAAGCGGCTGCCATGCGGGTTGCCTGCGCGGCCTTGCGAAGCCACGCCAGGTCAACGATGAGCACCAGCAGCGAAATCACTTCGAGAATGGTTTCAGGCAATGTGACTTTGAAGAGATCGCCGTAATTCACAAGAGCGTTCATCCGCGGCCTCCCGTCAACAGCGCGTGAGGCAGTGCTTGCACCGCGGGCGCAATCACATCCAGCAGCAGGCGCGGATAAATGCCGATGAGCAGGCTGGTCCCAGCCAGCAACACGGTCCCGGCAATCTCCGGCCAGGTCACGGGATCGTATTCGGGAACAGGTGCGGGAGCACCATTCGCATCGACTGCCGGTGTGTCGCTGAAGAAGGCTCGCTGCATGGCTCGCAAGGTATACGCCACACCCACCACGATGCCCACGCCGGCAACGATGGCGAACCATGGGAAGGCCTGCCATGCGCCGATGAGCACCTGCACCTCGGCGATGAAGCCGCTGAAGCCGGGCAGGCCCATCGACGCCATACCCGCGATGACAAAGAGCGTTGCGGCGAACGGCATCGCCTTGCTCAATTGCAGTTTGCTCAATGCGCCAAGATCGCGCGTATGGGTGCGCACATAGACGATGCGGCCGACGGTCGCGAAGAGCAGTCCGGCAAGGATGCCATGCGAGAACATCTGTAGAACCGCGCCGTCGATGCCAATCTGCGTAAGCGTCAACAGGCCCAGCAGAACCAGGCCCATGTGGCTCACGCTGGAGTATCCGATAACAAACTTGAAGTCGTTCTGCACCAGCGCAACGGCCCCGCCATAAACGATACCGATGACCGCGAATAGCGCGAATACCGTGCGCCACGAGCCGACGCCGAGGAAAGTGAATCCCCACGGATCGAGCCCATGCGGGAACAGGCTCATAGCCACACGCAGGCAACCGTAAGCGCCTAGTTTCATCACTACGCCCGCGAGCAGCATGGAGGCTGCGGTCGGTGCAGCCACATGGCCGGTGGGTGCCCAGGTATGAAAGGGCCACATGCCGGCGAGGATTGCAAAGCCGACAAAGACCAGCGGAAACGCCCACATCTGAAAGCTGATGGGGAAAGGATACCGAGCCAGCGCTTGCAGGTTCATCGAGTGGCCGCCCGCTTGAGCATATGCCGCCAACAAGCCGATCAGCACCATCGCCGAGCCGGCGAACGAATAAAGCGCCAGCTTCATAGCCGCGTATTCGCGCCGCGTGGAACCCCAGATGGCGATAAGGAAATATTTGGGCACAATGGCGATCTCATAGAAGACAAATAGCAGGAAGAGATCGACCGAAAGAAAGACGCCGTATACGCCGCCGATCAAAGCTAGGAAGAAGGCGAAAAACTCGTTGGCCCGATCGCCTTCGCTGTCGCCGACGTTCCATGAAAACAGAATGCCAGCAACTGCGGCGAGGCCGGTCAACAGCACAAGTACGCGGCTGATGCCGTCGGCAGCAAGCGTGTAGCGGATGCCCAACTGCGGAACCCATGGCAGATCGGCGATCGCGATGCTGCCGCCTCCACCTGCTTGCGTGAAGGCGATGAACCCGACGGCAAATCCTGCGATGGCAGCTAGCAGCGCGATGACGCGTGAAGCGCGCGCCCACGCGGATGGAAGCAACGCCAACAGCAGCGCGCCCGCGAAGGAGAGATAGATGGTGAAGGCAAGCATCACAGTCTCCACCCCGCTAGCCAGTGCATGACCGTGGCATTCACTGTTCCCAATATCAGTTGCGGCGCAAGCCCGAGAACGGCCAGCAGGATCAATGCGGGAGCTAAAGCGAATCGTTCACTGGTCGTCAAATCCGGGAATGCTTTCCATCGCTCAGGCACAGGCCCGGTGAAGACGCGTTGAATGACCGTGAGGATCACCGCAGCGGTAATCAAGAGTCCCAGCACGGAGACAGTGGCCGAAATCCAACTTAGCGGAAAAACGCCGCGAAAGATCAGGAACTCGCTGACAAAGCCATTCAAACCGGGTAGGCCGAGCGACGAAAACAAGGCAATCCCCATAAGTCCGCAAAAGACTGGCGCGGGCTTGCGCAGTCCCCCAAAGTCGCCGATGCCAAGCAACCCATCGGAGCGAGATTCGAGCATCGAAAGGAACCAAAAGATACTGGCGGCCGTGAGTCCATGATTGAACATCTGCAGCACCACACCGTTGAGGGCCGCTGTCTGGCTCAGTGCCAATGCCGAAGATCCAGGCGGCAACGCAACGGCAAAGATGGCGACCAGACAATAGCCGAGATGGTTTACGGACGAGTACGCAAAGACTCGCTTCAGGTCTTTCTGCACCGCTGCCGCCCACGCGCCGGCAACAACAGTGAGTGTGGCCAATACCAGCAGCGGCGTTCGAATCTGCGCAAGCTGTGCGCCAAAGATAGGCAACGCAAGCCGCAACAGACCGTAGACGCCCATTTTGGACATGGCTCCGGTGAGCAGCATCGTAACCGGCGTGGGAGCTTTCGAATACGTGTCAGGCAGCCAGGTATGAAATGGCATGAGCGGCACTTTCACTGCAAAACCAAGCAGCGTGGCGAGAGCGAGCCAAAGCGAGACAGGCCCCACATGACTGGCGATCGCTGTGGCGATTTCGCCGCTTGCAGCCATGCTTGCCAGGACCTCAAAGTCCATGCTGCCAGTGGCAAAGAAGAGCGCGAGAAATGCGAGCAGCAGCGAGACTGAGCCAACCATGGTGTAAACGAAAAATTGCGTGGCCGCCGCACCGCGCCCCTCACCTCCCCATAGTTTGATGAGGAAGAATGCAGGAATCAAACTAAGTTCCCAGAAGAGAAACCAGTGAAAAAAATTCAACGCAGTAAACGTTCCGAAAAGTCCAGACTCCAGCAGCAGAATCAGCGCGAAGTAAAGGCCCGGGTTGCTTGACGCTTTGCGCGAAGCCGCGATTGCCATCAGCGATACGATCGCGGCCAGCAGCAACATCAGCGCACCAAGGCCATCGACGCCCAGACTGTACCAGATGCCGAGAGTTGGAATCCATGCGGAGTGCTCGACGAATTGCATGGCGCCGTTGGAGCCCACGCCCAACCAGACCCGTAACGCGAGCGCCAGCGATGCGATTGCCGCGATCGAGGCTATGGCCTTTGCCACGCCCGCGCGATTGCCTGCAAGCAGCGCGGCCAATGCGCCTACTGCGGGGATCCCGGTGAGGATCGTGAGCAATGGCGTCATAGCCGCACCTGCCCCGTTGCGGCTCCGATGGCAAGCGCCAGGCCCGCGAGGATCAGAGTGCCAATCCCAAGCAAGCGCAGATAGCCCGGCGCGCGGCCAGCCTGGAACCATGCCAGCATGCCGCCTCCCGTGACTAGCTCCTCGCAGCCTTTGTCGAATGTACCGTCAATCCATTGCGCGTCGACGGACTTGCTTACCACGCCCAAAGCGCGGAAGCTCCTGGAAACGAACGCGACAATGCCGCCCCAGACGCGGCGATCGAGCCAGTCGGAAAGCCATGCCAGCGCCGCATACCAGCGCAGCACCGTGGCCGCGTAAAGCTCATCGCAATAGAGCCGATGCGCGAGCCAATCCCATACTGTCGGCGCCGCGGTTTCGAGCACGTCTTTCAGTTCGTTGTATTCGTAGATCGGCTCGTTGCCATGCTCGCTACTGTGGTGGTGTTCAGGCATGCCTGCGGGTTTCTCGATTGGCCTGCGTGCGTAAAGCCACCATCCGACGCCGAGACCGAATAAGACGAGCGCTGAAGAGCCAACCATGAGCGCAACCATCCCGGGTTCGCTCTCGGGAGTAATGGGACTGCTCTCGATGAAGCTCGTGAACCACGGCCATGCTGGCGTTCCGAGCACTCCCAGGCCGATTGCAAAGACGGCAAGAATGGACAACGGCAGCGTCATCACCCTCGGGCTCTCGTGGGCATGGATTTCAGCAGGGCCGCGCCACGGGCCGAAGAAGACGTACGAGACTTGTCGCATCATATAAAAAGCCGTTAGAACCGCGCCAACAATCAAGAGAACGAACGGCCCCTTGGATATCGGCCAGTTACTGGCCGCGCCAATGATGGCGTCCTTGCTCCAGAAGCCCGAGAATAAGACGGGAAAGCCGCTCAGCGCGAGCATGCCAGTGGCGTAAGTGGCAAACGTGACGGGCATGGCCTTGTTCAAATGGCCCATGCGGCGGATGTCCTGCTCTTCATGGCAGCCGTGAATCACAGAGCCTGCGCCGAGGAAGAGCAGCGCTTTGAAGAAGGCGTGCGTGATGAGATGGAACATGCCGACCGCGACGCCGCCAACCGCGAGGCCCACCATCATGTAACCCAATTGCGAGATGGTGGAGTAAGCGAGGATGCGCTTGATGTCGTTCTGCGCGACGGCAACCAGCGCGCCAAAGAGCGCGGTCAGCGCGCCGACCCAGGCAACCACCGTTAGCGACACGGTAGAGCCTCCCTGCATCGCTCCGGCAGACATGAGTGGATACACGCGCGCGACTAGATAGACGCCCGCCGCAACCATCGTTGCGGCGTGGATGAGCGCAGAGACGGGCGTTGGGCCTTCCATCGCGTCAGGGAGCCAGACTTGCAGAGGAAGCTGGCCGCTCTTGCCTGCCGCGCCGGCAAAGATGAGCAGGCCGATGGCGGTTGCGGCACTCAGTCCCCATGCCGCCGGTTGACTGAGCAGCGTAGCGATCGCGGCCGGTTCCATCGCCCCCGCGCCACTGTTGTAGAAGAGCAGCGTACCGGTATTCGCATAAAGCCAGACGATGCCCAGCAGGAAAAAGATGTCGCCGATACGCGTAGTGAGGAAGGCTTTCTTTGCGGCCGCGGCGGCGCTGGGCTTGCGATACCAGAAGCCGATGAGCAGGTAGCTTGTGAGGCCCACGATCTCCCAGCACATGAACAGCAGCAATAGGCTGTTGGCGATGAGCACGCCCAGCATCCCTCCGGCAAAGAGCGAGAGGAAGCAGAAGAAGCGCGTGAAGTTCTCGTCATGCGCCATGTACCCCGTCGAATAGATGAAGATGAGCAGGCCGACGAAGGTGACCATGACCAGCATGATGGCGGCTAACGGGTCGAGCATCCAGCCAAGTTGAAGGTGCGTTGCGCCGAGGTCGATCCAGTTGAAGGAGACTGTCTCGCGCGTTGGAGCGACGCTTCCCCAGGCTGCAAGTACATGCGCAAAGGCAGCGATCGCAAGCGCAAGCGAACACGCAAGGCCGCCAATGGCGAGCGTTGCTGCGGTCCTCTTCTTCGGCTGCTTCAACAGGGCGATGAGTCCGGCGGCAATCATTGGAATGGCTGGAATCAACCAGAGGTTTCGCACAATTCCATTGGCTGGACCGTCAATCATCGTATTCAGGTCAATTTCTACTGCCTTTCCCAGGCAGTTGGCCATAATGGATGCGGCTTGAGCGATCATAGGTTCCGTCATCCCTTCATCCGCGTCATGGCGTCGAGATCGGTAGTCTTCTTGCTGCGGTGGTAGGCAATCGCGAGGCCGAGTCCCACGGCTGCTTCCGCGGCGGCAACGGCAATCGAGAATATGGCGAACATCATGCCGGTAAGCGCTTCCGGGTGCGGGCCGAATCGCCAGAAGGCAATGAGATTCAGGTTGGCGGCGTTCAGCATTAGCTCAATCCCGATGAGCACCAGTATGGCGTTGCGCCGGGTTAAGGAAATCGCCAATCCGATGGCAAAGACCAGCGCGGCGACAATGAGGAACGCGGCAAGCGGGGTCATTTGGCATCCCCTTTCGATGCTTCCGGCATGGCGACGATGACCGCGCCAATCAGAGCTACGGTGAGCAGTACGGCGACGATTTCAAGCGGCAACACATAGCCGCTCATCAGCGCCTGGCCGATCTGCTGAACGCTCACCTGCGGTGCCGCGCTTGCCGGTGAAGCGGGAAGGCTCGTGACGACGGCCCACGCCAACAGGGCGAAGACGCCAGCGGCAATTGCGACTCCAGCGAGCCAACTGGAAGAGTAGCTGCGATACTCCGGAATCCCCGACCCGCGCGTGAGCAGGATAGCAAAGACTACAAGGATTGCGACCGCGCCAATGTAAACCAATATCTGCGAGAACCCGGCAAATTGCGCGTCCAGTTGCAGATACAGCAGCGCCAATCCAGCAAAGGTCACAGTCAGGCTGAGCGCGCAATGCACCAGGTTCTTGAGCAGGGCGGCGGCAAGCGCGCCCGCAACCGTAAGAATCGACGTGAGGACAAAGACGACGCTCAGTCCGAAGATCATTGCGCACTCCTATCAAAGCTAATCGGCATAACGATAGCTCCTCGCGCCGAGATGCTGATGGCGCATCAGAACGCGACCCAGCAGCCCATAGGCCAGCAACAACACCGCGCTGCCAAAAACCCAGCGCGACCAGCCCTCTCCAAGAAACCGCCATGCGCCCGCGACCAGCAAATTCAAAAGCGACATGGGCAACATGAACTTCCACGCGAAGTTCATCAACTGATCTTGCCTGAGGCGCGGGAGCGTGCCGCGCAGCCAGATGAAGAACGCAATGGCGCAGAACAGCTTCGCAAAGAACCATGCCCATGAGGGAACGAAGCCAAGGATGGAAAGCGGCGCGCCCCATCCACCAAGGAAGAGCGTGATGGCGAAGCCGGCGATCGAAAACATGCCCAGATATTCGCCCAGAAAGAAGAGCGCAAACTTGAAGCCTGAGTATTCGGTGAAGTAGCCGGCAACCAGTTCGGATTCGCCTTCGGGCAAGTCGAATGGCGACCGATTCGTCTCAGCCAACGCGGCCACGACGAAGAGTGCAAAGCCCGCGAATCCCCACGGCGTGAAGACGTACCAGTGGGGAAAGATGCCGGTGAATCCGCTCTGCGCTTCGACGATTTTTACGGTCGAGAGCGAGCCGGCAATCATCACGGCAACCACGCTTGAGAGCAGCAGCGGAACTTCGTAGCTGATCATCTGCGCCACGGCTCGCATGGCCCCGAGCAGCGAGTATTTGTTGCGGCTCGACCAACCGGCCATAAAGACCGATAACTCCGTCGATGCGCCAATCGCGAAGAAGAAGAGCAAGCCTGCATCGAGATTGGCCAGCACCATGTTACGCCCGATGGGCAGCACCGCGAAGCCAAGAAAGACCGCAATCACCAGCACGACGGGCGCAAGAAAATGCACCGCGGCATCGGCGGTAAGCGGGACGATGTCTTCCTTGGTGAGCGACTTGATGCCATCGGCAACCGGCTGCAGGATGCCCAGCGGACCCACGCGATTCGGACCAAGCCGATTCTGCATGCGGCCCAGGCCCTTGCGCTCGAGCACCGTGGTGAGCGCGAAGATGCCGGGGAAGGCCGCGACGATAGCGACGACTCCGAGCACAGTGCCGACGGCCGGCTGCAACCAAAGCGGAAAGAAGCTCTCGATCCAATGCCGCAGCAGGACGAAGACCTGATCGAAATTCGTCCAGAATGGAGAGGATTGGCTCACGCACCAGACTCCTTTACGGGGGCTGGCTTTGCGACCGGCGTCGCGGCCGCTTTGGCTGCGGCAGCTTCCGCCGCGGCCTTTGCTTTGGCTTCCACTTTGGCCTTCTCTTCCGCGAGCCGCGCGTCGACTTCCGCAGCTTCCGTCGGATGGATCCTGTGGTAGTGCTCGTTAGACTTAGCCAGATGATCGCGGTCGAAGAGCAAGCCGCCGAAGCGATCCGTCGTGCTGAGTTCAAACTCGGTATCCATCTTGATGGCTTCAAAGGGACAAACTTCGACGCAGATCTGGCAGCTCATGCAGACGGAGATATCGATGTCGAATCGCGCCGGATATATCTGCGGCTTGCCAACGAAATCCGGCTTTTTATCGGTAGATTTGACGATATAGATGCATTTGGGAGGGCACTCTTTTTCGCAGATTTGGCAGGCCACGCAGCGTAATCCGGCTAACTTGTCGTCTCCGTCATAGACGAGGAACGGAAAATCGCGCGTGTTTTCGATCGGCGCGACTCGCTCTTCCGGATATTGCACCGTGGTGAGCCGTTCTTTCGAGACGAAGCTGCCGGCAAAGTTCTTCGCCGTCTCGCCCAGTCCTTTGAGGATGCCTTCGCCCAGCATTAGCGGTCCACCTCTCCAAGCACAATATCGACGCTGCCGAAAATAAGCACCACGTCGGCCACGTTCTGGCCGAGGCACATATCTTCAAGAATGGTCAAGTTAATTAACGATGGAGGCCTGACGCGATAGCGATACGGGTTGGGGCTGCCGTCGCTGATGAGATAGAAGCCTAACTCGCCCTTGGGCGCTTCGATGCGGCCGTAAGCCTCACCCGGCTTGGGGCGGAAGCCGCGAATCTTGCTCTTGGGATCCATGATCGGCCCGGCGGGAATGTCTTTGAGCGCTTGCTTGAGTATCTCGACCGACTCGCGCATTTCGAGCACCCGCAGCATGTAACGGTCGTAGATGTCTCCATGATCGCCGAGCGGCACGCGGAACTTGAAGCGGTCGTAGATGCCGTAGTGATCCACCTTACGGATGTCGTAATTCACTCCCGTGCAGCGGAGCATCACTCCGGTAACTCCGGCGTTGACGGCCAGGTCCGGCTTCAACACGCCCACGCCCTGCGAGCGGGCCATCAGTATCTCGTTGCCGGTGAGCAAAGCCTCGGTTTCGTCGATGAAATGCGGGAGCCCGGAGACGACTGTCTTCACTTTCTCCAGCCAGCCGGAGGGTAACTCGACGCGACAGCCGCCGAAGCGCATGTAGTTGCACATCATGCGCGACCCGGTAAGTTCTTCGAAGAGATCGAGTATCTTCTCGCGTTCGCGAAAGGCGTACATCAGCGGTGTGCCGCTCGCGCCCATCTCCTGCATCAGGAATCCGATGGCGCTGGCGTGATTTTGGATACGCGTCAGCTCCGCCGTGATGACGCGGATGTACTCGGCGCGCTCGGGAACTTCGAGTCCGGCTAACTTCTCGACAGCCAGCGCATAGGCCCAGTTATTGGTGAGGGAACAGAAGTAATCGAGGCGATCGGTATAAGGCATGGAAGCGAGATAACTCGCCTTCTCGGCGATCTTCTCGTGATTGCGATGCAGATAGCCGAAGACAGGCTTGAGTTTCACCACGCGTTCGCCGTCGAGAGCCACATCCATGCGGAAGACGCCATGCGTTGAGGGATGATGCGGTCCCATAGCCACTTCGAGCAGTTCGTCTCCCGCTTCGCTCACTTCCATGACCGGCGGACGATAGGTCTTGAATGCGGTTGCGGTCATACGGTCGCCTCCGTCTTCCGCATTTCCGCGCGTTTTAGCACCTCATCGTGGGGCGTCGGCTCGTATTCGTAATCGTCGGGATCGATGTAATCCTTGCGCATGGGGTGGTCTTCGTACTCATCCCACATCAGAATGCGCCGTAAGTCCGGGTGTCCCGCGAATACGATGCCGAATAAGTCGAATATCTCGCGCTCTTGAAACTCAACCGAGCGCCAGACCGGCGTGAGCGATGGAAGCGTCACCTGGTCCGTGCGATTCCCCGTCCTCATGCGCAACACCACGGGTCCGGCGATTTCGCGACGCGCGTGTTTTACCGAATAGAGGTGATAGACGGCTTCGAGATACCCCGGCTCGACTCGCTTCACTGCCTCCTCGACGAGCGTCTCGACGCCCTCGACTAACTTAGCGACTTTCACTTTTTCCGTAATCTCTTTGCCCGGCCAATCGACCCCCGTCGCATTCGAGCAATAGTCGAGCGAAAGCTCCGCATCGTCGCGCAGAAAGCTGGCCACGGCGACCGCGCTTGCGGGGCTAAGCAACAGCGAATGCTGGGCGGAGGGACTGGGGTTCGGCGCCACCTCCACGCCCGCCTCCGGCAGCGCCGTCTTGATCCGCGCGAGTATCTCTTCGGCCGTCTTCATCCGCAGTTTTCTCCGGGTTTCAAAGCGGCGGCAGGCGCGGGCAGCGGCCATACCAGGCGATTCACTGGCGGGACAAGATCATGCGCGCCCTGCTCAGGCACAGGGAACAAACCCTGCGCCTCCGCATCCAGATGCCGCGGTCGATCAGCGCCGGTCAGCGGCTGCGCGTCGATCTTTGCCTGCAGCGTCATAAAGGCGTGAATCAGCGCCTCCGGCCGCGGCGGGCAGCCGGGAATATGCACATCCACCGGAATGTACCGGTCGATGCCCTTAAGCACGTTGTACCCTTGTTTGAACGGGCCGCCGGAGATGGCGCAGGCGCCCATCGCAATCACATACCGCGGCTCGGCCATCTGGTTGTAGAGGCGCACCACCTGCGGAGCCATCTTCTTGGTGATCGTCCCCGAGATAATCATCAGGTCCGCCTGGCGCGGCGAGGGGCGAAAGACCTCCGCGCCGAAACGGGCCAAATCGTAACGCGCCATCGTCGTGGCGATCATCTCGATGGCGCAGCAGGCCAGGCCAAACTGCATCGGCCACACGGAATTCTTGCGCCCCCAGTTATAGATCTCGCTCACCGTCGTGACGAAGACGCCTTGCTTGCCCAGTTCGATCTTCAAGTCGGGTTCCACTGCCATCCGCTCTGTCTCCGCATTCATCCGTTGATTCACGCCCAGGTCAAAATTCCCTTAGCCCAGGCCCACGCCAGCCCTTCGGCCAACAGCAGCACAAAGACCAGCATGGCCACGCACGCCCCAGCACCCAAGCCTGTAAACGCAACCGCAAACGGCAGCAAAAAGACTGCCTCCACGTCGAAAATGAGAAAAATGATGGCGTACAGATAATATGCCGACCGGAACTGCACCCAGGCATCGCCACGCGACTCCAAACCGCACTCGTAGATCGCATTCTTCACGGCATTGGGCTTGGCTGGGGAGAAAAGCCTCGCCCAGCCCCAGGCCAAGCCCAAAGGAGCCAGTCCGAAGCCCATCGCCGCCAGAAAGAGAATTGCGAGAGGAAAATAAGGGTTTGACATCATGGTTTTGTCAGGGTCGGGACACGCAAAAATCTTTCCTCACTACCGTACCAGCTTACCCTCCTCCAACGGCAACTGCTCGTGTTCCACATCGCAAATCAGAGCCGCATTTTGCGCTTCATCCTACTGGATTCCCCATTCGCTGCGCCAGATGGCAATCCGCGCGCGTCTCAGCATCCGGACCGCGGTCCCGGTTCGATCCCACGGCTTGGAGTCCGGCGCGCGCCTCTCCACCTTACGATGGATGACAACCAACCGGCTATCCCTGCTATCGTTTGCGATGGAAACAGCCACGCCCGTTCTGCAACATCCTGCGCCGCGTGTATCGTTTCAGGGGGATTTTCTGCCGATGTTCGACTTCTCCGTTCGCCGTTTGAGAGCCAGCCGCAATCGCCTGTTTCAGCAACCGCGCCGCACACTGTTGCGGGTCGCGGCGCCGACGCTCTCCGCCGCGTTGCTCGCGGCCGTGGCCGCGCTCGCTCCGCTGAACCCGGTTCACGCCGGAGCCGGTCAGCAGGCCGCCCAGGCCACTCCAGCGCAGCCCGCGCCGGCTCCAGCACCGGCAACGCAGGCTCCAGCCAGTTCCCAGCCGGCCACCTCGCTCGAAGAAGGGACCTTCGGCTCCGCTCCCGGTCAGCCCGCTGCCAGCGGCAGCTCCGCCGCTCCGTGGACAACCATCCCTCCAACGCAATACGACAAGCACATCGCCTCCCGCTACAACTACGCCTTCGGCAAGGACTCGCCTTTTCTGCCCTCCAACGCAACTACCGCCAACGGCCAGTTCCTGAGCCCCAAGAGCGTACTCACCGCGCAATACTGCGGCCATTGCCACCAGGAAAGCTACCACCAATGGCGCCAGTCGGCTCACTCCAACAGCTTCCGTTCGCCCTGGTACGTCAAGAACGTGAACAACCTGATTCAGGAGAAGGGCGTTCAGTTCTCGCGCCACTGCGAGAGCTGCCACAACCCCGTGGCGCTGCTCTCCGGCGATCTCTCTCAGGGCATGCCGCGCAAGCGCCCCTTCGACGACGAAGGCGTCACCTGCTCGGTCTGCCACTCCATCGCGTCCACCACCACCTACGGCACCGGCAGCTATGTGCTCGACACGCCGGCCGTCATAGTAGATGAAAACGGCAAGCGCATACCCGGCATCGTCCCAGACAGCGAAATCCTCGCCCATCTCGACCGCCATTCCAAGGCCGTCATGAGCCCGCTGCTGCACACCTCGGAGTTCTGCGCCGCCTGCCACAAAGCCGCAATCCCCAAACAGCTCGACGACTACAAATGGCTGCGCGCCATGAGCCCGTACGACGAGTGGCTCGCCGCCAGCTTCACCAAGCAGTCGCCGCTTCCCTTCTACCGCAAAGACACCGTTTCCACCTGCCAGACCTGCCACATGGCCCGCGAGGCGCTGCCAGCCAGCTCCTCCGACTACGGCGCGAAGGAAGGCAAGCTGGTCAGCCACCGCTGGCTGGGTGCCAACACGCTGATCCCGCAGTACTTCAAGTTCGACGAGCAAATGGAGAAGACCGTAGCTTTCCTCAAAAATGGCGTCTTCAACGTGGACATCTTCGCGATCGAGAAAGAAAATGCCTCGGCTACCGCTTCCGACTCGGTCCTGATCGCCCCGCTCGGCCTCACCAGCTTTTCGCTCGCCGCCGGTGAAACCCTCACCGCCGACGTCGTCATCCAAAACAAGGGCGCGGCCCACTCGCACGTCCCCGAGCAGCGCGACTTCTACGAGTCCTGGGTCGATTTCACCGTGAAGGACGGCGCAGGCAAGACCATAACCGAAAGCGGCTTCCTCAAGCCCGACGGCTACCTCGATCCCTCCGCCCACTCCTTCACCAACCGCATCATCAACGACAAGGGCGAGTTCAACGACCTGCACCAGATCTGGCACAACCGCGT
>Ga0116230_10000234_pt1 | contig 45328 bp, 35 predicted proteins | sample S1TSphfallax_3_FD_88678 | JGI IMG/M metagenome (GOLD analysis project Ga0116230, IMG submission 88678) | Host-associated microbial communities from peat moss isolated from Minnesota, USA - S1T2_Fd - Sphagnum fallax MG | ecosystem: Host-associated > Plants > Peat moss > Unclassified | place... | reverse complement strand
GTCCCGGCCCGCCGCGACGGACCACACGAAGCTCGAGGGCGTGGTCAGCACCTCCGCCGCCACCGGGCCGGCGCGCAGCTTGCCGTCGCTGCCGATCGCCACGCCCTGCGGCGTGCCCTTCTCGAACTCCTCGAACTTCGACTGCGTCCAAAGCCGCGTTCCCTGCGCGGACGCGGCAACTCCTGAAGAAGCGATGCCCAACCCGGCGATCAGCAGACCAGGAAAGAGAACCGAAAATCCGCAGGGGAAAAACGAACGAAACCGGAAGGGAGCGGAAAACCGACAAAAATTCATGCTGACGCTGAGTTTACTAGAGTCGCAGCCACCTCCGCTGCCGGTTTGCCTAGCCAAAAACCGCGCAGTCAGTCTAAACTGCTTCCCAAATCCGCCGACAATCCAGTAAAGTGGCAAGAAATTGCCAATTTCAACCCGGAAGGGATTTCCTGGCATGAAAGCCGCATTGTGTCACGCAGTCAGCCCGCTCCTGTGCCTCCTCGCGTTCGCGCCTCTTCCGGGCCACGCCTGGGCTCCGGGCCAGATCCCCGAAACTGCCAAGTCCTACACCCTCACCGTCCGCTCCGCCGGCCTGGCCACCGGCGTCGGCATCGAAGTCACGCCGAAAGACCTGCACGGCCTCGCCAGCGGCGCCACCGCCTTGACGCTGAACTACAACGCCGGCACCGTAGTTACCCTGGCGGTGCCGGAAACCTCCGACAGCGAGACCTTCGCGTCTTGGACCGGCTGCACAGTCGCCACCAATACCCGCATCTGCCAGGTCACCGTCACCGCAAATCGCACCGTTACCGCCAACTTCACCGCCGCTGTCAAAGGCAACGTCTACTACGTCAGCCCGAAGGGAAGCGACAGCGCCAACGGCCTCACCGCCGCGACCGCCTTCCAGACCCTCCAACACGCCGCCAACCTCACCCAACCCGGCGATACGGTCTACGCGATGACTGGCACCTACGCGAACGCCCCCTGCTGTTATGCGCTGGACATCTCCACCGCAGGGAACGCCGCCAACTGGATCGCTTTTAAGGCATACCCGGGCGAGACGCCAATGATCTCCTTCAACGGCTGGGCAGGCATCGGCTTTGAACCCTCAGCGGCGTACATTGAGGTCAGCGGCTTCCAGATCGTCGGCAACAACGCCCATGTCACGCTGGCCGAGGCGCAGGCGCAATCCACCACCAACCCCAACCCGGCGTTCAACGGCAACTGCGTCTTCGCCGATGGCCGCAACGGCACCGCCTTCATGAAGCCGCACCACCTCAAGATTCTGGACAGCGTCATTGGCGATTGCGGCGGAGCCGGCGTCGGCACCGCCCAGTCCGACTACATCACCATCTCCGGCAACACCATTTACAACTCCGCCTGGTACGACATCTACGGCGGCAGCGCGATCAGCACGTGGGAAAACTGGAATTCCGACAGCGCAACCGGCTACAAAATGTACATCACCGGCAACACCCTCTACGGCAACCGCGAATACATTCCCTGGGCCGCGGCCGGCAAAATCACCGACGGCGAAGCCATCATCCTCGACACCCTCAACAACGACGATCCCAATTACAAACTCACCCCGTATGCGGGCCGCACTTACATAGCCAACAACGTCATCTACAACACCGGCAGCTCGGCCATCGAAGTCTTCGACAGTCAACATGCCGACATTGTCAATAACTCGACCTACGGGGACGTACTCACTCCAGTTCTAAGTGGACGCGGAGAGCTGAATATCAATCAAGCCGGAGACGTGCGCGTTGTCAATAACATCTTCTATAGCAACAAGGGCCAGAACCCGGTCACCGTCTGGGGCGAGTGCCCAGGCTGCGAGTTGAACTACAACATCTATTTCAACGGCCAGAACAACTCAACGGTAAGCAACGGCGCCGAAGATCTGACTGTCAATCCCCTTTATCTCGCTCCCACCGCATCCACCCTGCCCAAGGTCAATCTGGACATCCAGACGAAGAGCCCAGCGATCGGATCGGGAACCTCGTTCCTTGCCCCAACCACCGACGTCCAGGGCAAGCCGCGCCCATCCGGCAAAGGGTACGACCGCGGCGCGTATCAGCAGTAGCTAATTCGCCAAAACCGCCCGATACCGCACCTTGTTCTTCTTCACCTTCTCGATCGCCTCATTCACCTTGGCCATCGGGAAGCCCTCGGTCTTGGCCTTCACCCCATGCCGCGCGGCCACGTCCAGCATCTCCCGCAGGCGATGCGGGCTGCCGATGGGGCTGCCGGTAATAGTACGGATTCCGGCGATCAGCGGAAAGGCATGCACCGAAACCGGCGATGGCGGCACTCCTACAAAGCATAGCGTCCCAGTCGGCCGCAGCGCCTGAATATACGAATTCCAGTCCTGATCCGCGTTGATCGTCGTCAAAATGAAGTCGAACTTGCCCGCAACCTCGCGCATCTGCTTTGAATCCCGCGTATTCACAAACGCATGAGCCCCCAGCGCCCGCGCCTCCGCTTCCTTGGCTGCCGAGGTCGAAAAAGCCGTCACATCCGCGCCGAAGACCCGCGCAAACTGCAGCGCCATATGCCCCAGTCCACCGATGCCCACAATCCCCACGCGCGAAGAAGGATTCACCCCATGCGACCGCAACGGGTTGTATACCGTAATGCCGCCGCAGAGAAGCGGCGCCGCGCCCTCGCTTCCGAGCGCCGTTGGAATCGGAATCGCAAACCGGGCATTGACCCGGATCGAGTCCGCGTACCCGCCATGCCGATGGACGCAGGTCGCCTCGGCCGCCGCGCACAGGTTCTCCATCCCCTGCGAACACCACTCGCACAGGCCGCACGAGTTCGACTGCCAGCCAACGCCCACTCGCTCGCCCACCGTCAACGAATTCACCTCGGCGCCTACCGCAACCACCTTGCCCACAATCTCATGGCCCGGAATGAACGGGTACTGGCTGATGCCCCAGTCGTTCGCGTTCAGATGCAGGTCGCTGTGGCAAACCCCGCAATGCGAGATGCGAATTTCCACTTCCTGCGCCTGCAACGGGCCAGGATCGTACTTGAATGCGAGGAGTTCCGCGCCCGCCGCATGTGCCGCAAGTCCTTGAATCAGTGCCATAAGTGTCCTGAAATGCCTCGCCGAAATGCCGGTGGGGAGTTGACCAGGCAGCCTCGCCGGGGCCAGCCAGTCAATCTTGAGTTCGATAAGTCTGTTGCCAGACCGGAAAGCAATCAACGCTGGGACCGCAAAAAGCGTGACCTCAGTGTAACCCGCCGCCGGCTTCCACGCGCAGAGTAAGTAGCTGCTGGCCGTTCAAAACTCCGCCTGCCGGCGCTTCCGCCACCACGGCCAGCGACTCTCCATGCAGCCCCACATCCACCCCGCTGCTGGCTGGCTCCAGAGTGTTGGCCATCGAAAGGGGCAAACTGTCCAGGGTCTTTCCGTCCATCGAAGCCTGCGGCTCCGGCAAGAGCAGGCTCACATACACCCGGTCCGCCGCATGGAGACTCCGCGACCGGGCGGCCACCGCGGCCTCGCTCGTCACCTGCGTTTGCGGTTGCGCTCCTTCCAGTGTGCGATCCACGGACTGCCCGCTGCCCACCAGCAACCGGAGCGTCCCCGGCTCCAGCCGCGCCGGAATCGGGAAGGATATCCGAAGATTCCGCGCCGGCTGCTGCCAGGGCCGCAGCGTCGCCTCCACCGTCACCGTGTCGCCGGCATGAACGATGCTCGAGGAAACCAGCCGCACGCTCTCCAATTCCGTTCGCATATCCCGCGGCACCGCTTCCACGTGCAGCGTCACCCGCTCCACCGGAACTTCCCTCGTCGCGTTCGAGTAAAGCCTGTCGAAGGTTTGCGCCACCCCCAGCGCCGCCGCCAACTGCGTCGCCATCGTCGCCCCCGGCGTTCCCCACTCATCCACTGGAACCGGAGCCATCCCCTTCAGCGCAATCTCGCCGGTCACATGGTAGCTCGTTTGAGCCGAACTCAAATTCGACTCAAGCAAAGCCTCGTAGACGGAAACCAGCATAACCTGGGACGTCAAACTGGGCAGATTGAGCACCCCGACATGGATCGTCCTCGCCTTGTCGCCCTCGGCAAGCGAGATCGACAAGGGAATCATCCGCGCCGTCGCGCCAAACTCCCCGCGAATCGCCGCGTCCCGATCCTCCGTAAACGCCCCGATCACCTTGCCGGTATTGACAATCTTGAAGGCATTCAGAGGCGAAGCCAGCGTCGCCACCACCTCCGTCGAGGTCATCGGCATCGAAATATCTCCCGACTGCTGGATCGGGTGCCCGCATGCCAAAAGCTGCTTGGGATCGACGTACGTCACCGTACAGGTCGCCGCAATTTCCAGATCGCCGCTCGCCAGCAGTACGCTCACCGCTGAACCGGGCACAATCGGCCCAAAATCCTCATCGATCGCCTGGCCGGAAGCTCCACCAGCCGAGACCGTATCCAGCCCCGTTCCAGCCAAGCGCTGTTTCCATACTCCAATCGCCTCGGGCGAAAACCCGCTCATCAGCAGCGGCGTCTCCATTGCGGAGAAACTCTGCCCCTCGCCGCTTTCCGTCTGAAGCAGATGCGGGTGCCCTGCCCTTGATTCTGCGGTTGGGGCCAGGGTGGGAGGGGGAAAATCCGGCAAATCCCGAACTTCGAGCATCTGCTCAATCGGCGTAATCCCCGCAATTGGCTCCTTGCTGAACTGCCCAATCCGGTAGCTCAGCGCCCCCGCCAGCTTGCCCTCGATATACACCGGGCTGCCGCTCATCCCGGCCACCACCCCGGTATACTCCGGCTTCGCCCCATGGAGCCGCGCCAGAATCAGATCCCGGTGCGGCCCGCGGGAGCCCTTCAGGACGCCCAGAATCTCCACATCCATCGGCTCCGGCACCGTTCCCTCGAAAACCGTCCACGCCGTCCCGGTCAAGCCCTTATGCACCTGGCTCAGCGGAAATATCCCCACGCTCGAGGGCGGAGGCCCGCTCGCCGCAGGCGCGGCCGGAGCGCTCTGGCACAATCCCGCAAAGCCCCCACCCAAAATCATGGAAGCCACACCAAAACCAACCGCAAAAAATCCACGCAAATGAGTTTTCCTTGTCGTCGTCCGCACGTCTACCAGATTAGACGCTGCGGCTCACCCCTGCGCGCTGTTTGCCTCACTCCAAACAAATGCGGGTGTCCCTTCCTGGAACCTGCTTTGGGGCGAGGGTGGAAGGAGCCGATGTCGGCCGGGTATTTCGGGCAACCCGAGTGAGCCCCCAAGCCGTATGCTCTTTAGTGTGAGGTTTCCGATGTTCAGGATGAATCGCCAATCACTCAGCCGTCCCCTCCGTCCGCTGGCACCGATGTTGCTGGCCCTTCTCCTCGCCGCGAGCCTCGCACCCGGCCTCCGCGCCCAATCCGCGCCGCCAACGCCCGCGCCGCAACAACCCGCGCCCACGGATACCCCGGACGCCGGCGGACCCACCGGAGACAACGGACCCATCGTCGTTCCCAAGAAGAAACCCGTACCCGCCGACGACACACCGCCGCCCGCGCCCGTCGCACCGAAAATCAAGAACCCGGAGGGCATGCCCAGCGTCGCGCTCCACCTCGATGTCCCCGAAGTGACCGTCGACGTGGGCGTTCTGCTTGAAAAGACCCACCAGTTCGTTCCCAACCTCAAGCCGACCAACTTCAGGGTTTTTGAGGACGGTAAAGAGCAGAAGGTCATCGGCTTCAAACGAACCGAAGCTCCGATCACCGCCCTGCTCATCTGCGAGTTCGCGTCGACCAACTATCAGTTCATCTACGACATGCGCAACGCCGCATTCGCCTTTGCCCAGCAGCTCAGGCCGCAGGACTACGTGGCCATGATGACCTTCGACATGCGCACCCAGATCGTCACCGACTTCACCCAAGACAAGCGCGAACTGCAGCAGGACATCAACAACCTGCGCATCCCCGGCTTCTCCGAGCGCAATCTCTTCGATGCGCTCTATGAGGGGCTCGACCGGCTCAGCCGCATCGAAGGGCAGAAGTACATCATTCTCATCGCTTCCGGCCGCGACACGTTCTCGAAGATCACCCTCGACAAGGTTCTGGACAAGATCAAGAAGACCCCGGACGTGACCATCTTCACGGTCTCGACCGGCGCCGTGGCCCGCATCATGTCGGAAGGCCGGCGCGGCGGCGGTTTCGGGGGTCCCGAAATCGACTACCTTCAAGCCGACAACCAAATGCAGACATTCGCTCGCATGACCGGCGGCATGAGCTTTGCGCCCCGCTTCGTGGCGGAAATGCCGGAAGACTTCGCCGCCATGAACCAGGCCATCCGCTCCAAGTACGAGCTGATTTACCACCCGGCCAACTCCGCCCAGGACGGCACCTTCCGCAAGCTGCTGGTGCAACTCGTAGACGACGAAGGTCACCCGCTCCAGATTCAGGACGAAAAACACAAGCCGCTCAAATACGACCTGATCTACCGCAATGGCTATCGCGCCCACCAGGAAGTGGAGTAAGGCCACGGGACCCACTTCCGCTCGCACCCAAGCAAATATTGTCATCCTGAGCGCAGCTAGGGACCCGCTTTTGCGCTTGCTCTTGCTTTTCTTGCTGTCATTCCCTTCGGAAATCTGCCGTTCGTCTCGCCGGCATTGCGACCGAAACCTCTTCCGTCGCATCCAATCTGGATATCGGACCAAAACGCTCTTGTTTCTCCGCCACGAAAAGCGGTAGAGTAACAACAGGCCCGAGACAGACTTCAGCACCTCAGTTCAGCCCAGGGAGAATCACCGAATATGGCAACCGCGACCGTCCCCATGACCACCGAAACTATCCCCGTTCCGGAGACCAAAGCCACTCCGCTGAACATGACCCCCTCGGCGATCGCCAAAGTGCGCGAGATCATGGCCACCCAGGATCCCATCCCCGCCGGCCTGCGCGTTGGCGTCGTCGGCGGCGGTTGCTCCGGCTTCCAGTACTCGATGGCCTTCGAAAATCAGAGCGGCATGATGGATAAGGTGTTCACCTACGACGGCCTCAAGGTCTTCATCGACGCCACTTCGTTGATGTACCTGAACAACTGCGTCGTCGATTATGTAGAGACCTTCGAGGCGGCCGGATTCAAGTTCGAAAACCCGAACGTGAAAAGCACCTGCGGCTGCGGCTCGTCTTTCAGCGTCTAAGTTGGTTGTATTGTCGGTCCCGGTCGGCTTCGGCAGGCCGTCCCGGTTCTCTTGCCTAGCCGCCCATCTTCCCTTGCGAAGATGGGCGGCTTTATTGCTGGCCGAACTTCGCTACTGCTGCGGCTGATTCGGAGTGCCGGACTGCGGATTCGGCTGGGTGGTATTGCCCGGAGTGCCAAACCCGCTGTTTCCATTGGAGTTGCCGAAACCGCTGCTGCTTCCCGCCGGCTGACCAATTGCCCCGGTATTGTTGCTCAGCGTCATCCGTTCGGCATTTGGGTCGTACCAGAACTCCCACTCGTTGTAATGCTTCTTCTTCTTCCACTCCAGAATGCCCAGCTTGGGGCTGGTGCTCTCCACGCCGATAATCCCCAACCCGCCAATGGTCAGCGGACTGGCGTTGTTCGACGAGCCAAACCCGGAATTCGAGAACAATCCGCCTCCGGAATTCGTGCCGCCAGCCGAATTAGTCCCGTTCGCCCCCGAATTCGGGTCCATCCCCGTGGCTGCTACCGCATTTGGATCCGTCCCTGTACCAGTCCCTGCATTCGATCCAAAAATCCCCCCCGACGCCCCCGCTCCGTTATTCCCGCTTGAAAACAACCCGCCCGACCCATTGTTCCCCTGCGGTCCAACTCCAGCCAGCGTCGATCCGCCAGCGCCGCCGATCGGCTGGCCGAAGAACCCATACGAAGGCGTCTTATTCTCGCCAAAATGAATCAGATGCCAGTCGTCCTTGCCGGTCATCGGGTCCGTATAGCGCTTGCGCAGGAAGCGAATGTTGTTCGACTTTTCCAAGGCGTCCAGGCTGGGCGGATATGCCCCAAACTTCTTGTAATACAGCTTGATGGCCCGCGTGTACTGCTGACCGCGGTGCACCATCTCCACTTCCCGGTCGCGCTGAATATCGGCGGCCACCTTCGGCGCCGCAACCGCCAGCGCAATCAGCACAAAGACCACCATCACCAGCACCGCCAACAGAATGTAACCCTCTTCGCCGGTATTCCGCCGGCATTTTGTCCGTTTTGCGGAGGGAGCCGGGGTTTTCAACCTCCGGAACAAAGCCTGCGGAGTGGGCGGGACTTTCGTCCCGGAATGCCCAAAACTTTGAATCTTCATCCCCAACCTCAATTCCCCACCAGCGGCAGCGTTTGGGTATTGTTGTAGCTCAAATCCGTAATCTGCACCGAATGCAGATCCACCGCAACCACCTTGTACCGGTGATTGACAATCTCCCCCGCCGACGCCTCAAAGACATCGTCACCATGCGAAAGAAACGCCTCCCGCTTGCCATCCCGCGCCGCGGAATACCCGAAATAATGCAGATCGATCGCCGGCGCGGTCGGAATCGCCGGCGCGGGCGGCACAACCGGACCCGCCGCCACGTCCGTGGTTCGCGCACCGCTCAGCGCATCGGGAATACGCACCGGCGCCGAATCCGCCGAAAAAATATTCCGTCCATCCCCCGCATACTCGATCGACTCGCTCAAGGCCAGCCGCTCCAGATGCAGCGAAGGGTCCAGACCCGATCCCGGCAGCTTCTTCGCTGCCGGCCCGGCCGTGGCGCCAACCGCGGGCCGCACAGCCACCGGCGCCTGCCGCGCCACTACGGGCGCTTTCACCGGAGACGGCGCGGGAGTCGATGGCCCGCCCATCAACTGGCTGACTGCCAGATACGCCACCACGCAGAACAACCCAGCCGCAATGTACACATTCCGCTTGTTTTCCGCTCCAACCTTGATCGCCATCGCTACAACCCACCCTCACTGGCCAAACGACTTGACGACCCGGGCGCTAACATCGCCGTCCCCGGCCCCGCTTCCTTCTCGGGAGCAACCGGCGGCTGCGTTCCCGGCGCGCCCTCCACCGGCAATCCGCTGGCCGCAGCATCCGCTGGCCGCAGCCACGTTGAGACCTGCAAACGCAAATTCACCGTCCCGCTCTGCTGCCCGGTGAGCGCCATCGCCCGAATCACAAAAAAGGTCTGGCTCCGCTCGAGGCCATTCACAAACCGCATGATCCCCGCGTAATCTCCGCTTAACCCGGCGTCGATCCGGATCTCCGTCAAATCCCCCGAACCGGGAGCTTGCGTGTATCCCGCGCGCGACAACTGCACCGGCCCTTTCGCCTTGATTTGTCCCAGAGTCTCGAGTATCGCCGAGTAGCTCGGCGGAATCCGCTTGGCATAAAACTGGTCGATCTGCGCCCGCGACTCGTCTACCTTCGTACTCAACCCGCGCAGTGGCGCCGTCTGGATCATCAGCGCGCGCAACTCCGCCTTCTTGCCCTCGACCTCTTCCCGATTGCCCGCGCTGATTGCCCGCCAATCCAGCCCCACGCGCGCTCCCAGCGCAATCGTCGCCACCGCCAGCACACCAAACCCAACCGCATGCAGACCGACTGGCGAAAACAAACGCTCCCGAACCCAACTCATCCCGCTCATGGATGTACTCCCGGTCCCTGCGTCTGCGGAACGCCGTACGGCTGCCCTGGTGCCTGGTTTGGCATTCCCGGCCGCAACTGCCGCGCAGGAAAACCTCGCATACCAGGCGTAAACGGCGGCCGCGCCGGCAGAGTCGGATTCATGCCCGGCTGCCGCGGCGCAATATACCCCGGCTGCGCCGCGCCCGCACGCTCCCGCTTCAACGCCGCCATCTCCGCTTTCCGCTCTTCCAAGGTCGGCGGACTGTACTCCGCCAGCACATCGAAGGCAACTTTGCCGTTGCCCGTGTCGATGACTGGCTGCAACCCAGCCTGCGACGTGTTCTCCGCGTTTTCGCCCGAAATGCGCGGCGACTGGAACCGCCGCGAATGCTCCATATTCCTCAGCATCTGCACCGAAGGTTCACGCTGGCCTGAAATCCGCAAGTGCAAGGTAATTCGCCCATCCTTGCCCCGCGAAGGCTCGATCGCCGTCACTTGCACGCCCGCCGGCAGCACCCGCTCCAAATCCTCCATTGCTGCCGTCCACGAGAAGCTCTTTTCATCGAAGAGCTTATTCAAAAACTCCGCCTGCTGCAGCACCCGGGCATTCGCCGGTTGCCGCATCTGCGCCTGGTAGCCCTGCTCCTGGCTCTCGATATTGGCAATCGCGCGGTCCGCCGTGGCCTCCTCGGCCTCCATTTGCAGCGCTTTGTGGTGAATCTGCATCAACGCGAAGCCTAGCCCAGCCAGCAGCACCACCAGCACCGCCATGCCGATGCGCAGCCTTTTCAGGGCCGGCCCCTGGTCCGCATACGGCCGCGTCGCAAGATTGAGTGTGATCTTCACTTAATTCGTCCCCGCCAGCGCTCCGGTCACCGCAGCCACCGAAGCTCTTCCTATCGCCGAAGCCATCCCCGTTTCCGGCTGCGGCACCGCTTCCCCTACCGCCAACTCCGCATCATCCACCAAATCCGCAAACTCCCGCACCGGCAACATGCCCGCATACAACACCCGATGCGGCCTGATCTGCAACTTATCCTCATAGAAGGCCGCCGCCACGGCAATTGCCCTCTGCAACTCGGCTTGCCGCGCCTCGGCATCGAGCGGCAACTCGACCGTCCGATAGAGCAGAATATCGTTTCCCGAAACGATCGACGTTGTCAGAGCACGCGCGCTCAGGTTGGCCACCAGCAGCGCCTCATGGCTATCCTCGATCGAGAGCGCCGCCAGCACCGCCAGCGTAGCCGGCAACACCACCCCCGGCTCATATCCCGCCGATCGCACGACGCCCTCATACTCCGCCAATACCGGCCCCGGCATAATCGCCGCCAGCACCTTCCACTGCGTCTCGAGCCGCGACGATCCCTCGCTTAAGACTTGGTAGCTGATCCCGGCGTGCTCCACATCAAATGGCACCGACTTGCGCAGCCGGAACTTCAACACCGGCAGCGCTTCCTCCGCCTTTGCCGGCAGCGAGTCGAAATCCAACACAAACACCCGCACCGCCGAGTCCGGCACCACCACCGTCACCGACTTCACGCGCGGCTGCACCTGCCCCATCGCCGACTTGATCGCCGCCGCAATCGCGGCAACGTTCGCCTCCGAACCGAGATTGCTTTCCAGCAGCCCCGGCAACACTGACATTGGCGTCAGCGCCGAGGCGGCAAACACCGGCGGCTCGCCGGCCGCGGGAGTCGCCGCGGCCACCACGCCCTCCGGCGCAATCTCAACAGCCGCCGCCGGCCGGCCGCCAGCCGCTATTCCGATCCTCGTCTCCAACCCAAATCCAGCCACGAAACTCCCGTTCTTTCAAAATCTAGCGTTGGCATCCTGAGCGCGGCGAAGGACCCGCTTTTCCGCGCCTTACCGCGAAGCCTCAATGAACGTGACCTTATTGATCTCCTTCAACGACGTAAATCCGCGCTTCACCCGGTCCATCGCCGACTCGCGCAAGAAGCTCATGCCTTCCTTCTGCGCCAGCTTTCGGACCTCCGACCCAGGCTTCTTATCCAGAATCAGCTCCCGGATCGGGTCCGTCAAATCCAGCAGCTCGTGAATCGCCGTCCTTCCCCGATACCCCGTCCCGCCGCACTCGATGCACCCGGCGCCCTCGCGAAACTCGAAATGACGCCACTCCGCCGGATCCAGCCCGCTCTGTACCAACAGGTCTTCGTCGTGCCGCGTCGTGTACGCGCAGTGGTCGCAGATGGTGCGCACCAGCCGCTGCGCCAGGATGCAGTTCAGCGCCGAAACGAAGTTGTACGCCTCCACGCCCATATTCAGGAAGCGCCCCAGCACATCGACCACGTTGTTCGCATGGACCGTCGTAAACACCAAATGCCCCGTCAGCGCCGAGTTGATGGCAATCTGCGCCGTCTCCGCATCGCGAATCTCGCCTACCAGAATCTTGTCCGGATCGTGCCGCAGAATCGACCGCAATCCGCGCGCAAACGTCAACCCTTTCTTCTCGTTCACCGGAATCTGCGTGATCCCGCGAATCTGATATTCGACCGGGTCTTCGATGGTGATGATCTTTTCCTCATCCGACTTGATCTCGTTCAGGGCCGCGTAGAGCGTAGTCGTCTTGCCCGAACCGGTCGGCCCGGTCACCAGCACCATCCCATAGGGCTCGCGAATATACCGCCGGAAGCGCCGCAGATCGTCCTCATGGAATCCCACGACCTCAAGCGTCAGATTGCGAAACTTTTCGGACATGGATTCTTTATCGAGCACGCGCAGGACGGCATTTTCGCCATGCACCGTCGGCATAATCGAAACGCGGAAATCGATCAGCCGCCCCTTGTACCGAACGCGGAAACGCCCATCCTGCGGCACGCGCCGCTCGGCAATGTCCAACTCGCTCATGATCTTGATGCGCGAGAGAATCGTCTGGTGGTGGTCGCGGGCAATCGGCGCCATCGCCGGCTGCAAGACGCCGTCGATGCGGTACTTCACCAGCAGGGAATCGTCGTAGGTCTCAATATGCACGTCCGAGGCGCGCCGCTCGAGCGCCGTAAAGATCGTCGTATCCACCAGCCGGATGATCGGACTCAGGTCTTCGTTGCCGGCCAGCGACTCGATCGAGATATTCTCATCCGGATCGTTCTCAAACGAGACCACGTCGAAGGTCAGCCCCTCGCTCGCCTCATCCAGGACGCGCTGCGACTGCTCGGTCTTCTTCAGCAGATCGGCAATTTGCGTCATCGTCGCCACGCGCGGCTCAATCCGATGCCCCAAGAGGCCGGCGATCTCATCGAGCACCATCAGCTTCGAGGGGTCCGAGACGGCAATCACCAGCACATCGTCGCGCATCTCGAGCGGCACAAAGTTGAAACGGAACATCAACTCCACCGGTACGGTCCGCAGCAGGTCGTGCTGAATCTTGAAGTTCTTGAGGTCGGCAAACTCGGCCCGGTACCGCCGCGCCAAATCGATCGCCGCCGCTTTCTCGTCGATCTGCCCAAAACTCGCCTGGGGTGGTGCCATTACTGCGTCTGCCATGGTTCGACCTCAAAAGGAAATTAGCGGTTAGCGATTAGTGGCCAGCGGTTAGTGCTTGATATCGACCGAAAGAGACGTCAAAGTAGATGAAATCATCTTCCCAATCTCCACAGACAATCCCTCAATTTCATCCAGCGTTGCCGCTTCTCCAACACCTAGCTCGCGGGCAATCGTCAATTGCGTCTGTAACTCGAAGTTCGAGCCTCGCGCCATCCCCAGACAATGCCGGTAATCCTGAGTGCTCACCCGGCCCGCGCCCTCGGCAATCTTGCTTGGAATTGAAATGGCCGCCCGTCGCAACTGGCTGGTTAAGCCGTACAAGTCTTCTCGAGGAAAAGTTTTCGAAAGTTCATAGACCAGCACCGCCAACCGAATCCCCTTCTGCCAGACGATCAACTCCCGATATGACTTCACCATCGCCAATCTCCTAACCACTACCCACTCAAAACTAATCACTAAATTCCTCAACCCATCTGCTGAACGCTTCCCAAAGAGAAGATCGGTAAATAGAGCGCAATGAGGATAATCACAACAAACACCCCCATCACCAAAAGAATCATCGGCTCAATCAGCGCCATCGAAGCCGTAAGCGCGGTCTCCACATCTTCCTCGAAAAACTCCGAGACCGAGTTCAGCATCTGCGGCAGTGCGCCCGTCTGCTCGCCCACGGAGATCATCTCGATCGCCACGCCGGGGAACACCTTGGTGCTTTCGAGCGAAGCCGCCAGGCTCTTGCCCTCGCGCACCCGCACCACCGACGCGAAGACCGCCTTCGCAATCCGGTTTGACGAGATCGACCGCGCGGCCGTCTCGAGCGACGGCACCAGCGGCAAACCGCCCGTCAGCAGCGTCGAAAGCGTGCGCCCAAAGAGCGCCACCTGGTACTTAATCCAAATCTTGCCAAACACCGGCACGCCAATCCGGAACCCATCGACCCGGTCGCGCCCGCCGGGCGTCTTCGCATAGCGGCTCAGCCCAAACAGAATCGCCGCGATCGCCGCCCCGTAATACAAGCCCTGATGCTGCGCCGCCACACCGAAGTTCAACAGCGCCACCGTCAGCGCCGGCAGATGCGAGCCCATCTGGTCGTATAACTGCGCAAAACTCGGCACCACAAACGTGATCAGAAAGATGAATAGCGCAATCACAATCACCACCAGCACGCACGGGTAGATCAACGACGCGGTCAGCTTCTTGCGAAAGGTCAGCGAAACCCGCTGGAAGCTCACAAACCGCTCCAAAACCTCCTGCAAATTGCCCGACCTCTCTCCAGCCAGCAGCGTCGTCGTGTACATTACGGGAAACCCGCCCTGCGCCTCAAACGCCACCGAAAGCGACTCACCGGACTTCACCCGCTCCGTCACATTGATCAACTGCCCGGCAAAATGCGGATTCTTCTGGTTCTTCGCCAGCATCTCCAGCGACCCATGAATCGGCAACCCCGCCCGCACCAGCGTCAAAAACTGCTGGTTGAAGATCAAGAATGGCTCCAGCTTGGTCTTCTTCTTCGAACCCAGCCCAAAGCCGCCCTTGGCCTTTACGGAAAACACGTGGTACCCCGCCTGCACAAAGCGGCTGCGCAACTCCTCTGCCGAAGCAGCCGTCTGCGTCTGCTCCTGCACTTTGCCCCGCTCATCCGCCAGCTTGATAACGAATTCCGCCATGCTCTCCTGTGCCGTTCTTCCGAAAAGGTTATCAGTTCAGGCAACTTCGCCTTTTAATAGACGCGGCTGTTAAGCTGCCCGCTCATCCCACATCGGCCGGCTGCGATCACCTTGGCTTCAGGAGCGGAATTCCGGCCGACTGCGCCGCGTTTCGAAGAGTTCCAGAGGATCGATTCGAATCCGCAAGCCGTGCAAATGATCGAGGAAGGTATTGGATATTGAGGAGTCGATTCGACCGCGTCGTTCGTTAACAATCAGGATATTCCGCACCTCGTACCACCAGATCATCGGAACCACGGCGCTCACCCGCTCAATCTCCTGGAGTGCGAAGCGGACAAGCGGATCGGACTCATCCGGCATCGCCCAGGAAATCGTGACTGAGGCATCTAAGACAAACGCCATGAACCCTCTTCCAGTTACCTGCGCCCTTCGTCCCTCGCGGATAGAATCTCTGCGACGGAAATCGGCGTGACGCGATTCCGCAGAGCGATAATCCCGGCGATCGCCCGATCTACTCGCTCCTGCTCCGTCTCGGCCCCATGCGCCTCAGGCTCCTCCGGGCTAAGCCGCGCCACCGTCCGTCCATGAACCTCAATGAGCACAGTCTGCCCTTGCCGCACCTCGTCCAGCATCCGCAAGAACCCCTCGCCCGCCTCGGCCGCCTCAAATGTCTGCATCGCGCCCGCCTCCTGCCCGTCCCTCAAGCATAAACCGATTTCGACTCCCCAACCCATGTATCCTGATTCCGTCCACCCGAGGATTCCGCCACCGTGCCCGCCATCCGACTCAAGCCGTCCCTGCCTTGGCTCTTAGCCTCCCTCGTCCTTGGCGCAACCCTCGGCAGCGCCTCCGTAGCCCTCGTCTGCCACTGGCACGGCGGCGTCCCCCGAGTCCACGCCAGCCCCTACCCCCGCGAGACCGCCCGCGTTACCTTCGTCGCCGCCGGCGACGTCATCCCCCACCAGCCGGTCGTCGAATCCGCCAAAGCCCACAACACCGGCTCGAATCACGACGGCTGGGACGCCCTTTTCGCCGATACCGCCGACCTCTTTGAATCCGCCGACTACGGCTTCGTCAACCTCGAAACCCCCGTCGCACCCACTCACTCCCACGGCTCGAAACCTTTTATGTTCGACGCGCCGCTCGCCCTGCCGGAAGCCCTCAAGTCGAGCGGCGTCAAAGTCGTCAGCTTCGCCAACAACCACGTCATGGACCAGGGCCAGGCCGGATTCGCCGAAACCCGCCAGCACCTCACCGAAATCGGCCTGCAATTTGCCGGCACCAGCGACACCGCCGATTCAGCATGGAAACCGATCATCCTTGAGAAAAATATTGCCGGCGGCCAGCCCCTCAAGATCGGCATCCTCGGCATGACCCGCTGGCTCAACGGCAACAGGAATCCTGAAAAGGACGACCAGCCGCACGTCAACTTCTTTCCGTATCCGAACGAGTCTGGCGGGGCGCCCGGCGCCGACGAAGCCCAGGTCCTCGAAGCCGTCAAAGCCGCGCGCGCCCAGTGCGACTTCCTCGTCCTGTCGATCCACTGGGGCGTCGAATACGCACCCGCCCCGCGCCCGGAAGACGTCGAACTCGCCCACAAGCTCATGGACGCCGGAGCCAGCGTCCTCATCGGCCACCACCCTCACGTCCTCCAGCCTGTCGAGACGTATCAAACCGCCGACAACCGCAACACCGTCATCTTCTACTCGCTGGGCAACTTCCTCTCCAACCAATCCCGCACCTACATCGACGGCCTCATGCCGGACAAAGACGGCGAACCCCGTCAGTCTCTGGTCGTCCGTTTCAGCGCCGTCCAAAAAAACTACGGCCCCGCGGGCAAGCGCGTCGAACTCGGCAGCGTCGGCATCTGGCCGGCCTGGGAAGAAAACAACCGCAACGCGATCCAGCGCGGCAAAGAGAAAGCTCCCTTCATCCACCCCGTCCTGCTCGACCGCGCCATCGCCCCGCTGGACGCGCAAGTTGACGCCTTCGAAAAGAAAAGTCCCGACCTCAACCCAGCGGAGAAAGCCCAATACATCGACCTGAGCGCCCAACTCAAGGCCTACCAGCACCAGCGCGAACTCATTCTCGCCCGCACCGGCGATGAATACGTAATTGATCCGCCGAAACCGCCCTTGCAACCAGCCGCGACTACCTCAAAATAAAAGAATTTGTCATCCTGAGCGTAGCGAAGGATCTGCTTTTGCGTCCTACCGGAACCCAGAAAATCAGGGCGCCCGACCCTTTTGGTTTGCTCGAAACTACAGATCGGAGCCCGATGCAAAAACCAACTGAATAGGTTCCGTCGCGCCCGTCCCGCGCCCAATAAAATACCCCGGCCAACGATGACCGGGGCTCCGGATTCCTTGGTTATATCTGAGACCAACCTAAAGCATTGGCATGTTCAGTCGAAATGAGCCGTGCATTCTTAGGTGCGGGCTTTGGTGCCGGTCGTGAACGAGTGGGTTTGACCCACCCGCTCCACCCACAACCAATCTGCTCATTCTTGTAGCAGACGTACTTAACGCCCCGAAGTGGTTGCCCTTTCGATGGAACGTTTTGGAGCTTAAAGGTAGTGGAACTCGTTCTGCCGCAGTTCTTACAGGTGAGAAAGACTCGTATAGCCATGTGATGACCTCAGTTTTGATTTAGCGCCTCCCGGACCACCATAAGGTATTGTGAAGCTACTCCCAGCAAAAAGTAAAGACTCTGCGCTTTTCGAGCTATTTCCGTTCGTAGACTTATTGCAATTAGCTTACAAAAGGTTATCGAAGTAACGGTCGAGAGTTTAAGTGAACAGGATATTTATATAGGCCAGAGTTTGAACTCTTGAAATGCGTGTTGAACCCTGTAATGTTCGGTGTGAAAAGAGAGGGACGGCGGCCAGTCTTTTCAGCAGGCTTGGCGCACGCCAGCCTGAGGGTGGGACGGCCTCTCCGCCAAAGTGTGAAAACATCTTGACGCCTGATCCGCGAACAGACAAGGGTGGAACTCCACAAACCTAAAACCCCTCCCCCACCAGCCACGCCTCCGTCAACTCCAACTCCGGCTCCCTCTTCGCGGCTTGCTCCGCCTCCATCCGCGCATAGGCCAGCTTCACCAGCACATCCGCCTCCACATTCACCGGCGCCCCCGCCTTCAGCGTATGCAGATTTGTCCGCCAGTACGTGAGCGGCAAAATGGCGATCGAAACCGCCTCCCCATCCCAATCGGCAACGGTCAGCGAAATGCCCTCGATCGCCACCGAGCCCTTCTTCACCATCCACGGCCGAACGCCTTCGGGAACCCGCACTCGCAGCGTCCAGTCCGTCGTCCGCTCATCGAAATGCGCCGCAGTCCGCGGAATCACCGACTCCAGAGAAACCAGATCCCCCACCCCATCCACATGCCCCTGCACAATGTGGCCGCCCAGCGGAGCGCCCGCCGCCGTCGGCAGTTCCAGATTCACCGCCGCCCCGGTCGCCAGCGCTCCCAGCGAAGTCTTCGCCAGCGTCTCCGCCGCCAGATCCGCATGAAACAGCTCCGGATCGACCTCCAGCGCCGTCAAACACACCCCGGAAACCGCGAGCGAATCCCCCTCGCGCAGCCGTCCCGCAATCCCCGGCGCAGCCACCGTCAGCCGCCGCACCCCGCCTAAATCCGCCAAAGAAACGATCGTCCCCGTCCGCTCGACAATCCCAGTAAACATACCTTCAGCTTACCCCTTGTCCTTCCGATTCGACCTGGCTCTCCCGCCGCGGCGAGACACGCACAGATCGGCCAAAATGGGAATCGCCCAAAACTATGTACTTCTTTGGTCTTTTCCATGATTCAACTGCCACATTCCCGCATCCAAACACCGAAGAAGCGGGCGAGGATGTCTCTGATGCACAAGTTTTGGGTCCCTTTTCGCATGCAGCCGGACGGGTACGGTCTGCTTATCCTCTGTGTTCTCATCGGCATTATGCTCGATGGCTTGCGGCTAGGCCCGCTCGTTGGCCTGCTGCTGGTCGTCAGCCTGCTCCTCCACGAGGCCGGCCATATGCTCATGGCCTCATCGCTCGGCGTGGAGGTTAAGGAATTCGGCATCAGCCTCTTCGGCGCTTACATCCGCCGCGCCTACGCCACCAACCGCCACGACGAAATCCTCATTGCCCTCGCCGGTCCTCTGACCAGCTTCTGCATCGCCATGCCGATCATCCCGCTGCACGGCATCACCCACCAGGTGGCCCTCGGCAATATGGCGCTCGGATTCATCAACCTGCTCCCCATCCCTTCAAGCGACTGTATGCGCATCCTCAAGACTCTCCGCAACCCCAATACTCCCAGCCCCATCGCAACCGCCCTAACCGAGTCCCACTAACGCGCCTTCATCGTCGCAATCGACCCCACGCTCGCCAGCACCAGCGCCATCCCTGCCACCGTGCGCAGCCCAATTGCCTCCCCACCCAGCCAATACCCCACCACCACGGCGACCACCGGGTTAATATACGCATACGTCCCCACCACCGTAGGCGACTCATGATGCAGCAGCCAAACATACGCGGTAAACCCCACAATCGACCCCAATACGATCAGATACGCCAGCGCCCACCAGGCCCCCGCCGAAACCGCTCCGAATCGAAACCCGCGCCACTCGCCTAACCCCGCTGAAAACGCCATCAGCAGCAGTCCGCCCGCCAGCATCTGCGCCCCCGAACTGACCCCTTTCGCTGCCGGCAGCGGCAATTTCCGCGTCATCACCGAAGCCACCGACCAGCACATCGCCGCAAAAATCAGCGCGCCAGCGCCAACGGCATCAATCGCCTCTCCTCCCAAACGCAACCCAGGACTCACCAGCACCCCCACGCCGCCCAGCCCCGCCGCCAGCGCCAAAGCCAGCCGCCAGCTCATCCGCCGCGTCCTGAGCAAGACAATCTCCGAGAGCGCCATGAAAACCGGAATCGTAGCCATCATCACTGCCGCCACGCCGGAAGGCACGCGCCGCTCCGCCCAGAACAGCAGGCCATAATCGCCCACAAAGATCAGCAGCGCCACCAAAGTCGCCGAACCCCACTCCCGCTCGCTTGGTCGCCGCTCCCCACGCGCCATCATCCACCCAAACAGCACAAGGCCCGCCACCAGAAACCGCATCCCCGCCAACAAAAACGGAGGCACCTCCCGCACCCCTACCCGAATCGCCAGAAACGTCGATCCCCAAACGAAATAAATAATGGCGAAACAAACCCACGTCTTCCACGTTCGCCGATAAGCGTCAACCATGAGCACCATCCCCTGCCCGCAATCTAACAGCCCAACCGGCCCCGAGTTCCAGGCCCCGCGTTCCAAAGCGCAATACGCGCTTCGCATTCGAGCCAACCGCGAGCGCAGCTCGGCAACCTGGAGGCTTGGCCGCCGGTTGCGATGTCTCGAGCGGCCGCGATTCTTCCTTCAGCGCTGGAGATTCTCGCTGTGCCGGAAAAGAATTTTCATGTACAGGCGAGGAACTGGATATAGTTCGGGAAGCGGCATTTTCTCTACTATGTCCGGTTTGAGAGGTACGGCGCGTGGCGCGGCGTCTTTTCGGTTGCCTGTTGGTCTTCGCTTCGATGGGGTTGGCTGGGCCGGTTCCGGCTCAATCGGCGCCGCCGGCGCATGCGGAAGCGGCGCGGCAGGAAACGCAGGTAAAGCTGGGTCAGAGCGCCGTTGCGCTCAACGGCCCGTGGAAGTTTTCGGTGGGAGATTCACCGGTAGACGCCGCGACCGGCAAGCCGCTTTGGGCGCAGCCGCAGTTTGACGATTCGCGCTGGGAGACGATGGACCTTTCGTCGGGCACCGGAGCCGTCGATCCGATCAATGGGATGAGCGGCTACGCGCCGGGGTGGACGATGCGCGGCCATCCCGGCTATTGGGGGTACGCGTGGTATCGCATCCGCGTACATCTGGATACGCCTCCCGGCGAAAAACTGGCGTTGGCCGGCTCGGCCGACGTGGACGATGTGTACCAGGCGTACGCCAATGGCGAACTGCTGGGCAGCTTTGGGAATTTCTCGAGCAAGCGGCCAATCGCGTACTATTCGCAGCCGAAGATATTTGTGCTGCCGCAAACCGGGACGACAGCGCAGGGCGTGACGCTGGAGTTGGCCTTTCGCATCTGGATGGAACCCAATTCGCTGATCAGTCAGCCGGACGCGGGCGGATTTCACACCGCGCCGGTGATCGGCGAGGCCAGCGCCGTGAATGCCGCCTACCAGTTACGCTGGCTTGAACTGGTGCGCGCCTACGCCTTCCGCGTTCTGGAAGGGCTGATCTATCTGGTGCTGGCGGTTTTCGTCTTCAGCCTCATCCTCTTCGACCGTGACGACCCCGTCTACCGCTGGATTTCTGCCGTCTTCCTGATTCTTTCGTTCAACAACTTCATGGTGGGGGTGGGAAGCTGGACGCAGTGGGTCAGTTATCTGGTGCCGCAGGTTTCGCAGGATGTCTTCCTCACCCCGCTGGCCTTTGCCGGGTGGGTCATGGTGTGGTGGGTGTGGTTCCGGCGGCGCAAGCCATGGTGGTTTCCTCAGGCCGTGGGCGCACTGCTGGCGCTGCTCATGATTTCGAACGCCCTGGGCGAGGACATCTTTTTTACCGTTGTGCCGCATCCCGTGTCGGCGGCCTTTCATGCGGTGTCGCTAGTCATCCGCCTGATTTTTCTCCTCCTGATGATTGGAATTGTGGTGAGCAGTACGCGGCGGGATGGGCTGGAGGGCTTTCTGGTGCTGCCGGCGGTGATTCTGCTGGGGATATCGCGCTTCAGTTCCGAACTGGGCGTATTGCATGTTCGCCTGAGTTGGTTTCCTTTCGGCGTGCAAATGGGGCTGGGGAACATCGCCAACCTGCTGCTGGTGATTGCTCTGGGTCTGTTGCTGTTACGGCGGCTTACGCTCTCCGTCCGCGAGCAGCGGCGCATGGCGCTCGATGTGAAGCAGGCGCAGGAGGTGCAGCAGGTGATCCTGCCGCAGGCGCGGTCGATCTTTCCTGGACTTGCCATCGAAAGCGAATACCGTCCGGCGCGCGAGGTGGGTGGCGATTTCTTCCAGATCGTTCCTCATAAAGAAGGCAGCCTGACGATCGTCGCCGGCGACGTTACCGGTAAGGGGTTGAAAGCCGGCATGCTGGTGGCGCTGCTGGTGGGCGCGATTCGCAGCACGGTCGAGCTCAACAACGATCCGGAGTTCGTCATCAAGGCCCTCAACCGGCGGCTGATCGGCCGCGGCGACTCGCAGGCGACCTGCCAGGCCATGCGCATCGACGAGGACGGGCTGGTGACGCTGGCCAACGCCGGGCATTTGCCGCCGTATCTCAATGGGCAGCCGGTGGAGATCGAGGGATCGCTGCCGCTGGGGGTGCTTCCGGAAGCCGATTGCACGGTGCTCTGCTTCAAGCTCACGGAAGGCGACCGGCTGGTGCTGCTCTCGGACGGGATTGCCGAGGCGATCGACGCCAACGGACAGCTTTTTGGCTTCGACCGGGTGCATCAGCTCTTGCAAACGCGGCTCTCGGCGACAGAGCTGGCCAACGCTGCGCAGAGTTTCGGCCAGGAAGACGACATCAGCGTGATTTATGTGACGCGGATGGCGACGATGGCGGCCGACCGCACTGCGGCTGTCGCCTGAGTTTCCGGTGTCCTTGCTAGGCTGAAACTATGCCGCAATCGCAGATAAATCTCGCTCACTGGCAGCCCGCGCCGCTGCCTTCTCCCGTTACGCTTGCCGGCCGGTGGGTCACGCTCGAACCGCTCTCGGCCTCGCGGCACGCGGCTGCCCTGTGGCAAGCCGTCAAGGAGCACGATGCGGTCTGGGACTGGCTGGCGGATGGCCCGTATGCGTCGGAGGCCGATCTGGCTGCGGCTCTGTCGTTGAAAGAGACAGGCGCGGCTGCGCGTTTCTTTGCGATCGTTCCAGTCGAAACGAGACTGGCCGCGGGGTACGCCAGCTTCATGCGCATGGACCCGGCAAACGGAGTTATCGAGGTGGGCAACGTGATGTTTTCGCCCAGCCTGCAGCGTACGCCGGCGGCGACGGAAGCGATGTTCCTGATGGCCCGGCATGTCTTCGAGGACCTGGGTTACCGGCGCTACGAATGGAAATGCAATGCCCTGAATCTGCCCTCGCAGCGCGCCGCACGGCGGCTGGGATTCACCTACGAAGGGACATTTCGCAAGCACATGGTCGTGAAGGGCCAAAATCGCGATACGGCCTGGTACGCCATGCTCGATTCCGAATGGCCGCTGCGGAAGGCGGCTTTTGAGGCGTGGCTGGCGGAGGAAAACTTCGACAGCGAGGGGCGGCAAATTCGCGCGCTGGCAGAGTTGCGCAAGATTGCTTAACTGCTCCTGGCTGCCGGAAGCAGTTTCTCTTGAGTGCTCAGGAGGGTGCGGCTATACAATCGACTCGAAGCAAGAACACAACAAGGGAAGAATGCGACGCAAAAAACGCTTTGGCCGATGGAGTCTCCCAGTTTTGCTTGCCGCGCTCGCCGCGGCCGGTTTGCGACCGGCCGATGCTCAGCAAGGGAAACTGCAGGCCACGTCGCAATCGATGGAATCGCCGGTTCAACTGAATCGCATGCTGCTGCTGCTCTCGCCCAGCGACGCGCAACAGAAATCTCTCGATAAGCTGCTTGCCGCGCAGATCGAGTCCGGCAATCCCGATTACCACCAGTGGCTGACGCCCGCGCAGTTTGCCGCGCGCTTTGCCGTCAGCGCCGCCGATGCGGGGCGCGTCGCAGCGTGGCTCCAGAGCGAAGGTCTTCAAGTTGCTCCACTGCCCGCAAGCCGGGGATGGATTGAATTTTCCGGCACCCCAGCGCAGGTTGAGACAGCCTTTGGCGCGACTCCGCATCCCGTAGCAGGAGCTTCCGGCGAAGTCCGCTACGCTCTGTCCGGCGCGGCGCACCTTCCTGCGGCGATCGCGAACTCCGTCGCGGGCCTGGTTTCGCTTGACGGCGCGCTCTCGAAGGCCGCCGTCACGGCTCCCGCCCAACTGACCGGGACAGCCGACGCGCTCGCCGCGCAGACTTCGCTTGCGCAAACGCAAACGCTTACCCCGGCTCTGGCCCGCAAATGGCTGGAAATCCCAGCGAATTCCCCGGAAACCGCGACGGGCGCGGGCGAATCCATCGCCGTTCTGGCCCGCAGCAGCGTGCGAATGGAGGATTTTGCCGCATTCCGCAAGAGCTTCGGACTGCCGGAGCAGACGCTCGAAATCACCCTCGCAGGTGCCGACCCGGGCCGCAACGGGGACGAACCGGCGGCGATTCAGGCCGTTTCCTGGGCGGGCGTGGCCGCGCCCGAGGCGCAGATTGTGCTGGTTTCCTCGGCCAACACCAACGCCACCGACGGCATCGACCTGGCCCTCGCCGCGGCCGTCGACGGCGCGCTGGCGCATACCGTCGTCGTCGGCTACACAGCCTGCGAGCCCAGTTTGAGCGCCACGCATAGCGCCTTCTACGCCGCGCTTTACCGCCAGGCCGCCGCGCAGGGCATGGCCATTGTCGCCGCCACTGGAGACAGCGGCGCGGCCGCTTGCCACGAGGCCGGCTCCGCCCAGCCAGTCGCCAGCGGTTACGCCGTCAACGCGCTCGCTTCCACGCCCTGGAACACGGCAGTCGGCGCGGTGGCATTAACCGCTGGGGCCAGTTCCGCCGAAGCCGTCTCCCTCACCGGCTGGCAACCGGCAACAGCCGCCGATCCCGCTTACGCCACCGGCGGCGGGGCCAGTTCTCTCTACGCCACGCCAAATTGGCAGACTGCGGCAGGATTGCCGGCTTCCGATCCCGATACGCATGCCGCGCACCACCGCTATCTGCCGGACTTGAGCCTGCCCACCGCCGCGGACGGCGCAGTGAGCCGCGGCCTCGCCTTTTGCTACTCCGGCGAAACGGCGGCCAACGGCTGCCGGCTGGTCGCCAGCGGAGGCAGCGCCGCATCCGCGGCCCTTTTCAGCGGCATTGCCGCGCAGATTGCCCAGAAGTACGGTCCGCAAGGGAACCTCGCGCCCAATCTCTACGCGCTCGCGCTGCACAGCGCCACTGCAGCCGCCTTGGCGGATGTGACCGCAGGCAACGCGCGGCTGCACTGCCTGGCAGCCAGCCCGGATTGCGACGATTCGGGGGAAATCGGCTTCAGCGCCGCGACCGGATACGATCTCGCCTCCGGCCTCGGTTCCATCCACGCCGGTCTGCTGCTCAAAGACTGGGCAACGCCCCAGGCCACCGGCCACGCGCTCGCCGCGGTGACAATCTCGAACACCAGCGGCCTCACCTACAATCCGTCCGCGGCCATAACGCTCTCGGTCCAGGTCATCTCCTACTCCGGCAGTATCCAACCCACCGGGACCGTGCAGTTCTACGATCAGACCGTAGGCGCAGCGATCGGCACCCCCGTCACCCTGAGCGCAACCGGCAACGCCAGCTACCCGGAGCAGGGCCAATTCACCGACGGAGTCCACCAAATCGTGGCCGAATACAGCGGCGACAGCGTTTACGCGGCCGCTACCTCGCCGGCCGTGGCGATCGACATCCTTCCCAGCAGCACCTCGTTGACGGTAATTCCCTCCACCGCCACCCCAGCCATCGGCGCCACCATCACCGTAACCGGCACGGTGACCTCCGAGAATGCCGGCGCCACGCCGCCCAGCGGTACGCTCACGGTCAACCTGGATGGAGTCGCGCTGGGAACGGCAACGCTCGCGACCGCCGCCAGCGTCACCTCCGGCAGCGTCAGCGTCACCATCTCGACGGGCGGCTCGCATTCCCTCCAGGGCGTCTACTCCGGCGACGTCAACTACCTGAGCGCCACCTCGCCCGCGGTGACCCTGACCGTGGCCAAGGTGGCCTCTGTGACCTCAATCGCGGCCTCGCCAGCCACGCTTGCCACCGGCGTGCTGGAGACGCTGACGGCGACCGTTGCCCCGGCTACCGCCGTCAGCGGCGTCACCTACACGCTAACCGGCTCCGTTTCGTTCTACGACGGCGCAACTCTGCTGGGCACCGTCGCTGTCGCCAATAACACCGCTGTACTGGCCGGCGTTTCGCTGGCCGCGACCGCAACCCACACGGTAACGGCGGTCTACTCCGGGGACGCGACGTACAGCACCAGCACCTCCAGCCCACTGGTGCTGGCTGCGACCGTGCTGCCGGTCACCGTTACCCTTACGGAAAGCAACACGGTCATAGCGCCGGACCAGCCGGTGACGCTCACGGCCACGGTAACGCCAGTGAGCGCGCCGCCTGCGACCGCCGAGCAGCACCCCTCCGGCTATTTGCTCTTTTACGCCAACAACGGCGTAACGAACACGCTGATCAGCGGCCAGGTGCCCATTGTCGAGAGCACCGGATACAGCTCCGTCGGCTCGATCGTCGTACCGCATCTGGCCGCGGGGGTATATGTGGTCACCGCGCAGTATTTCGGCGACCCCACCTATGGCCCAGCCATCTCCAATTCGCTCAACCTCGACGCCGAGGATTTTTCCCTGAGTTGCAGCGTGAATAACATCACCCTGGTCCAGGGCGACTCGCAGAGCGTGACCTGCAACGTCGCCTCGCTGGGCGGCTTGACAGGGCCGATCCAGGTGGCTTGCGCCGAGCAGAATCCCTCCGAGATCGGGGCCATCGTCTGCACCTTCAGCCCCAACATCGTCGCCACTTCCGGGGCTACCACGCTAACCGTAGTCACAACGGCTGGCGATCTCTCGCTTAACCGGCAGCAAAGCCTCCCGCATGGAAAACATAGGGGTCCCCCGTGGGCAGCGGCTGGCGGAGGCGTCGCGCTGGCGTTTGCCGGTCTGCTGCTGTCGCCCATCGGGCGTCGCGCGCGCTGGTTCAAGTCGGCAGGTGGAAATAGCCTCGTTCTGGCACTGCTGCTGGCCGGGCTGGCCTCGGCTGGGCTGGGCTGCGGCGTCTCATCGGGGCCGACGATCAACTCCGGCACGCCGCTCGGGGTTCACACGCTCAAAATCACTGCCGGAGCCGATGTCGGCACGGTCACAGTGACGCACAACGCCTATTTGACGGTCAACGTAACGGCTCCTGTGACGCAGTAGAGCGCCAAAAAGAAAATAAATAGCTACGTTTCAATCGATTAGCCGAATTCCTGCACCGGATTCGGTGCGCGACCCATTGACAGCTATTTCCGAAAAGGCGAATATAGGGCGAATACGCCATGAACGCCGCCGCCCTTCGCCTCCAAATCGAAGCCGCTCTCGCCGACCGCATCCCCTCGGCGCTCACCCCGGCCCCGCGCGCCATCCGCCCGGTCGCCCCCACCGGCATTGCCAATCTCGACGAGTTGCTGGACGGCGGCCTGCCGCTGGGCGCAATCACCGAAGTGGTTGGGCCCGAGTGCTCCGGGCGCACCTCGCTGGCGCTTTCTTTCCTTGCCCAAATGACCCAGGCCGGCAAAGTCTGCGCCTGGGTGGATGTCTCGAATGCCCTCGATCCCGAGTCGGCCGCGGCCATCGGCGTGGAGCTGAACTGGCTGCTGTGGGTGCGCTGCGGCGTCGAGGATGCGACTGCGCCCATTGAAGCCGCAAACGCCAACTTTACGCTGCCTGAGAAATACCGCATTCCAGCGCCTGCCACCAAGGGCCTCCACGGCGCGGTGGGTGGATTTCTGCGCCCGGAACAGGCTGCCGGCCTTGTAACAGGGCACGACTTCAGTCGTGCCGCCAAATCCCAAAAAAACAATGGGGCTTTAGCTCCTGAGGGAAGTTCCAAAGGAGATTCCCGCCAAATTCCAAGTTTTTCCAAAGCATCTACAACCCTGGAGGAACGTTTATCGCCCACTGCAGCCAACACCGGCTTAAACGGCCGTACTCGATCCTCAAAGAAACCGTGGAACCGAATCGACCAGGCGCTGCGTGTTACCGACCTGCTCCTGCAAGCTGGCGGCTTCAGCGCCATCGTGCTGGATATGGGCGGCATCGCCCCGGCGGACGCCGCACGCATTCCGCTGGCCAGTTGGTTCCGCTACCGCGCAGCGGCCGAGCGCACCCAGGCCAGCATTGTTCTGCTCACCCAGCACCCTTGCGCCAAGAGCAGCGCAGGACTGTTGCTGCGCCTCGAACCGGGCCGCGTGCTCAAAGAGGAGCCGACCGTCTTCACCGGCCTCGAACATCGCGTGGAAGTTACGCGCGAGCGATTCCAGCCTGAGCTATCGCGGCTAACTCACCCGAACGTGCTGCCCATCCGCAAACAGCCCCAAAGCGAGCGCGGCGCAAACTGGACCACGAAGACTAGCTGGGCAGGTGCGCGATGAGTCATCCGGGAGAGTTGTACGCCTGTCTCCACGCACGGGAGTTTCCCCTCCAGGCCATGCTGCGGCTGCGCCCCGATCTTGCGGACAAACCTTGCGCCGTGCTGGCGGGAGAGCCGCCGTTGCAACATGTCTGCTCGCGCAACGCCAAAGCGCGGGCGCTGGGCCTCGAACACAGCATGACTCGGGTCGAAGTCGAAACCTTTCCCGGCATCCATGTTTTGCTTCGTTCCCGGGCGGAAGAAGCAGCCGCCAAAGCCGCATTGCTCGCATGCGCGGCAACCTTCTCGCCGCGCATCGAAGACCCATCCTGTAACCGCGATTTTCTCTGCGTGCTGGACATAGCAGGCACGGAACAACTTCTCGGAACTCCAGCGCAATTGGGGAAAACTCTGCTCAAACAAGCGCAATTGTTAGGAATCCATGCCTCGATCGTCGTAAGTAACAACCTGCATGCGGCTGTCGCCATGGCGCGCGGCATGTCTACGACAGATAAGGTCGCAGTTATCCCAAGGGGAGAAGAAGCTGTAGCTTTGTCTACGCTGCCGCTCACCGTTCTCGATCTATCGGAAGCTCATGCTGAGACTTTCTCGCAGTGGGGCATCGCTACGCTAGGATTGCTCGCCGATTTGCCTCACAAAGCTCTCATCGCGCGTCTAGGCCAGGAAGGCAAGCGCCTGCGCCAGTTGGCGCGCGGCGAACTACCGCACCTCTTTAAGCCCATCGAGCCGCCCTTCGACTTAGTGGAGCGGATGGAACTCGATACGCCCGTCGAACAGCTCGACTCCCTGCTTTTTGCGATCGGCATGATGCTACAGCAGTTGATCGTCCGTGCCACCGCGCGTATCTTCGCGCTGGCATCGGTGACCGTCCTGTTATCGCTCGAAGGGGGCGCCACGCATACCCGCACCGTCAAGCCGGCGCTGCCCACCAATAACAAGCAACTCTGGCTCAGACTTATCCATCTCGATCTCGAAGCCCACCCGCCGCAGGCGGCCATTCTCGCGCTAACTCTCTCCGCCGAGTATGGCGTAACCGGCAAAGTGCAACTGGGCCTCTTTTCGCCGCAGTTGCCCGAGCCCGTGCGGCTGGATGTTACCCTGGCCCGCATTCGCGCCATCGTCGGCGAAGGCCGCGTGGGCCATGCGCGCTTGAAAGACACGCATCGAAGCATCGCCTGCGAGCGCTTCAGCGTCGAGTCCTTTGCCGTGCCGCCAACAACGCCGAAAGCAACCGCAAAATCAAGTGCATCGCGCACATCCGCCCGGCAACTGCGCCCGCCTGAAATCGTCGCTGTTACTCTGCGCGGGCAAGAGCCGGAGGCGTTCCGCTTCCGCGAACAACGGTACGCCGTCGTGTACGCTTACGGCCCGTGGATGGCCAGCGGCGACTGGTGGAATCCGACCCTCTGGAGCAACCGGCAATGGGACCTGGTCGCGCGATCCAGCGACGGCGCGCAGCTATCCTGCTGCCTGGTGGAAGACATAACTCGACAAATCTGGCAAATAGCGGCGCTATATGACTGAGAGTTACATTGAGTTACATGCCTCTTCGGCGTTCAGCTTTCTCGACGCGGCGTCGCAGCCCGAGTCGCTGATCGAGCGCGCCGCCGAACTGGACATGTCGGCGATGGCGCTGCTCGATCGCAACGGCGTTTATGGCGCGGCGCGCTTGCACACCGCGGGCAAGCGGTGCGGCGTTCGAGCGCATATCGGCGCGGAGATTGCCGTCGAGGGCCTCGGCCAGCGAATTGCGCCTCCAGCCTGGCTACCGCACCAACATAAAGCAGAACCGGCGCGCATCGCGCTCCTTTGCGAATCGCGCACCGGATATCGCAATCTCTGCCAACTGATCACCCAGTTCAAGATGCGGCAGAGCGGCAAGGGCGACGGCGAGGCAACGCTTGACGATCTGCGCCAATACAGCGAGGGGCTCGTCTGCCTTACCGGTGGCGAAGAGGGGCCGTTGGCTGCCGCGTTGGCGCGGGACGGAGAACGCGCGGGCCTTGTCACCGTTGAGCAACTGACGCAAATCTTCGGCAGAAGCCATGTGTATGTGGAGGTGCAAAGGCATCGCGAGCGAGAAGAGGAGGCGCGCAACCAGGCAGCAAAACGCATCGCGCAGTCGCTGCGCCTGCCGCTCGTCGCCACCAACGGCGTACGCTATGCCGTCGAATACGATCGCGAGATCCTGGATATCTTCACCTGCATTCGCAATCATATGGAACTGGATCGAGCCGGGCGCTTGCTGGCGCTCAACAGCCAGCGCCATCTGCGCTCCGCGCGCGAGATGACGGCTCTGTTTCGCGATATGCCGCACGCCGTTGCGAATACCGTAGAGCTATCCTCGCGGCTTCAGTTCGAGTTGAGCGATCTGGGCTACGAGTTTCCCCGCTATCCGGTGCCGGAAGGCGAGACGATGGATAGCTTCCTGACAAAACGGGCAGCGGAGGGAGTTATGCGACGATATGGAGCCAAGAACGATGCGGGCTTGATGGAGCGCGCTAAGAGACAGGTGGCGCACGAGCTTGCCCTCATTGCCCGTCTCGGCTTTGCCGGCTATTTTCTGATCGTCTGGGATATTATCTGCTTCTGCAAGGCCAACGGCATTCTGGTGCAGGGACGAGGAAGCGCGGCTAACTCGGCGGTGTGTTATGCGCTTGAGATCACGGCTATCGATCCAGTCGGAATGGAACTGCTATTTGAGCGATTCCTCAATGACAATCGCGGAGGATGGCCGGATATCGACCTCGATCTGCCTTCCGAAGACAAGCGCGAGCAGGCCATACAGTATATCTACCGGCGTTATGGCGAGTTAGGCGCGGCGATGACCGCGAATGTTATAACCTACCGTGGCAAGTCGGCCGCGCGCGAGGTGGGCAAGGCGCTCGGCTTCGATCCGGACTCGCTGGGACGCCTTTCGGGGCTGGTAAGTCAATGGGAGTGGCGCGGCAAGACGGACACCATGGCGCATTCGTTTCAAAATGCGGGTTTCGACCTAAAGCATCCGCGTATCGCCAAATATCTTGAGTTATCCATGCGCTTGCAGGACTTGCCGCGCCATTTAGGACAACACTCGGGCGGCATGGTGATATGTCAGGGCGAGTTGAACTGCGTTGTGCCGTTGGAGCGCGCTTCGATGCCTGGCCGCACCGTGGTGCAGTGGGATAAGGAAGATTGCGCGGATATGGGCATTGTCAAAGTGGACCTGCTTGGCCTGGGCATGATGGCGGTTCTCAAGGATTGTCTGGAGCTGATTCCGCGCCATTACGGCGAAGCGGTCGATCTGGCGCAGTTGCCGGAGGACGGCGATGTGTATCGCACTCTGCAGCAGGCCGATACGGTGGGTATGTTTCAGGTGGAAAGCCGCGCGCAGATGGCCTCGCTTCCGCGCAACTATCCTACTAAGTTTTACGACTTAGTGGTGCAGGTGGCAATTATCCGCCCTGGGCCGATCGTGGGTAAGATGATGCACCCATATATGCGGCGCAGACAGGGTAAGGAAGAGGTGACGTATCCGCATCCATCGCTTGAGCCAGTGCTGCGGCGGACGCTCGGCGTGCCGCTGTTTCAGGAGCAGTTGCTGCGCATCGCCATGACTGTCGCCAACTTCACCGGCGCGGAGGCGGAAGAGTTGCGGCGCGCGGTGGGCATGAGGCGCTCGTGGGAGCGGATGAAGAATCTCGAAGGCAAACTGCGCGCGGGCATGACGGCCAATGGCATCGACGCGCAAACGCAGGATAATATCGTCGATAACATCAGTTCTTTTGCGCTGTATGGCTTTCCGGAGTCGCACGCGGCCAGCTTTGCGCTGATCGCGTATGCCTCGGCGTATCTCAAGGTGAAGTATCTCGCCGCGTTCACCTGTGGCTTGTTGAACAATCAGCCCATGGGCTTCTATATGCCCGCGGTGCTGGTCAAGGATGCGCAGCGGCATGGGCTCCGCTTCAAGCCGATCGATGTGCAGGTTTCGGAGTGGCCATGCACCATCGAGCACGATATAGACGGCCAGTTAGTTGTGCGCATGGGCTTGCGTTATGCTAAGGGACTGCGATCGCAGGCCGCGCAGGCGCTGGTTGCGACGCGCATGCGGCATGGCCGCTTCCAGTCCGCGGAGGAACTGGCGCAACGTGTGCCGCAATTGAATCGCAAGGAACTCACGCTGCTGGCGCGCATCGGCGCGCTGAATGCAATGGAGGGCATCGCGCATCGTCGCGATGCGCTGTGGCAAGTGGAGCGGGCGGGCCGGCCGGAAGGCCCGCTGTTGACTGAAAGTATGGAAACTCTGCGCGAAGAGGAGGAGTTACAACCGCTGCGGCAGATGAACATCGACGAGCGGCTAGTCGCCGACTATGCGGGCACGGGACTTACCGTAGGCAAGCATCCTATGTTCTATCGCCGCGCGGAATTGCGCCAGCGACAGGTGCTATCGGCGGCCGAGTTGCGCAGTTGCAAGGACGGCGAATATGTGCGAACGGCGGGATGCGTGATCGCGCGGCAGCGGCCGGGCACGGCTAAGGGATTTGTCTTTCTTTCGATGGAAGATGAGACCGGCATTGCGAATGTGATCGTTACGCCGGACTTTTATGAGAAGGAGCGTGTGCTGGTTTCGCGCGGACGGTTTCTATTGGTGGAAGGCGCGCTGCAAAATCAGGATGGCGTGATTCATGTGAAAGCTATGCGGTTGACGGCTCTCCACGACGGCGCGTTGAGTATGCACTCGCATGACTTTCATTAGAGTTATACCGTCGGCGGAACATTCCTGACGCCCGCAGTGCCAAACACCTTGCGATAGCGCTCGACTGCGGCCTTGGTTCCCATGGCCTTGGCGTAGTTGTCGGAGAGTTTGACGGCAGGGCGCCCATTGGCCTCGGTCAGCTTGCAGACCAGGCTGATGGGGTCGAAGCCCCTGCCGCCGGCAGGATCGCAATTGCGAAAATCGTTGGTAAGCAGCGTACCCCAGCCGGAGCTGAAGCGAATGCGCCGCTTTGGGTTCCACTTATGCGGGTCGAGAAAGTCGGAAGCGCCGCTGAATTCCTGCGGAGCCGAGTTATCGAGTATCTCGCCCGCGAAATACGCATGGAGTCCGAGGATGTCCTGAACGTCGAGACCGTCGGAGGCGATGATGAGCTTCTTCTCCGGATTGCGGCCGCGTTCCATGAGCCATGCGATGTACTCGTCGCCCGCCACGTACGGGTTCTTCGAGTCCATGCGCTGGCCGGTCCAATCGGCCACCCAGTCGGGCGCGTCGGCGAGGAACTGCGTGGTGCCGAACGTATCCGGCAGCATGATGAGCAATTCTTTCTGATAGGTGCTCTGCCATAACTCAAGGACGCGATACTGCGAGGCTTTCAACCCCTCGTCGGTATCCGCCAATGCGGCCAGAGCCATGGGCAATTCGTGCGCGTTGGTGCCGATCGCTTCGAGATCGTGTTTGTACGCGAGATACGTATTGGAGGAACCCGTGAAGCTGGCGCCGAGCGTGTCGCGCATTGCCTTGACCACATACTCCTGCCAAAGAAAGCTGTGCCTGCGCCGAGTGCCGAAGTCGGCCAGTTTGAGACCGGGAACGCCGCGCAGGCGTTCTATCTTGGCCCATAAGTTGGCCTTGGCGCGGGCATAAAGGATGTCCAGCGAAAACTCGCTCATCTCGCTTAGATTGGCGCGGGTCTTCAGCTCGCTTAGGATCGAGAGCGCATAGACTTCCCACATCGTCGTCTGCGTCCACGGGCCGCGAAAAGCAAGGGCAATTTCGCCGTCGACGATCGATAACTCATAGTCCGGGAGCAGAAAGTCGCGCTCCAGCCATTCGAGAAAGTCCGGCTCGAAGATACCCCGCTTGCCGTAGAAGGTGTTTCCGGCCAGCCAAATCAACTCCGACTTGTGATAGCGCAGGCCGCGCACATGATCCAACTGCTGGCGCAGGTCGTCGAGAGCGATGCAGTTGGCAAGGCGCACGGAAGCGCTGCGATTGACAAGCGTGAAGGCGACCTCAACCTTGCTGAAGTGCTTCCAGATGAACTGAAGCATCAGGAGCTTATAGAAATCGGTATCGAGCAGAGACCGGATAATGGGATCGAGGCGCCAGTTATGGTTATGCGCCCGTTCGGCGAGATTGACAATCATCCGGCAGTCCTCGGGCTCATATGCATCCTCCGTTATTGTACCTTCGCGCCCAGCGCCTTCAGATAGCCCTCATTTACGGTGCAGTTTTCGAAGCGGATTCGGACCAGTAAATCGTTGAAGGCCGCGCGCGAGTTTTCGAGGGAGGGCCTTAGGGCAATGGCTTTTTCCGTGTCGCCCATGCCGTAGCGGTGGGCCGCAAAGGCGACGATTTCATCCCAGTGCTCGGGCGGCGCGAAGCTGACCGGCGCGGAGGTAGCCTTCATCTTCTTATACGGCCAAAAAGTCCAGTTGATCTGATCCTCGTCGAGGACCTTGCGGAACCTTTCGATCCAATCGTCCGAGTTTTCGCCCGATTCGCCCATCCAGATGGGGACGTTGTACTTATCGCGAAACTCGACGTACTCTTTGACGGAGTCCTGCGTTGGAGGCATCCAGTATTTGTGGAAAGTGTACATGGCGTTCTTGTCGAAAGGCGGCCCGAAGACGGCGAAGTTCGAATCCCACTGCGCGCCGCCCAGAATCACCACATGATTCCTGTCGACGGAGCGCACCGCGGCGACTAACTTGCGGTAAATCGGCTCGAGCTTCGAGTTATATTGCTGCAACTTAGGGAAATGCGGTATGGGCTCGTTGAGCAGGTCGTAGCCGAGGATGGTGGGGTTGTCGCGATAGTGCTCTGCGATGCGCTTCCAGATGTCGGCGGCTTGTTGCTGGCTCGCTTCGTCTTCATAGAGCCACGGGTAGCCCCAGCTGTCGTCGATGTTGGCGCCGGTCTGGCCGCCGGGGGCGCAGTGCATGTCGAGGATGACGTAGAGGCCGTCTTCTTTGGCCCATTGCGCAACGCGGTCCACAAGGGCGAAACCCTCCGCATCGCCGGGCATGAAATAGCGATAGTGGAACGGTATGCGGATGGTATTGAAGCCGGCCTTGGCGATAAAGTCGATGTCTTTACGCGTGATGTATTGGTCGCGGTACGCGCGCCAGAATTTGTCCGCATCGGTGGGGCCGACGAGTTCATTCACCAGCGCTTCGATCTCGCGCGTGGATTGCGGTCCGCCCTCAAGCTGGAACATGTAGCCCTCGGTCACCAGCCAGTTACCCAGGTTGGTTCCGCGCAGCAGCAGTTTCTGGCCGTAGGCGTCGGAGAGAAATTTGCCGTCGGCGTGGACGAAACGGGTCTCGGCGCCGAGGCTGAGGGTGACGAGAAAGAGAAGCGAAAGGATCGACTTGCGCATGGGCGGAACTCCGATACGGCTTGTTGCGTACCAGAGAAACTGTATACCACCGGGGGTGGGCAATCCGCCGGCAGGGGCGGTCGCGCACAACAAGAGCACTTGGCTCAGGGAACACGTCGGCAAGCCGAAGCTCCCTCGAATACGGTATCTTCGGGTATCCTCATGTCAGATATGACCCCAGCCATCGCCACCTCTGGACTGACTCGCCGGTTTGGCGAATTCGTCGCCGTCAACCAAGTGAACCTGAGCGTCGCGCCCGGGCAGTTTTACGGTTTTCTCGGCCCCAACGGCGCGGGCAAGTCGACAACGATCAAGATGCTCACTGGCTTGCTGGCGCCGACATCGGGCACGATCCAGGTTCTGGGGATGGATTTTGCCGCGAACGCGATCGATGTCAAGCGGCAGATTGGCGTGGTTCCGGAGGGGTTGGCGCTCTTTGGCCGGCTTACGGCCTCGGAATATCTGCGGTTTGTGGGACAGATGTACGGGCTGGATCGGGCGACGACGACGCGGCGCAGCGAAGAGTTGCTGGAGTTCATGAATCTGGCGCGGGAAACCAAGAAACTCATCGCCGACTACTCCCACGGCATGCAAAAAAAGCTGGCCCTGGCCGCGGCGGTGATCCATGGGCCCAAGATTTTGTTCTTGGACGAGCCTTTCGAGGGCGTCGACGCCGTGGCGGCCGGCACGCTCAAGCAGATGCTGCAAGGCATGATCGCCCGCGGCGCGACCATTTTTCTCACCTCGCATGTGCTCGAGATCGTTGAGCGCCTTTGCACTCATGTGGCCATTATCAACCGCGGCGAACTCATTGCCGAGGGGTCGCTCGAGCAATTGCGCGAGGGCGTGCATACGCAGGCCGATACGGAAAACCACACGGCACGGCTGACGCTCGAAGAGATATTCATTCGAGTGATCGGCAAGGAAAGCGGCAGGGCGGAACAGATCGCCGAGCAGGAGTTGTCATGGCTGGGATAGAAACACCTCCCGTCGCCGTCTCGTCGCTCCGGCACTTCGCCACGGTAGCCTGGCTGCGCTGGCGGCTCTTCGTCAACTCGTTTCGCAGCAAGGGCGGAGCCGGCGAACTGGTCGCGAAAGTCCTCTCCTATCCGTTGCTGGCGCTGATCGTCTTCGGACCGGCAGTCGGCGCCGGCATCGGAGCATGGTTTTTCGTCGGTAAAGGCGAAGTGCGCTTGCTGGCCATTCCGCTGTGGCTGATCTTCGCCCTGTGGCAATTAATCGGAATGAATACCTCGGCGACCGGGCCCTCCTTCGACCTGGGCATGTTGATCCGCTTTCCCATTCGTTATCGCGACTACTTTCTGATCCGGCTTTCGTTCGGCCTGTTGGACCCGCCAACGCTGGCCGGCATTGCCTGCCTCATGGCCATGTGCCTCGGAATCGCGATTGCGCGGCCAAGCCTGATTTCCTGGGCATTGCCGGTGCTGGCCACCTACGCCGCCTGCAATCTCTTCTTCTCGCGCATGATCTACTCCTGGCTGGAGCGTTGGCTGGCGCAGCGGCGCACCCGCGAGCTGTTGACCGGCGTCTTCATCGCCATCACGATCGGCTTCCAATTTGTGGCGCAGTTTGCGAATCGGCTGGGTCGCGGCGGATATCGCGCGCCTGTCGATCCCAGGCTGCTGCAAGCCGGGCACATTTTGCTTGCCGTGAACTGGGTCCTCCCGCCCGGTCTGGCCGCCGCCGCCATCGACCACGGCGCGACCGGCAATCTGGCGGTCGCTGCGGCGGCTTTCGGCGGGCTGCTGGCGTTCACGGGGCTGTTTCTGCTGGTGCTGCATCTGCGCCTTTCCGCGCAATACCACGGTGAGGACCTGAGTGAAGCGCCGGCGCAGGCTAAGTCGGGGTCCAGGCCCGTCATCGCCAGGACGCGCGCAACCAGCGGCACGGAGGCTGAGTCCGGCGGTGGGGTGCTTGCGTTTCTGCCGGCGACCGTGGCCGCATGTCTCGTCAAGGAAGTGCGGTATCTGCTGCGTAGCGGCCCAAAGCTCTTCGTGCTCATCATGCCGGTCTTCATCGTATTTCTCTTCGCGGTACGAACCTCGGGCATGGAGTATTCCGGCATGGGGACTCATCCCATGAAGGGAATGCTCTTCAGCTACGGCTGCGCCTACATGCAGATGATCTTCGTGGCGCTCATCTACAACTCGTTTGGCAGCGACGGCGCCGGAGTGCAGTTCTATTTCCTGGCTCCGCTGCGGATGCGAGACGCAATCCTGGCAAAAAACCTGATGGTCTTCGGCATTTTTGCCATGGAAGCGGCGCTGATTTACGTCGCTTCGGCAAAGCTCGCCGCGCCCAGCCCCCTGGCTATCACCGTGGCCACGTTCGCCTGGAGCCTGTTCACGCTGTTTCTCAATATGAGCATCGGCAACGTGCGATCAATCGTCTCGCCCAAGGGCGTGGACCCACTGCGCGTGCGCAACCAAAATGTCTCCGGCCTGAGCAGCCTAATCAGCCTGGGGGTGGTTGCCGCATCGGTGGGCTTGGGGATTGCCGTCTATTTTCTCTGCCACTGGATGAAAGTAGGATACTGGCCGGCCGCGGCTGTCTTTACCGTCCTTGCCGGCGTGGGTTTCGTGCCTTACGCGGCTGTACTGGGCAGGATCGACGGCATTGCCGCCAGCCATGCCGAGGACCTTACGCGGGAACTTAGCAAAGCGCAGTAGATGCCAAAGCTGCCCCCGATCCGGTACAAAGGTAGGCGAAAGGTTTCCCTCCGGCAAACTTATGCCATTCGTCCCTGCAGCCCCAACCGCGCTCGGCATTTTCTTAGCCGGACCGATCGCTCCCGCCGATCCAGGCCGTTTCTCGCTTCTGGACAAGCTGCTCCTGGCCGCGATGATCGTCACGTCCGCTGCGCTCTTTTGGAAGCGATTCGGCGTCGTTCTGGACAAGATTCTCAAGTCGCGCAAGGACCCCGGGTTCCGGCTACTCCCGCTCGGCAAGCGTATCTGGGACTTCCTCTGGGAGGTGCTCTGCCAGGCCAAAGTCATCCGCGAACGGCCACTGCCCGGCCTTGCACACGCCTTCGTTTTCTGGAGTTTTCTGGCCTTTGCGCTGGTCACGCTCAACCACATTGCGACGGGGTTTGGACTTGCTGTTCTTTCGGGAAATGGGCCAATTGACGGCTTGGTCTCCGGCGGATTTTCAGGGTTTTACTTCGTTTTAGCCGCGCTTTTCGCCATCGCCTGCTCGATTTCGATCGCCGGTCTCTTTGTGAGGCGATTCCTTGTTCGGCCAAAATGGCTGGCGCGCGAGGGGCATCAGCTCTCCTGGGAATCCGGAGTTATTGCAGGACTGATCTTCGCGCTGATGGCGACGTATCTGGGGTCGTTCTATGTTGCCGATGCGGGCCTCGCCGCACGGCTGCTGTGGTGGGTACACACGCTTTGCCTGCTGGTCTTTTTGCCGCTGGTCCCCCACACCAAGCACCTGCACCTGATCCTCTCGCCCGCCACGATCTTCCTCTCGCGCGGCGGATTCAGCCAAATTCCGGCGCTCGCGGGCGACGAGGATTTCGGCCTCGTGACTGGCAAAGACCTGACGCAACTGGTCAGCCTGCAGGCGTATTCGTGCGTCGAATGCGGCCGATGCACGGAGCATTGCCCTGCGGCCAACACGGGCAAGCTCCTCAATCCCAAGGAGATCGTCCTCGGCATCCGCGGCTACCTGAATGAGTTCGGACCGACCGCGGAGGAGTTGCTGCTTGGCAAGCACAACTCCCAGGAAGCGGCCTTCCAATGCACCACCTGCGGCGCCTGCGAGTTCCAGTGCCCGGTCGGGATCGAGCATCTGCCCATCATCGTCGGCCTCCGGCGGGGCGCCACCAACACCGGCGCGTGGGAAGACGACCACGGCGGCAAGCTCTTCAACGTGCTCGAGCGCAACTCAAATGCCTTGGGCATGAGCGCCCTCGAACGCGACAAATTCGTGCAAAAGCAGGAGCTACCCATCTTCGACGGAACGCAGGAGTATTGCCTGTGGCTGGGCTGCATGGGCGGCTACGATCCCAAGGGGCGCGAAATTATCGCGTCCTTTGTCGAGGTAATGCGCTACCTCGGCGCCAGCTACGGCGTCCTGCGCAAGGAAAAATGCACCGGCGACCCCGCGCGGCGGCTGGGCAACGATCTCGTCTTCCAGCAGCTTGCCGAGGCCAATCTCGAAGCGATGCGGTCGCAAAAAGTAAAGAAAATCGTCTCCATCTGCCCGCATTGCGTCCGCACCATCCAGGAGGATTGGAAGGAATTCGGCGCGCCCCCCGAAATCGAGCACCACAGCGAATTCCTCGCGCGGCACCAGTCGCGGCTTCCTCATACCAACACCGGCGAAAAAATCGTCTACCACGACCCCTGCTACCTCGGCCGCTACCGCAACGTGTACGACGAGCCGCGCGCCGTCATCGCCGCAGCCGGCGAGCTGGTCGAGGCTCCCCGCAACCGCGAGCGCAGCTTCTGCTGCGGAGCCGGCGGGGGACTGGCATTTCTTGGCGAGGAATCGGGCGAGCGCGTAAGCCATGTTCGCGCGCAGGAGCTTGTCGCCACCGGAGCCACTACAATTGGTGCTGCCTGCCCGTTCTGCAACACCATGTTTCGCGACGCGCTCGCCGCAACGGGAGACAACGCACCGCGCCTCTTGGACATCGCACAGATTGCGGCTGCACAACTGCCGGGAAAGGCTGAGAAGCCGCCGATGCAACCGCCAAATTGAGAGAGAATCATGAAAATCATCGTAGCGATCAAACAGGTTCCCGAGCGAGACGCGCGCATTCGCATCGACTCTGTGGGAAAGTGGATCGACCTCGCCGACGTCGAGTTCGCCATGAACGAATCGGACGCCTACGCCCTCGAAGAAGCGCTTCAGCTCAAGGAAGCTCACGGCGGCGAGGTAATTGTCCTTAGCGCCGGACCCGAGCGCGTCGGCAAAACCATCCGCGAGGCGTTGGCCAAGGGTGCCGACCGCGCCATCCACATTGCCAGCGAATCGGAAGATGAGCTGGCGCAATACGACGCGCTCGGCGTGGCGCAACTGCTGGCCAGGGCAATTGAGGATGAGATAGTCCCAGAGCCTGATTTTCTAATTTTGACCGGTCTGCAATCGGACGATCTTGGCCTCGGCCAGACTGGCGTCATTGTCGCAGAGCTGCTCGGGCTCCCACATGCCAGCCTCATCCTGAAGGTCGAGCCGACCGGCAGCGGGACCGTAAGGGTATTGCGCGAACTCGAAGACGGCTGGTTCCAATATCTGGAGCTGCATACCCCCGCCGTGCTTACCATCCAGTCCGGCAATTCCAAACTTCGCTACGCCACGCTGATGGGCATCAAGAAAGCCAAGACCAAGCCCGTAAAGGTCATTTCCATCGCAGACCTGATGAGTGAGGACCTCGGCAAGAGTCCAGCCTGGAGGCCTGCCGCTCCCGTGGTCGTCTTGGAGCAGGTCAAACTCCCCACCAAACAGCGCACTACCCAAATGCTCTCCGGCACACCCGCCGAAGCTGCCGCAAAGCTGGTCGAAAAACTGCAATTCGAGGTGCGCGCGCTATGAGCCGATCTGGAAAATCCGTACTCGTCTTCCTCGAAATGAAAAATCTCGAAATCGGCCGCATCAGCTGGGAAGCAATGGCCGCCGGTCACTCGCTTGCCGAAATCCTCGGCCTGCCCGTCGATCTGGCTCTGGTCGCCAGCTCCGGCAACCCCATCTTCGGGCACATCCACGGCAAGCTGCCTCGCACCGTCTACGCCATCGACAATACCCTGCTCCACAACTACACCGCCGACGGCTTTACCGCCGCCTACGCGCAGTTGATTGAGCGCGTCAAGCCGGCCTACGTCGTCTTCCCGCACACCTACCAGGTGCGCGACTTCGCCCCGGCCTTGGCCACCCGCTTCGGCCAGGTGCTCATCGGCGACGTGACCGGAATCGAAGCAAACCCGGACGGCGCGCCCCGATTCACCCGCCAGCTTCTGCAAGGCAAGCTCAATGCTAACTATCGCCATTCGGGCGCCGGCCCCTGCTTCCTTTCCGTCCAAGCGGGAGCCTTCCGCCCCGATCAAACCGACCCGTCCGGCCACGGCGAAACCATGCTCGAAGCCTTCCCCCCAAGCCTCGACGCGGCTAAGATTCGCGTTCGGCCAGGCGCGCCATTTCGCCCTTCCGCGCGGACGGTCGATCTCGGCTCCGCGCAGATTCTCGTCTCCGTCGGCCGCGGCATCAAGGAAGAAGCCAACATCGCCATCGTTCAAGAGTTGGCCACGTCTCTCGGCGCGGAACTGGCCGCCTCCCGCCCCATCTGCGACGCCGGCTGGTTGCCCATGGAGCGGCAAGTTGGTAGTTCCGGCCAAACCGTCGCGCCCAAGGTCTACATGGCCATCGGCATCAGCGGAGCCATTCAGCACCTCGTCGGCATGAAGGCCTCGCAGTGCATCGTGGCTATCAATAAAGACGAAAACGCGCCCATCTTCGAGGTAGCCGACTATGGCATCGTCGGCGATCTGTTTGAAGTGGTCCCAGCACTCACGGCGGCAATCCGCAAAGCGAAAGGCTAGGGCAATCGTCTCGATCTGCGATGCTGACCCGATACTAGGGCTTGGGGTCGGGAGCAGGCTTGTCTGGGGACTTGACCGGCGGTGTGTCGGCCGCGGCACCAGCCATTTTGGCAGCCAACTTGCGCTGATGTCTGCGCTTCAGGTACGCGGTAAAGTCCGGGTAGAATTCCTCCAGCATCGAACCGATGCCCCCCTCCGCGGTGACCGTGGCGGCACCCTCGAAGGTGCTACCCACGCCGCGCTCGTTCGCCGGCAGGTATAGATTCGAAATCCCGCCGCTAATGACATTCCCCACCAGATTCGAGTAATTCGGCTCCCATTTCCCCGTATTGTCGTGTTTGGCGCGAACATTGGTTGAAAGCGCATACCCGATTCGATGCCACACCGGCCCCGTCCCCATCCGGAAGTAGCGCGGGTCCTGGTGCCAGATTGACGGGAGAAGGGCATTGCCCCAAAAAGCTCCGTCGAAAGTGTCGGCATAATTCTGGCCAAATCGCTTGCCGTAGCCGCCGATCCCCCCGCCGTAACCGGGATGCGAACCCTCCGCCTGACCGAGCAGCGCCACAAACATCGAGAATCCTATGGTCGCCGGATCTTTCTCGGTCGAGAACATCAGCCGGAACTTCTGTCCCGCAGTCAATGGAACGGCATTGGTGATATAGCTGGCGTTGAAATTCGGCAGAATACCGATGCGCTGCTTTTTCTCCTGCTTCAGTTGCTCCTCGGCGATCTCACGCCGCGATTTCTCCTGCTCGGCCTTCGCTTCCGGGGTTTGCGCCGCGCTCGACGCCGAATCCGCTGGGGCTGAAGACGGAGGCGTGGCCGGAGCGGGAGCCTGTTGCGGCACGGGAGCGTCGGGAAGCTCCCCAACCGGCAACATTCCCGGCCCTTCGGCTTTCAAAGTGACAACTGGAGCGGATGCGACGGTTTGCCCTGACCCAGAAGTTGCGAGGCACAGCATGGCGATTCCTGTCGCGAAACAGGCGGATACTTGGGCGAAGCGCAAAGGCATGCGGGAAGCTGTCTCCAGGAGGATCGGGATAGTCGAATGGGACGCAGACGGATCGCCGACAGGCTCCCGAATCCGGGCAAAAAAAACCATCCAGGTGACGACCCTCTATTAGACGCAGCAACAGGCTCGACGGTCGCTGAGAATCGTCACCACCCCGTTCATTCTCTCATTCTGCCAATCGTTGCGCCTATTCTCTCGCGCCCGGAGCCGCCCGCTCTTTCAACTGCCCCAGCAGCAGCTCGATCTGATCATGCTGTTCGAGATGCTGGAACTTGTCTTCCAGCGTCTCCGGCGCCAGAATCTCCTGAGCCGCGCTGGTTTCCGCCGCATGAAACCGCACCCGGCTCTTCATCCGGCCCAGCGCCGCATCCTGCGTAACGCCGACTACCTGGCGCGCCTGCGCCGCCCGGCCCACCACGCTGGCGCGGCGGTGCTCGGCCATCAGAATCTCGCACTGCGCGCGCGTCTCGCTCAGCTTCTGCTCCAGCTTGCGCAGCGTCTGGCGCAGCGTGTCGGCTTCGAGCTTCTGGTCCTCGGCCTGCTGCGCAAATCCCTTGGCCAGCCGCTCCACGCTCAGCGCCCGCTCCAGCGCCGCGCGGGCCAGGTCGTCATTGCCCTTCTGCACGGCCAGCTCCGCCTTGCGCTTCCACTCGGCAGTCTCCTGCTCGTGCTCCTTGCGCTTGCGCTCGAGCAGGTGCTGGTCGGCAATGGCGATCGCCACCTGCGTCTTCACCTGCATCAGTTGGTTTTCCATGTCCAGCACCAACTGCTTCAACAGCCGCTCCGGATTCTCGGCCTTTTCGATCAGGTCGTTCAGATTGGCGCGTAACAACGTACTTACTCGCTCCAGCAATGCCATGATGTTCTCCTTGTCTACTCATTGGTAACTTCCCGCCTCAAACCCCGGCGTCTTCACTGCTTTGGAGCGGCAGGACCGGCCGCCTCTTTGGCGTTCAACTCGTCGATCTCCTTCTTCATCTCTTCGTTCAGCGCTTTGGATTTCTCCTGAACGCGAGTCATCACCAGAGGCATATATTCCTTGGCGATCAGCGGCTGCTGATCCAGAAAGTGCTGCCCGGAAGATGAGCTGAAAAACGCAATGAAGGACTCAATGTCGCTCTTGCTGATGTGGCGTTGATAGATCGGGGTCATGTCGGCCAGCATCTCGTCCACCGTGTAGACGTGCATGGCGCGGTCCATCAGCTTCTCCATTAGCTTTTGCCGCTCCGCCTGCTGCTCGGCCGAGGGCTTCTTGCCGTCGGGCAAATCCGCATTGCCGTCTTTCATGGCCTGAGATACCTGTTGCTGCATCATCATCGACATCTGTTTCATCATCGACTCCGTCTGCTGGCGAATGCGCATCACCTGGAAGAGCCGCTCCACCTGCTCCGGTGTCGCCCGGTCCTCGACCGGAATCGCCGGTATTGCGTCCTGCTGCTGGCCGGGCTTTGCCGGGTTCGAAACAGCCTGCGTCTGACCGAATGTCGCCGGAATCAACGCCGTTCCCATCGCCAAAATTGCCAATCCTTGTAACTTCCGCATGGTTTTCTCCGCAATATCGTGAGTTTGCGGCCCATCCCGAGATGAATCTCCGGATGGGCCGGTTGTACTTGGTCGACCGCGCATTATTGCGCGTCCGCGTCGCTACCTGTCTTGCGCATCTGCTGCACATTGGCCATCAGACTTTTGATGTCCATGCCGCTCAACGCCTCGAAAATCGCCGGCACCTGGGCCGCAATCTTGGTCATATCGCCAGTAATCTTGTTCACCCCGGCGGCAGCGTCGTTCCCTGTCGAAATCACCGTGATCCGATCCACCTTCGACAGCGGCTCGCTCATCGCACGGACCACATCCGCCATGTTGGTGAGCAGCTTGTCTACCACCGCAGCCTGGTTCCAGCCCTGGTACGCTTCGGCCTTCAGATTCATCGCCTTGGCCTCCGCCTCGCCCTTCTGGAAGATGATCGAAGCCTCCGCCTCACCCTGCACGCGAATCGAAGAACCGCGACCCTCGGCCTCGGTCGTCAACCGAGCTTTTTCGGCTGACGCCAGCGTTTCAATCCGCTGCCGTTCGACTTCCGCCGGCTTCAACACCGTCGCAATCAGCTCCTTCTCGCGGCGCAGAATTTCCGCTTCCTGCACCTTCACCTGCGCTTCCTTCTCGGTCTGCTCGATCTTTACCTGCTCCGCCACCACCTGCTGCTGCATGATGTTGGTCTGGATCTCGTACGCCTTATCCGCCGTTGCCTGCTGACGCCGGCTCTGCTCGGCGTACTGCGACTTCTTGATGTCCATATCGCGCTGCGCCTCAGCCTGCCGCGCCTGCGATGCCGTCTCGGCAATCACCCGTTCCTGATCCGCCTGCGCCTTGGCCACCGCCGACTCGCGCGCGGCCACC
>Ga0116230_10000233_pt1 | contig 45432 bp, 39 predicted proteins | sample S1TSphfallax_3_FD_88678 | JGI IMG/M metagenome (GOLD analysis project Ga0116230, IMG submission 88678) | Host-associated microbial communities from peat moss isolated from Minnesota, USA - S1T2_Fd - Sphagnum fallax MG | ecosystem: Host-associated > Plants > Peat moss > Unclassified | place... | reverse complement strand
CTGAGCAGCTCCGCAACGGGATTGCTGACGAAGTCCGGGTCGCCGAGATCGCGTCGGTCCGCATAGGCGCGGCGCATGGCTTCGACGAGGTAATGCACCTCGTCGGCCGAATGAAACCCCATCTTCGCCAAGTCGTAGGGCTGCAGGATCTGCAGGATTTCACAGATCATCACGCCGCCGGAGCTCGGTGGCGGCGCAGAAATGAGGTGATAGCCGCGGTAGTCGCACTCCACCGGCTGCAACTCGCGCACGCGGTAGTCGTGAAAATCCTCGACGCTCAAGATCCCGCCGCCCGCTCGGCTCGCCGCGGCAATCGCGACCCCGATCGGCCCGCGATAAAAGGCCGCCTCGGGACCACGCTCGCTGATCAGCTGCAGCGAGCGAGCAAGTTGCGGCTGGACGAGTCGATCGCCTTGCTGCAGCGGCCGGCCGTCTTTGAAAAAGATTTTCGCCGCGACCGGATCCTTGGCGAGCTCGGCAGTCGCGATCTGATAAACCCCGGCATCGCCCTGCCCGATCATGAAGCCCTCGCGGGCCAGGCGGATCGCCGGCGCCATCAGTTCCGCGCGCGGCAGCGTGCCGTATTTCGCGCGGGCATATTCGAGACCCGCAGGCGAACCCGGTATGCCCACCGACAGCCAGGAATCCGTCGACAGACCCGGAACGACCTCGCCGTTCTTGTCCTGAAAAAGGGTCTCGGTCGCCGCCAGCGGCGCCTTCTCGCGGAAATCGATGAAGCTCGTGTGGCCGTTCGCGAAGCGCAGAGTCATGAAACCGCCGCCGCCGAGATTGCCGGCCTGCGGATAGACGACCGCGAGCGCATAACCGACAGCCACGGCCGCATCGACAGCATTGCCGCCCCGCCGCAGGACACTCGCTCCCACGTCCGAGGCCAAATGCTGGGCCGTCACGACCATGCCCTGACGCGAATCGACCGGCGCGGGATCGGCCGCCCACGCCACGGAGCAGACCGGCAGAACCGAGAGCAGCGCGAGGCTCAGGCGCGCGCGGAACATCAGGCAGTGCGAGGCATGAGCGCCTCGCCGGACTCGTTGGCGTACATCACTCGAATGGTAGCAGATGCAGCGTACCGAGGGCGTTCGGCTCGATGGCGGCACGCGCAGTGCGCATCGGGATGTAGTCGACCCGTCCCCAGCGCGCGGCGAAATTGGCGTAGAGCGGCGAGAACCGATTACCGGACTGGCCGGTCGAGTGGATGAACAGAGAGTTCTCGAGATTCGACAAATCGTACAGCGCGCGCAGACTCGGACCCGTGACTGCCTCGTAGGGCGCCTTGGAAGAAATGTCGTTCTCCGACACGTCGATCGTGTACCGGTCGCCGCCCACGGATTGAACCAAATCGAACCAAGGCGCGAGCAACGGTACGGCCGTGAACGGTCGGTGCGCCGAGCGCGCCAGGTGCAAATCGCCCCAGCGCCATTGACTGCGATCCGCGCCGAGGCGCCGCTCGAGATCGGTGAGCGCGATTTCCAAGGCCTTGGACTTGATCTGGTCGCAAGTCTCGACCGCGCGCGTCGACTGGTCATCGCACCAGCGCGATTGGCCATGCACGTCCCGCAGCACGTTCAACAGGAACTGTTCCCGCTGGCTGTAGTACTCGGCGAACAATTCCGGTCCGAGTTCGTCGGCATAAACGAGACGCGCCAGCTCGCGCATCCACGCCTCGTAGATCACCGGTTCGGCGCGAGCGGCGTCCATCGTGCCGTCCCAACGACTCAAGCTCGCGAGCGCCTCGCGCGCGCGCGGACTGCCGGGCGTGGTCGCGAGCAGCAGCGGCAGCATGTCGACGGCGGCGAGCGACCTGCGGTCACCCTGGATGGCCGCGAAGCTCTGCAGCGTATGCTGCGGGCGGGCATCGAGCAGCGCCGCGATACGGTCCGCACGATACGGCAGCGCCCATTCCGACGTGATGAACGGTCGATAATCATCCGCCACGATCTTTTGATTGGCCGTGACGATGCGGCCGGAGGGGGGATTGAATTGCTGCGGCAAGTCCTCGAAGGGTATGAATCCCACCCAGTCATAGCGCGCGTCCCATCCCGGTGCGGGCGCCTGGCCCATCAGATCATTGTCGGGACGTCGCAGCGGCACGCGACCCGGGGAGACCTCGCCGATGTTACCCGCGGTGTCGGCATAGACGATGTTCTGTTCGGGGCTCGCGAAGTCCCGTGCCGCGGCGAGGAAACTCGCCCAGTCATGCGCGTGATTCAGTGCCAGACCGGCTTGCAGCGTCGCGTCGTCGGCGCGCAACGCGGTCCATTGAAATGCGATCGCGTAGCGGGCGGCATCGACACCGGCAACCGCCTTGCCGGCGGGCTTCAACACGTCGCTGACGAGGGGTCCATGCCGCGACTCGCGCACGGTGATCACGCGATCCGCGCCGCCCTTGACGCGTATCACCTCGCTGCGCTTCTGCACGACTTGCCAGCCCTCCGGCGTGCGCGCGAGATCGCCATGCAGCTCCTCGAGGTACAGGTCCTGGGTATCCGGGCCAGTGTTGGTGAACCCCCAGGCAACCGACTGCGTGCGTCCCAGCACGACGAACGGCAGGCCGGGCAGCGTCGCACCGATCGTCTCGAGACCGGGCGCGGACAGATGCGCGAAGTACCACAGCGAGGGCGCGGACAGATCCAGATGCGGATCGTTGGCGAGCAGCGGTTTGCCGGTCTCGGTGCGACTGCCGGCGACGACCCAATTATTCGAGCCGAGACCGGGACGCCAACCCGCAGGTGCGATCTCCCGCAAGGCGCCCGCGAGCGCGGACGCCTGCTCGAGCTTGCGATACAGCAGCGTGTAGTCCGCGGTCGCGAGCGGCGCATCCGCGACGCCGTGATTGCCGGGATACGGCGGCAGGAACTCGTCGATCTGTTGCTTGCTGAGGCGCGTGGCGAGCCGCATGCGTAGCAGCTCGTTATCCCAGTTTCCGGACAGATCCCAGGACATCATGATCAACCAGCCGAGCGAATCCGCCGGCGTCCAGGGTTCGGGCGCCGGCGCTCCGGTCAGCAGGAATTCCACCGGCAACGCGCCATGTCGGCCGGTGAGAAAAGCGTTGACTCCCTGCGCATAGTGCGTCAAAGCCGCTTGCGCCGCGGGATCCAGGTTCGCGAACTGCCGTTCCGCGCTGCGCCGTACGCCGAGCGTGCGCAGGAACGAATCGGCGTCGAGCGCATCCTTGCCGAGGATCTCGGCGAGCCGACCGGCGGCGATACGCCGGTTCATTTCCATCTGCCAGAGTCGATCTTGAGCATGCACGAAGCCGAGCGCGAAGTAGGCGTCAGCTTCGCTGCGGGCAAAGATGTGCGGCACGCCCTCGTGGTCGCGCACGATATCGACCGGGGCGCCGAGTCCGCCGACCTGCAGTTGACCGGCGATGAGCGGCAGACTCGAGGTGCAGACCCAATAACCCGTAGCGACACCGACGACGATCAAGATCCCGAGCGCAATCGCCGTACGGCGCAACCAATCTTTCATGAACTTCCGAAGGCCCTGAACGCGGAAAGTCCGATGCTAGCACTTCCCTCACGGCATGCGGCCGCCCCTGGAGCGCAGGGGCGGCCGGGTTCAGGCAAGCGACGCCGATCTCAATACCAGCGGTGATGAAACCGATCGTAGCGCCACGCGCCGCGATGCCAGCGGTGATCATGGACCCAGTAACGATCGTGTCCGAAGTACGGACGGTAGTAAGCCGGCACATAAGCGACCGGCGCACCTACGGTCACGGCGGGAACCGGGACGGCAACGACCACGGCGGGACCGGCGACAGCGGGCGAAATCGAGACAGCGGCGGCGACCCCGAGAGCAGCAGTCAGTGCAAGTGAAGTGAGCTTAATCATGGCGGCATTCCTTTGAATTTCAGTGATCGACAGGAAATACAACGTGCGCTCGCCTCCCGGGTTGACGCATCGGCTCATGGCTCGGCGGTGAACCAGCGTTGCAACCAAGCCAAGGTCCGGCGCCGAAAGTCCGCTCGATTCTCGGGCTTGCGCAAGGCGTGCCCCTCGTCGGCATAGACGTAGAATTCCGTGGGCACGCCGAGTGCCTGAAGCGCGGTGAAGAACTCCTCGCTCTGCGGCATCGGACATTCGAGATCGCGTTCGCCGACGGTGATGAGTACCGGGGTCGCCACGGCGCGCATGTACATGATCGGTGAAGCCTTCAGGTAGGGCGCGGCGTTGTCGTACACCGAACCGCCAAAGTTCACCTCGTCGGAACCGGCTTGCGGTGCCTCTCCCTCGATCGAGAGCCAGTCGGAGACCCCGGCATGCGAGACCGCGGCACGAAAGCGATGCGTTTGCGTCACGCCCCACATCGTCAGATAGCCGCCGTAGGAGCCACCCATGAGAGCGAGGCGCGCGGCATCGATGGGTGCGATCTGCAGGGCCGCATCGACCCCGGTCGCGACGTCGCGCCAGTCGCCACCGCCCAGATCCTCGATACTGGCCGAGGCAAAGGCCTCGCCTTGCCCGAAACTACCGCGGTAATTCGGTTCGAACACGATCCAACCCGCATCCAACAACGCACGCACGGTGCTGGTCGCGGGCAGATAGCGGCTAGTGGCGGCCGCCTCGGGTCCCCCGTGCAGGTAGACGATCATGGGTCGCGGCACCTCGGCCGTGGCACCCGGCGGTTCGAGCAACCAGCCCTGCACGTCGTAGCCGTCATCGTGCCAACTCACCGAACGGGCCGTGAACGGTATCTCGACACGGGCGTTTTCGTGCGTGATCGGCTGCCACCTGCCAAGACGCCCCGCTATGATTTCCGGCGCCTTGGCGAAGCTCGAACTCACGGCCGCAATCCCGTGCGGTCCGCAGGAGATTCCCCCGTTGGCGCCGCCTGACAGACTCTCCTCTCCCGACCAGAGCAGCTCGTTGCTGCCGCCATCGAGTCGCGCGATCGACACCCGCGACCCGGCGAGCAGCATGCCGGTGAGTCCGCGGCCGCAGTGCCAGTCGATCGCCGTGACGGTTGCCTGCAGTCCGGGCGTCAGATTCGTCGGCAGTGCGCCGACTTCGTCGAGGCGTAGCACATAGGCGTCGCCGCCGGTCGAGCCGAAATCGCTCATCCAGCCACCGATGAAGGCCACGCTCTTGCCGTCGGGTGCGACTACCGGTGTCGCCAGTTGCTCGCGCGGCGGCGGCGAGAACAGCACGCGCGCCCCGCCCTGCTCGAACGCGTACAGCTTGGCGACCCACCAATGGCTGTCGCCATCACCGGGAGCCGCCGTGCCGACGAAGCCTTGTTTCGGCAGAAAATCGAATTCATAGACATACAGGTCCGGTGGCGAGACGAAGCGCAAGGCACCGTCCTCGATCACGGCGATACGCTGCTCGTCGGGAACGGCGCCCTCGATATCGCCGACCAAGGGCACTCCCGCTTCCGTGCGACCGATATTCTTGTGCGCGTTCGCGGTGGCCAGCACCGCCAAGCGATCGTCCGGCCCGTAGCGCAGACGCTCCAGCGGGCCCGGAAAGCTGAGGACACGACGCGCGACGCCTTTGCGCAGATCGAGCGTGATGACGTCCGTCACGCCCGCATCTGAGCGCGCCAACAAATAAGAGAGCCGGCCGTCGCTACTCCAGGTCGGTGCAGCGACATGACAGTTCGGACCTGGCTGACATGGCAGGGGCACGGTGAGCGAGTGACCGAGGAAGTCGCGCACCACCAAGGATACGGGCGGGTCTTCGTCGCGCCCGTCGTCTTGCGCCTCGATCGCAGCCACGTGCCGGCCATCCGGGGCAAGCGCAACGGACTTGAATTCATGGAGCACGGCCGGACCGGCGAGCACGGGGGCGGCCGCGACACCCGTACAAGAGAGCACGAGGGTCACTGACAAAGACGAGAAATGATGCATCAAAAATGTTAGCACGCGCTGCGACGTCCCGCTGCAAGCAAGTGCAGTAGGCACTCGCAGCCGATGAATCCGGAGCCGACGCTGACGAGCACCGTACATGTCGATGACGTCGCAGCGCCGCGACGAGGGCGTGGCCACTGCGCGGAGCAATTTGCGCTGCGATCATCGCTCTTGACGAATCTTTTCCTCACCGCCTGGTGAAATCGCATGACAACACGCTCCACAGTGCCCGCCATTGTCTTATTCTTCAAACTCACAGGAGAACCTCATGCTCATACTCACGCGCAAACTCGCCGAGACCTTACGCATCGGCGACGATATATCCGTGACGGTGCTCGGGATCCAGGGCAACCAAGTGCGCCTCGGGATCAATGCCCCGCGTAGCATCCCCGTGCATCGTGAGGAAATCTACGCCCGCATCCTCGAGGAACAAAAAGCGACTAGTTCCTAGTTCAATGCGCGGCTTCCGCGGGCTGCGCCGGTTCCGCGGGCTGCGCGAGCGGCGATGGTTGCGCCGCGAGTTCCTTGAAAACGGCGGTCTGCATTTGCGAGATCTGCAACCGAGATTTCTGGCTCGTCGCGTACAAAGCCGTCAGCAAGGCTCGGTCCCACTCGGTGATTTCCAGCGGTGCTCCGGCTTCGTCGGGATTGAAGACTTTGAGTATCGATGGAGCGACCCCGAGACTCTTGTCGAGGTCGATCTGCGCGAGACTGATCATGCCGACATAATCCGTGAGCTGGCCGATGTTGAGCTTGTCGATCTGCTTCGCGTCGATCACCACGATGACATCGGAGAGATCGCGCACCACGGCGTGCGTGAGTCGCGAACCCAGCGTGCTCGGCTGCGAAAATACCGGGTAGCTTGCGGTCGCCGCCCCAACTCCGGCCGACTGCGCCAAGATGCTCGTGATCGTCGAGGCCGCCGAATTGTCGGAACCCATCTCGCTGGCGTTATACCAGACGCGAACCGGCCGGGGGGTCTCGATGAAGCGTTTGACCGGCTCGATGCCGTGGCGGGTATCGAACATGTTCGGCTTGTGCCGCCACAAGAGTTTGAGAAAAGCGCCGGGGTCCTGTGCGACCAGCACATACAAATTCGGCCGGCACTGCTCCCCGTCCAACGGGGCGTGCACGGCTCGAGCCAGGTTCGAGAATCGCAACAGCATGAATTCCGCCATCGGTCGGTTCAAGCCGGCGATCAGCGGACAGATCGGCTCGTTCCACCGCATCAAAGAATCCTCGAAGGACTTGGTGATGGCGCTGGAGACGAAGACGTCTACGTCATGTTTCAGTTGTTCGGTCTCGCGCGAGGACTCGACCGTGACGGTCGGGATCGGGTCGGCCGCGGCTGCGAAACCCGTGGCCGCAACGACCATTGCGGCCACCGCCGCAACGACGACGACGAGGCGTGCCAAGGGAGCCGGCCAGTAATCTGCGCGTCGCTGCATGCTGTGACCCTCCGCGATCTTCAAGAGGCATTTCTAACATGCGCCGCCGGTTTTCGCACTCCATCCCAGCGTCCCGCGAGGACCATCAAAAGCGGTAATAAGATCGCCCAGCCGACGGTCAGCACGATGGCTGCCGGCCAGAGTTTCAAAAAATAGACGGCTCCCAGCGCGGCGCCGGCGTGGAAGGATACGGGACCTGCGATGGCACCGAGCAAGGCCGCGATGATCAGCCGCCTCTTCAGCCACTGATAGGTCGTGTTCGCCTGCGCCGCGAACATGCCCCACAAAGCAGGCAACCATAGCGGCGCCCAGCCATGGACGGGCATGCCGGGATAGGCCAGCAATCCTAGCCCCACCAGCATGTTTTCCCAGAGTCCGCCGATTACGGTGACGCTCGCGATGAGCTTGAGTTCGGGCAGCGGATCCGAAACACGCAGCAGGTGCAGGACGATCAGCAGGGCCGCGACGAGAATGCCAATCCAAGCCGCACCGTGCGCGGCACCGAGCACGCACGCGAACCAGCCGACTTGCCCAAACACGAAGTAAACCGACGGCGCCCACTTCTCCGGGATCCGCAAGCGCTCGCTTCTTACCAGGACATCCTCCTAAGACGGCGGCATGTTTATACACCGCGCGTGCCCGCGCCGAGATGAAAATTGTGATACCGACGACCCGGTGGCGCTGCGTTGCAGGGATTCAACGCCGCTGAGCCGGCCCTGCTCGCGTCACCGCAATCCCTGCTGTCATCTTTGCGCTGACAGGGTTTTCTGTGGCGTGGTTCTGTCGTCCGGGCCGTGCATTGCTTATAATCCGGCGCGACATATAATCGTCATCGTGACCATCTAAGATTTTATTCCCGCCAGTCACCAACGGCACACCCCCATCGGCGTACCCAACGCCATCAACTAACTCGGAGCCTCGTAAACCTGCATGAGCGATTCAAACTCATCCTCCAACCCCACGACACCACGCGCCACCTTGAAACTCAAGACCGCGCCGCGACGCCAAGCGCCTGAAAAGAAGACGCCGCAGTTGCCGCAGCAGCAAACCAGCTCCAAGCAAAAACCCGGCGCGCATTGGTCTGACGAATACAAAGCACGCATGCAAGCCGATATGGATGCCCTGACGACCCGCTGACCTCGATTGACATCGGCGACCAACGCCTCATTTGGTCGCGGGAGCGGCCGGTCGTGGCGGAGCAGCGGATGCCGGAATGTTCGCCGGCTGCGAGGCCAGAAACGTCAGCATTTGCGCCGTGATGTCCAAGGCCGGCGCCGAATAAAGCGTGCCGTAGACCACCAGGTCGAAGCCCTGGGTGTTCGAATAGATCTCTATTTCCTGGACGAGATAGCGTTGCACCTTGCCCAACTCCTCGTTGCGGCGGGTCGTGGCGTCGTCTTGCAGGACCTGCGCCTTGCGCGAAAACTCGTGCTGCAGATCGCGTAGCGCGATCTCCTGTTTCGAGCGGTCCGTTTCCGACATCAGCGACCCTTCTTTCTGAAACTTCTCGTCGCGTGCCTTCAGGTCGGTTTGCATCGCCAGGATCTCGCGGCGCCGGGGTTCGAACTCAGCCTCGAGCGCCTTCATCGTCGTCTTGGTCTGCGGAGCATCCTCGATCAGCTTTTGAAAATTGACGACCGCGATCTTCGTCTCGGCGTCTGCCTTGGCGCTGCCGAGAAGTACGCCGGACGCCATGACCAGAATTGCGATGCCACGATGAAATTTGAACATACTGAAATGCGTCCCGTTGATGCGCCCGCTAGAGCTTGTGAACCGTCGTTTATCCGGGCCGCAGTATAGCCATCTTGCGATACGGCTACCGAACGCGATCGCGCCAGGAATGCTGCGGTGCGCCATTGACCGGGTTCGCGGGATTCGCGGTTCGCTTTCAGACAGAGGGTCGTCAGCGGAGAAGTTATAGTCGCCCTTTGAGGCAAGAGGACAGATCAATGAGCCTGATAAAACGCAATCTCGGATCGCAGGGTCTTTCGGTCTCTGCGATCGGCCTTGGCTGCATGGGCATGAGTCAATCTTATGGGCCGGGAAACGAGGCCGAATCGATCGCCACCTTGCATCGTGCGATCGAACTCGGCTGCACCTTTCTCGATACGGCCGAGGTCTATGGTCCCTATACGAACGAGGCTTTGCTGGGTCGCGCGCTGGGGGCGCGGCGTGCCGAGGTGACCATCGCCACGAAATTCGGCTTCCGGATCGAGGACGGCAAGATCGTCGGCACGGATAGCCGCCCCGAGCACATCGTCGCGGCGGTAGACGCATCGCTGCAGCGCCTGCGCACCGATTATATCGATCTCGTCTACCAGCACCGCGTGGACCGGAAGGTGCCGATCGAGGACGTGGCCGGCACGGTCGCAGCTCTGGTGCGCGCCGGCAAGGTGCACTACTTCGGACTCTCCGAAGCCGGCGTCGACACGATCCGCAGGGCGCATGCGGTACATCCGGTCAGCGCCCTGCAAAGCGAATACTCCTTATGGGAACGCAATCTCGAACATGACGTCATTCCAGTGCTGCAGGAACTCGGCATCGGACTCGTGCCGTTCTCCCCGCTCGGTCGCGGCTTTCTCACCGGCGCGGTGCAGCGTGCCGAGGACTATCCCGCAGACGATTTTCGTCGCAACGATCCGCGCTACCAAGGAAGTAATTATGACGCCAACGTCGCGGCGGCTCGCATCGTCGGCGAGATCGCAGCCGCGCATGGCGCGAAGCCCGGCCAGATCGCACTCGCGTGGCTGCTGCACAAAGGCCAGTTCATCGTGCCGATTCCGGGAACGAAGCGCCGCAGCTACCTCGAGGAGAATCTCGGGGCGGCGACGATCAGGCTCAGCGCCGCGGACATGCAAGCCTTAGACGCGGCTCTGACCGCCGACAAGATTGCCGGCCCACGGTATAGCGCGGCGATGATGGCCATGGTGGACCGCTGAACCCGAAGCGCGCGATGGCTCATCCGATCGCGCGAATTTCACTTGCGTTAGGAGCGTTCCAGGTGTAACAAAAGGAAAGACGAGATTCGTTTGCCGATCGCGAGGCTGCCCATGTTGCCACGTCCGCCTGAATCTGCCCGATCTGCCTCCCTGCTCGCCGGGGACCGAGGGATCTGGGTGTTCGCCGCTCTCGTCGCGATCGGCGCCGGGAGTGCCTCGAGCCTCGCGGCGCTGGGCACGCAATTTGTCCATGGGCTCAGCGCGCCCAAGCCGAAGTCGGTCGTCGTGCAGACGTTCGCGCAACCGGCACCGAAGACGTCCGGGGCAGCCGACACGAACCACTAGGCCCGGCCACCGACCGCTTCACGGATCGGCGCCGAGCGGGACGTCCAAGTAATTCCGGACATCGACGAAATCGATGAGCCAGTTCCGCGGCGGCGCGTGTTCGCCCGGACCGGGGGATGCATAGCCGAGCAGTCGCTGCACGCGTGGCGAGTAGCTTTGTGCGATCTCCCAGGGAACGCCGATCGGCGAAGCCTCTTCCGGCGTGAGCCATCCCAAGACGAAGCTCATGTGCAAGCCGTGTCGCCAGGTGTCCGCGGTGCGATTCGCACCGGCCCCATGAACGGTCTTGCCGAGATAGAGCAAGGCGCTGCCGGCGGGCATCACCGCAGCGACGGTATCCTCGTGCCGCGCAGCTCGAGTGAAGTCATCCCACAGATGGCTGCCCGGTAGCACGCGCGTGGCGCCGACCTCCTCGGTAAAATCCGAGAGCGCCAGCAAAATGCTCACCATGGCTTCGGGTGCGGCCTTGCCCATTTGCTGAATGTACGGCCAGATGCCGATATCCCGATGCAGCACTTGCTCGCGCTCACCCGGACCTACGATCATCGCCTGCCCGGTATTGAGCCAATAGTCCGACGCGAGCGCATGCCGCGCCCAACGATGCATCAATTCATGCTCGAGCAATTCGACGAACGCCGGCGCACGCGCCGCAAGCCGGCTGAAGCGCTTGGTGCGACCCCCCCAGAAGCGCTGTCGCTCCGCCTGCACTTGTTCAGATCCGGCTTCGGTGCGCTCCACGTGCGCCCGCAACTGAGCGTTGAGCCGACCGAGCAGATCCGCGTCGATGAAATCCCGGACGATCACGCCGCCGTCCGCGGCGAGGCCCGCCATGATCGACTCGAACGCCGCGTCGCGCGGAAAGGATTGCAGGCAAGGACCTGTAGTCATGTTCGGATTATAGCGGAGCCGGACTAGTCGGGGTGGTAATCGCGGTCGATGTGACCGATCAGGTCCTCGGGATAGAAATACACACGCCGCAAATTCCCATCGGCGTAGCGCGAGACCTGATCGGCAAAGTGCGGCGAGTCAGGATTTCCGCTCTCGCCCCCGATCGAAACGGCGCGCGCCGAGACCCGCGGCCCGAACTCGACGATCGCGACGAAGCTATTGCCGACCGTGCCGTAGTACTTATTAGTGCCCGGATAACGGTGCGCAGAGAAAGAGGCAAGCGAACCCCAGCGCGACGAGGTGAACGGGATCGGCCGACTCGGCCCGGCATCGCTGAAAGGCTGCACGATGTCGCCGTTCAGTCGCTGGTAACGATTGACGTCCCCCCAAGCGACGCGCCAACTGCCGAAATCCTGGGCCAGCCGATCGCAAACGCCGGCCAGCGTTCCGAGCCGCTCGTCGGGGGACGCATGCTCAGCCATGTAATCGTAAACCGAAACGTTTTCGGCCTCCGGATCCTGCTTGACGACGTTCCACAGCTCGTCACCCCACAAAGCCGCCAGAGTAGTAGCCACCGAATGGGCCGACCACCGGTAGTCCCAGCCGCGTAATTCACCGATCGGTTCGGCGAGCCGCGCCTTGAGCGGATTTCCCGAAGCCAGCCGATCGTAATCGGCGAGCAGCACCGGGATGAGCCGGGCGAAGGCCGGCAAATACGGGTCGTAGGCCGCACGCTCGAGCGTATCGACCGTGAATGCGTGCTGGCCCTCCAACAGCAAGGTGGCATGCACGCCGCGCGGGTTCTCGCCGAAGCGATCCATATAGCGTGGAAACTGCTCGCGCCGCGGACTGTCGGGTCCGGCGGACGAGTAAGGCCAGTCGTTGGTGTTCATGACCCAGCCCACGGCCGGATCGAGCACCCGCGGCAACTCATCGAGCGCATGCAAACCCTGCCAATCGGTCCCGGGATCGGATCCATCGACGGGATGGGTGTAGTCGTAGCGGTCATTGCGTCGCGGGACGAACTGCGGATGCAGATAGGCGATATGACCATCCGCATCGGCATAGATCGTGTTGTTCGAGGAATTGGCCTTGAGTTCCATGACCTTCATGAACTCCGCATAGCTGCGGGCCTTGGTCAGCAGATAGGACTGAGTCAGGGCCTCGACCGGCTTTTGCATCAGGGCAACGCTGATCCATTGGCCGTTTTTCCGAGCAATGATCGGTCCGTGATCGGTGCGCAAGACCTCGAAGCGGCGCGTCAGGAGCGCGCCGTCCGCACCCCGATAGCGCAGCAGGATCGGCGCGGCGACGACCGGCCGCCATCGATCCCCGAACCGGTAGCGATAGCCGCGCGCGTGCCGCTGCACCGTCTCTGCGAAGAAATCCACGTTGTCGACGCCGCTCGAGGTGTGCATCCAGCCGACGCGTTCGTTGAAACCTTGGTAGATGAAGAATTGCCCCCAGGTCACCGCGCCGTACGCAGCTAGCCCCTCGTCGCTCGTGACCTGCAATTCAGAGCGAAAAAAGAACGAAGTGTGCGGATTGATCAACAGCAGCGCGTGATGAGTCGCGGAGTTGGCGGGCGCGATCGCGATCCCGTTCGAACCGCCCGGAGCGTGTTGGCGCGGATTTTGGACGGCGCGCAAGGCGGCGCCGTCTCCCGCGCCATAGAACGCAGCGAGCGCATCGAGGTCGACGCGCTCGATGTCCCCACCGATGCTGCCCTCGCTGAAGCTGAGCGCCATCCAGGGCTCGAAATGCGCGAGCACGCGCGGATGTACGTCGGGGTGGCTGTGCAGATACAGGTTCAGGCCGTCCGCCCATGCGACCATGAGCCGCTGCAGCCAGGGCGCACTCGCTCGATACCGGCGCTGCAAGTCCTCGGGGTCGATCACCAGTCGTTGGCGCAAATCGGACCAGATCGCACTCTCCCCTTCGGCTTCGGCGAGACGGCCAAGGGAATTGAGGTAGTTGGTTTCGACGCGGTTGAAATCATCCTCGGCTTGGGCGTAGCTCATCCCGAACACGGCGTCCGCATCGCTCCGGCCATGCACGTGAGCGATGCCCCAGTCGTCACGTAATATTCGGGTGGCGGCAGTCTCGGCGCGCCAGCGCGTCGTCTCGTGCGCGGTCGTCTCGTGCGCGGTCGCATCGCGCGCGTCGGCGACCGCAAGCGAGCGCCCGGCGAGAAAACAAATCCAGAGTAGATGGCGGAAGGGAACGGTGAGCTTCATCGAACCACTATTCTCACATCAGCACGGCCTCGAGGTAAACCGTCTCGGCCAGCGGATTCGGGTAATAGGCGGGGATCTCTCGAAATCCCAAGCTTCGATAGAGTGCGCGCGCCGCATCCATCGTCGCGAGCGTGTCGAGACGCATCCGCGCATAGCCCGCAACTCGCGCCCGCGCCAAGATGGCGAGCGCCAACTGCCGGCCGAGGCCACGTGCTCGGTAGGCCTCGCGGACCCACAGCCGCTTCATCTCGCATATCCCCGACTCCAGGGGTCGCATGGCCACGCAACCCGCGGGGACGGCATCGGCGTAAGCCACCAGGACCGCGCCCGCCGGCGGCGAGTATTTGCCTGGTAAACCGGCCAGTTCCGCCTCGAAGGATTGGAACCCGAGATCGACGCCCAGCCACGCCGCATATTCCTCGAACAGCGCCCGCACCATGGCGGTGGTCCCTGCGTCATGACCGTCGACGATGGCGAATTGCATCGAATTCCTCCTGTGCGGGTCCCCGGCTGGCTTCCCGCCTGATATAAGTATCCTATCGGGGCGGGTACATGCCCCCAAACGCGACCGAGAGCCCCATGTACACACATTTCAAAGACTTCGAGAAGGACCTGCGCTCGCAAGGTTTCGATGAAGCCGTGGTGGTCAGTTGGCCGCCGCTCACCAGCCTCGAAGTGCATCAACATCCGTTCGCGGCCAAGGCGCTCGTCGTCAAGGGCGAGATGTGGCTCACGGTAGGGACGCACACACGGCATTTGACGCGAGGATTCGAATTTCAGCTTGCGGTGAACGAACCGCACTCCGAACGTTATGGAGCCGAGGGAGCAACTTACTGGGTGGCACGGCGGACCGAGGCCTAGGCAGCATGATCATGAACCCGTTCCCGTACTTGCAGAGCGACGAACCCATCTCGGGGCATCATCTACCCCTGCTACACAACATCGTCTATTGCAGCACAGCGACGGCCGGAGTCGATGCGGCGGCGGTCGACGACATCATCAGCAATGCCCGGCGCAATAACCCCGCACACGGGATCACCGGGCTGCTCGTGTTCGGCAGCGGCGTGTTCTTCCAATGGCTCGAAGGCCCGAGGGACAACGTGCGGCAATTGTTCGCCAACCTGCGCAAGGATCCGCGGCACGACGCCATCGTGCTGCTGAGCGAGGACGAGGAAATTCGTGAGCGCTTGTTTCCGAACTGGGACATGGAACTGGTAGACGCGCCACAGATTCGCGCCGTGCTCCAAGATGCACTCGACTCCGCGGAAGACGGCGGCAATGCCCAAGCACTGCGCCGCATGCTCGAGCAACTCGATGCCGGCGACTTGCGCGCGCTTGGACGGCCTCAGACCTGAGCCGGACTAGTCCCTGCCGGCGCTTCGCTACCGCGCCGCAGTGCATAAAAAATCAAGCCCAAGGCATTCACCAGAGCGGTCGCACCGAGAATTTTCGCGGCAAACAAGCCGGGGCTCGCGACGTCGACGAACGGGTACGCGTTCAGCGCGAAGACGAACAAAATCGCGACGACGCCCGTGGCACAGACGCCCGCAACCCAGCTTGGCAGCGCAGCGCGCACCGCAGCGGCGCCACAGATCGGGATCAGAAACATGGCCAGATACGCGAGCGCATAGAATTCGTTGCTCGCATCGTTGAGGATCGAAAACGCCTCGACGGCGCGAACGCCGGTGCTGCCCAGGATCAAGAGGCACGCGACGACGGCCGCGGAGACGAAGATCGCATTGACCGGCGTGCGATGCCGCGGATGCAGGCGGGTGAACCAGGACGGGATCAGATGGTCCCAGCCCGCGGCCATTGGTAGGCGGACCGCGCCGGCGAACAGGCTGCTCGCGACGCCGACGATGCGAATTTGCAGCAGCAGGATCGCCAACTTGGCGACCACGGCGGCAAGACCGCCGCCAAAGGCCAAGGTCAAAGTCTGCGGAATGGGCGCGACGAAATCGATGGGAATCGCGGGATTGCGTTCGTGGAAACAGACGACCGAGGCCGTACCGAGAACGAACATCGTCAGGATGATCGGCGTCGCCAGGATGACCGAGCGCCCGATGCCGGTCGCCGCCGCATGGGTCTCGCCGGCCATGATGGCGATGTATTCCAAGCCGGCCGCGGCGAACATGACCTGTCCGACCAAGGCCAAGGATTGCCAGTCCGCGCGCGGCAGTTCGAGCACGAGCGGCGCATAATGCAGGGATTCGCCGTGCAGCCAGCCGACGAGCGGCGCGACGATCAGCAGGCCGAAGCACGCCATGATCGCACTCGAGCTGACCGCATTGATCCATTTGCCGAGACCCAGACCGCGCGTCGTCGCCCAGGCGAGGCCCGCGAGCAGCGCCGACAGCAGTCCGTAGACGAAGTAATGGTTCTCGGGCAAGGCCGCCGCGCGCGGGCCGATCAAGTACGCCAATTCGGTCGGAATCTGAAACAGCACGGTCGCGATACTCGTGAGCGCATACGCCCAGACGTTCCAGGCCGTCATGAACCCGACCAGATCTCCGTAGGATTTGCGTGCCCAGACGTACAGACCGCCCTCGAGCGGCATGAGACGATTCAAGTAATAAACGGCCACGGCCATCGGCGCATAAAAAAAGGCAAAGGCGAACAACCAGACGACCAATTGCGCCCGGCCGACCCCGGCCGCAATCCCGACCCACGAACTACCCACGACGATCAAGACTTGCGCGAACACGAGGTCGCGCAAACGCAATTGCCTCAGCAGCTTGGGTGATACTTCAGGTTCCAAAGCGTCTACCTGTGGCGCGATTCCTCATATTAGAACATCTCTCCCGGCGGTGCGCCTACCCGCCCTCCTCGAGGCTCGACCCCATGGGCTTGTCGCCGCGCCCTCGATTCTGCATAGTGCGCCGCCTCGACCTCATCACGACGACATTCTTATGCTCGGAACCATCGAACGCCGCATCGCCCAAGAACTCAGCGCCACGGTCACGCAAGTTGGCGCGGCCGTGGCGCTGCTCGATGGGGGTGCGACCGTGCCGTTCATCGCCCGCTATCGCAAGGAGGCCACCGGCGGACTCGACGATACCCAATTACGCACGCTGCAGGAGCGCTTGCTGTATTTGCGTGAGCTCGAGGAGCGGCGCGCGAGTGTCCTGACGAGCATCGAGGAACAAGGCAAACTCGCGCCGGCGCTGCGCGCTGCAATCCTTGCGGCGGACACCAAACAGCGGCTCGAGGACTTGTACCTACCGTACAAGCTAAAACGCCGGACGAAGGCCGAGATCGCACGCGAGGCGGGCTTGGGGGCGTTGGCGGCCGCCTTGCTCGCGGATCGCGACCTCGACCCCGAGATGGCGGCGTCGAGCTACCTCAAGCCGCCGTTCACCACCGAACGGGGCGAGAACCCCGGCGTGGCCGACGTCAAGGCGGCGCTCGACGGGGCCCGCCAGATCCTCATGGAACAATGTGCCGAGGACGCCGAGTTGCTGGCGAGTCTGCGCGCGTACCTGTTCGATAACGGGATACTCACGGCCACCGTCGCGGAGGGCAAGGAAGCGGCAGCGGCCAAGTTTCGCGATTACTTCGATTATCGCGAACCGCTCGCGAGCCTGCCGCCGCACCGCGCCCTTGCCTTGTTTCGCGGCCGGAAGGAAGATTTGCTGAAACTGGCGCTGCGTCTGCCCGAAGACTTGGGCGACGCCTGTGAACAACGCATCGCGGCGCGTTTCGCGATTCGCGATGGCAAGCGCCCCGCCGACTCGTGGCTGCTGCAGACGGCCCACTGGACTTGGACTGTCAAACTCGCCTGGACGATCGAAACCGATTTGCTGACCGAACTGCGCGAGCGTGCCGAAGCGGAAGCGATTCGCGTGTTCGCGGAGAATCTGCGCGATCTGTTGCTCGCGGCGCCCGCCGGTCCGCGAGTGACCATGGGCTTGGACCCCGGCCTGCGTACCGGGGTCAAAGTCGCGATCGTCGACCACACCGGCAAGCTGCTGGAGACGGCGACGATTTATCCGCACGTGCCGCGTAACGATTGGTCGGGCAGCCTCGAGGCCTTGAGTTTGCTGGCGCGCAAACACGCGGTCGATCTGATCAGTATCGGCAATGGCACGGGCTCGCGCGAGACCGACAAACTCGCCGCCGATTTGATCAAGCTGCATCCGGACCTCAAGCTGACCAAGGTGGTCGTCTCCGAGGCGGGGGCCTCGGTCTATTCGGCCTCGCAGCTGGCGGCGAACGAATTTCCGACGCTGGACGTGAGCTTGCGCGGCGCGGTGTCGATCGCGCGGCGCCTGCAAGACCCGCTGGCGGAACTCGTCAAGATCGATCCAAAGTCGATCGGCGTAGGTCAATATCAGCATGACGTCGGCCAGTCGCGACTCGCACGCAGCCTGGACGCCGTCGTCGAGGACTGCGTAAACGCGGTCGGCGTCGACGTCAACACGGCATCGCCCGCCCTGCTGGCGCGCATCTCGGGTCTATCTACATCGCTCGCCGAGAACATCGTCGCGCATCGCGACCAACATGGCGCATTCGCCTCACGCGACGCGCTCAAGAAGGTTCCGCGGCTGGGGGCCAAGACCTTCGAACAATCGGCCGGCTTCCTGCGCGTCATGCAGGGCGCGAATCCGCTCGATGCCTCGGCCGTCCATCCCGAAGCCTATCCCGTCGTGGAGCGCATCCTCGCGGCGCTCGCGCGCCCCGCGCAATCGGTGATCGGCGATCTGGCGACGCTCGGGCGCCTGGATCCCGCGAAGTTCACGGACGAGCGCTTCGGTCTGCCGACGGTGCGCGACATTCTCGCGGAGTTGGCGAAACCAGCGCGCGATCCGCGCCCCGAATTCAAGACCGCGGAATTCAAGGAAGGCATCGAGGAAATCAAGGATCTGCGGCCCGGCATGGTGCTCGAGGGAACGGTCACCAATGTCACGAACTTCGGCGCCTTCGTCGACGTCGGTGTGCACCAAGACGGGCTCGTGCACATTTCGATGCTGGCCAACAAGTTCGTCAAGGACCCGCATGAGATCGTCAAGACCGGCCAGGTGGTCAAAGTCAAAGTGCTGGAGGTGGACGCTGCGCGCAAGCGTATCGCGCTCAGCATGCGCCTCGATGAGGCGCCCGTGCGACCGCGCGACGCGTCTCAACATTCGGCTCCGTCGTCCCGCCAGCGGGATTCCCGACCGGCGGCGCGACCGCCCGAACGTGCCACCGCAGTCGGCAGCGGCGCCATGGCCGATGCGCTCGCGCTGGCCTTGAAGCGCAAGAGCTGAGGACCCATGGCGCGGCGCTCCGATCCCCCGCCTGACGGTCTGCCAGCCGCAGTCGACGATTGCTTGCGCGTACTCCGGGCGATCGAGGCGGATCGATCCCTGTTGACCCGGCTCACCCAGGCGCAACGACGTGAACTGTTGACGCTCGCCGGTCTCGTCGCGAAACCCGAACGCCAGGATCTCGTCAAGATGGCGAAGGCTTTTCGCCGCGCCGAGCGCGCGGCGGCGAAGCGTCAGGATCGGCTTGCGATCGAGGCGACCGGTCTGCGTCGCCAACGTCGCTCGCCTGCCTATGCGCCGCTATGGCTCGAACCGCCGGCGCCGGGCGAACTCGCGTCGCCGCCGGAACTGCGTCGCGCACAAGATTGTTACGTCTGCAAACGGCCCTTTTCAAAGCTGCACCGCTATTACGACTCGCTGTGCGAAGACTGCGGCGAGTTCAATTATGCCAAGCGCACGCAATCGGCCGATCTGACTGGCCATTACGCCCTCGTCACGGGTGCGCGCGTCAAGATCGGCTACCAAACCGCTCTCAAGCTCCTGCGGGCAGGCGCACATGTCGTCGTCACGACGCGCTTCCCCGTCGACGCGGTTGCGCGCTACGCGGAGGAGTCGGATTTTCAGCAGTGGAGCGCGCGTCTGCAGATTCACGGACTGGACTTGCGCCATACCCCGAGTGTCGAACTGTTCACGCGCTTTCTCTCGGAGCGGCTGCCTCGCCTCGACCATTTGATCAATAATGCATGTCAGACCGTGCGGCGTCCTGCGGGGTTTTTTCAACATCTGCTGGCGCGTGAGAGCGAGCCGTTCGCTGCGCTACCACCGGCGTGGCGCGGACCGCTCGCACGACATGCGGAAGTCCGCAGCACGCTCGCTGGCGTCCTGGGGGGTTCGCGCACGGCGACCCCGCTCGTCACGCCCGAGACGCCGCTGCCTGCCGAGGGACTGCTGCACAGCGCCGCCCTCTCGCAGCGCCGTTATCTCGACGAGGACTTTCGGGATGGGCCGGCCATGTTCCCCCCCGATGCGTTCGACGAGGATGGCCAGCAGATCGACTTGCGCGCACTGAACAGTTGGCGATTACGCCTGCACGAAGTCGAAACGCCCGAACTGCTCGAGGTGCATTTCGTCAATGCGATCGCGCCCTTCATCTTGAATGCGCGCCTGAAGACGCTGATGCTGCAGACGCCGGAGCGGCATAAGCACATCGTCAACGTGAGCGCGATGGAAGGTCAGTTCTATCGCACGACCAAGACCGACAAACACCCGCACACGAACATGGCCAAGGCCGCTCTCAACATGATGACCCGCACGAGCGCGCCCGACTTCGTCAAGGACGGCATCCATATGAACGCGGTCGATACCGGCTGGGTCAGCGACGAGGACCCGGCCGCTCACGCGGCCCGCAAGGCCGAACTCGGTTTCGCACCACCGCTCGACATCATCGACGGTGCCGCGCGCATCGTCGACCCGATCTTCGTCGGCAACCGCACCGGTACCCACGTCTGGGGTCAGTTCTTGAAGGATTACAAACCCGCGCCCTGGTGAGCTCGCACCCAGACTATTCGCGCCTACATTACTTAAGGGTCACTCGAACGTATAAGCGATCGTGAGGCCCACGGTGCGCGGCCGCGACAGGTACTCGACACGATAGTCCGGATAGAAATTCGCGTTCTTGAGCACCGGACCCGCGGCGGAGATGCCTGCTTGGTTCGTGAGATTCTTCACGTATAGACGGGTGCTCAAATGCGGGCCGAACAGCAGCCCGGACGAAGCGCCGACGGTCGTAAAACCGCCGAGTTCCTGGAAGCCGGACGCGGACGCATTGATCTGCGTGCTGACATCGCTCCGATAAGACGCGTCCGCATGCGCATCGAACGTGACCCCGCTGCTGAGCGGCTGCGTAAAGTTCAGTCCCGCCGTTACGGTTTGCTTCGGCACATAAGGCAAATGATCCCCGTTCTGCGCGCTCAAGATCGTCTCGCCGCGGTCCGTGATCGTGAAATCGCTCGAGATCTTCGCGTCCGTATAACCATAGCCCAGTGTCGCGAACCAACCATGCCCGAGCTGACCCTCGAGTTCCAACTCGACACCCTGGCTCGTCGCCTTGCCGCCGTTGGCGACGTAGGCGCTGTCGCTGTAGTCGAACAGCTGGATCTGAATGTCCGACCAATGCATCAGAAACACGTCGCCGCTGAAGCGCAGCCAATTGCCCGCCGTGCCTTTGATGCCGATTTCGTAATTCTTGACCGTGTCGGGCTTGAACGTGCCCGTCGACGGCGAATCGCAGAATACACACGTACCTATCGCGCTCGCATTGGCGCCACCATGACGGAAACCTTCCGAATAAGTGGCGTAGGCACGCAGCGTCTCGGAGAGCTCATAGCCCGTGTTCAGCTTGAACAAATGGTTGTGGAATTTCTGGTCGCCCGAAGCGATCGTCGAGCCGAGCGCATCGGTCGCGTTTGCCGGCGCCGGCAAGGTAGAGAAATACGGTCCCCCGTAGGGTATCGTCTGATAGAGGCTTTGTGAGACGTCCTGCCAGAACACGCGTAGGCCGCCCGTGATCTGCCACTTCGCGGTCGCGTGCAGCGTCAATTCCCCGTAGATGGCCCGATCGAGGAACTCGGAGTTGCGCGCATAGGTGTAGTTGGTGTCGACGGGCGAGAGATCCGCGGGCGCGGTGCCGCCGTTGTACTGGGTGATGTACTGGCCGAAACTCGAATAGGAGCTGCCCAACACCTGGTTGACGGCATCCGCCGAACCCGGCAATTGCGACCACGCGGCGAACCCGGGGATCGTCTCGTATTGGAACAAGTCGTTCCACTCATGGCGAAAGAATCCACCCACCGTGTAATCCCAGGTGCTCCCCGTCTTCGAGACGAGGCGCAACTCCTCGACGACCGAACTATCGGTGTAGTCGGTGAGGAAATCCGTGCTCGCGCGCGGGTAGCTGCCGTAGTAAAGCGGACTCTCCGCATTATAGTTCAATAAAAAAGCCGACTCATCGTAGGTGCTCTGGTCCTGATTGCGGGCGAACGAGGTGGACGACGTCACCGTGGCGAAGCCGACGTCCGCGGTCAGGGTCAAGGCATCGAGATCGACGATGCGGTGATCCGGTGCCTCGGGAATGAGCACGTTGTCGACGTAGGAGAGACCCTCGGTTTCGCGGGAAAACCCGTTCGAACGGTCGTCCTGCCGGTCGTAGGAGAAGCTCGCATCGAAGCTGTCTGTGACGTGCCAGAGGAACGCGATGCGCTCGTATTGCGAGAGCGCCGAATCGATGTCGCGCAGCGACTGCGTCGCGAAGTTGCTGGTCAAGGGATTCGACGGATCGGCAAGCACGGGCTGGGCATTCGGGCCGAAGATGATCGCATTGTCGGCGTTGACGAAACCGGAGATCGTCTTGTAGCCCGCGCTCAGGCGCACGGCCGCGGTATCGGTGAGCGGCACGTTCAACAATCCGTTGATGCCGTAAGACCCGTTCGCAGCGTGGCTCGTCGCCGACGCATCGACGCTGACTTCAGCCGAGAACTTCCCTGGATCCGGCAAGTTGTGAATGATGCGGATCGTGCCGGCCACGGCGCCGGACCCGTACAGCGTTCCCTGGGGTCCGCGCAGCACTTCGACGCGTTGAATGTCGTTGAGATTCAGATTGACGAACATCGGCACTTCGTCGACGTAAGTGGCCACGAGCGGCACGCTTTCCCAGGGTAGGTAGGCCGAGCCGCCAGGATCATTGGCATTGAGTCCGCGGATGATGATGTTGCTGTTGCTGCCGTTGCCGCGGGGTCCGAGATCCGGGATGTTGATGCCCGGCAGGAGCCGGGCGATGTCGCTGAGCGTGGTGATGCCCGCCGCCTGCAGCGCCTGACCCGAGACCGCGGAGATGTTGTAGGGCACGTCGAGCAGATTCTGCTCGCGCCGATTGGCGGTGACGACGATCTCCTGCAAGGTTTCGCCGGCATCGTCGGCGCGGGCAGTGGCAGCAGTGGCGGCAATGCCGAGCGCCGCGGCCACCGCCGCCGCGAGCGAGACGGACCGGGGGCTCGGGAACCGCGAAGTTCCAAGGGTACGACGATGATCGATCACGAATACACTCCTGCGAAAATTCAGCCAGCGGGGCAGCCGGGCGAACGACGCCCATGTAAGTAATCATCGATGAGCTCGTGCAAGCGGCTGCGGCCGAAGCTCGGATAATGGCCGGCATGCACGACTTGCACGGGCAATTCGCGCAGGCGGTGCATGGTAACGACGTAGTCCTCCGTGTTGGAGTGGTAGGCGTCGTCCACGAGCGGACCGTCGTAGACGGCATCCCCGGCGAAGAGGGTCCCGCTGGCCGCCTCCCACAAGGCGATAGATCCGGGCGAATGTCCCGGTACGTGCCATACGGTGAAATGGCGGTCACCGAGGTCGATCACGTCTCCGGCCTCGAGCAATTGGGTGGCCGGCGCCGCTCTTACGCGATACGTACTTTCGTCGAAGCCGCCGGGCGGCAAGCGCTCGAACATCGCGAGCTTCGCGTAGCGGGTCGCGAGGGTCGCAGCGGGTGTCGGCGCCGCGAGAATGTCGGCTTCGCTGGCATGACACGCGCGTTCGGTGAATTCATGGTGATTACCGATGTGATCGAAATGCGTGTGACTCGCGATCGCGAGCAAGGGACTTTCCCGCAGCCACGGAAACTGCCCGACGAGACTCACCACGCCGAGACCCGAGTCGACCAGCAGGCTGCGGTCGCGACCACGGACGTGCCACATGTTGCAGCGGTAGAACACGTCGATGCTCGGTTCGAAAATATGCGTGATTCCGTCCGCGTGTGCCGCCGTCGCATACCAGGGGCGCTCGTCGGCAACGCGCACGGGTCCGGGGGGTTCGCTTTCGTGGTGTTCGATCGCTGTTCGCAATCTCAGGCCGTCCCGTAGTTAAACTGGTTAACCTCAGTTCGTGATCGAGCGTAGCGGCCGAATCGCGGGTTTGCAAGCTTGCCGGAATCTCATAGGATAAGGAGCTTCGAGCCCCATGACGGGGCACGCGTAATCGATCAGGAGCGACTATTGCACCAAAATGTATCCCCTCGACGGATCGCCGGCCTGGTATTTGCGCTCGTCTCGGTGTTCGCCGTCGCGAACCGCGCGTGGAGCGACCCGCAGCCAAGCACGGCGATGTGGGGGCCGGTCCGGCAACTCGTCGCTTACATGAGCACCCTGCCCGCGGGTGTCACGCCCGGGATGTTCGCCCGCAGCGGAGTCTGCGTCGTCGAGAACTTTGCGCCCTTCGTCTTTTGCGGTGGGGACGCCGTGCACGCGTGGGACACCGGCTTTCGCGCGCACTCGGCGGAGGAAGGCTTGAGTGAACTCAGCGTTCAGTTCGGCTCCGCGCATGATTTCTCGCGGGTTGCCGACCGCGTCTATTTTTCCTTACCGACGACCTGGCGCGGGAAGACCGGGGGACGTCGCTTCGAGGAACATGGGGCTTGGGCGTTCGTGCTGACGCGAGAAGACAGCGCGTGGCGGGTGCTCGCCTACGGCTGGGGCGTGACGCAGTACACCGAATCGCCGTCACCCTGAATCGGGGGCTCAGGTATGCCCATGCTCCGCCTGCCACTTCGCCACGGCGGCCATCGTATTCTCGACATGCTTGTCCGGGTCGAGAGCCGAATACGCGTAGATGATCTTGCCGTCCGGCGCGATCACATAGGACGTTCGGTTCGAGTAATGCGTCAGGAAGATCTTGGCATCATAGGCCTTGGAGATGCTGAGGTCGGGATCGGAGGCGACCGCGAACTTGTTCCGGCATTCGCTCACCGAAAATTTATTGAGCGTTTCGATCGTGTCGTGCGAGACGCCGATGACGGTGGCGCCGAGCGCCTTGAACCGTTCGGTCGCCTCGGCGAAGTCGTGCGCCTCGACGGTGCACCCGGTCGTGAAAGCCGCCGGGTAGAAATACAACACGACGGGTCCCGACTGCAGCGCAGTCGCAAGCGAAAAACTGAACGGCTTGCCAGCCAATGTCGCCTCGGTCGTGAACGGCGGCGCCGAGGCGCCCGGCTGCAGTTCGGCGTAAAGCGGTCCGGCAAGCGTGCAACAAGCCGCTGTGGCGATCAGGAGACGTTTCATGGTGGCTCCGTAAGGTTGGCGTCGACCGCACGCTCGGCGGCAACCCAGTCCTCGAGTTCATGGCCGGCGATGAAACCGCGCCGTTCGGCCCGGTAATACGCCTCGGTCGCCACGAGACTGCGACGGACTTCGGAACCGATGGGCTTGGGCTCATGGGCGGCGGATGCGGTAGGCGCGGCGCGTTTCGCACCGGTCTTCTTTTTCGTGGGTGCGGATACCGTGGGCGTGACAGAGTTATCTGCAGTCTTGACACGTTTCGTAGCCATCAATGTGCCTCCGAGGTTGCGTCCACCGTGCGCCGCCACGGAACGGCTGTCGCCGCGGCGCGTGGCGACAGGGATATATAACTATCCGGAGCTGCCCCACGCAAGGGGTGTCGCGAAAAACCCGTCGCGGTTCAAACTCCCGGAACGATGCGCAAGTCACGCACCGCGCCATCACCCAAGGCTACGAGGGCCGCCTGATAACTCGCACTTTCATGGGTCGCCAGCGCTCGTTCGACCGATTCGAACTCGATCACGACGGTCCGGTCGAGGACGCCATCCTCATAGGCATGCAAGGCCGTGCCACGAACCAAGAAACGGCCACCGCCGGCTTCGATCGCGGGTAACGCGAGTTTCGCATAGGCGGCCAGTTTGTCTGAATCGAGGACTTTACGGTAACTGGTGATCCAATAGGCTTTGGGCATCGATGACTCTCGCTCGAGGTGGAACATTGCTCCATGCATGGTAGAGGAAGGTGGGCCGCAGATCGATTAAGATCGCGCGCATGGGGCCCAAATTCCTGAAAACCCTCCACGAAATCGGCGCCGTCGGCGTCGGTGGCTCGCTCGCCGCCTGCATCGTGTTGGTTGCGACCGCGCCGACGCGCTCGCTGATCGGCTATGCAGCCGTTCGACAGGGGATCGCTGCAGTGACGCAATGGCTGCTCGTGCCCTCTCTCGCGCTCGTCTTGGTCAGCGGCTTGCTGGCCCTCGCAATCACGCAGGCTTATCACAGCGCCGGTTGGGCCTGGATTAAAGCCTTGCTCGGCATCGGCATGTTCGAGGGTACGCTGCTCACCATCGATGCGAGTGCGCGCAAGGCCGCGGCGCTCGCCGCGCTCGCCGCGACCGGGAACGGCGATCCCGCGCTGCTCGCCGAGGTCATACGCACGGAGCGCGGCGGTCTGTGGTTGCTGCTCGCCCTGTCGCTCGCGAACATCGTGCTCGCAGTCTGGCGCCCCCGCTTCGGCCGCATCGCGAACGCCGCGACCGCATCGTGAGCGCTGGTCTGATCCTCGCGCTGCTGGCCCTCGGTATCTGGCTCTACCTCGCGAGCGCGCATGGCCGCTTCTGGTCGTCGGGACCGGAACTGGCGCCCAGCCTTCCGGTCGAGACGCCGGCGGTCGACATCATCGTGCCCGCGCGCGACGAGGTCGCCACGATCGCACCGGTGATCGCCTCGCTCCTCGCGCAGGATTATCGCGGCGAGTTCCGCGTGATCCTCGTCGACGACGGGTCGACCGACGGCACGGCGGCGCACGCCGGCAGCGCACCGCGCTTGTCCGTATTGCAGGGAGCGCCCAAGCCGCCGGGATGGTCGGGCAAGCTGTGGGCCCTGAATCAGGGGATACACGCGGGCGATGCACCCTTGCTGTTGTTCACCGATGCCGACATCGTGCACGATCCGCGGCACCTGGCGGCGCTCGTTGGAGGATTACAGACCCGACGAGTCGGCATGGTCAGCGAGATGGTGCATTTGAACTGCACGAGTTTCGCGGAACGCGCGTTGATCCCGGCCTTCGTTTACTTCTTCCAGATGCTCTATCCGTTCCGGCGCGTGAACGCCCCGCGCTCGGCCGTCGCCGCCGCGGCCGGGGGGACGGTCCTGATTCGTCGCGAAGTCCTGACCGCGGCCGGTGGCATCGCGGCGATCCGGGGCGCCCTGATCGACGATGTCGCGCTCGCACGCGCGGTCAAGCCGCTCGCGCCCATCTACCTCGGACATTCCGGTCTCGCAGCGTCGATCCGCCCTTATCCACGCTTCGCGGACATCGGCAACATGGTTTCACGGACCGCCTTCACGCAGTTGCGCTACTCCGCGGCGGCACTCCTTGGCACCGTCGCCGGCCTGGTGTTGGTGTGGATCGTGCCGATCTCGGCACTGATTTTCGGATCTGGCTGGGTTGCGCTTGCCGGGCTCGCGGCCTATCTACTCGCGGCGACGACCTACGTCCCTACTCTCCTGCGCTACGGATGCAGCCCACTATGGGCCTTGAGCCTACCGGTCATCGCGCTCTTTTATATCGCCGCGACTTGCGACTCGGCCTTGAACCACTGGCGCGGCATCGGTGCGCGCTGGAAAAACCGGGCCTACGATTCCGGCCAGGCTTAGCGATCAGCCGGTCAGCCCCTGGAGCTCGGACAAGAGGCCGTCGAACGCGCCGGTCGCATATAAATAGGTGAACACCAGCAGCAGGATCAGCGACAGGATCGCGGAGATCCGAGCGAGCTGCGCGATCCAGCGCGAGCGCGAGTTGTGCGCACACTGGTACACCGCGATCGTCGCATAGACACTATAGAGAAATCCGCCGATCGCGTAGAGATGCAGTGCCCGGGTGTCGCCCGCATCCAACCCCATACCGAGCGCGCTATAGATCAGCGACCCGAGCAGCCCGTAGCCCCAGACCGCCGCGGATAGCGACGAGCGACCGAAGAGCGGGTCCTTGATCAGCGCCCAGATGCGCATGTCGTACCTCATGAAGAGCCCACCGATCAGCAGCGCACAGACCGCGACGAGCGCCCAGCCGAGCACCGAGTGCGGGCGCCACGGTAAGACGACCAGCACGAAGGACAGAGACGCGGCCAGGAAGCGCCCTGTAGCCGCGATCGCCTGAGCGCCCAAAACGATCTCTTCCTCGTCCATACCCGCGGCGCGCTCGTCGTTAGTTGGCCGCGATCTTCTTGCCTTCGGTGGCCACCGGCTCGGCACCGAGCAAGTAGGCATCGATGACCTTGCGCGCGATCGGCGCAGCCGCGGCCGCGCCGAAGCCGGCATTCTCGACCAGCACCGCGACCGCGATCGTGGGATCGTCGACAGGCGCGAAGGCGATGGTCCAGGCATGGTCCCGGTGGCGCTCGTCGGCGATCTTGGCCTTGGTCGAGACGTTCTGTTTGATCGTGAAGACCTGCGCGGTTCCGGTCTTGCCCGCCACTTTGTATTTTGCAGTGCTGAACGCGGGGACGAGCGTCCCGTGGGGCCAGAGCGTGGCCCCGATCATGCCGTCGATGATCACCTGCCACTGCGCGTCGGTCGCGATATTGATCGGCGCCTCGAGTTGCGGCGCCTTTTGCGTCACCACATTGCTCACCGGGTCGCGAAACGCGGCGACCAGGCGCGGCGTCGCGATGATCTGACCCCGCTCGGCGATCTCGGCGGCGAAATGCGCCTGTTGCAAAGGCGTGACCGTAATCGGTCCCTGGCCGATGCCCATGCTCACGGTCTCGCCGGGGAACCACACCTGATCGGCCGGTCGCTTGAAGGCCTGGCGCTTCCATTCGGGGGAAGCCATGAGACCGGGCTTCTCGCCGGGAATGTCGATGCCGGTCAAGGACCCATAGCCGAAGGTCTTCATGAACGAGGCCATGCGGTCGATGCCCATGCGCTCGGCGAGCCGGAAGAAGTAGACGTCGCAGGATTCCGCGATCGCATGGCGCATGTCGAGGGAGCCGTGCTTCTCATCGTCGCGATACTGGTGGCTGCTGCCCGGGAGGGTGAAGAACCCGCCGCAAAACTCGGGCTGTTCCGGCGTAAGGAGATTGTATTTTTGCGCGGCCAGGGCATAGAGCGGTTTGACGGTCGAACCCGGCGGATAGGCGCCGCGCAGCGCGCGATTGAGCAGCGGCTTGTCGATGTCGGTCTGCAGGCTCTCGTACTGCGCCACCGAGAGCCCGCGCACGAAGTCGTTCGGATCGAATCCCGGCGTACTCGCCAGCACGATGACGTCGCCCGTGCGTGGGTCGAGCGCGACCACCGAGCCGCGCCTGCCGGCGAGCGCCTGCTCCGCAACCTGCTGGATGCGAATGTCGAGCCCCAAGATCAGGTCCTTGCCAGATATAGGCGCTTTGACCGCGAGCCGCGGCGTGAACTCACCCTGCTTGTCGACGGGCCGACCGGCGGCATTGACGAGAATCTCGCGAAATCCGGGCTTACCGTGCAACTCTTGCTCGTATGCCCCTTCGACGCCGAGTTTGCCGATGAGGCTCGTGCCGGCATAGTCGGCGCTGTCGATCTGTTTGAGGTCCGCCTCGTTGATCGCGCTGACATAGCCGATCGCGTGCACCGCGGTCATGCCGAGCGGATAGTGACGCGCGAGACGCGCGCGGATGTCGACACCGGTGAATTGGTAACGATGCACGGCAAAGATCGCCATCTCCTCGTCGGTGAGCGCGAACTTGATCGGCACGCTCTCGTACACCTTGTGCGCCATGACGATCCGATGGATGTTCGCGAGTTCTTCGCCGCGCAGCAAGCCGATGTCGGCGAGCGATGCCAGCGTCGCTTCGAGAGCCTTGGCGTCGCCAACTTGTTCGCGCACGAGTTCGATCTGGAACGAGGGCTGGTTTTCCGCGAGCACGACGCCGTGCCGGTCGAGTATCAAGCCACGGCTCGGTGGAATCGGATCCGTGCGGATACTATTCCCGAGGGACAGGTTCGCGTAATAGTCGTGCCGCAGAACCTGGAGGTAGAAGAGCCGCCCGGCGACGATCAGCAACAATACCCCGGCAAATACCCCTGCGACGATGCTGCGTATCGCGAACAGGCGGTTTTCCGCCCAGTAGTTCTTGATTCGATCGCGGCTCATTCGCACCATAGGTGCTGCAATATAGCGGTTTAACTCCGCGAGCGTCGCGGCATCGCGTTGCGCAATGCCCTAATGGCTGCGCGGCGGCGGCGGCGGGGTCTCGAAGGACTCGAACTTCAGGTCGAAGCTCGAACCGGCCAATTGATGCGGAATGCAGGTCGTGTGGTTCTCGAGGTTGCGGACCGCCAACAAGGGCAAGACCTTGTTCACGAATCCATCGACGAGTTCACAGTCGCCGAGCTCGAGTTCGCGCGGCGAGTGCGGCGCCAGTTCGACGGCGCGCCAGGTGCCGTTGGCAGCCTGGCCCTCGGTTGCCGTGCCGGCAGGGTCCGGCGCGAGCGAATAGAACGTGAGATCCGCGCGTGCGAACTTGTCGGGCCGTCCATAAGGAGATGCACAAGGACCGGATATCGCTTTCACGTCCTTGCGCGCACCGGCCGCGATCAACAGCCGCTTCAACTTATCGGCGAGACCGTCACAGGAATAGGTCGAGGTGAAACCAAGATAGTCGAAGGAATATTGATGCTTCTGCCAAACACCCGGACTCGCCGTCGGTTCGTCGGCACGAGCGACCGCCGCGAACACGCAAGCACCCAGCAAACTCCCGGCGACGAAACCCACCCAGCGTCCATCGGTCCGCATAGCCGCAATCTCCTCGAACAGTCTCGACCTACCGGAAATCATAGCAATTTTGAAAGTCTCGGGCATCTCGTGTCGGACGGGGCCGCCATGCTGAGGCCCTGAATTCTGACAGACAGCGGATCGCAATGCGGGGATACTCCCGTTTCGAGCTTGCGCCGTCGTGCGCGTCAACCGGAAGTGTCGCTAACCGGCGCAACCGCCAGGAGAAGTTTAATGTCGAAGCAGAAACTCATGTTCGGGATATCGGCCGCCCTCGGTCTTGCAGCCGCCGGGACGGCACAAGCGGCCAACTACCATGAAACCCTCGAACTATTCGAAAAAGCCGGCCCGAGCGCAAGCTTCTTCCAGAGCAGCTATGGCTATGCCGTCTTTCCGACGATCGGACAAGGCGGTTTCGTGGTCGGCGGTGCGCATGGCAGCGGTCGCGTCTACGCGCATCACAAACTGCTAGGCAAGGCTTCGATGACGCAGGTGAGCGTGGGTTTTCAGGCTGGCGGCGAGGCTTATAGCGAAATCATTTTCTTCGAGAACCAACAGGCGCTCGACGCGTTCGAATCCGGAAATTTCCAGTTCAGCGCGGACGCCGGTGCGATCGCGATCACGGCGGCGGCGTCGGCCAGCGCCGGCACTTCGGGCGGCGGACAATCCGGCGTCAGCGGCGGCGACAAGAATGCCATCGCGAATGGTTCGTATCGCAACGGCGTTGCGATCTTCACGATCGCCAAGGGCGGCCTGATGTATGACGCGGTGGTCGCCGGTCAAAAGTTCTCGTTCACCCCGGCTTCCGGCGCCTGAATCACTCCGGATCCTGCAAAGAGGCTGGACCGTCGCAAATTGACGACGGTCCAGCCTGAGACTCGGATCACAGTTTCCAGACCCCTGCTTCGCCAAAATTCGGCTACGAATTTCAACGGACCGGGGTGATTTCGATGGGAGAGGAAGCGACGTTCAGCATCGACGACCTGCCGGGTCCGATGACTGAAATGCCGCGCCTCGGTGGCCCTGGGCCGTTCGTTATCAACCTCGCCACCGCGAGCGTGCCGATCGCGCTGCCGCAATTCCCTCCGGAATCGTTCCCCGGCACGCTCCTCTACCAGTTGCAACGCACCGAGGAGCGGCGCGTGCGCTTTCGACTGCGCCTGGGTCCGTTCGGCACCGAAGACGCCGCCGACATCGCTCTCCTCAAAGTGCGCGAACGCTATCCGGGCGCGCTGACCGCGACCGCCGCCGAGGACGATCTGCGCATCGTCGGGCCGCTGGCGCACCAGCCTGCGGCCGTGCCGACCGAGCGCGCGGCCCTGCCGTCTGGTGCCGCGACACTGACCACCCAGTCCGCGACACTGACCACCCAGCCCATGATGGCGCATGCGCGCGTCGAACAAGCCTTCGACCTCACGGAGTTGGCTCTGGTCGACGACGATGCCCTGCTATCGCCGCCGCCCCCGCCGCAGAACTCCGCGACCGTGAGTTTCGAGAGCACGCAGACGATTCGGCCGCTCACGGAATTGGAACTTGCCGAGGAGGAGCAGAGCCCCTGCTTCGTCATTCAGTTGGCAACGGCCGCTCAGACTTTCGATCCGGAAGACCTGCCCAGCCTCGACATTTTCAGCTGCTACCGCTTGTACTCGGTCGCGGTCTTGACTCGAGTTCGGATCGAACACGCTTTGCGTCTCGGCTTCTTCAGCACGGAAATAGCTGCCCGCGCGGTGCAGAGTTACATCGTTGCCCACTATCCGTCGGCGAAGATCGAGCGAGTGAGCGGCGCGGAGCGGGAACGCTTCGACGAGCGACCGAGCGTCGAGGCGCGCAAAGACGTCGGCGCTACCGGCACGCACGCGGTGATCGAGATCACCGACGAACGTGTTCCTCGCCCCCGGACGCGCCCTGCCGCGACGCAGGAAACTCACCGCGAGCCTAAAGCTGCACGCGCGCGTTGATCCCGATCGTCAGCGCCCGTGCGCGCCGCCGCCCCGACGCGCGCCGAAAGGCGGTCGCGCGAGCCAAACGAAGGGGATCAACAAGAAGTACAAACAGGCGAGCGCAAAGAAGACGTCGTTTGCGGCCATCGTCGATGCCTGCCCCGTGATCAACCCATCGACGTAGTCGAAGGCATGCTGCCCCTGGATCCCGAGCGCGGTGAGTTGGGCGCGATAAGGCAGCCAGCCCGGTGCGGCATCGCGTATCGAACCGCTGAGCACGGCGTGGTGGTAATCGGTGCGTCGGTTCCACATCCAGACCGTGATGGCGGTGGCGAAGCTGCCCGACATCGTCCGGATGAAGTTGCTGAGTCCCGAGGCGGTCGCGAGTTCGTCCGGACGCAAACCAGAGAGCAGGATTTGATTCAAGGGCAGGAAGAAGAACGCGAGACCGAGGCCCTGGAAGAATCGCGGCAGCGCGAACTGGCTGAAACTCGCCTGATCGTTCAGCGTCGCACACCAGAAGATCGCCGTACCGAACACACAGAAGGCGAAGCTCACGGCGAGCCGCAGATTCATCCGACCCATGTTGCGTCCGACCAGCGGCGAGGCGACCAGCGCCAGCAGACCCACGGGCGCGACGGCCAAGCCCGCCCAGGTCGCCGTGTAGCCGACCGTGGTTTGCAGCCACAGGGGATAGATGATGTTGATGCCCGACAATCCGAAATAGGCGACACCGATGACCAGGGTGCCGACGCGGAAATTGCGCTGCCGGAACATCTGCAGATCTACCATGGGATGCGCATCGGTGAGTTCCCAGGGGATCAAGAACGCGAAGCTCACGACCGCCGCGACCGCGGCGGCCACGATTACGGGCGAACCGAACCAGTCCTTGTCGTTGCCGTTGTCCAGCATGAATTGCAGGCTGCCCACGGCGATCACGAGCAACACGAGACCGGTGACGTCGATCGGCTGTTTGACGCGTTTCGATTCGCGATGACGCAGAATGCTCCAGCAGGCGATCGCCGAGAACGCGCCCACGGGCAGGTTGATGTAGAACAGCCACGGCCAGCTCAGATTATCGGTGATGTAGCCGCCGAGAATCGGACCGCATATCGGCGCGAGGATGATCACCATCGCCCATAGCGCGATCGCCATGCCGCGCCGCTCGGCCGGATAATTGCGCAGCAGGATCGCCTGAGCCACCGACATCATCGGGCCGGAGACGAGGCCCTGCACGAGCCGGGACGCAACTAGCATGGGCAGACTGGTCGCGAGGCCGCACAGCGCAGAAAACACCATGAAGAGCACGATCGAGGTGACGAAGGTGCGCACCTCGCCGAAGCGGCGGCCGATCCAGCCCGTCAGCGGCTGCATGACGGCGGCTGCCAGCATGTAGGAGCTGACCGCCCAGGTACCCTCGGCATTGCTGACGCCGAGACTCCCCGAGATCGCCGGGACCGAGACATTGACGATCGTCATGTCCAGGATTTCCATGAACGAGGCCGTCGCAATGGCCGCGGTCAAAAACAATAATTGCCCACCCTGCAGCGATGGGTAGTCCTCCGAGCCTCCAGCGGCGCTGCGGGTTGGATCGGCCACGGTTGGCCCTACTGATCTTGGCCGAGATTCCTGCGGATGATCGCGTCCGCTTCCGCATCCGCTTTGTCCAGATCGGGCGTATAGACCTGGGTCTCGCCGGCGAACTGGTCGCTATGGTCGGCCGCGAGCACCGGCCCAGTGCGGTCGGTCGTGTCGATCGTGACCGTGGTCGACAAACCGACCCGCAGCGGGTGACTGACGAGGTCCTGGTCATCGATCCGGATGCGTACCGGCACGCGCTGTACGACCTTGATCCAGTTGCCCGAAGCGTTCTGCGCCGGCAGGAGGGCAAACGCGGCGCCGGTACCGGCCGAGAGTCCCTCGACATGGCCGTGGAATATTGCGGTGCCGCCATACAGATCGCTGCGTACCGTGGCGGGCTGGCCGATCCGGATGTTGCGCAGCTGGACTTCCTTGAAGTTCGCATCGATCCAAAGTGCGTTCAGCGGAATGACCGTCATGAGCGCCTGACCCGCTTGGATATGCTGACCGAGCTGCACGCTGCGTTCGGCAACGTAGCCGGCGACCGGCGCGACCACGGCATTGCGTCGTGCTGCGATCCAAGCGTCGCGGAACGCCGCGCGCGCGACCAGCACCGACGGGTTCTCGGCGACCTTCGCGCCGTCGACGAGCGCGTGCGAGGCATGGGACTGCACGACCGCCTGGGCGAGCGCGGCTCGCGCGAGATCGACCGAATCCTGGGCATGGCGCAGTTCCTCGCCCGCGATCGCCTGATCGGCGAGCAGCGGCTTGCGCCGCGCGAGATCCGCTTCGGCGCGCGCCAATTCGAGCTTGCGGGTGGTGACGAGGTCGTCGTACTGATCGGCGGTGAAGCGCTGCTGGCGCACCTGCCTGACCTCTTTCGCGAGCGTATTCTCGGCGCGGCTGAGCATGGTCTGCGCGTCGATCGGATCGAGCTTTGCGAGGACTTGTCCGGCCTTGACCATCTGCGTGTCGTCCGCGAGCACCGCGACGACCGTGCCCGGCACCTGCGCCGAGATCACGACTTTATTGCCGTTCACGTAGGCATCGTCCGTGTCCTCGCGCAGGGACAGGACGAAATACCAATAGAGTCCCCAGAGGACCGCGATGATAATGAAAATGACGGCGATCAGCGTGAGGATCGTACGCCGCTTGCCGCCGGAGGCGGCGGTAGATTCTATGCTTGCGTTCATGGCTGTGTTACTTGAGTGGTCGAATGGGAATCGGCGAAAGGCGCGGGCAGGTCGTATCCGCCACCCAGGGCGCGCTGTAAATTGATGTCGGCCGACAAGGCGGCGGCGTCGAGCCGGGCCAACTCGTCGCGCTGCTGGATCCAGGCGTCGGTCGCGTTCAAAGCGGTGCGCACGTCGGCGACCCCCTGACGCACGCGTGCAGCGGCACTGTCGCGCAATTGCAGGGAGGCATCGACCTGGAGCCTGCGCTGTGCGCGCTCGGCGGCGATACGTTCGCGCGTCGCGGCCTGGGTCGCCACATCGCGGGCAGCGTCGAGCACCGTTTCGTCGTAGGCGGCTACCGCCGCGTCGATCGCAGCCTGGGCACCGCGGTATTGCGCTTTCAGGCGGCCCGCGTCGAAGATCGGCAAGTGCAGTGCGATGCCCGCCTCGGGTGCGCGGCTGCCGTATTCGAGCAGTTTGCTGCCGCTCAGGCTGTTGAGATTGGCCAGAGCGTTGATGCTGATGTCCGGATAAAAGTCGGCCCGCACGGACTCGCGACTCCGTTCAGCCGACTCCACGCGCCAACGGCTCGCCGTAATATCAGCGCGGCGTGCGATCAAATCGAGCTTGACGTCGTCCGGCAGGCTCACGGGCACCGCGGGCAGCGGCTTTGCCGCGAGTGTCGGCAGTTTGTCCGGTGAGCGGCCGACGAGCGCGGCGAGCGCCACGACCCGCAAGGCCGCCGACCCTTGCAGCGAGGCGATATCCTGATCGACCGCCGCCATGGCGGCCTTCGCGCGCTGTAAAGAATCGGCCGGATCCAGCTGTGATTGCACTCGCTCGGCCGCAATGCGACCTTCGCGCTCAACCGTGTCACGGCGTTCGCGCAACACGGCAAGGCGAGTTTGATCCGCCTGCCAGCCAAAATAGGTGTCCGCCACCGCGCTAGCCAAGGCGATCGCCGCGGCGCTGCGCTCCGCTTGTGCGGCATGTGCTTGATCCATGGCCGATTCGACGACGGCGCGCTGCTTACCCCACCAGTCGAAGGTGTAGCGTGCCTGCAATCCTAAGTCGAACGTGTCGTACCAGTGGAACGGCAGCAAACTCGGCGGGAAGGCGCTCGTGATACCGTTGTCGCTCAGGCGTTGGCGATAAGCATCTCCCTGCAGTCCCACCTGTGCGCCCGTCGCGGCGCCGGCCAAGCGCACCGATTCGCGTGCGGAGTCGAAGCGCGCGTGGGCGGTGGCGAGCGTCGGCGAACCGTCGAGCGCCGCCGTGATCAATTGATCCAGGGTCGAATCCTGGTACCGGGTCCACCAATCCTTGGCCGGCCAAGCGCCGCCGGCCTCACCGACCAGGCTCAATGGTGCCTCGGAGGTGAACTGCACAGGCTTTGGCTTGGTTGGAAAACCAGCGCACCCGACCAGTGCGATCAGCGCGCAGGAAACTGCGCATCGCAAGCTATTCATCAATTACGCTCCACCGAATCGCGCTCCACCGTAGACCGCAGCGCATCACCCCGATGCAAGACTGCGTCCAATCGGACCACCAAACCTTTCAAGACCAGGGTCAACCGCGACCGGTCCTCCGCGGTGCATTCGCCGAATAACGCGCGGATCGCGGTAAACATGCCGGGCAACAACTCCTGCACGAGGGCATCGCCCTTGGCGGTCATGTGCAGCACCATCTTGCGTCGATCCTCGGCACAGGGTCCGCGGGTGATCAAGCCCCGACTCACGAGCGCATCACAAATGCGCGACATGTTTGCCGGGCTTTGCGAGGCACGCATGCACAAATCCGTCGGATGCGCCGAGCCATTCGGCTGCGCATAGAGCATCGTCAAAGCGCGGAACTCGCCCTCGCCCAGCCCATGCGGCCTGATGTGCTGATCGAGCATCGAGGCTATGTCGTGCGCGATGAATTGCACCAGGCGCATCACCAGCACCTCATCGATGGGCACGTCGCCGATGCGCAGCCCGAGGCTTCGCAGGCCAGCCTCGACCATCTCAATCTGTTGATGACCCATACTATATGGCTACTAACAATTTATATTGGTACAGTGTCTATCTTGAATATTCAATAAGCAATAATTGAGTAGTTGAATATATTTCATGTAAATAATCATTGAAATTAAAAACGACACCTGTCATTTTTATCCACATGGAGCAGTCGCAACAGAAAACCTGCAAGGTCGGTCGACCCCGCCGGGGAACCGAATTGGAGCGCTTGGACGTCTTGATTCAATCCGCGACCCGGATCTTCCTCAAGGAAGGCTACGGCCTCGCGAGCATCGACAAGATCGCCACCGAGGCCGGAATCTCGACGCGCACGATCTACGAACGCTTCAAGAACAAAGCCGATCTCATGGCGGCGGTCGTCGAGCGGCTATGCAACAAGGACTTGGTGCAAATGTTCGGCGGCAACGAAATCGATGATCTCGCGCCCGCGGCGGCGCTCTCGTTCATAGCAAATACGATCATCAATCGCTGCCGTGATCCTGATTCGGCGGCGCTCTTTCGGATCATTGCGTGTGAGGCGCAACGATTTCCCGAACTCACGGCCAAAGTGCGGCGCACCAACCTCGGCCGCCTCGACCACAGCTTCGCCATGTACCTGCGGCGGCAGACCGAACGCGGCGTGCTCGCGGTGGCGAATCCCGAACTGACCGCGAAACTGTTCTTTCATCTGATCTCCGGGGAGATACACGACTATCTCCTGTACGAGCCACCGGACGCGGTAAGCACAGTGGACTGGGACCGGCACGTCGCGAACGCCGTACAGTTATTTCTTCACGGCGCGGCGCCGCGATCGACCGGCGAGGGGGAATCTAGGTCATGAGGGAATCCACGCTATGAATAGAATGATCGCAGCAGGCACCGCATCCTCGCTGCCCATGCTGGGCATCGCCGCCGCCGTGTCCGGCATGCTGCTCGGCGGCTGCGCCGTCGGTCCTAATTTCAAGACTCCGCCGGCGCCCGATGCCAAGGCCTACGTGCCCGGCACCCTGCCTGAGACGACGAGCGGGACGTCTGCGCCCGGCGGCCAGGCGCAGCGCTTCCTCACCGGCGACGATGTCGCGGGCCAATGGTGGAATGCTTTCCAGTCGCCCCAATTGAACGAACTCATCGACCGTGCCTTGGCGCACAGTCCGACGCTGGCGGCGGCACAAGCGGCGCTGCGCAACGCCAACGAGACGCTCGCCGCTCAGCGCGGCAGCTACTACCCGACGGTCACCGGCAGCTTCCAGGCGCAGCGCGAAAAGGCTTCCGGCGCCGCCTTCGGCTTGCCGCAATTGGGTTCCTTCCTTTACACGCTCAACAATGCTTCGGTGAACGTCTCCTATGGCATCGACGTGTTCGGCGGGACGCGCCGCCAGGTCGAGAGTCAGCAAGCGCAACGCGACTATGAGCGCTTCGCCCTGGAAGCGAGCTATCTGACGCTCACCACGAACATCGTCACGACCGCCGTCAACGAAGCCTCCTTGCGGGAACAGATCAAAGCCACCGAGGAGATCGCGCAATCGCAGCAGCGGCAACTCGAGATCACGCAGCGTCGCGTCACCGCGGGCGGCGCTTCGCGCGCGGATGTCGCGCAACAACAGGCGACTTTGTCGAGCACGCTCGCGACGCTGCCGGCGCTGCGCACGCAGCTCGCGCAATATCGCAACCAGCTCGCCACCTACGTCGGCGAGTTGCCCGCCGATTTCCAGGCGGGGACTTTCACGCTCGACTCCATGAAGCTGCCCACGGATCTGCCCGTGAGCCTGCCCTCGAAGCTGGTCGAACAGCGCCCGGACGTACAAGAGTACGCGGCGCAGCTGCACGAGACCACGGCCCAGGTCGGCGTCGCCACCGCGAACATGCTGCCGCAGTTTACGCTGACCGCGAGCTATGGCGGCGAGGCGACGAAATTTTCCGACATCTTCAACCCGTCCGCGAACGTCTGGAGTCTCGTCGGCGGATTGACGCAACCGATCTTCGAGGGCGGCAAGCTGCGCCACCAGCGTGCGGCTGCGATCGCGTCCGCGCAGCAAGCCGCGGCCAATTACAAAGCCACGGTCCTGACCGCCTTCCAGAACGTCGCCGATACGCTGATTGCCCTGCAGGGCGATGCCGACGCGTTCGCCGCGAGCGACGCCTCGGCACGAGCGGCGGCCGAGAGCCTGCGGCTCGTGCAAGCGCAATACAAGAGCGGCGGCGCGAGCTACACCCAGGTGTTGAGCTCGGAACAAACCTACGAAAATGCGGTGCTGGCGCTCGTCAAGGCGCGCGCGCTGCGCTATGCCGACACGGCCGCGCTGTTCCAGGCGCTGGGCGGCGGTTGGTGGAACCGCACCGACGACAAATCCGATTCATCCGACTGCTGCAAGGGGTCTTAAGTGAGCACCGTACAATCCACTCAACGGCCGGGAATGGCCAAGCCGATGATCATCATGCTGCTGATCGTGATCTTTTTGCTCACGGCCATCGGCGGCTGGCAGCGCTTCGTAGGCTCGATGATCAAGAAAGGCATGGCCGCCGCTTTCTCCGCGCCACCCGCCGTGGCCACGGCAACGGCAGCGCTGTCGAGTTGGCAGGCCCACACGCAGGCGGTCGGCAGCATCCGCGCCGTCAAGGGAGCGGATCTCGCGCCACAGGCGTCGGGCATCGTCGACGAGATTCATTTCGAGTCGGGCAACGACGTCGCCAAGGGTGAGCTCCTGTTGCGGCTGCGGCCCAACGACGATCCGGCCAAGCTCGCGCAGCTCGAAGCCGTGGCGACGCTCGACGAGCTGACCTTGAAGCGCGATCAGGAACAACTGGCCGCGCAGGCGATCAGCCAGGCGACCGTGGATACGGACGTCGCGAACCTCAAGTCCGCCAAGGCGCAAGTCGCGGCCCAACAGGCGCTGATCGACGAGAAGACGATACGCGCGCCCTTCGCGGGCCGATTGGGGATACGCCAGATCGACGAAGGTCAATACCTGACCGCGGGCACGACCGTGGTGACCTTGCAGCAGCTCGATCCGATCTACGCGGATTTCTATCTGCCGCAGCAGGAACTGGCAAGCATCAAGCGCGGCGAGACCGTGAGCGCCCACGTCGACGCCTACCCCGGCGTGAGCTTCAGCGGCACGATCACCTCGATCAATTCCAAGGTCGATGCGACCAGCCGCAACGTCCAGGTTCGGGCCTCGTTCCCGAATGCGGACAAACGCCTGATCCCGGGCATGTACGCGACCGTCGAGATCGACAAGGGTGACGCGCATGATTTCGTGACCCTGCCGCAGGCGGCGATCTCCTATAACCCCTATGGTGACGTAGTCTACGTCGTGCAAAAAAGCGGCACCGACGACAAGGGTGCCGAAAAGCTCGTGGTACAGCAGCGCTTCGTCAAGCTCGGACCGACGCGCGGCGACCAAGTCGCCGTCGAGAGCGGCGTCGCAGCCGGCGACGTGGTCGTCACGGCCGGGCAGATGAAACTGCACAACGGATCGGTCGTGGTCGTCAACAACAGCGTCACGCCGACCGACAACCCTGCCCCGAATCCGCCGAACCAATAGGCGCGAGGTAAGCCCACGTGAATTTCACCGACATTTTCATCCGTCGTCCCGTACTCGCGAGCGTCGTGAGCCTTTTGATCCTGGTCGTCGGGATCCGCTCGTTCAGCTCGCTGCAGGTGCTCGCCTATCCGAAGACGGAAAACGGCATCGTTACTGTCACCACCTCGTTCCCGGGCGCCGATCCGGACGCCTTGGCGGGTTTCATCACCACGCCGATCGAGCAGGCCGTCGCCCAGGCGAACGGCATCGATTACATGACTTCGACGAGCGCCAACAACACCAGTACGATCACCGTGAACCTGCGGCAGAACTACGATACGTCGAAGGCCGCCGCGGAGATCAACATCAAGGTCAACTCGGTGCTGAACCAGCTGCCGGCCGGCGCGCTACAGCCCGCGATCACGGTCAAGGTCGGTCAGACCACGGACGCGATGTATCTCGGCTTCTCGAGCCAGGACTTGCGGCCGAACCAGATCACGGATTACATCCAGCGCGTCGTCCAGCCTCGCCTGCAGGCCATTCCCGGCGTGCAAACCGCCGAGCTGCTCGGCGCGCAATACTTCTCGCTGCGCGCCTGGCTGGACCCGAAGAAGCTCGCGGGCTACGGACTGACGGCGAGCGACGTCTCGAGCGCGCTCAGCGCGAACGACTACATCTCCGCGATCGGCAACACCAAGGGCCAGATGGTGCAGGTGACGCTGGTCTCGACGACCAATCTGCACACGCTCAACGAGTTCAAGAACCTCGTCGTCAAACAAGTCAATGGCGGCGTCATCCGCTTGAGCGACTTGGGCACCGTCGAACTCGGCTCGGACAGCTATGACGCGAACGTCGCCTTCGACGGCCGCAACGGCGTGTTCGTCGGCATCCAGGTCGCGCCCAGCGCCAACCTCTTGACCGTTGCGAACGGCGTCAAGGCGATCTTCCCGGACATCAAGGCGCAGCTACCACAGGGCCTCAACGGCGAGATCATCTACGACAGCACGGACTACGTGAACCAGTCGATCGAAGAGGTGGCGACGACCTTGATCGAGGCCTTGGTGATCGTCGTGCTGGTGATCTTCGCGTTCCTGGGTTCACTGCGCTCGGTGCTGATCCCGATCGTGGCCATTCCGCTCTCCTTGGTCGGTACGTTCGCGATCATGCTGGCGCTCGGCTTCTCGATCAATCTGCTCACCTTGCTCGCCCTCGTGCTCGCCATCGGTCTGGTCGTCGACGATGCCATCATCGTCGTCGAGAACGTCAATCGGCACCTCGAGGAAGGCATGCGGCCCATACCTGCCGCGGGTCGCGCGGCGCGAGAACTCGCCGGCCCCATCATCGCCATGACCATCGTGCTGCTCGCGGTGTTCGTGCCGATCGGCTTCCAGGGGGGACTCACGGGCGCCTTGTTCGTGGAATTCGCGTTCACTCTGGCGGGCTCGGTCACGGTCTCGGCAGTCATCGCCCTGACCTTGTCGCCGATGATGTGCTCGCGACTCTTGCGGCCGCACGTCGCCGGCGCGACCGACTGGGAATCGCGCCTCGTGCGCGGCATCGACAAGCGCTTCGACAGAGTACGCGCAGGCTATCGGCGCCGGCTGGAGAGCGTGTTGCGTTACACGCCCGTGATCGCGGTGTTCGTCGTCGTCGTGCTGTTCAGCATCTATTATCTCTACAGCAGCTCGCACAGCGAACTTGCGCCGCAGGAGGATCAGGGCTTCATTCTGATGCAGCCCACGCCCGCGCCCAATGCCTCGCTGCAGCAAAAAATCCTCAACGACCAGGCTTTGTTCAAACTGATCACGGACATGTTGCATCCGCAGCACGTGTTCCAAATCGACTCGCCGGCCCAGAACATTTCCGGCGTCGCACTGCAGCCCCTCGGCAAGCTGCGCAAGACCGGTTCGAACGAATTGCAACAGGCCCTGCAACAGAAGACCGGCAGCATCGCTGGCGCCCGCGTCGCGGTGTTCCAGCCCCCTTCCCTGCCCGGTGGCGCGATCGGTCTGCCGATCCAGTTCGCGATACAGAGCACGGATCCTGCCTCACGCCTGTTCGAAGTCTCCAGCGCCTTTCTCGACCAGGCCCGTCAGAGCGGCATGTTCGCGTTCATCGACTCGGACCTGAAAATCGACGAGCCTCAGTCGGTGATCGAAATCGATCGCGACAAGGCCGCGCAGCTGGGCCTGACCATGACTCAGGTCGGCTCGGCATTGGGTAGCCTGCTCGGTGGCGGCTACACCAATTACTTCAGCATGGACACGCGGTCCTACAAGGTGATCCCGCAAGTCAACCGTGTCTCGCGTTTGAACGTCGATCAACTCTTGAACTATCCGATCGCAACGCTCGGCGGCGTGTCGATTCCTTTGTCCTCGATCGCCTCGATCCGCTCGGAAACCGTGCCGGAGTCCTTGAACCACTTCCAGCAGGTCAATGCGGCAACGATCTCGGGTGTGACCGTGCCCGGCGTATCGCTCGATGACGGCATCAAGAAACTGCAGCAGATCGCCAAGGCGAGCCTGCCTGCCAATTACACCGTCGATTACGGCGGCCAGGCCCGCCAGTTCGTCCAGGAATCGGGCGGCATCATGGTCACGTTCGCGCTCGCGATCATCATCGTGTTTCTCTCGCTCGCCGCCCTGTTCGAGAGCTTCCGCGATCCGTTCGTGATCTTGATCTCGGTGCCGATGTCGATTGCGGGCGCTTTGATCTTCATCGCCATCGGCGTGCACCAGGCGACGATCAACATCTACACCGAAGTCGGACTCGTGACCCTGATGGGCCTGATCAGCAAACACGGTATTCTGATCGTCGAAGTCGCCAACGCGCAGCAGGAACTCGGCAAGTCCAAATACGACGCGATCGTCGAGGCGGCCGGCGAGCGGCTGCGCCCGATCCTCATGACGACTGCCGCGATGGTGCTCGGCGTCATCCCACTGGTGTTCGCGAGCGGCGCGGGCGCGGCCTCGCGCTTTGCCATCGGTCTCGTGATCTCGACGGGCTTGTCGATCGGCACCTTGTTCACGCTGTTCGTGGTTCCCGGCGTCTACATGCTGGTCGGCGCCGATCACTCGCGCCGCACGGAGGTGGAATCACCGGCTGCTCCAGCCGCGGCGCTGCAACCGTAAGCTACCCGAGTAGCGATGGCTGAACCGCAACCCGCAGTTCCGGCGCCGCTCACGGGCGCCGCGCAACTGCTCGGCACCTTTTCGCTGGCGCTCGCGACCTTCATGAACGTGCTCGATACGTCGATCGCGAACGTGTCGCTGTCGTCGATCGGCGGCGACCTCGGAGCGGCGAGTACGCAGGTCACCTGGGTCATCACCTCGTTTGCGGTCGCCAATGCGATCGCGGTCCCCTTGACCGGCTGGCTGTCGCAGCGCTTCGGCGCCGTGCGCTTGTTCGTCTCGGCAATCGTACTCTTTACCATTTCCTCGCTGCTGTGTGGACTGTCGACTTCCCTGCAGATGCTCATCGTATTCCGCGTGCTCCAGGGCGCCGTCGCCGGGCCGATGATCCCCTTGTCCCAGGCGCTACTCCTGTCGAGTTATCCCAAGGCCAAGGCCGGGACCGCACTCGCGATCTGGGCGATGACGACCTTGGTCGCGCCCGTGATGGGGCCTTTGCTCGGTGGCTGGCTCACGGACAACCTCTCGTGGCCATGGATCTTCTATATCAATATTCCGTTCGGCGTCTTCGCCGCGATCGTCACCTGGGGCATCTATCGCACGCGCGAGACGCCACGGGTGAAACTGCCGATCGATACCGTCGGCCTCGGCCTGCTGATCGTTTGGGTGGGCTCGCTGCAGGTGCTGCTCGATCGGGGTGAAGAGCTGGATTGGTTCCACTCGTCGACCATCGTCGCCTTGGGGGCCACCTCGCTGATCTCGTTCTGCGCGTTCCTGACCTGGGAGCTCGTCGCCAATCGCTATCCGGTCGTCGATCTGCGCTTGTTCAAGGGTCGTAACTTTTGGACCGGAACGCTCGCATTTTCATTAGGATACGGAGTTTTCTTCGGAAACGTTGTAATACTACCCCTGTGGCTCATCCAATACATGGGCTACACGGCTACCGATGCCGGACTGCTGACGGCGCCGGTCGGGATCCTCGCGCTGATGCTCTCGCCCTTCGTCGGCAAGCGCGTCGGCAAGAGCGACCCGCGCGTGCTCGCCACCGTCGCCTTCGTGATTTTCGCGTTCTCTCTGTATTTGAGAACGCGCTATAACACCGCGGCCGATTTCGGTTTCCTGGTGGTGCCGATCATCATCCAAGGTGCAGCCATGGCGTTCTTCTTCGTGCCCCTGATCACCTTGATCCTCGCCGGTCTGCCACCGCAGCGCATACCCGCGGCATCGGGGTTGTCGAACTTCGCCCGCATCACGGCGGGAAGTTTCGGCACTTCGATCGCAACCTGGCTATGGGACAGGCGCGCGATTTTCCACCATGCTCGATTGACTGAGTCGGTCACGACCAACAGCCCCGTCGCTCATCAGTATTTCTCGAACCTAGAGCACGGCGGATTGTCCTACCCGCAGGCCGCCGCGGCGGTCGATCGCACGATCGATGTCCAGGCTCACTTGCTTGCCGCCAATGACGTATTTCTCATTTCTGCAATTTTCTTTGCGGCCTTGATCGGCGTCGTTTGGCTTGCT
>Ga0116230_10000231_pt1 | contig 45748 bp, 40 predicted proteins | sample S1TSphfallax_3_FD_88678 | JGI IMG/M metagenome (GOLD analysis project Ga0116230, IMG submission 88678) | Host-associated microbial communities from peat moss isolated from Minnesota, USA - S1T2_Fd - Sphagnum fallax MG | ecosystem: Host-associated > Plants > Peat moss > Unclassified | place... | reverse complement strand
AGTCAGAAAGCTCATCGAACATACGGCGGAATATGCGCGGAAGGCGGTGCCCAAACAGTATAGCCGCGAGTTGATCGATCTGATTTTCATGCAGCCGTATTGCCGAATCGAAAATGTCGTTGGCGCTGGAATTGCGAAGCGACAGACGGCATCCACGTATTTGCACGCGTTGGAGGCCGTGGGAATTCTGCAGGAAAAGCAAATCGGCTTGAATAAACTCTTCCTTAACTCAAGGTTTTTGAAGCTTCTTACCCAAGATCCAAACGACTACAAACGGTTTGGGGTGCGCTAGGCGACATGGGGTTTGGTGGCAAACCCCGGGACGAATGTTTCGTCAAAGCAACCCGTCCAGGAACGTCCACGTACAGCCAATGTTTCGTGGAGATCTCCGTGGGGCATTATCAAATTGGTTATGCACCCAGCGGCGTGTCCAATTTCCCCCACCAACATGATTTCGGCCCCGCAATCCCGCCGCGTAGCGGGATGGGCCAGAGCCCGGCGCGCGTCGCCTTGTCTTGGGTGCTCGGCAGGCAAGGGATCACCTCTACCCTGATGGGTGTGACCCGCGTCGACTGGGTCGCCGATAACTTCGCCGCGCTGCATCTGACGCTATTGCAGGAACACCGCGCCGCCCTCGACGACGTGAGCGCGCCCGATCCGAGGATGCGTTACCGTCTGTTCACGCCTTCCATGCGGCAGCTCGCCATTTTCGGCAGTAGCGCCGTGACTCGCTGGACGTCGTGAACCCCAAGGGCACGCCGAAGCGCCGGTCTCGCGCGTTCATTCCGTGGCGGGGCGCTTATCCTGAGTCTTCGTGTCGAAGTCGCCCGCATCGTGGCGTTCGTGGAGCTGGCTCGACGGTTCTCCGGAGACCCGGTTGACCATTCGCCCCCGGCGTACTGCGGTGCGCTCACCGATCAGCTCGGTCCAGCGACGCAGATGCCGGTACTCCCGTACCTGCAAGAATTCACCGGCCTCGTAGAGTTGACCGTTGACGAGCGCCCCGTACCAGGGCCAGACCGCGATGTCGGCGATCGTATAATCCTTCCCGGCGAGGTAGGTGTTGACCGCCAGATGCCGGTCCAAGACATCGAGCTGTCGTTTGATTTCCATCGCGAATCGATCGATTGCATATTCGATCTTGATCGGCGCATACGCATAGAAATGCCCGAACCCTCCGCCGAGATAGGGCGCGCTGCCGACTTGCCAAAACAGCCAGGACAGGCACTGCGCCCGCGTTTCGGGTTCGGCGGGCAGGAACTCGCCGAACTTCTCCGCGAGATACAACAATATCGCGCCGGACTCGAAGACGCGGATCGGCGTCGGTCCGCTGCGGTCGAGCAGCGCGGGGATTTTGGAGTTGGGATTGACCGCGACGAAACCGCTGCCAAATTGATCACCTTGATTGATGCGGATCAACCAGGCGTCGTACTCCGCAGCCGCGTGTCCCCGCGCCAGGAGTTCCTCCAGCATCACGGTCACCTTCACGCCGTTCGGCGTGCCCAGTGAATAGAGCTGTAAAGGATGGCGTCCGACCGGGAGTTCCTTGTCGTGAGTCGCTCCGGACACGGGGCGATTGATGTTGGCGAACCGACCGCCGTTTTCTTTGCTCCAGGTCCAGATCCTGGGCGGAACGTAGGCGGATCCGTCGGTCATGTGTTTTTCTCCGATGCGCATCTCTGGCGGTGAGAAATAGGTCGATCGAGATTATCGCATCCGCTCTCGCGCGGTCTCGATATTTGAAAAACGCGCGACCATGCCAAGAAAAATCAATTGTCCTGGGCAGCGTGCCTGCCGTAGATTTCGGCGCGCAGGTCGCTCGTCGATCGCCGGGTCATCAATCACCACAGCCGAGGATTTGTTCCATGCGAAGGAAAGAGTCGGAACCATTGATCTCGCGCCGTTCGGCGCTCACCAGCGGTGCACAGGCCTTGGCGGCCCTCACCATCGTCGTTCTCGCCGTGCGACCGGCGCTGGCCAACGGAAAAGCAGCAAAAGAAGACTTCTATTTCCAGGACACCCCGGGCGACAACGGCCGCACGTGCACGGGCTGCATCAACTTCACGCCGAAGAGCACGGGCGACTACGGCAAGGATTCCGGGGACTGTGCCTTGCTCGTGGGAGACGTGTGCAACCACTGTTATTGCCAGGGTTGGACCGACAAGAACGCTCCCGGCGCGAAACGGGCCAGCTGAACCGATTCTCAGGTCCGGCGTGCGCTCACGCGCTTCGCCGGACCAGTGTGCATCCGCTTGACCGGTCCGCTCGTCGCATCGGGACGCCAGTCGCGCGGCAGCTGCTTCGCAATCTCGGATTGTCCCTTGTGGCACAGAAAGCGCTCGAAGGCGAGGGCGAGCGGCGGCACCTGACTCGCGAACAATCGCACGGTGAACCACTCGCGCTGAAAGGGATTGTTTGGCAGTGGAAGGATCGCGAGTATGCCCGCCTTGATTTCGAGGATGCAGGTGTGCAAAGACAAATAGGCGGGTCCGAAACCGGCCGCGCACATTTGTTTGATGGCTTCGTTGCCGGAGAGTTCCGAGCCGATCCGCAGGCGTAATCCGGCCTCTTTGAACAAGCGCTCGACGGTCGCGCGCGTGCCCGATCCTGGTTCGCGCACCAAGAAGCGGCACTCCGCGAGGTCCGCCATCGTCAATTTCGGATGCGACATCAAAGGGTGATTGGCGGCCGCGATGAAGGCGACCGGATTTTTTGCGAACGGTGAGGCGGCGACATTCAACTCGTGGGGTGGCTGACCCATCACCGCGATGTCGATCTCCTGGTTCGCGAGACTGCGGACGATTTGATCCCGCTTGTCGACGAACAGCTTGACCTTCACCTTGGGATTCTCGTTCGCGAACGTCACGAGCAGACGCGGCAGGAAGAACTCCGCGGTCGTGACCGCGCCGATGCGCAACGTGCCCGAGAACTCGCCGACGAAGGTCGACATTTCATCACCCGCCTCGGCCCAGAGCGCGAGCATCTTGTCGGCATACCGGTTCAACATCTCCCCCGCCTCGGTCAATCGCACGCCGCGTCCCGTGCGCATGAACAGCTTCGTCGAGAACGAGGACTCCAGTTCGCCGAGCTGAATCGAGACGGCCGATTGGCTGAGGTGCAGTTCGTCCGCCGCGAGGGTCACGTTGCCGAGACGCGCAACCGTGTGGAAGGCCTGCAGCTGCCGAAACGATGCGACGCGGTGAACTCCCATCGCCCGATATTAGGAAAACGCCTGATCCGTGTCAAAACAATCAATTTTGTATTTGTTCCCCGATCACCTAGATTGCGGCGTGAAACGGAAGCGGCCTCACGAGCACGCGGACGAAATGTATAACAAGAAACGAAGGGAGTTCTCATGAATAAGCGGGGAATGGCGTGCACGGCGCTGTTGTCGATTTGTTTTTCGATGAGCGGTGTTGCGCTCGCCGATGCGCAGTTGACGGTCGATGATTATCCGGTCACCTTGGCGTTCAGCGGCTTCGTACGCGCGGACTACGGCACCGGCGATCGCTATTCCGTCGCCGACGGCGAAGACCGGCTGGGCTTCACCAAGTCGTTGTTGCTGCTCTCGGCGACCACGCAGGACATTCAAGCGGTCCTCGACTTCGGGGGCACCGGTCTCAGTCAAGCGTTCGGCGGCACCGATATCGGGATCAAAGATGCCTTCATCGTGATCGGCGCCGACAAGACGACCGGATTCACGTTGTCCGCGGGCGCGCAGCCATTGCTCTTCGGTCTGCACCCCAACGGCTACCCGAGCGATAGCAGCCTGCAGGCGAATATCGACTACGGTGCCGACGGCGCGTTCGCCGTCTCGCAACAGGCCGGACCGTCCGTGATCGGCGTGTACAAGTTCACGCCGGATCTGAGTATCCGTTTCGGCGTGTTCGATCTCGCCCAGAGCAACACCGGCAATACGACGACAGCGACTGGCGGGTCGAAGATCGGCGACAACAATTTCGTGCTCCTTCGCGGCACGAATCTCGGCGGCACCGGTCTCTACGGCACGCTGGGGTTCGAACGCATCTACGTGGGACTTGCGGGCGGTCCTCTCGGCACCCAGGGCGGCGGCCCGGTCGGCGGCTTGCAGATCGACGGCAGCAAGAATATTTATTCGGCCGGCGTCGGCTTCAAGCAGGGCATCGTCGATGCCCGGGTCGAGTTCATTCATCTCGATGCGGCGATCGTCAATACCCAGTCATCGGAGCGATACATTCGCGCCCACCTGGACGTGAGTCCGGCGCCGCAGTGGACCGTATATGCCGATTACTCCGACGGACACCAACTCGGCGCCAGTGACTATCGCGTCGGCGGCATCTGGCAGTTTCGCAAACACCTGTCGCTCACCGCGGAGTATTCCAAGGACGTGTTCAGCTCCAGTAACAATGTCTACAACGGCGCGAACCTGGAGGAAGGGGGGTACAACCCGGCAACGGGTAATTACAGCCCGTACGGTACCGTCTCGCCGGCGAATCTCGAAAGCGTGGACCTGCGGTTGACCTTCACGTTCTGAGCGAGCGCGCGACCCTGGCCTCGCGGGAGGTCCGTCGCGCGCGTCGCACACGGTGTGGCGAGTAGTGATACCGTAGACACCAATGGGGAACGATTCACGCATTTCAGAACTCTCCCCCGCCCCCGGTGATCGCCGGCCATGAGCGGTCGGGCGATAGGGCGGGCGGCTGGCGCCGTTTGGATGCTGTGTGCGGTCTACGCTCACGCGCTTGATCGTGGCGGCGTCGCTCCGGTGTCCGATCGGGCCAATTCATCGGTAACATCGCTGGCTGCGACCTGCGCGGGCTGCCACGGCACCGATGGCAGAGGTACCCGGGATTCCGCGATTCCGTCGATTGCCGGCCTGCCGCCGGCGGTCTTCCTCGAGCGGATGCGGGGCTTTCGCGAGGGCGTGGGCAGCCCCACCGTGATGCGGCAGATCGCCGCCGGCTATGACGAGGACCAGGTCCGCGCGCTGGCCGAATACTTTGCCGGCGTCGGGAATCGCTGAGCCATGAACCGCCGCGACTTGCTGACACGTTTCGCCGCGGGCGGTGCTCTGTCCCTCGCCGGCTGTGCCCATGATTCGAGCAGCCGTGCGAAACCGCGGGTCGTCGTGGTCGGCGGTGGCTACGGCGGGGCGACCGCAGCCAAGTATCTGCGCTTGCTGTCGGCCGGAGGGGTCGATGTCACGCTCGTGGAGCCCAAGCCCCGCTTCGTTTCGTCTCCCTTGTCCAATCGCGTCATCGTCGGGGAGATGAGCCTCGCCGACCTGACCGTCGATTACGACCGGTTGCGCAATCGTCATGGCGTGACCCTGGTACGGGATCGGGTCGGGTCCTTCGACGTCGATGACAAAAGCATCGCCATGGCCGGGGGTGCCCGCTTGCGCTACGACAAGCTCGTTCTGTCGCCCGGGATCGAGCCGATCGTCGCACCGGTGGAGGGCTTGGCGGGCGCCCACGAGGCCGGAAGCATCGTTTTTGCCTGGAGCGGCGGCCCGGAAACCGTGGCCCTGCAGCGCCAGCTCGCGGCCATGCGTGATGGCGGCCTGTTCGTGATCACGATCCCCGAGTCGCCATACCGCTGTCCTCCGGCGCCTTACGAACGGGCCAGTCTCGTCGCGGCCTACCTGCAGACGCACAAACCCCGCTCGAAGCTGTTGATCCTCGACGCCAATCAGGACGTCACGGCGATGGGACCCTTGTTCAAGCGGGCGTGGCGGGAATTGTATGGCGATCTGATCGAGTACCGGAATCATTACTCGCTCACGAGTGTGGATGGCGCAACCCTGACCCTGCGCTTCGAGGTCCAGGAGGACGTGCGGGGAGACGTCGTCAACGTGATGCCGTCGGTGCGGGCGGGCGGACTTGCCGTCGATGCCGGCCTCGCCAACGTCAATGCGCGCTGGTGCGAGGTCGATTTTCTCGGCTTCGAATCGACCGTCGCCAAGGACGTGCACGTGCTCGGCGACTCGATCCAGGCGGCACCGATGATGCCGAAGTCCGGCTTCATGGCCAATGCGCATGCCAAGGTCGCCGCCGCGGCGATCGTTGCGCAGCTGCACGGCGAAGCGCCGGACCCGCGGCCCATGTTGGCCAACACCTGCTATGCCTTCGTCAGTCCCACCCAGGCCATGCACTCGGCGACGATCTACCGCTATGGCGGGACGCAGCGCAGCTTCGCACCGATCAAGGAGACCAGCGGCGCCTCCGATACATGGACCGGGACCGAAGCGCGCTACGCCTTGTCATGGGCGCACAACATCTGGGACGACATGCTCGGTTGAGCGATCGGTGACGCCGAACCCGACGGCGGCGGCGGTGTGATATTAGAAAAACGCGGACTCACCGGTATTTCTTTCAATTTCATTCTGGCGCCTGCCTCGCTTAAATTCCTTCGCACACTCGCACGAGCGCATGCGAAACGCACGCGCATCGGTCGATAGAAAAAATAAAGTTCGAGGGGGGCGGTTCACATGCACACGGCAACTACGAACGCACACGGGCCTGCCATCGCAGGGCTTGGTTCCATGAGACGACGAACCTAATCGCAGGAGACTTCCAAATGTCGGATTCGAAGGATTTGAGCAGAAGACATTTCTTGGGTTTGGCCGGCAAGGCGGGGCTCGCGACCGTCGCGGCGCGCGCGATCGGCGTGAACCTCGGTCTCGTCGAGATTTTGTCTGCGCAGACGGGTAAGGGCGCCGTCACGCCGTTCAGCTTCGCGATCATCACCGATTCGCATTTGTTCAGCATTCCTGACCACAAGTTCGACAAGGCGCTCGCCGATGCGGTCGCCCAGGTCAACGCCTTGACGCCGGCGGTCGACTTCGTCGTCTACACCGGCGATATCGCGCAAAACGGCAAGGAAGACCAGCTCGTCAAGGGCAAGAAGATCCTCGCGGGACTGAAGGCGCCCCTCAAGGTGATTCCAGGCGAACATGACTGGTACCTCGACATGGGCAAGGCCTGGAACGGTCTGTTCGGCAAGGAGACCTGGAGCTTCGACCACAAGGGCGTGCACTTGATCGGCTTGAACTCGATTCTCGTGCGCGATTTCTGGACCGGCGCGGGCCTGACCGCCGAGCAGCGCATGAGCACGATGGAGATGCTCGAAAGTCCGATCGCCGGTCCCTGGGGCGTGCGCGAGGCGCAGCTCGACTTCCTCGAGAAGGACGTCAAGAAGCTGCCCGCGAATACGCCGGTGGTGATCTTTACGCATTCGCCGCTTTGGGACTACTACCCGCGCTGGAACTTCCAGACCGAGGACGCGCCGCAGATACGGCAGATTCTCTCGAAGTTCGACCACGTATCCTCGCTCCATGGCCACGTCCACCAGACCGTCTTCAACAAGATCGGCAACTTGAGTTCGGCCGGCGCCCTGTCCACGTCCTGGCCCTGGCCGTATCCCCCCGTGACCTTGCCGTATCCGGACTCGCAGATGAACCAGTCGGACCCGGCGAACACCAAGGACGGCATGGGCTCGCAATCGGTCAGCATCGACGCGAGCGCGGCCGGCCTCGTGCAATACGAACCGTTCGCCAATTCCCTGACCCCCTGGCTGAAAGCCGGCGTCAAAGTCTGAACGAACCCACTGGTACCACCATGAAACTCAATACGAAAACAATGAAGCTCTCTCTCGGTGCCGCCGGCGTTGCGGTCGGTGTCTTCGGGGCGATGTCGCTGTCGGCGCGACCGCCGTTCACCGATGCCCAGATCGCCCAACAACAACAAGAACTGCTCGCGGTGGTCAACAAGGGCCGTGATGAATGGCACGGCAGCAATCCGCAGATGTCGACCAACGGGCTCGCCTGCGGCAACTGTCATCCGGATGCCGCGGCCTCGAATCCGAACACCTTCCCGAAGTTCGTGCCGCAGCTGAATGCCGTGGCGCCGATGCGCGAGATGATCAACTGGTGCATCGTGCATCCGCAGGCGGGCACCGCGCTCGACCCGAACGGTCCGGACATGGTCGCGCTCGAGGCCTACGCGGTCTATCTCTACCGCGGCGAGAAAATCGAGCCCGGCTATACCTTGCCGCTGCCGCCAGTCGCCGTGAAGTCCGGCGTCGGCTTCCCGGCCAAACCGTCCGGGATCGGCGTCGACAAGTAATGCGTCTGGCGGAGTGCCACCGCGGGCGGCGTGGTGCCGCCCGCTCGAGTTTGATTGTCGGCCTGGGGGTGTCGTTGTGGTCGGTCGGCCTGTGGGCCGACCAAAGCTGCGACACCTCCCTCTATCCGCTCTCCACCCCGAGCAGCCGCTTCGAGGATCACGGCGATGGGACGGTCACGGATCGGCTGTCGAATCTCATGTGGATGCGCTGTTCGGCCGGGCAGGTTTGGACGGCCGGCCACTGCACCGGCGAGGCGCTTGGCCTTACCTGGTCGGCCGCACAATCGGCGGCAACGGCGATCAACCAGTCCGGGCATTTCTTCTTCAAAGACTGGCGCGTTCCGCAACTGCCCGAGCTCGCGTCGATCGCCGAGCGGCAGTGCAAGGACCCGCGCATCAACCTCAGTGTCTTTCCGGAGACTCCGGTGGCGGCCTATTGGACGGCGACCTCGCGGGCGGCCGACACGAACCCGACCCAGGCGTTCATTCTCAGTTTCGGCGCCGATGGGGTCAGTTATGCGGCGAAGACCGAGACGCACGATCTGCGCTTGGTCCGCACCGGGCCATGAGCGAGCCCACGCTACCACGACGGCAGGCTCTGCAACTGCTCGGCGCGGCTCTGTTCGGCACGGGTGTTTGTGGTGCCGCCTGGGCTCAGGTCACAGCCGCCACCCCGCTCACGGCCGGCGCGGCCGCCGGAATGGATCGGGCGTTCGCCGCGGCCTCGCTGCACAAAGTCCTGGAAGCCTTGAACGCCACGCCGCTGCCCGGCGAGGATCTGCGCCTGGTCGTGCCAGAGCGGGTCGAGAACGGTGCTGTCGTCCCCGTGGAAATCACGAGCCGCTATCGCGGTCCCCAGGACATCTTCATCATTTCGGAAGCCAATCCGTTTCCCCTCGTCGCGCGGTTTTCGATTCCCGCGGGGACCGAGCCGTTCATCGCGACACGCATCAAGGTCGCGCAGAGCTGCAATATCTTCGCGGTGGTCAAAACCGCCGACGCTTTTTATGCCGTATCGCAACCCACCCAGGTCAGCATCGGAGGTTGCGGTGGCTGATCCGATTCGTATCCGCGCGCATGCGAAGGAGGGGACCACGGAAGTGCACGTCCTGATGCCGCATCCGATGGAAACCGGGTTTCGCAAGAACGAGGGCGGCGAGTTCATCGCCGCCCACTACATCACCGACGTGCGCATCGAGATTGCCGGCAAGCTCGTGCTCGCGGCCACCTTGAGCCGCGCCGTCTCCGAAGATCCTTTGTTGTATTTTAGGCTCCAAGGCGGCAGTCCCGGCGATACGATCAGCGTGTCCTGGGTCGATACACGCGGCGAGCATCGCGCCGATGAGGCCCAAATCCTGCCCGGCTGACGTGGTCTTGCGGCGCCGGGGGCGCTGCGCCAAGATGCGGCATCCAAGACCCTCTCGGGATGCAGCCTGCGGTGACCATGGCGGCCAAACCTTAAGTGAAGTATCGCCATCGCGTCCTCGCGCTGCTCGCCGCGCTCTCGGTGATCACCTACCTGGACCGGGTCTGTATTTCCGTTGCGGGTCCCCGTATCCAGAACGAGTTTGGCTTGGGGCCGGAGCAATGGGGTCTCGTGACCGGCGCGTTTGCCATTGCTTATGCGGTGTTCGAATTTCCGAGTGGTTGGCTCGCGGATCGCTTTGGCGCGCGGGCAATGCTGCTGCGGATCGTCCTATGGTGGTCAGTCTTCACGACGCTGACGGCCGTCGCCGGCAAGCTCTGGGTGCTCGTCGTCATCCGTTTCTTGTTCGGTGCCGGTGAGGCGGGTGGCTATCCGACGGTTTCGGCCGCCATCTATCGCTGGTTCCCGCCCCTCGAACGCGGGCGCAGTTTCGGTGTCGTTCTATTGTCCGGACAACTGGGCGCCGCCATCGCGCCGCTGTTGATCGTGCCCCTGCAGGTTCACTTCGGGTGGCGGACCTCGTTCGCAGTCTTCGGACTGGTCGGCGTGGCCTGGTCGGTTCTTTGGTGGCGCTGGTATCGCAATGGTCCCGAGGAGCAGGCCGGGATCAGCGCAGCGGAACGCCTCGAGATCGGTATCGCGCCCGATCCCGCGTCCCCGGGGCTGCCCGTGCGCGCGCTCTTCGCCAATAAGAGTGTCTGGGCGGTCATGGGCGGCACCTTCGCCTATCTCTACTCTTATTATTTCTTCTTGTTCTGGCTGCCCACCTATCTGATGCGCGAGCGCGGCTTCAGCGAGAATCAGACCAAGCTTGCCGCGCTGCCATTCCTGCTCGGGATGGTGACCAATTTCAGCGGAGGTTACGCGCGGGACAGGGCGGTGCGGCGCTGGGGTGCGGTCTGGGGCCCGCGCAGCATCGGAGTGATCGGCCTCGCGAGTGCGGCCGTGGCGGCGTTCGGCGCCCTGCGCAGCGCCTCGGGCTACGAGGCCATCGCCTGGCTGGCGCTGTGCTATGGCGGCATCACGTTTCAGCAACCCGTGATGTTCTCGACCTGCGTCGACATCGGCAGGCGAAATTCCGGAGCCGTGGTCGGTTGCATGAATACGGCCGGCGCGCTCGGCGGGTTGTTCTCCTCCTTCGTGTTCGGCTATTTGGTACAGCACACGGGCGGCTACGGCGCGGTGCTCCTGTCGATGACGGGCGTGCTGGGGCTGGGTGCGGCGCTGTGGTTGGCGATCGACGCCACGGCGACGCTCGCCGTGACCCCGCCGCGCGGTGTTGCGCTTGCTGCCGACGGCCTCGCATGAGCGATGCCGCGGGCGCCGGGAGCTTGCGACGGGTGCTCGGTCTGCGCGACGTGGTCTTGTTCATGGTCATCGCCGGCAGCAATTTACAATGGGTCGCCACGGCGGCCGCCTCGGGGCCCAGCTCCTTGGCCGTGTGGATCCTCGGCGCCTGCGCGATGTTCCTGCCGCTCGGCGTGTCGGTCGCCTTCTTGTCCTCGCGCTTTCCGGATCAAGGTGGTCTTTACGTCTGGAGCAAGCTCGCCTTCGGTCCCTTCGCCGGCTTCATGACCGGATGGACCTATTGGACCGCGAATCTCCCGTATCTGCCCGGTCTGCTGTATTTTGCCGCCGGCAGTCTGTTGTACGCCTCGGGTGGGCCGACCACGGCGACTCTCGGGTCGCCGTTCTATTTCATGGCGTTCTCGCTGGGCGGCCTGGCTCTGGCCGTCTATCTCAATGTGCGTGGACTCGGTGTCGCCAAATGGCTCAACAATGTCGGCGGCGTCGCGCGTTGGTGTGCGATGGCCCTGTTGGCCGGTTTCGGGGCCGCTCTCTGGTGGCGTTTCGGCTCGGCGACGCCGCTCGATGCGCGCTCCCTGACGCCCGGTGTGCGCCTGGTCGACGTGGTCTTCTGGTCGACGATTGCGCTGGCGTGGACCGGCCCCGAGGCGGCTGCTTTCATGGGAGGGGAAATCCGCGAGCCGCGGCGCACACTACCCCTGGCCCTGGGTCTGGCCGCACCGCTGATTGCCGGAATCTACTTGATCGGCACCCTGAGCGTGCTCGTCGCCGTGCCGCCGGCACACACGAGTGCACTCTACGGCGTCATGGAGGCCACCGCCGTCGCGGCACAACGCTTCGGCATGAGCTGGATCCAGGTCGTCACGGCCTTCTGCGTCAGTCTGAGCTGCGTCGCCAGCGTCGGGGCCTGGCTGGGTGCGACCGCGCGGATTCCGTTCGCGGCCGGCATCGATCATTATCTACCCAAGAGTTTCGCACGCCTGCACCCGCGGTACGGCTCGCCGACCGTCGCGATCGCGGCCCAGGCGGTGATCGCGGGCCTCTTCGCGGTGCTGGGCCAGGCGGGCACCAGCGTCAAGGGTGCCTACGACATCCTCGTGGACATGACCGTGATCACGACGATGCTGCCCTTCTTGAGCTTGTTCGGCGCGGCGATCCGGCTCTCGCGCGGTCCCGGCCGCCCGGGCGAGCTCCGCATTCCCGGCGGTCGCGTGACGATCGTCGCACTGGCCCTCGTCGGACTCGCAACGACTGTGGGTGCGACGGTGCTCGCGTTCATGCCGGCGCCCGAGGAAGTGAACCCGACGCTCGCGATGTTCAAAGTCGCCGGTTTAACGGCAATCATCCTCGCCGCGGGCGCCGCGGTGTACGCGACCGGCAAGGCGCGGGCGCTACGCCTCTCGGATCCCGGCCTCTCGCTGCGCCAACCCTCTTAGCCGTTCAAGTCTTGGGGTCGGCGAGCAGCTGTACCCAAAACAGCCCACGTTTGCCCGCGCGACCCTGGGCATAAGCGATGCCCATCTCGGCAAAGCGCGGATCCATGATGTTTTCGCAGTGGCCCGGGCTCGCCAGCCAGCCCTCGACCACCTCGTCGGCGGTCTTGGGGCCGTATGCGATGTTCTCGCCGACGAGTTTCTCGGCGTAGCCGACGGCGCGAACGCGATCGGCGGGGGAGCGGCCGGACAAGTCCTCGTGTTCGAAGTAGTCGTGGTTCGCCATGTCCGCCGCATGTCCCAAGGCCACGGTCGCCAGCGCCTCGGACAGTCGCACGGGCGGGGCCGCGGCGAAAACGTGGCCGCCACAGCGCGCACCGCGGGCGCGCACGCGGTTGACCAGTTGCAACGCCCGGCTCGCGAGCGCCGGTGTCTCGGTGCGTGCGGGAACGAGATACGGAGCGGTGAGCATGATCCAGTACTCGGCGCCGCGCCGATACACGCCGAACTCCCGCAGGGCGGGGTTCGCCAGGTTGCGGCATTCCGACCGGCGCAGCGAGTCGATCAGAGTGCCGTCGGGGCCGTGCAGGTGGATCGCCGTCGTGACCTCCGCCGCGTAGCCGCTGCGATTGATCGCGGCCGTCGGTCCGGAGCCCAGGGACCAGAGTTCGGCCGCCCGGTCGAGCGTCGCCGCGTGGCGCAAAGGCGGGGATGCGGGGAGCGAGCCTCCGCATCCTCCCTCGCGCAAGACCTGCACGGCGTGCACGACATCGGCGTACGCGCCACGGCTCGCCGCGAGACAAAGCGCCAGACCGCAAACCTGCCAAACCCGGGTGATCGCCGCGCGCGCCATGGAGGGTCTCCGAAATACTTCCCTTCGACGTACAACGGCCGACGGGCGCAAGGGATGACCCGCGTGGCAAGGAGACTGTGGGATTGAATTCACATATTAAGGAATATCCCGCCGCACGCACCGTGGGTTGCCGGCCACCGGCCCCGAAATGTGACGTACTCCCATTCGCTCTGGGCGCATTTCGATAACGTTCCTTCAATTAAAGGGATCCGGTCCGGAAAATTGCCAAATACAGCAAGAAAAGACCAGCAGGACGCAACGGCGGAACGAAAACCGGCGCCGGGTCCGCAACCACGAACCGGCAAGTTGCCGATCTTGCTGTTGACCTCGGACGACAGCCTATGGCCGCAGATCGGGCACGGGCTGCGCGACGATCTGCAGCTCAAGCAGGTCGACAACCTCGACGAATTGCTCGTCAGCGTGCCGGCGGGTCAGTCGGCGGTCGTGCTCTGGGATGCGCGTGCGGAAGACGCGCCGGCGGGGGCCTTGTCTCGCCTGCAATTGCATTCCGCTCACTTCGCGACCGTCGCGCTCGCCAGCGCAGACACGGCGGCGATCTGGAATCCCATGGTCTCGCGCAATCAGCTCGTTGCCTGGGTTCCGGCACCGGTCGACTCCGCCGGGCTGCGAAAGGCGATCGACGCCGCCGTCGCGGAGGTCGAGGCGCGCGTCGCTTTGTTGGGTTCGGGCAAGAGCGCCGCCCCGCCATCCGCTCCCGGTAAATCGAAGACGCCTGTGCTCGCTGCCGCGCTCGTCGTGAGCCTGGTGGCCGTGGCGGTTGCCGTCTACTGGAAAACCAATCAGGGCGCTGCGGAAAAGCCGGACGGCGCCGGTGTTGGTGCGACGAGCGCCGCCGGGAGTACACCGCAAGTCCCCGGCAAAGCGGCCGCCGGCACCGACGACAAGGTGTTTCAGCTGCTCGAATCAGCCCAGCAAGCGATGCGGGAACGACGCTATATCGACCCGGCCGCCGGCAGTGCGATCGCGCTCTACCACGAAGTCTTGCTCTACGATCCCGGCAACGAGGAAGCGCATCAGGGGATGCAGCGGCTCGCCGAGATTCTTTTCTCGCGCGTGCAGTCGGCGCTCGACGAACGCAAGTTCGATCTCGCCCTGCAATCGCTCGAAACCGCCCGCAGCATCGATCCCGGCGACCGCCGCATTGCCGCCATCGACGCGCGCATTGCCGCGATGCGCTCCGAGATCGGCTCGGCGCAAATCCTCGCCGCATTGAATGCCCAGGCCTTCGATCGCGCCGATCAGCTGCTCGACGACGCGGCACGCAACAAGTCCCTGCCGGATGCGAAGATCGCGCAATTGCGCGAGGAGACCGCGCATCGTCGCAGCGAGTCCGTGATCGACGGCCTGCTCAAACTGGTGGACGCGCGCCTCCAGCAGGATCGGCTCGTCGAACCGCATAACGACAACGCGACTTATTATCTCGAGGAGGCGCGACGGGCGGGAGCCACGGCCGCTGGGCTGCAATCGCGCTCCCAGGACCTCGCGCGCCGCCTGCGAGCGCACGACGCGGCCGCTTCCGCCACCGCCAATCCCGCCACCGGCAATCCCGCCGCCAAGGCGAAGGCCGATGAGCCGAGCGTCCTCGACTTGGTCGAAGCGCGGCTCAATCAAGGGCAGATCCTAGAGCCTGACCACGACAATGCGCTGTACTATCTCAATCAACTGAGCGCGGCGGATCCGAAGAACGCGGGACTTGCGCAGTTGACGAGCGCGGTGCAGTCGCAGATCGTGACGCGTGCAAACGCCGCCCTCGCTGCCGGCCAAACGGAGAACGCCAAGACCCTGCTGCAGACGGCCGAGAGCCTGGGTGATTCACCCGAAATTGCCGCCTTGACCGCGCGCCTGACGGCCGCAAAGGGCCCCAAGGACGCCGCGCCGGCTGCGCCGCTCCAGATCGATGCGAACCTGCTCCGGCCCATCGATCGGCTGAGCCCGGAATATCCGCGTGCCGCGCTTCTGGCCGGTACGGAGGGGTGGGTGGATCTGGCGTTCACGGTGAACGTCGATGGCACGGTCACCGACGTCAGCGTGCTCAACTCCACGCCGCGCCGGATCTTCGATCGCGCGGCGCAGGAAGCGTTGGCGCGCACCCGCTATCAGCCCTTCCTGCAGGACGGTCACCCCATTGCGGTGAGTTCGCGATTGCGGGTCAGCTTCCACATGGCGAAACACTGAGGACTGCGCCCGCGTGAGCACAGCCCAAGCCGCCCCGACGAACTCTGAGTCGCCTGCCAACCCGCCCGTGGCGGCGCGGCGTCAAAAGCCCTGCCTCGTCGTCCACGAGGATTTGGAGCTGCGTCTGAAACTCGCGGAACTCGTTCGCGAGGCGACCGTCAACGTGTCGGCCGACACGATGAGTCGCTCCGGATTCGATCGGCTGTCGATCGATCGGGTACGCAGCTACGGAGCCGTCTTGTTCATTCTGGAGTTCGTGTCCCGCAATTCGAGCGCGGACCCGCTCGAATCCGTGGTGCGCCTGCGTCGCGAGCTGCCGCTGCTGCCCGTGTTCGTGTTCGCCCGCGGCGGCGACGAGCGCTGGGCGGCCCGCTCGATGAAGGCCGGCGCGAACGATTATTGGCCGATCCACTCGGTCGACGTCGCCGAATTGCGAGCTGCGCTGCTGCCGATCGTGCAGCGCTCGCAGGCCCTGCCGGTCGCGCCGCCCGCGGTCTCGAAACCGGCGCCGTCCGAACTGCTCAGCCTGCCGAAGATCGCCGGATATCGGCTCTTGAAGAAGATCGCGCAATCCTCGTCGGCGACCGTCTATCTTGCGCGCAACGACGATGCGCCGCACCCCGTCGCACTGAAGATCCAGGCGCTCAAGGGCCGCCACGGCGTCTCCGCCGACGACCGGCAACGCTTCGCGCGGGAATGCAAGATTCTCGCCTCGCTGAATCACCGGTTCGTCGCCGATGTCATCGACTTCGGCATCACCGATGACTATCTGTACCTCGCCCTGGAGTATTTCCCCTGCGGCAGCCTGCGCGAGCGGCTCAAGAATCCCGTCAGCGAGGCCGACGCGATCGACTATGCCCGACAAATCGGCGAGGCGCTGCGCATCGTCCACGAGGCGGGGATCGTTCATCGTGATCTGAAACCCTCGAATCTGATGTTGACCGACGACAATCGCGTCGTCTTGATCGACTTCGGCTCGGCCCGCACCAGCGTCCTGACCACCGACATCACCAGCTCGGATCTGCGGACCGGGACACCCTATTACATGTGTCCGGAACAGATCTCCGGCCACGATCCCGATGAGCGCGGTGACCTCTACAGTCTCGGCGTCGTCTTGTTCGAAATGCTGGCCGGCATGCTGCCGTTCCGCGGCAGCAACCTCGCCGAGGTGCTCGAGGCACACCATTCCGCCAAGGTTCCGCGCCTGCCCGAGCGCTTGAAGCGCTACCAACCGGTCGTCGATCGTCTGTTGGCGAAAGCCGCCGCGGATCGTTATCCATCCGCCGTTCAATTTCTCGAGGGCTTGAGCGCCGCAAGCCCCAAACCCACCGCCGGAGCCATTGATTCATGAAGAAGGATTCGAAGCCACTGGTGAGAGGATTGTCGCCACGCGGCTGGACCACGGCCTTGATCGTCCTCGGCACGGCGCTCGCGGCCGCGGTCCTGGTGCCCGGATTCGAGCTCGCCACCGAGTTGGCCAACAGCACGTCTGCACTGAAATTCGTCGCCGAACAACAGCGTAACTCCGATCTTCTGCGCGTCTCGCTCGACTCCTTGCACGACCGCCTGGCATCGCGCGGCTATATCCAGCCGCCGATCAACCGTCTGCGCGACAGCGTGAAACATTTCGATGCGGCAGTGCAAGAGCTCGCCGTCGCCCAACCGCCGACCCTGCTGTCCTCCTTCAGCAACAAGACGGGCTCGATTGCCGTGCCGACCGTGTTGCAGCATAGCCCGGAGATCGCCGATATCTGGGCCAAGGAGCGCCATGTTCTCGAGCCGATTCTGAACTTCGAAGGGATTCCGTATCGGGATTCGGAGTCCGCCGGCACGGAGCTCAACGACAAGGGTCGCAAGCTCGGCGACTATCTGGAGTCCGCCACGCCCGCGACGCGCCATTCCCTGGCGCTGCTCGACAAGCAACTCGCCGCGATCGGAACCGAATTGCAGGCGAGCAACGCCCGCGCCGCGACCGAACTGCGGGTCATCATGCTCGCCGGCATCCTCCTGGGCGTCGTGCTGGTGTTCGGTGTGGTGTTGCTCCTCGGTGCCCGAGGCAGACAGGCACGCAATCTGCGCGAGGCGCGGCAGCAAACCGAGGACATCCTGCGCAACGTGAAGGAAGGCCTCTTCCTCGTCGACCGGGACCTCGTGATCGGCGCCGCCTACTCCGCCGCGCTGGAGAAGATGTTCCAGCGAAAGGACCTGGCCGGCCTCGCGTTCGAGGATCTGCTGCGCAGCGTCGTCTCGGAACGGACGCTCGCGACCGCGATGAAATACGTGAAACTGCTCTGGGCCGAACGCACCAAGGAAAACCTCGTCAAGTCCATCAATCCGCTCGGCGAGGTGGAAGTGACGCTCGACACCGGGCAGGGCAGCGTCGAAACGCGATATCTCGAATTCGACTTTCACCGCGTCCGTGTCGATGAGGTCATCACCCACATCCTGGTATCCGTCTCGGATGTCACGGCCCGGGTCAATCTGGCCCTCGAGCTGAAGGCTTCGCAAGGTCAGGCGCAGGGTCAGGTCGACACGCTGCTCGGCATTCTGCACGTCGATCCTCGCCAACTGGCCTCGTTCCTGAGCGATTCGGACGCCTCGATGAAGATGATCAACGCCGTGCTGCGCGAGCCGGCCCGCGAGGAGAGCGTATTCCGCAAGAAGCTCGACACCTTGTTTCGTCAGGCGCACTCGGTCAAAGGCGAGGCCGCCGCCCTCGGTCTGTCGTCGATCGAGAACCGCGCGCATGCCTTCGAGGACGACCTGAAGGTGCTGAGGGAAAAACCGGGGCTCTCGGGCAACGATTTCCTGCCGCTGGTCATCAAGCTCGACGATCTTCTGACGCATCTGCAGTCGGTGAGCGACTTGGTCGCGCGTCTGTCACGTTTCCAGACGACCACGGCGGACGAGGTGCACACGATCACCGCGAACATCGACAAGCCGCAGTTCGCGCAGCGCGAGACGGACAACGGCGCGGTCGCGATGCTGGGTCAGCTCGCCGACCGGGTCGCCGGCGAGAACGGCAAGCACGCGGGCCTGCAGTGTCTCGGCTTCGACAGCATCCCGGACCAATATCGACGCGTCGTCAAGGACATCGCGGTGCAGGCGGTGCGCAACGCGATCGTCCACGGCATCGAAGTGCCCGAGGCTCGGGCGGCGGCCGGCAAGTCTCAGCAGGGCATGGTGCGCCTCGAGTTCCGGGATCTCGGACAGGCCGGTTACCGGTTGACGATCGAGGATGACGGCAAGGGCTTGTCGACCGATCGGATCAAGGAGACTGCGGTCGCGCGCGGCTTCCTCACGCCGGACGAGGCGGCCAATCTCGATCCCAAGCAGACCTTCGCACTGTTGTTCCGATCCGGCTTCTCGACGGCGGAATCGACGACCAAGGATGCCGGCCGCGGCGTGGGCATGTACGTGATCGCCGATCTGCTGCGCGAAGTCGGCGGACGGGTGTCGGTGGCGACGCAGGCCGGCAAGTTCATGCGCTTGACGCTCAGTTTGCCGAGATCGGCGAAGCAGAGCGATGACACCGAGGCGGCATGATGAGCGATCGATCGGACGCCGATACGCCCCTGAAGCTGATGATCGTGGATGATTCGAACATCATCCGCCGTCGCATCGAGCGATCGCAGCAGATTGCCCGCCTGCAGGTGGTCGGAGCCGCCAGCAATGGCCGGGAGGCGGTCGAGCTGTTCCGCCGCACGCAGCCCGACGTCGTGACGATGGACTTGACCATGCCCGAGATGGATGGCATCGAGTGCGTCGAGCAATTGGTTTCGATGAACGACAAAGTCCTCATCCTCGTCGTCTCGGCCCTGGCCGACAAGGCCACGGCCGTCGAGGCGATCGAGCGGGGCGCGAACGGGTTCCTCTGCAAGCCATTCACCGACCGCCAGCTCAACGACGCGTTGGCTGAACTCTTGTCGGAGGCATGACGTGATCAAGGAAGCGGAGATCCGGACGTTCGTTCGAGGGGTGACTCACTACTTCGAGACCTCCACGCAGCAGGCGGCGAGCGTCGGCTCGCCCTATCTGGTCACCGACGGCAAGCCCGGCGCCTACGATTATACCGGCATCATCGGCATCTCCGGCGCGCGCGAAGGCGTCGTCTACTTCACGGCCCCGCGCGGCATGCTGACAGTGCTGCTGATGCGCATGCAGGAGACCGACACGAGCGATGCGAACATCATGGATCTCGTCGGCGAGGTGGCCAACACCATTTCGGGCAACGCGCGCCGCGACTTCGGCAAGCAGTTCTCGATCTCCGTTCCCACGGTGGTCGCGCACGACGCGGAGAAGGTCACGACTCCACACGTGAGATCGTTCGTTATTCCGATCAATTGGCGCACCCATTCAGCCAAACTCGTCGTCTGCTTGGAATAACTCGTCCATCGCTTAGAATAATTACGATTTTCCCTTGCAGTATCGCGTCGTTCGACGTTACATTTCCCAAGGGATGATGTTTCGGGTTTTCTCTCGCGTACCGGATCCGCCTCGCGCGAGCCGTGAACGACACGACGCTTGACGAGATCGAGTCGTGACCGGGTTCACGTTTTACCCACGCCGATGTACTTCAATTAAGCCGAGGTCTGCCGATTTGACGGAATGAGCCGAGTCAAAAACCGAATGGAGGATCGAAGATGCGAGCATTACCGCTCCGTGCCGAGTCTAGATCAGCCGAGTTTCTCGATTCACTGACTGCTTTCAGCAAACAGCACCGTGCCCAACGATGGGAGGGCACGCTTGCCGACTACCTCACGGACATCGTGCCGTCCAATCCCGCCGCGTTCACGCGTTCGAGTCACGAATATATCTGGGACATGTTGCTCTGGCACGGGCGGGAGACGCCCGGCAGCGACGTGCAAAAAGCCCGCGAGCTCTTCAAGCGCGAGTTGTTCGGTGTTGACGAGCCGCTCGCCAGAGTCGTAGATTACTTCAAAGCGGCCGCCGCCGGGTCCGATGTGGGCCGTCGTCTGCTGTTGTTGCTGGGGCCGCCCTCGGGCGGCAAGTCCACGCTCGCCATCCTGCTCAAGCGCGGCATCGAGGAATACAGCCGCACGGAGGAGGGCGCTCTGTACGCCGTCAAGGGATCGCCGCTGCGCGAGTCGCCCTTGAACCTGATTCCGCTGAGCCTGCGCCCCCAATTTCGCGAGACTTACGGCGTGGACATCGGCGGTGAAGCGAGTCCCTGGGCCCGCGACTATGTCGACCGCCAGTGCGAAGGCGACTATCTGAAGGTGCCCGTCGAGCGCATATTCCTCTCGGAGGCATCGCGCTGCGGGATCGGCACGTACGCGCCGCACGATCCCTCGACCGCGGACATCGCGGATCTGGTCGGTTCGGTCGATCTGTCGAAGGTCGCTGAAATCGGCGACGAAGGCGATCCGCGCGCCTGGTCGTGGTCCGGCGCCGTCTATGCGGCGAGCCGCGGCATGCTCGAGATGATCGAGATCCTCAAGGTCAAGCGCGAGTTCCTGTACCTGCTGCTGACGATGACTCAGGAGAAGAACGTCAAGGTGGCCCGCTTTCCGCTGATCCACCTCGACGAGACCATTCTCGCGCATACGAACCTCGCCGAGTTCAACAATTTCCTGCAGGAGAAGGAGAACGAGGCGCTGCTGGACCGCATGGTGATCATCAAGGTTCCCTACGCGCTCTCGTATCGCGACGAGGCCCGGATATACAAGAAGCTCGTCTACGGAGCACCGGCGTTTCGCAACACCCATCTCGATCCGCACGTGCTGCATCTGGCCGCCGTGTTCGCGATCCTGACGCGTCATACCAAGCCGGAGCGCGAGGGGCTCGATCTGCCGAAGAAGGTCCGTATCTTCGCGGGCGAAGCGGTCGAGGGCTTTTCCGAGACCGAGGCCGTGCGTTTGCGCGCCGAATCGCCCGACGAGGGCCTCACCGGCGTCAGCCCGCGCTTCGTGATCAACGCCCTGTCGACCGCGATTACGCGGGGCAATGCGCGCAGCCTGACGAGCATGGAGTTGCTGCTCGCACTCAAGGATGCGATCGAGAGCGATGCGCGCATGGATGCCAAGCACAAAAAGCAATGGTTCGACCATCTGGTCACGGCCCGCAAGGAGTTCTACAACCGCTGGGTCAAGGAGGACGTGCACCGCGCCTTGTTCGCCTCGTTCCAGGACGAAGCGCAGCAGTTGCTCGAGAAGTATCTCGACGAGATCGAGGCGTCGCTCGACCAGCGGCAGGTCACCGATCCGATGACCGGCGAGAATCGCGCCCCCGACGAGCGTTTCCTGCGCTCGGTCGAGGAGAAGATCAAGGTGTCGGAGTCCGGCAAGCAGTCGTTCCGGCAGGAAGTCATCCGCAAGGCCATGGTCGCCTTCAAAGCCGGCGAAAAGTTTCACCTCGGCAGTCACGCGCGCGTGCGCGAGGCGATCGAGCAATATCTGTTCGAGGAACGACGGGATGTGCTGCGGCTGGTGACCTCGACGTCGCGACCCGACGACGAGGCGCGACAGAAGATTTCGGTCGTCCAGGAGCGTCTCGTCAAGGAATATGGCTATGACGAACACAGCGCCCACGAGGCGCTGAGCTACGTCACCACGCTGTTGTCGCAAGAGTAGGCGCCCATGAGCTCTTATGGACAGGATCATCCGGCGATCAATGGCTGGTACGAACTGTTTTCCCGCGGTGCCCGCGATTGGTTGCGCCATAGCGACAAGATTCGTGATGCGGTGCGCGAGCATCTGCCGCAGATCATCGCCGGATCGGACGTGATCAATCATGGATCCCGGTCGGTGCAGGTTCCCGTGCGCATGCTGGAACACTATCGGTTTCGACTCCGGCCCGACGGCGAGCCCTCGGGCGTGGGGCAGGGCAGCGCCAAACCCGGCGACGTGCTCGGCGAACCGAATCCGGGCGCCGGCACCGGTCAAAAAGGTCCGGGAGGCCGCGAACGCGGCGGCCCCGAACTGATGCTCGAATTCAAGGTCGACGACGTGATCGACTGGCTCTGGGAGGATCTGAAGCTCCCGAACCTGCAGCCCAAGTCCGGGCCCTCCGACGAGACGCAGTGGACGCGCGAAGGCTGGGATCGCCGCGGGGCCCGCTCCCGCCTCGATCGCCGTCGCTCCCTCCGCGAATCCGTGAAGCGCCGTGCCTCGGATCCGGGGTCGCATGCGTTCACCGACGAGGATCTGCGCTACCGGCAACTCGCCCGGCGGCGGCAGCCGAGCGTCAACGCCGTGGTCTTCTTCCTGCTCGACGTCTCGGGCAGCATGACCGAGCGTGACCGCCAGCTGTCAAAGACGTTTTTCTTCTGGGTGGCCGCGGGTCTGCGCCGTGAATATCAATCGCTGGATATCGTGTTCGTCGCCCACACGACCGACGCCTGGGAGTTCAACGAACCGGATTTTTTCAAGGTCACCGGTTCGGGCGGCACGGTCGCCTCGGTCGGCCTCGCAAAGGTCGCGGAGATCATCGAGGCACGCTATGCCTCCAACGCGCCCAATATCTATTTGTTCTATGCGTCCGACGGGGACAACGCCTCGGACGATGCCGCCCTGGCGCGCGGCGAACTGACCCGCGTCGCCGGCCGCGCCCGCTACTCGGGCTATGTCGAGATCACCGCCGGCTCACCCCGCATCACGATGACGGAGACTTCGCGGGTCTTTCAGGACGTCGTCGGCAAGACCGGGGCGGGGGGCCGATTCGTGATCTCCGGTCCGGACGACGTCGCGACAGCGGTGCGGCATTTCTTCACGGCCGAATCGCGTTCCGCCCACGAGGTGGCGTCATGACGCAGGATTGGCGCGGCCACGTCCCGCAGCTCGAGGATCTCGCACGCAAGCTCGGTCTGGACTGGTCGCCGGTGATCTTCGAGGCCGTGCCCGACAGTTTCATGACCGAAATTGCCGTCTACGGGCTGCCCGTGCGCATGCCGCACTGGTCTTTCGGTGCGCGCTACATCTACCAGTTGGTGCAGCGTCACATGGGTTACTCGAGACTGTTCGAGGTCGTCTTCCCGGGCAATCCCGGTCACGCCTACCTCGCCGCCAGCAACGGACTGTCGGACAACATTCTCGTCACCGCCCATGTCTTGGGGCACGCCGATTTCTCGAAGAACAACATGCTGTTTCGCCGCTGCCAGGATCAGGGCGCCACGCACATCGTCGAACACGCCGCGAGCCATGCGCGCCAGATCGAGCGCAACATCGATGCCCATGGCCAAAACGCCGTCGAGCGCGTGCTCGATGCCGCGCTGTCACTGGAACAGTACGTCGATCTCGATCAGGCCCTGCGGCGCGAGCGCTATCCCGAGTATGCCGCGACCGCGAAACCTCTCGTCGACGACGCGTTTCGGGCGCGCTTCGCCTCGCTCGACGGCGCGCCGGCCGCAGGTTCGGCGCGCAAGGCACGCGCGCCGATTCCACCGCATCCGGAGCGCGATCTGCTCTGGTTCATCGCGACCTACGCGCCGGAAATGGAGAGCTGGGAGCGCGATATTTTTCTCGCGGTGCGCGAGGAGTCCTTCTATTTCTATCCTGTCTACGCGACCCAGATCATGAACGAAGGCTGGGCGTCGTATTGGCACGCGCGTCTGCTGCGCGAGGCGGAGTTCATCCCGCAGCCGGCGTATCTCGATGCGATCAAGTGCCACTCCGACGTCGTGCGGCCGATCGCGGCCGGGGAAAAGAGCGCGCTGTCGGTCAATCCGTATCATTTGGGCTTCACGCTCTGGGAGGATATCGTCGAGCGCCACGGCATGGAGGCGGCGCGCCGCATCCGTGCCGAGGACGACGATTTCAGCTTCGTCAGGAACTACCTGAGCAAGGAGATCGCGGCCGACATGGGCTTGTTTCGCTACGAAGGCCAGGCGAACGGCCAGTACAAGGTCCTGGGCGGTGACATCGAATCAGTGCGCGAAGGCTTGCTGCAGGGAAAGTACAATTTCGGCGCACCGCGGATCGCCGTCGTGGAGGTGCGCAGCGACGGCACGCTCGTGCTCGAGCACGACGCCAAGACGGACGGCCGAGGTCTCGACATCGAGCGGACCCGCAAGGTGCTCGACTACGTCAAGAGCGTGTGGCGGCGCCCGGTGCTGCTGAAGACCGTGGACGGAGCCGCGAAATCGGTGGAACTCTCCGCGAGCACCGCCGCCTAGGAGCCTGCAGACTGGCGCTGGGGCTCAATGGCGGTGACGCAGCGGGGTGACTGCCCGGACCGACCGATCGATCTCTGGCGCGCCGAGCCCAGATCCGCCAGAATTCACGCCCCTTTGGTTGATCTCGAGGAATACCGATGTCGTATGACGTCGCCATCGTCGGTGCCGGCATCGTCGGCTTGGCGCATGCCCTGGCCGCCGCTCGCAGGGGCCTGCGGACGGTCGTGATCGATCGTGACGAGCGCGCCGTCGGGGCCTCGATTCGCAACTTCGGCTTCATCACCGTGTCCGGCCAACAGGACGGCGATTGTTGGCGCCGCGCGATGCGCTCGCGCGACATCTGGGAGGAGGTGGCGCCACAAGCCGGCATCCCGATCCTGCAATCCGGACTCGTCGTCGTCGCCCGCCGGCCGGAGGCTGCGCGCGTGCTCGAGGCCTTTTGTCGGACCGCGATGGGCGAGGAATGCGTGCTCGAGACCGCGGCCGAGGCACGGCGACGGTCACCCTACCTGGAGGGCGAGATCACGGCGGCGATGTTCAGTCCGCATGAGCGCCGCGTCGAATCACGCGATGCGATTCCACGCTTGGCCGCGTGGCTTGCCGAACGGCACGGCGTCGTGTTCCTGCGCCGCACGGCCGTTCGCGGCGTCACCTCGGGCCGGCTCGAAACGACTGCCGGACCCGTGTCTGCGCGGGCTATCGTGTTGTGTCCCGGGGACGATCTGGCGACGCTCTATGCCGAGCGGCTTGCCGCCTTCGGCGTGCAGCGCTCCAAACTGCAGATGCTGCGCTTGATGCCGAGGAAACCGCTGCATCTCGACGCTGCCGTGATGAGCGATCTGTCGCTGGCCCGCTATCTGGGTTTCGCGGAGTTGCCCGAGGCCGCGGCGCTGCGCGCGCGCCTGCAGCGTGAACAGCCGGCGCACCTGGCCGCCGGCGTGCATTTGATCGCCGTGCAGTCGGCCGACGGCTCCCTGGTCGTCGGCGACACCCATGTCTACGGACACACGCTGGACCCGTTCAGCGACGAACGTTTCGACGATCTCGTCCTCGAGGAACTGCGGGCGGTGATTCCTTCGCTCGACTACGAGGTGGTGGCGCGCTGGATCGGCACCTACGCCTCGCTCGACGATCGCCTCGTGCTGTTCGATGAGCCGGAGCCGGCTGTGCGCCTCGTCGTCGTGACGAGCGGCACCGGGGCCTCGACGGCCTTTGCGATCGCGGAGGAAACCCTGGCGAGCCTTTAGCGCCTAGGCGCAGTCGGCGAGTTTTTGGTCCAATTTTTCGTGCTGGACCGTCGGGTCGAGCGCGAACAGCGGATCTTCCGGAGCGATCTGCCGCCCCATCGAGACGATCCGCTCCCAGTCGGGTGTCGCCTGGTAGTTTGGCTGCTGCGCGAGCTTGCGGGCCGCCTCGATGAAGCCCTGCCGGTTGGTCGATGCCGTGGTGTGGTACAACTCCATCAGCTTGACGCGCAGGTCGAGGCGGTCCGGCTCGCGTTCGATCGCGTTGCGCAGCACGTCGATGATGTTCACGCGCCGCTCGACGAACTTCACTTCTTCATGCAGCCCGCTCGGCATGTTGACGTGCGTCTCGGAATTGTCCATGTCCATGTCCACGGTCGCGTCGGAGGCGGCCGCGTCCGGGGCGGGTAACTCCAGGGTCGCATCGTAGGCCGGCAGTGCACCCAGCGCGACCGTCACGGTCGTCTCGCCGCTGGACTCCTCGTCCTCGTCCGCCTCGATCACGCGGCGGCGCGCAGTGTCGCCCTCGAGGATGGTTTCGATGCCCGCATCGTGGTCGAGCAGGCTCGCCGCTCGCGTCGGTAACCGGTAGCTTGCCGTCGTCGACACGGCAGGCGGGGACTCGCGTTCCGCCTGGGCCGACAGGGGCTTGTAGCCGAGATCCCGATCGTCGGGCTCGGCGCCCAGGGTATCGTCGGCCTCGTCCTCCGAGCGGCGGCGAATCCGGCGATAGGCGAAGGCGATACCGGCCGCGAGCAGTACGCAGGCGCCCGTGATCAGTCCGCCATGCGAGGTCTTCGCCGGCTGGACATCGACAGGGGTCTCTTCGGCGATCGGCGCCGTGGTGTTCGTCTCCGCGGCCGTCGTGGCTCCGGCGCTGGCCGGCGGGGCCGGATCGACCCAGGGCGATGCCGTCGTCGCGGGCGCCGCGCTCTGTGCAATCGCGGGCGTCGTGCTCGGCGCAGTCGCCGGTGTCGCGCCGGCGTGCTCGCTTTGTGCGCGTTGCAATTCAGCCAGGCCCTGCTGCAGGGCCGCGATGCGATCGGCGAGTTCTTTGAGGGTGGCGCGATCGGCCACGGGCGGATCATTCGTCGCGACGACGGGTGCAGCGGTCGTTCCAGTTTGGGCCAGCGCGAGCGGGGAGCCCGACTTGCCGTGCCAAGCGAGCATCTGGGCATGCACTTCGAGACTCGCCGCCTTCTCGGGCGTCGCCGCAATAATGGCTTGCGAAGGGATCGTCAGCGTCGCGCCGACGCGCAGCCGGTTGATGTTGCCCATGAACGCATCGGGGTTCGCGTGGAAGATCGCAACCATGGTCTTCAACAAGTCCGATTCCGTGGCGGCACCGTGGCGGCGTGCGATCGCGCCCAGCGTGTCGCGACGGGCGACGACATAGGCTTCGCCGCTCGAGGAGGGCCGACTCGACCGGGTGCCCACGCCGGCAGTCGCCGCGCGGTCCGGCGCCGGGGACGCGGTGGACGGGCGCGTGCTGCCGGAAGTCTCGGAGCGCGCGGTCTCGACGCGCGCCGAGGCCACGAGCGGTGCGTCGGGTGTAGCGTCCGGCACGCGACTCGCGCTCACGGCGGAAATCGCGGGGTCGAGCAGCAGGGTGTATTCGCGAACCAGTTCGCCGGACGACCAACGCAGGTCGACCAGGAGGCTGACCAGCGGCTCGGTGAACGCGTCGCTCGAACGCACGAGCAGCACCGGCCGACCCGACTTGTCCTTGCCGACTTTGAAATTGGCCGTGCTCAGAAAGGCGGGGCGGTCCGCGCCGTAGCGTTGAAACGTATCGCGGTTCGCGATCGCCGCGCGCAGATCGTTGAGTTCCTCGGGAGTCGCGCCGATGATGTCGATTTGCGCGGCCAAGGGTTCGTTCAATGACGACGTGACGTGGAGCTCACCCAAGCCTAGCGCGTGCGCGCTTCCCGACAGGATGGCGGGCAGCCACAGCAGGTTCTGGACGTATCGTGACATGAGCCAATGCTATGCGACAATTTTCGCCCGCGAAACAAAGGATTGCTCAGACTTCGACGGAGTTCACGCTACCGACCGTATTACGTTCTGTCCGTGCCAAAGCACCGCTCTCAGCCGGGTTTCGCACGCCAAAAATTGACCGCCGCGGCGACCCCGCTGCCGGGCTCGACCGCGATCCCGCAATCGAGCATCGCCATCTCGGCACCCGCGATCGCCCCGAGCAGCATGACCTCGTTGAGATCGCCAAGATGCCCGATACGGAACAGCTTGCCCGCGACCCGCGCGAGGCCCGCTCCGAGCGACAGGTTGTACCGCGCGAACGCATGGCGGATGACGGCGGAACCATCGATGCCGGGCGGGACGAGGATTGCCGAGACGGTGTCGGAATAAGTGGCCGGATCGCGCGCGCACAGCGGCAGACGCCAGCCCTCGAGCACGGCCGCTCGCACGCCGCCGGCGAGGCGATGATGCCGCGCGAACACGTTTTCGAGACCTTCCTCGTGCAGGACCGCGATGGCTTCGCGCAGTCCGTAGAGCAGGGGGATCGAAGGGGTGTAGGGAAAATAGCCGCCGGCGTTCGCCTTGATCATGTCTTGATAATCGAAGTAGCAGCGCCGGCTCTTGCTCGTCTGTGCCGCCGCGAGTGCTTTCTCGCTGACGCAGGTGACGCCCAGGCCCGCCGGCAGCATCAGACCCTTCTGCGAGCCGCTGACGCAGACGTCCACGCCCCACTCGTCCATGCGGAAATCGATGCTCGCGAGCGCGCTGACCGAATCGACCAGCAGCAGCGCCGGGTGAGCGGCGGCATCGAGCGACGCGCGCAGGGCGGCGACATCGCTCGTGACGCCGGTCGCGGTCTCGTTCTGACAGATCAAAACCGCCTTGATCCGGTGGCCGCGATCGGCCTCCAGGGCCGCGGCATACCGCTCGATCGGCGCCGCTTCGCCCCACTCGGTTTCGAGGATTTGCACCTCGAAGCCCAGCCGCTGGGCCATGTCGATCCACAAATGGCTGAACTGGCCGAAGCGGGCCGCCAGCACGAGATCGCCGGGACTCAGGGTGTTCGTGAGACCGGCCTCCCAGCACGCCGTGCCCGAGGCGGGGAAGATGATCGGGGCCGCGCGCGTGGTCTTGAAGATCGGCTTCAATCCCTCGATGCAGGCCCGCGCCAATTCGGGAAAAGCGGCCGAACGATGATCTTCCATCGGCACGTGCATCGCACGCAGGATCCGATCCGGCACGTTGGTGGGTCCGGGAACGAACAGGAAATTCCGACCAGCCATCACGACTCCTTCAAATTATCGACTACCCGGGATACGCCGCGAGCCCGCCCGACGCCGCCGCAGCGGCCGGCGGCGGCTCACGCGGCGCGCAAGGCTTCCGCGACCGGTATCCGGGCCGCGCGCAAGGCGGGAAACAAGCCGCCCAAGATACCGATCATGCATGCCCAGACGATCCCTGTCACGATCAGCGTGCGCGTCACGGTCAGTTTGAACACGACTTGGGCGAATGCGCCGCCCAGGGTGCTCACGCTGTGACCGTTGAAAAACAGCCACGCGAGCGCCGCGCCCAGCAGTCCGCCCAGCAAGGACAGCAGCAGCGCCTCGATCAACACCGAGATGACGATCGGGACGCCGCCGAAGCCGATCGCGCGCAGTGTCGCGATCTCGAGCGAGCGCGTCGCGACCGCCGAATACATGCTGTTGAGCGCACCGAACATGGCGCCGATGGCCATGATCGCCGCGACCGTCGTGCCGACGACCTTGATCGTCTTGCTCAAGTCCTTGGACTGCGCGGCGTAGTAATCGGGCTCGCGCTGCACTTCGACTTTGAGCCGGGGATCGGTCGTGAGCGCGTCCTTGAAGGCGTTGAAGGAGTCCGCCGAGGCGAGCAGCCCGATCGCCGAACTGTAGCCGGCGGTGCGCTCGATCGCGGAGGTCACGGTGTCGACGTCCGCGAGCAGTTCGGACTCATGGATGTCGCCATTGCTCGTGAATACGCCCGTCACCGTCCAATCGGCGTTGCGCAGCCGCAGGATGCTGCCGGTCGTGAGTCCGCGGAATTGCTTCGCCGCGCCGGCGCCCGCGATCAACTCACGCACGGCGGGATGGAACATGCGGCCGGAAACGAGCCGGATCTCGGGGCGCACGGTCAGGAGCTTCGCGCCCACGCCGCGCAGCGTCACGTTCGCGTCGGTGCCGGTGTCGATCTTGGGCACGTTGGCGACCGTGACCAGTTCGTTCGACAGCGCCGGCTTCCCGAGCGCGTCCTTGGCGAGTCCCGGTGCGCTGGCGATGACGTCGATATCGGCGCGCGTGAGGTTGCTGTTCAATTCCGCATCGGAGCCGCCGCGCAGGATGATCACGCGGTCGGCGCGGCCGCTGTCGGCGAGCGTGTGTTGAAAGCCGACGCCCATCGCGAGCATCGAGACGAGGACCGCGACGACGCCCGCGATGCCGATCACGATCACGCTGGAGGCCCCCCAGCGCTGCGGCAGGGTCTGCAGATTCATCCAGGTGACGGCGGTCAGTTGTTTGAACATCGCTAAAGCCTCCCCGCGGCGTCAATGCTGTGACGCGAGCGCGTCGATGATATTGAGACGCACGGCGCGGGCCGCGGGAAGAATGCTGACGACGAGGGCAAATAGCACCGCGATCAGGAAGCCGGGCGTCACGCCGTCGGGTGTCAGATCGACGCCCTGCAGCGCCCTCTTGAGCGCGGGCAGCGCCGCATAGCTGACTCCCAGTCCGATCAGGGCTCCCATCCCGCAGAGGAGCAGGGATTCGCCGACGACCAGGCCGAGGATCGTGGGGTTGCCGAAGCCCAGGGTCTTCAGGACGGCGAGTTCCGGAATGCGCTCGCGCACCGACTGCATCATCGTGTTGCCGGTCAGGAACAGCAGCGTGAAGAACACCGCGCCGAGGATCGCGTGCAGGATGAAGCCGATGTCGCCCAGCTGTTTGAGGAAGGCGAGCGCGAAGTCCTTCGCCGGCTGGGTCTTGGTTTCGTTCGCCGAGTTCGCGAACAAGGCGTCGATCTTGTTCGACAAGGCGGCCGACTGGCTCGGATCCGCGATCCGCTCCTCGAACCACGAGACGTTGCCTTTGCCGAAGGTGCGCCCCTCGTCGAACATCTCGTAGTGAAAGAGGAAGGTCGCCGTCTGTTGACTCTCGAGCGCTGGATCCTTGGGGTCCAGCACGCCGACGATGTCGAAGGTCCAGTCCAGCGATCCGTCCTTCTGCGTCCAGATCGTGGAGTGCAGCGGCACTTTGTCGCCGACCTTCCAGCCGTATTGTTTCAGGAGCGCCCGACTCGCGAGCGCGCCGGTGCGGGTGGTATCAAAGGCCTGCATCTGCGCGTCGGCGATGACGTAGTCGCTGTTGTAGACCTTGAAATACGAGTTGCTGTCGATGGGCTCGGCGAAGACGAAATTCTTCGGTTCCTGGTAATAGGCGCCGAACCACGAAAGCCAGGTGACCGCGGTGACGCCCGGCACGCTCTTGATGTCCCCGAGCTGGGCCAGCTGCAGGGGCAGGGTGATCGAATACTTGTTGATCGTGATCAAGCGATCGGCGCCGGAGTTGCTGTTGCCGCCGGGATGCGAGAACGCGTAGTCCACGGTTTCGAGCAGGCCGAATAACAGGAAGGCGATGATGATCGAGAGCAGCGTCAAGATCGTGCGGGTCTTCTTGCGCCACAGGGTTGCCCACACGAGCGGAAAGTATTTCACTCAAGCCTCCGCGAGGGCGCCCTTGTCCATGTGCAGCTGTCGGCTCGCGAACTCGGCCGCCTTCGGGTCGTGCGTGACCATGACGATGCTCTTCCCGTAATCGCGGTTCAGCATCTGTAGCAGGTTCAGGACCTCGTCCGCGGATTTGCGGTCGAGGTCGCCCGTCGGCTCGTCGCAGACGAGGATCGTGGGATCCGCGACCAGCGCGCGGGCAATCGCGACGCGCTGTGCCTGTCCGCCCGACAATTCGTTCGGCTTGTGCTTGGCCCGGTCGGCGATGCCGACCAGGGTCAGCGCGGCGAGCGCGTTGGCACGGCGTTTCTCCGCGGGCAGTTTGGTCAGCAACAACGGCAGCTCGACGTTGCGCTGGGCGCTCAGCATGGGCATGAGGTTGTAGAATTGGAACACGAAGCCGACGTGGTTGGCCCGCCAGTGGGACAGCGCGCTGCCGCCGAGACGGTCGAGCCGCTCGCCCGCGACCGTGATCTCGCCGCTCGTGGGTTTGTCCAGGCCGCCGATCAGGTTGAGCAGGGTGGTCTTGCCTGAGCCGCTGGGCCCCATCAGGGCGACGAAGTCGCCCTTCGGGATCTGCAGCGACAGCCCTTCGAGCACGTGCACGCTCTGCTTGCCCCGTGTGTAGCGCTTCGTGACGTTGCTCAGCGAGACGATCGATTCGTTCATGGTGCTCCCTGCTCGACGCGAACGGTGATGCCGTTCTTCAATTCACCCGGATTCCCGATGGCGACCCGGTCGCCGGGCACGAGGCCTGACAACACCGTGACCCGGTCGCCGTCCGGCGGTCCCAGCTTCACCGCACGCCGCTCGACCGCATCCCCGTGCAGCACGAAGACCACCCCCGTTTCTCCCGTGACCTCGACCGCGGCCTTCGGCAGACTGACCCGACCCGCGGCCATGGACCCGGCCGCCGCGGCGTCCTTCTCCGGCGCATCGGCGTCGCTGGCGTCCAAGAATGACACACGGACACCCATTTCGGGCAGGATCCTCGCGTCTTTTTGGTCGATGCCGATCCGCACGGTGACCGTGCCCTTGCTGCGATCGGCGGTCGGGATCACGGCGATCACGTGCGCGGGAATCTGCCAGTCGGGATAGGCGTTGAGTTTCGCGCTCACGACCTGATTGGGATGCACGCGATTGATGAAGTTCTCGTTCACGTCGACTTGAATCTCGAGCGAATCCATGTCGACGATCGTGCCGATGCCGGTGCGCGTGAAGCCGCCACCGGCGGAGATCGGCGAGACGATCTCGCCCGGCTGGGCGGCCTTGACGGTGACGACGCCCGCGAACGGCGCGCGTACGATCGTGTCGTCGAGACTGCGCGAGGCGACCTCGAGACCCCGCTGCGCGACTTCGATGTTCGCCTTTTGCGTCGCGAGCTGCGCGCGCAAGGCGTCGAGCGTCGTGCGTGAGGTGTCCACGGCCGCCTGGCTGACGTAATGGTCCTTGAGCAGGCTGCTCTGCCGGCCGTAATCGCGTTCCGCGTTGGCGAGATTCACCTCGGTCTCGGCAAGGCCGGCCTTGGCGTAATCGAGTTGTGCGCCGGCCTGATCCCGCGTCGCGCGGATGTTGCTGTCGTCCAATTTGGCGATCACCTGGCCGCTCTTCACGTGATCGCCTTCCTCGATGTCGAGCTCGATCAACTTGCCGGTGACTTTCGCGGAGACCGTGGCCTGCCGTCGCGCGACGACGTAACCCGACGCATCGAGAATGGAGCTCGGTGCGGCCGAGGTGCCTCCGGCCGCCTGGGCGACGACGACTTGCACGGTGGGTGGCGCGGCTTTGAAGAAACCCCAGGCGGCCGCACCGAGGCCGACGGCGACCACGACCAGGACGACCAGCCACAGCCAGAGGCGCGACGGCGGCCGGTCGACCGTGCGCCGGTCGATTCGCAATTGCTCCAGCAGCGCCGCTTTGTCATCCATGCAGGGACTCGTTAAGTCGGATCGACGGTCAGCACGATTTTACCGATATGGGTCGAGGTTTCCATCAAAGCCTGCGCCGCGCCCGCCGCGGCGAGCGGAAAGGTCGCCGCGATCACGGGCCGCACGCGACCGGCATCGAGCAGAGGCCAGACCGATGCGCGTAGTCCGGCGGCGATCGCCGCCTTCTGCGCGACGCTGCGCTGGCGCAGCGTCGAACCGGTGAGCGTGAGGCGTTTGCGCAGGATCAGACTCATGTCGATCTGCGCGCGCGGGCCGCCCAGCAGCGAGATCGTGACGATCCGACCCTCGAGCGCGGCCGCCTCGAGATTGCGCTCCACGTAGCTGCCGGCGACCATGTCGAGGATCAGGTCCACGCCGCGGCCCGCGGTCGCGTTCTGCACGACCGCGACGAAATCCTCGGTGCGGTAATCGATCCCGCGTTCCGCCCCCAGCCGTTCGCAGGCGCGTGCCTTGTCGGGCGTCCCGGCGGTCGCAAACACGCGCGCGCCCCAGGCGTGCGCGAGCTGAATCGCGGTCGTGCCGATGCCGCTCGTGCCGCCATGGATCAAGACTGTCTCGCCGGCGGCGCAGCGGCCGCGTTCGAACAGATTGGTCCATACCGTGAAGAAGGTCTCGGGCAGCGCCGCCGCCTCGATCAGGCTGAAGCCGCGCGGTACGGGCAGGCAGAGCGAGGTCGCGGCCACGGCATAGCCGGCATACCCGCCTCCGGGCAGCAGGGCCGTGACGCGATCCCCGAGCTGCCACTCGCCGACGCCGGCACCGAGCTCGACGATTTCGCCGGCCACTTCGAGACCGGGAATGTCGGAGGCGCCCGGCGGTGGCGGATGCCGCCCTTGTCGCTGCATGACGTCGGGTCGATTGACGCCGGCGGCCGCGACGCGAATCAGCACTTCGCCGGCAGCCGGGCTGGGGGTGGGGCGGCTCGCGACGCGCAACTGCTCGGGGCCGCCGATGCCGGCGATTTCGACGACCGGCATCGTCTCAGGATGCTTGCTCATGGGTGGAGGGATTCTAGTCGCAATCGGGTTTGACGGCTCGGGAGGCTTATTATACGATCGTTCAACAAATAGAAACGGAGCCCGCCATGCACGAACCCCTGTTGAAAGACGCGCAGTTGCTCGCCGAGGAAGTCGAGATTTCCTGGCGCAACCGGCCGGGCTCGGCACGCTTCGCGCCGTTCTGGTTGCGCGACCACTGCCACGCGCGGGAGAGTCTGCACCCGGAGACGCTGCAACGGCAGGTCGACACGTTCTCGATCCCGGTGGACATCGTCCCGGAGAAACTCGAAATCCTCGAGGGTGGTCGCGCCTTGCAGATCACCTGGCGACAGGATGGCGTGCTGTCGCGCCTGCCGGCGGCTTTTCTCTGGCGACTCGCCACGACCGACGGACGCGAACCCTCGCCGCCGCGCCAGCTCTGGGACCGCGCGTCGATGGGCGAGCAGTTCCCGACGATGAGCCATGCGGACATTCTGGCGAGCGATGCCGGACTGCTGCGGTGGCTGTCGCTCGTCGAACGGTACGGATTCGCGCTCGCGACCGGCACGCCCGCGACGATCGAGGCCACCAAGACCCTGGCGACGCGCATCGGCTACGTGCGGGAGACCATCTTCGGCGGCATGTGGGACTTCACCGCCAACCTCGCCTTCAAGGATACGGCGTACACCTCGGCGGCGATCGGTCCGCACACCGATGGTACTTACAGCATCGATTCGCCCGGCTTCCAGATGTTCCACTGCCTGAAATTCGACGGCACGGGCGGCGAGAGCACGCTCGTCGATGGGTTTCGGATCGCCGAGCACATACGGGCGACCGATCCGGCGGCCTTCGAGGTGTTGAGCACCGTGAGAGTGCCGGCCCACTACCTAGGGGACGGCGTGCACCTGGCGGCCGAACACCCGATCATCGGGCTCGACCCTGCCGGTGCCCTCCGGCAGATCGCGTACAATAACTACGACCGGGCGCCGTTCCGGCTGCAGACGCCGCGGATGCGTGAATTCTACCGGGCGCTCGGGCTGTTCCATCGCTTGATCAACGATCCGGCGTACGAGATCACGATGCGACTCGCGCCCGGCACCGCGCTGTTGTTCGACAACTGGCGCACGCTGCACGGTCGGCGCGCCTATCAAGGGCAGCGCTGGCTGTGCGGTGCCTATTTGAACAAGGAAGATTTCGACAGCAAACTGCGCGTGCTGCGGGCGGCGGCGGATCTCGGCAACGAAGCGCTGCTCGCCACGGGCTGAACACGAGCCGATGGTCGGCGGTGCGGCCGGCGGCACGCCGAACGAGGGGTTGGATTGAGTCGTAATTTCACCAGTGACAACGTCACGCCGGCCTGCGGCGCCGTCATGGCCGCGATCAACGCGGCCAACGAGGGCTCGTTGCCCTCCTACGGTGGCGATGCACACACGGCGCGGCTTCAGGCGCGGATGGCCGAACTCTTCGAAACCCCGGTGAGCGTCTATCCCGTGGCGACGGGCACGGCGGCCAACGCGCTCGCAATCGCGCAGATCAGTCCGCCCTACGGCGGCGTCTATTGTTACGAGGGGGCCCACGTGGTCACCGACGAGTGCGGCGCACCGGGTTTGTTCGCGGGCGGCGCCACGCTGCTCGGTTTGCCGGCCGCCGACGGCAAGATCACGGCGACGCAATTGGCCGCGGCGATCGGGCACGCGCTCAGCATGGGGGTGCATCACGTCAAACCGGCCGCGCTGACGCTGACCCAGGCAACCGAATGGGGCACGGTCTATTCCTGCGCCGAGGTCGCGGCCCTGGCCGCGGTGGCCGCAGCGCACGGACTGCGGGTGCACATGGACGGCGCGCGCTTCGCCAACGCGCTGCATTCTCTCGGGTGTTCGCCGGCCGAGGCGACCTGGAAGAGCGGCGTCGACGTGCTTTCTCTCGGCGCGACCAAGAACGGCGCCCTCTGTGCCGAGGCCGTCGTCTTCTTCGACCCGGGTCTCGCCGCGGATTTCGAGCGGCGGCGCAAGCAGGGGGGCCATCTCTGGTCGAAGCTGCGCTACTTGAGCGCGCAACTGCTCGCGTACCTCGAGCCGGACGTCTGGCTCGCGAATGCCGGCAGGGCCAATGCCACGGCCGCGGCGATGGCCGCGGGCCTGACGCACCTTCCGGGTGTCCGGCTCCTGCAGTCGGTCGATGCCAACGAGGTGTTCGTCGCGTTGCCCGAGTCCGTGGTCGCGGGCCTCGAGCGCCAAGGTTTCGGTTTCTATCGCTGGCCGGCCCCCGGCGTCGGTGCGGCCGTCTCGATCCGCCTCGTGACTTCCTATCTCACCACGCATGCCGACGTCGACGCCTTCGTCCTCGCGGCTGCGCAACTCTCCACCAGGAACTGACCATGGCGCGTATCGAATTTCACTGGGACGACCCGCTGCTGCTCGAGGGGCAATTGACGATGGACGAGCGCATGATTCGGGATGCGGCTCGCGCCTATGCCCAAGACCGCCTCGCGCCGCGCGTGCTCGAAGCGTTTCGCCACGAGAAAACCGATCCCGGCATCTTCCGTGAAATGGGCGAGCTCGGTTTGCTCGGATGCACGCTGCCCGAACGCTACGGCGGCGGCGGGTTGAACTACGTCGCCTACGGTCTGCTCGCGCGCGAGATCGAGCGCGTCGATTCCGGCTATCGTTCGATGCTGAGCGTCCAGTCCTCGCTCGTGATGCTGCCGATCTTTCAGTTCGGCACCGAGGCGCAGCGGCAGAAATACCTGCCCGCGCTCGCGCGCGGCGAGCTCATCGGCTGTTTCGGTCTGACCGAGCCGGATCACGGTTCGGACCCCGGCAGCATGATCACCCGCGCGCGAGCCTGTCCCGGGGGTTATCGCCTGTCCGGCGCGAAGACCTGGATCTCCAACAGTCCGATCGCCGACGTGTTCGTCGTCTGGGCGAAGACCGACGACGAGCGGATCCGCGGCTTCCTGCTGGAGAAGGGGGCGCCGGGTCTCTCGGCCCCCGCGCTGCACGGCAAAGTGGGCCTGCGCGCGTCGGTCACCGGCCAGATCCTGCTCGACGAAGTGTTCGTGCCCGAGGAGAATCTGCTGCCCGGCGTCACGGGGCTCAAGGGTCCGTTCACCTGTCTCGACTCGGCGCGCTACGGGATCGCCTGGGGTACGCTGGGCGCGGCCGAGAGCTGCTGGCACACGGCCCGTCAGTACGTGCTCGAGCGCAAGCAGTTCGGCCGGCCGCTCGCCGCGAATCAGTTGATCCAGAAAAAACTCGCCGACATGCAGACCGAGATCACGCTCGCGCTGCAGGCATGCCTGCGTCTCGGGCGCATGAAGGACGAGGGCACGGCGGCCGTCGAGATCACCTCCCTGCTCAAGCGCAATTCCTGCGGCAAGGCGCTCGAGGTCGCGCGCCTGGCGCGTGACATGCTGGGCGGCAACGGGATCTCCGACGAATACGCGGTGATCCGTCACCTCGTGAACCTGGAGGTCGTCAACACCTACGAGGGCACGCACGACATCCATGCGCTGATCCTCGGCCGGGCGCAGACGGGCATCCAGGCGTTCTCGTAAAAGGCGCCGCGCCCGTGCCGCTTTCCCGAAACGCTAGCGCGTGCCCCGACGCGCGGCCTGCCGGCCGCGATTGATGGCGGCGTGCAATTCCTCCGCCGCGGCGCGGATCGATGCCGCGGCGCCGCCACCCGCATAGATGATCGCGCGCGAGGAATTGATCAACAGACCGCCGCCCCGGGCGTCGAGTCCGGCGGCCAGCGTGGCCTGCAGATCGCCGCCCTGCGCGCCGATGCCGGGCACGAGGAAGCAGATGTCGGGGTGCGCGCGCCGCAACTCGGCCATTTCCTGCGGATAGGTCGCGCCGACCACGAACAGCAAATTGCCATGCGTGTTCCAGTGCGCCGCGGCGCGCTCGGCGACGCGCCGGTACAAGGGCAGCCCGTCGACCTGCAGATCTTGAAAGTCGCGCGCACCGGGGTTCGACGTCCGGCAGAGCAACACGGCTCCGCGATCGGGCCGTGCGAGGAAGGGCCGTACCGAGTCCTCCCCCATGTACGGGCTGATCGTCACGGCGTCCGCGCCGTAACGCTCGAAGGCTTCGCGCGCGTAGGCCTCCGCGGTGTTGCCGATGTCGTTGCGCTTCGCATCGAGGATGACGAGCGCGCCGGGCGCGCGCTCGCGAACGTAACGGATGCTCGCGACGAGCTGCGCTTCGGCGCCGAGTGCGCTGTAGAACGCGATCTGCGGTTTGTAGGCGGCGGCGATGGCGGCCGTCGCATCGACGATGCGCCGATTGAACGCCAGCAAGGGCTCGGGCTCGGCCGCGAGGTCGGCCGGCACGGTTGCCGGATCGAGCCCGACGCAAACCAAGCCGTCGACACGCTGCTGCGCAACCAATAAACGTTCCTGGAAAGTCTCGGGCATGCGGCCATGATAAACGAGCGCCGCCGCCCATAACGAGCCTGGAGTATGCTTGGTGGTCATCAAGGTGAGAGCCTCCTGTGCCCCGAAAACTGCGGACCGGACCGCGGCTGGTGATTCAGCCGGCAACGCGCCGAGCGGCCCGGCGGACCAGCATTACGGTGTTGAAGCGCTTTTTCCTGACCGCCGATGCCTGGGAGTTGTCGCCGCTGCAACAGTGTCGGTTGCTCAAGATTCCCTCGCCCCAGGTGCTCGAACGCTACCGGCTCGGGCAGGCGCCGCGATTGTCGGCCACGCAGCAGGAACGGGCCGCCCTGATCGCCAACATTCAGCAGTCTCTGAGCCACGGACCCGAAACCGGTGATCCGGAATCCGGCGATCACGCCTGGGCCTGGGTGCACGCGCCGCGCGCCGATCCACCCTTCGACGGCGACAGCCCGCTTTACTTCATGTTGGAAAACGGCCTGCCGGCCTTGCGCGAGGTGGCCCGGCTGCTCGTGCGCCAGAGCGAACCACGCTGAGCTGGGTTATAGTAGCGGGCTGATAAGCGCGAGAGTGGCGGAATTGGTAGACGCGCTGGACTTAGGATCCAGTGGGGTAACCCGTGCGAGTTCGAGTCTCGCCTTTCGCACCATCGACCGCAGCTTGAAAGAGTTCGCCATCCCAAGAGGTTCGACATGCAGGTTTCAGTCGAGAGCACGAGCAAATTAGAGCGCCGCATGCAAGTGCAGGTTCCCGCCGAGCGCGTGACGCAGGAGATCGCGTCGCGGCTGAAGACGCTGAGCCGCACGGCGCGGCTCAATGGCTTCCGTCCCGGCAAGGCACCGATCAACGTGATCCGTCGCCAATTCGGCATGCAGGTGCACCGCGAAGTCATCGGCGAGCTGCTGCAGTCGAGTTTCGCCGAGGCCGTGACCGCCAACAAGCTCGTGCCCGCGGGCAACCCGCGCATCGAGCCGCAGAGCATCGACGAGGGGCAGGATCTGCGCTATGTCGCGACCTTCGAGGTGCTGCCGGAATTCGAACTGCAGCCGATCGAGTCACTCGAGATCGAGCGCAAGGTCGCCACCGTGGAGCCGTCCGACGTCGATGCGATGCTCGAGCGCCTGCGCCGGCAACAACTCAAGTACACGCCGGTGACCCGCGCGGCGGTCAATCCCGACCGCGTGACCATCGACTTCGATGGCTCGATCGACGGAGTGGCGTTCCCGGGCGGCAAGGGTCAGGACGTCGCGATCGTGCTCGGCGAGGGCCGGATGCTGCGCGAATTCGAAGAGGGCCTCGTCGGCCTCGCGGCGGACCAGACTCGGGACGTGCCCGTGACTTTTCCGGCCGATTATCGCGCCACCGAACTCGCCGGCAAGACCGCGAACTTTCACATCACGGTCAAGCGCGTCGAGGAATCCTCCTTGCCCGAACTCGATGAGGAGTTCTGCAAGATTTTCGGCGTCGAAGAGGGCGGCATCGAGCGCCTGCGCGAGGAGGTCACCGACAACATGCGCCGTGAGCTCGAGCAGACCCTGCGCAATCAAAACAAGGCCGCGGTCATGGACAAGCTCCTTTCGGCCAACGCGATCGACGTGCCGAACACCCTGATCGAATCCCAAGTGCGCGAGATGCAGCTCGAAGCGATGCGCCGCGCGGGGCAAAAAGACCCCGCTCAGGCACCCGCGCCCCAGCCGTTCGTCGAGCCCGCGCGCCGAAGGGCGGCCCTCGGTTTGATCCTCGCCGACATCATCAAGCGCGAGAATCTGCGCGTCGATCCGGCGCGCGCGAGCGCCCGACTGGACGAGCTGGTGGGCAGCTACGGTGACCCGGCCGCGATCCGCCAAGCCTATTTGCAGAATGCGGAGGCCATGCGGCAGGTGGAAAACCTCACATTGGAGGACCAAGTCGTGGACTGGGTCCTCGCGCATGCTAAGGTGCGTGAGGTAAGCTCGACGTTCAAAGAGCTGATGAAATTCGAGGCCTGAGTCGCCGGCAGGTGCGGCCGCGGCGGGGGCTTCGGGCGTCTCGGCCGCGGCTCTGCCGGCGGGAATTCTCCCGGCTCCCTTGATATCCGCGCGGGACGTCCTCACTGACCCGTGGTGGGCGGCCCATCACGGTCACTCGTTTTGAAGGAAACACTATGACAGTACGTGCACTCAACCTGGTTCCGATGGTGGTCGAGCAGACCGCTCGAGGCGAACGGGCCTATGACATTTATTCGCGGCTGCTCAAGGAGCGCGTGATCTTCATCGTGGGTCCCGTCGAGGATTACATGGCGAACCTGGTCGTGGCGCAGCTGCTGTTCCTGGAGTCCGAGAATCCGGACAAGGACATTGCGCTGTACATCAATTCACCGGGGGGTTCGGTCAGCGCCGGCCTCGCGATCTACGACACGATGCAGTTCATCAAGCCGGACGTCAGCACGATTTGCGTCGGCCTGGCCGCCTCGATGGGCGCGGTCCTGCTGGCCGGCGGTGCCGCCGGCAAGCGCTACTCCCTGCCGAACTCCAAGATCATGATCCACCAGCCTTCGGCCGGCTTCCAGGGTCAGGCCTCGGACATCGACATCCACGCCCGGGACGTGCTCGAGACCCGGGAACGCCTCAACGGAATCCTGGCGAAGCATAGCGGTCAGACCGTCGAGCGCATCAAGCAGGACAGCGACCGGGACAACTTCATGACGGCTGAAGTCGCCCGTTCTTACGGTTTGATCGATTCCATGCTCGAGAAACGCGGCGAGCTACCGACAAAGGCTTGAGGGGCTCTCGCAGGCGCCAACCCGGCCCCTCAAGGGCCGGTTTCGCCAAAACCAGCCCGCCGGGGGCTGGATTGAGCCCGCCGGGGGCTGGATTGAGCCGGAAGTGAACAATTCGGGCGCCGCCGGGCGGTGCCAGGGCTCCGGAGCGTCAGACGGCATCTTTGCGCCGGGTCGCCGGGGTGCTATATAGTCGGTCCATGAGGAAAGCATGAGCGAAGACTCTCGCGGTAAACATGACGATGGCAAGTTGTTGTATTGCTCTTTCTGTGGGAAGAGCCAGCACGAGGTAAGGAAACTGATTGCCGGTCCTTCCGTTTTCGTCTGCGACGAATGCGTAGAACTGTGCAACGACATCATTCGGGAAGAGCTCGAGGAGCGCGCCGAGCGGACGCGCGACAAGCTGCCCAAACCTCAGGAAATCAAGAAGGTTCTCGAGGAATACGTGATCGGTCAGGAGCGCGCCAAACGCGTTCTGTCGGTCGCGGTTTACAATCACTACAAGCGTCTGCAAACCCGCGGCGGGGAAGGCCTGCGCTCCCGGGACGAGGTCGAACTCGCCAAGAGCAACATTCTTCTGATCGGTCCCACCGGTTCGGGCAAGACCCTGCTCGCCGAGACGCTCGCCCGCTTGTTGAACGTGCCGTTCACGATCGCCGATGCGACCACCTTGACGGAGGCCGGCTACGTCGGCGAAGACGTCGAAAACATCATCCAGAAGTTGCTGCAAAAGTGCGATTACGACGTCGAAAAGGCGCAGACGGGCATCGTTTATATCGATGAAATCGATAAGATTTCGCGCAAATCCGACAATCCTTCGATCACCCGTGACGTGTCGGGCGAAGGGGTCCAGCAGGCCTTGTTGAAGCTCATCGAGGGCACGATCGCCTCGGTTCCGCCGCAGGGCGGCCGCAAGCACCCGCAACAGGAATTCTTGCAGGTCGATACGACCAACATCCTGTTCATTTGCGGCGGTGCGTTTGCCGGACTGGAAAAAATCATCATGAACCGAACCCACAAGAGTGGGATCGGTTTCGTCGCCGAAGTGCGCGAACAAAACGCGCGCCCGCACGGCAACGACGTGTTCCACGACACCGAGCCCGAGGATCTGATCAAGTACGGCCTGATCCCCGAGTTCGTCGGCCGCCTGCCCGTGGTCGCGACGCTCGAGGAACTCGACGAGGACGCCTTGATCTCCATCCTGATGCAGCCGAAGAACGCGCTCACGAAGCAATACCGCAAGCTGTTCGACATGGAGGGCGTCGAACTCGATTTCCGCGAGGATGCCCTGCGTTCCGTGGCGCGCAAGGCCATGCAGCGCAAGACGGGCGCCCGCGGCCTGCGCACGATCCTCGAGAACGTGTTGCTCGATACCATGTACGACCTGCCGTCCTTGCGCAACGTCCAGAAGGTCGTGGTCGACGAGAGCGTGATCGAAGGGACCAACAAACCGTACATCGTTCACCGCACCGAGGAGACTCGGTTGGTGGCGCCGGTCGCCGACCAGAGGCGACCGACGGGATCCGACCACCTTTGATTCTGCGCCGCCGCGGCCGCGTCCCGGTACTCGCCTTGAAAGAGGCGAGCACCGACCGCATGTTCTCCATCGCGTCCTACCGACCGTGCCAAGCACAAAGGCCAGTTTCGTGAGCCAAGAACCTATCGCTGAGTCCGAAGTCTCCCCCGTCCCCTTGAACGGCATGCCCGTGCTGCCGCTGCGCGACGTCGTCGTGTATCCCCACATGGTGATCCCGCTGTTCGTCGGCCGGGAGAAATCGATCGTCGCGCTCGATCGCGCGATGAAGGCCGACAAGCGCATCCTGCTGGTCGCCCAGAAACAGGCCGACGTCGACGATCCGAAGGCCCAAGACCTTTATGCGGTCGGCACCGTCGCGACGATCCTGCAGTTGCTGAAGCTCCCGGACGGCACGGTCAAGGTGCTCGTCGAAGGCGTCGATCGCGCGAACATCGACAGCCTGGTCGAGGGGGAATTCTTTCTCGCGCAGGTGACCACGCTTCCCGACGTCGAGCGCTACGAAGAGCGAGAGATGGACGTGCTCACGCGCTCCGTGATCACCCAGTTCGAGCAATATGTAAAGCTCAACAAGAAGGTGCCGCCCGAGATCCTCACCTCGCTCGCGGGCATCGAACAGGCCGGACGCCTCGCCGACACGGTCGCCGCGCACATGTCCCTGAAGCTCTCCGAGAAACAGAAGGTTCTCGAGATTCCCGACGTGCGCAAGCGCCTCGAGCACATGCTCGCCGTGATCGAGGGCGAGATGGACGTCCTGCAGATCGAGAAGCGAATCCGCGGCCGCGTCAAGCAGCAGATGGAGAAGAGCCAGCGCGAGTACTACCTGAACGAGCAGATGAAGGCGATTCAGAAGGAACTGGGCGAGCTCGACGACGCGCCGAACGAAATCGGCGAGTTGGAGAAGCGCATCAAGGCCGCGGGCATGCCCAAGGAGGCGCGCACCAAGGCGAACTCGGAACTCGCCAAGCTGAAGCTCATGTCGCCGATGTCCGCCGAGGCGACCGTGGTCCGCAATTACATCGACTGGCTGGTCAAGTCGCCCTGGAAGAAGCGCAGCAAGGTGCATCTCGAGATCGCGGCCGCGGAGAAGGTCCTCGAAGAGGATCACTACGGACTGGAGAAGGTCAAGGAGCGCATCGTCGAGTATCTCGCCGTGCAACAGCGCGTGAAGAACCTGCGCGGGCCGATTCTCTGTCTCGTGGGCCCGCCGGGCGTCGGCAAGACCTCGCTGGGACAGAGCATCGCGCGTTCGACGAACCGCAAGTTCGTGCGCATGTCGCTGGGCGGCGTGCGCGACGAGGCCGAGATCCGCGGGCATCGTCGCACGTACATCGGTTCGATGCCGGGCAAGATCATCCAGAACCTCGCGAAGTGCGGGGTCCGCAATCCTTTGTTCCTGCTCGACGAGATCGACAAGATGTCGACCGATTTTCGCGGCGATCCGTCCTCGGCGCTGCTCGAAGTGCTCGACCCGGAACAAAACAGCACCTTCAACGACCATTACCTGGAGGTGGATTTCGACCTCTCCGAGGTGATGTTCGTATGCACCGCGAACAGCCTGAACATCCCGGCGCCGCTGCTCGATCGCATGGAGGTCATCCGGATACCCGGTTACACCGAAGACGAGAAGAGCAACATCGCGCGACGCTACTTGCTGCCGAAACAGGTCAAGCAGAACGGCTTGAAACCGGCCGAGCTCGTCGTCGCCGATGCCGCGATTCACGACATGATCCGCTATTACACGCGTGAGGCGGGTGTGCGCAATCTCGAGCGCGAACTCTCGAAGATCGGCCGCAAGGCCGTCAAGCAGCTGCTGCTCGATCCGGCCGAGAAGACGGTGACGGTGGGCTCCGAGAACCTCGACAAGTATCTCGGCGTGCGCCGCTTCCGTTACGGCAAGGCCGAGGAGAGCGATCGCGTCGGTCAGGTCACGGGTCTCGCCTGGACCGAGGTCGGCGGTGAGCTGCTCACGATCGAGGCGGCCGTCGTCGCCGGCAAGGGCAAGCTCACCCACACGGGGCAATTGGGCGAGGTCATGCAGGAGTCGATCCAGGCGGCCATGACCGTCGTGCGCAGCCGCTCGAGCGTGCTCGGGCTCGACGTCGATTTCTACCAGAAGGCCGACGTGCACATTCACGTGCCCGAGGGCGCGACGCCGAAGGATGGTCCGAGCGCGGGTATCGGCATGTGTACCGCCTTGATCTCGGCGCTCACCAAGATTCCGGTGCGCTCGGATGTCGCCATGACCGGCGAGATCACACTGCGCGGGGAAGTCCTGCCGATCGGTGGTCTGAAGGAGAAGCTCCTCGCGGCCCATCGTGGTGGCATCACCACCGTCCTGATCCCCGACGACAACGTCAAGGATCTGGCCGAGATTCCCGACAATATCAAGGAAAAGCTCGACATTCGGTCGGTCAAATGGATCGACGAGGTTCTGCAGGTCGCCCTGACGCACATGCCCGTGCCCCTGCCGGCGAGCCCCGCGAAAGCGCCGGCGGCGGAGATCGCCGGCGAGAAGCGCCGACGCCGGCCCAGCCGCGCGAAGAGCCAGGTTCGCGCACATTGAGCTAGCCAAGCGCGGGTTCCTTCGTTAAACTTCCGCGCCTCTTCCAGAGGGTGCTTAGCTCAGCTGGTAGAGCGTCGCCTTTACACGGCGAATGTCGGGGGTTCGATCCCCTCAGCACCCACCAGCAGCATGCGGAGTGGTAGTT
>Ga0116230_10000229_pt1 | contig 45931 bp, 52 predicted proteins | sample S1TSphfallax_3_FD_88678 | JGI IMG/M metagenome (GOLD analysis project Ga0116230, IMG submission 88678) | Host-associated microbial communities from peat moss isolated from Minnesota, USA - S1T2_Fd - Sphagnum fallax MG | ecosystem: Host-associated > Plants > Peat moss > Unclassified | place... | reverse complement strand
GACGACTACTATGGAGAACTGCCGTTTGCGATGATTGCCGACCCACGACGCGAGATTTACTCGCGGTATCGGATTGAGAAGTCGCCGTGGGCGATCTTTAGTCCCAGAGCTTGGCCGGATCTCGTCAAAGGCTATCGGCTCAAGAGGGCGGGTGAAATCGACAGCACGACGTTCGGGCTGCCCGCTGACTTTCTCATCGATCACACCGGTCGAATCGTGCGCTGCGCCTACGGTGCACATTCGAGCGATCAGTGGTCGGTCGATTATTTGATCACTCTGACGCGGGGCGAGCGATCATCGGAACAGGATCATGCGCAGTCCTGGCGGCAACCAAGCAGCGAGGGGTGACAGTCACAGCAACACGTCCGCCATCTTTCAGTGCATGAAGGGGAAAAAGTCCAGTGCACTTTGCTCTCCCGGACACGCTTGGTACTCTGATCGTTATGAGCACAATCGGCGCGGCCATCACCCTCATATTCACCGCCTATGTCGGCTCTACGTCGCGCGAGGCGAGCGGATGATTTGGCTGTTGTGGCTCGTGTTCGGCCTGATCGTGGCGTCGTTTTGCTGGGCATTGCGCGTCGGCTACCGATCGCGGCAAGAAGTGGGACCCAAGAAATGGATTGCCGGTCTCGTATTGCTCCTCCCACATTTGATCCTGGTCGTGTGCATCACCGTATGCATCGTGCTGACGCTGTCGTGTGGCGCGGCATCGCCGGGCTCGCCTTGTTTCAACGCGCAGTTTCTCTACAGTACGTTGGTGATGTTCATCCTGCCGATTCCCGCCTTGATCGGAACTTCCGTGGCCTTGAGGTTGTTCAAGCGCCATCGATGAGTCCCCCCGCGCAAGTGCATTGCCATGATCCGAGATATCGACGATCCTGCTCGCTCGGCGCGACGAAACGCATTGCACCCACGTCGCGAGTTGCGGCCTTGCTCGATCGGCTCATCGGAGGATTCCGTGTTCGAACGCATCTATTCCAAATCCGCGGCGGTGCTCGTCATGACGTTCGTCGCGAGTGGCGGGGCGGGCGCCGCGATTGCGGACGTTGCGCCGGTGATTCCAGCGCGATCGATGGGCGAACTCGTGAGTACGCTGACGTTGCATCTGGGTAAGACCGCCGACTGGGTCGCCATCGCGCCCGACGCGGTCTGGGTCGGCAGCACCGGTCCTTACGCGGTCCACAAGATCGATCCAAGCACGAACGCGCGAGTCGCGACGGTGAAGCTGCCCGGCGAACCTTGCGCGGGATTGGCGATTGGCTTCGGTCGTCTTTGGGTCCCGCTATGCGGCCGAACGAAGCGGCTGGCCGAGGTGGATCTCGAATCGAACCGGCTTTTGAATGTCTTCAAGATCGGCCCTGCCGCCGCCGAAGGGGGGATCGCCGCGAGTCCTGACAGCATTTGGCTCGTCGTCGACAAGGCCGGTTCACTTGCACGCATAGATCCGGCCACCGGCGCGGTCCGTCAGACGATCCGGATACCTCCCGGCTCGTTCAATCCGTTCTACAGTAATGGCGAGGTCTGGGTGACGCGCGCCGATGGGTCGCAGATCACGGCCGTCGACGCAACGACGGGCGTGATCGCAGCGACCGCACAAACCGGCCCGGGCCCGCGATTCTTGACGGCCGGTGCCGGCGCTGTCTGGACGCTCAATCAAGGCGACGGCACGTTGACCCGCGTCGACGTCCAATCCAAATCGTCCACACAGACCATCGCCTTAGGCCTACCGGGGCACGGCGGCGACATCAGCTTCGGCGGCGGCATGGTCTGGACGACGGTTTGGAAGGTCCCGCTGTCCGTCATCGACGGGGTTTCCGGGAAGCTACTGTGCCAGTGGACGGGACCCGGCGGGGATTCCTTGGGGATCGGTCACGGCGCGATCTGGCTGACCGACTACCGCGCAGGCACTATTTCGAGATTCGCCTTGGACGACACCTTGGCGCGATGCCAGGGTATGCGAGCAGACTAGGCTGCGGACCTTTGCCGCTCCCCTTTGATCATCGCGATCACCGGCCGCAGCGGGAAAGCGAATTGCTGCGCGATCGTCAAGCGCCTGCGTTCCTCTTGGCCGACGACCGCTGCTTCGCCGGGGCGAAACGTACCGAAGATGCGATCGATCAGGATCATTGCGTTGGCATAATTACAGCGGGTCTCCGCGAAGCCCACCGTGTGGTGCAGGCTGTGCGGCTCGACCGTCGTGAAGAAGAACGCATACCAACGCGGCGTGTAAAAGCGCACATTGGCGTGAGCGAAGGCGGAGATCGCGGTGGTCAGATTGTACGCGCAGAAAACGGCCGTCAGGGGCAAGTCAAAGAGCGCGATCACGCTCAGCGACACCAGGAACAATTCGAGCGGATTGCCCACCAATCCCTTAGCCGCATTCAACTGGGTGATATGGTGATGCGGCGCGTGGGTCCACCACAGAAATGAGTTGTGCATCAGCCTATGCATCCAGTATTGGCCGAACTCCATCACGAACAATGCCAGGAAAACCTGGGCGACGAAGGGCAGATGCATTGCCCAGGTGGTGGTGATGCCGAGCGCCTGTTTCGCCGAACCCAGGGGGTCCTCAGCGAACGTGGTTTCCAGCTTCGAGATCGCCGCGAAGTATAGAGTCACGTAGAACAGGTCGGTCAGAAACTCCCGGAGATTCAGCCGCCAGCCGGTATGCCGCTCGTTGACGAACTCCAGGCCTTGCACCATGACCAGCGTGCCGATGCTGATCGCGGTGATCACCCAGGTCTCGTCCAGCATCGAGGCGGGGATGAAGGCCCAAAACAGCACGATCAGCGTGAGTGTGGCCGGCTGAAACAGGGTGAACACGATTCTCTTCACGGTATTCATGAGGGCGTCCCCGCGGCTTAGATTTTCAGCATATCAGGCCGCCGCCGCCGTTGTCAGCCCTCCGCTAGGCGGCGGCGAGCTGGTTCGAGGCGGATTCGATCACCTGAACCAGTCGATCGAGCATTTCCTTGCGCGGCAGGCCCGGCAGAATGGGCGGCAGGATCTCGACGACGATCCGGCCTCGGGGCCGCAGGAACGTGCGCCGCGGCCACAGGAGCCCGGAGTTCAAGGCAACCGGGACGCAGGCGACCTCGAGTTGCTCGTACAGGTAGCTAATCCCGGTCTTGTATTTCGGCGCCTGCCCGACCATCGTGCGGGTGCCTTCGGGGAAGATCACGACCTGCTTCGACTCCTTGAGCGCGATGCGGGTACCCGCGACCATGTCGTCTAGCGCGAACTTGCCCGTGCCGCGCTTGACCGGCACGCAGCCGAGGCGCAGCAAGGACCAGCCAAAGAACGGGATCCAGCGCAACTCGCTCTTGAATACGTACACGGGCCGCTCGAAGATCGCGAACAGCGCGCAAGTATCCCAGACCGATTGGTGTTTCATCGCGAGTACGCAGCCGCCCGCGGGCAGATGCTCCCGGCCGCGAATTTCATAGCTCACGCCGCAGACGCCGGCATAGATCGCGAGCCAAGTGCGGGACCAAGCCCTGGCGAAGCCCGGCAGGCTCGCCGGCAGCACGACCGAGAGCAGCGCGGCGAGCGGCGCGGAGACGGCGAACAAGCCGTAAAACAGCACGGTAAAGATGACCGATCGAAGCGCTAGCACGGGTGCCTCCAGATGTCGTTCCTCGCCGGCTAAACCCGCTGAGCGCCGATCAAGCTCGCGATCGCGACGAAGTGACAGCCGACACCGCCCAACACGAAAAAATGCCAAACGACGTGCGCATAGGGCTGCCGCTTCCACAGATAAAAAGGCACGCCGCCGGTATAACAAAGACCGCCTGCGGCGACCCAGGCAAACTGCGCGCCGCTGAGGTTGTTCCACAATTGTTTCACGGCGACGACGCCGATCCAGCCGATCACGACATAGAGCAGGGTGGAGAGCATCGGAATGCGCAGCAATCCGCCCGACATCTTGGTGACGACGCCGAACACCGCCAGCGCCCAGACGATGCCGAACAAGGACCAACCCAAGGACCCGCGCACGACGCCGATCGTGAACGGCGTGTAGGTACCGGCGATCAGCACATAGATGGCGGAGTGATCGAGGCGGCGCAGTATCGACTTGGTATCCGGGCGCCGTGCCGCGTGGTAGAGCGTCGACGTAGCGAACATCATCAAAGCGCCGACACCGAAGGATATTGCGCCGACCACGCGCCAGGCGCCGCCTTGGTCGACGGCGCGCAGCACCAGCCACGGAATGCCGATCAGCATGGCCGCGGCGCCGAGCGCAGCCGTCACGGAATGTGCAATCTCTTCGCCCGGAGAATAAGTGTGTGTATGCGCCATGCTGACGAGATTACCCGTCAGGTCGCGGCTTGGCGAATTCCGCAGTGAGCCAACGCCAAAACGCGGACAGGGGACGGGCCGACTCGTCCCGCGCCGCCCGACGAGCCGGCTCAGCCGCGGTACCAGCCAACGCACCACGAACGTCGCGACCGTGCCGATGCGCAATTCCCTGCTGCGACGCGAAAATCAGTATGGCGTCCGGATCCTTCGACTAGGATGCGAGGCACCAGCCAGCATCGGGAGGAGGCAAACGACGATGGGCGAACACGAACGAGTCAGTGTCGGGCGAGGAAGCGACGCGGCCGCAAGCGACGCGCGGGCAAGCGATCAGCACGCACTGGTCGGCAAGCAATTCGGATCCACCGCCGCGGCGTATCTCGCAAGCAGCGTGCACGCCGCGGGTGCAGATCTCGAGCGGCTGTCGCGGCTCGCGCAGGAGTTGCGACCGGCGCGCGTTCTCGACCTCGGCAGCGGCGCGGGACACGTGAGCTACGCCCTGGCGCGCGGCGGAGCGGTCGAGGTCGTGGCCTACGATCTTGCGCCGGAGATGCTCGCGGTCGTCGCGGCGGAAGCGCGGCAGCGCGGGCATGCGAATATCTTGATCGAGGCCGGGCCCGCCGAGCGCTTGCCGTTCGCCGACGCGAGCTTCGACTGGGTCGTCAGCCGGTACTCGGCGCATCACTGGCTCGATTTACCGCGGGCGCTCGCCGAAGCGGCACGGGTCTGCAAGAGCGATGGCCGATGCATCGTCATCGACGTCGTCGCGCCGGAGTCGGCGTTGTTCGATACGGTTCTGCAGACCATCGAAATCCTGCGCGATCCTTCGCATGTTCGCGATCATCGCGTCTCGGAATGGCGGCGGCTGTTGGCGGAGGCCGGTTTTCTGGTCACGGAGTCCCACGCCTGGAAGCTGCCGATGGGTTTCGCCAGCTGGGTCGGTCGCATGGCGGCGCCCGCGGAACGCGTGGCGGCGCTCAACACGGTATTCGCGGGGCTGCCCGAGGAGGCGCGGCGGTATTTCTCGGTCGCAGCCGATCACTCGTTCTCGATCGACAGCGCCTGGATAGAGTGCGTCAAGCGTGGTTGAGTCGCGGCCGCTACGGTAGCAGTGGCGTCCAAACCGCGATGGCGCTCGGATAGGGAGCGGTGAGTTCGGTCGTGGCCTCGAAGCTCACCGCCCCGCCGTCTCCGAGCACATAGGTGACGACGCTGCCGCCGGTCGCGGGGGTGTTGGCGCTCACCCCGGAGTTGGTCGTCAATACGAACAGCGTGCTCCGCAGGGTCGCTTGCGTAACCACGACACCCGGAATGCCGAACGAGGCGGGACTCGTTGCGGTCAGCGCCCCCGTGTTGCCCACTTGGAATGAAAATAGCGCGCCGCTTTCGGTGTCGACACCCATCGCGTTCGTGAGCACATGGGCATAGTCATTGGCGGCGTAAGAATAGAAGATCATGCCGGCGCCGCGATCGTGGCTACCCGTCGTGACGACCTTGCCGGTATCGGTCAGCGCACCACCGGCACCCACGCTGAACGCCCGGATCGAGCCCAGGCACTGCGTGCCGTCGCAATTGCTGAGGACATAGGCAAGCGGGTAGGAGTCGTCGAGGGCGAGGACCGAGGGGTTCGTGCCCGCGGCCACCGATTCGAAGTTCGTCGCCGTCAGCGTGCCGTCATCGGCCTCCGTGTATTGGGACACGCTGCCGACAGCGCCCGGAGCCCCCGAGTTCAGCACGTACAAGCCCGCTGCGCCCGCGGCAATCGATACCGGTGCGACACCGGTGGTCACCGTCGCCGGCGACAGGGGTGTCAATGAGCCACCGACGCCGCTGAATTGCGCGAGGTTATCGTCCGCCGTGTTGGCGACGTAGAGATAATTCCCGGTTGGATCGACGGTGGCCGCGCCTCCCGTGACGCCGCGGGTCTGTACGCCGGGGTTCGTCACGGTGGCGGGCGACAAGGTCTTCAGCGTGCCGTCGGAGGCTATCGAATATTGGGAAATGCTGCCGTCACCGGCGTTGACCACGTACACCGAGCCGCTTTGTATCACGACGACGGCGGATGGGTTGACTCCGGCGGCGATCGAGGGCTCTGCCAGCGGCGACAGCGATCCGTCGAGACCGATCGCGTATTCGTAGACCGCGCCCGCGCTGCCCGGCGTCGGGCCCGCCGAGGCCACGTACGCGTAACCGATCGCGTGATTTTGATCGTCGTTCTGATTGTTGGTCGGCTTGATCGGCCCGCCGCCATCACCCGAGCCACAGCCGCTCGCTGCGAGGATCGCGCCAAACGGCAATACGTTCCATCGAACCCACCGGCGAACATCCAAGGACTTGCGCATGCGATGCCTCCCTCGACCCGTGACTACGTTAAGCGAGGTCCCGCGATTTAGTTGTGCTGATTTGTAATTGATGGTACGGCCCGAGGAGCCACCCCGAGCGGCGGATCAAGCGCGCGGACGATCAATGCAGAGCGGTCGTCACCGCCGCGAAGAAGGCGTCGTCATCGAGCGTGACGTGCGCTTCGTCGTCGGGTTTGGAGCGCGCGCTCAAGACGACGATGACCAAACGTTCGCGTGGATTGATGTACAGAAATTGCCCGAAGATGCCCTCCGCCTCGAAGGCGCCGGTCTGCAAGGAATTCGTCTGCGGCGGGATCCACCACATGTAGCCATAGTCGACGGTCTTGTCGCCGATGACGTGCGCGACGCCGGCCGCGTCGAACCAGCCGTCGGGCACGATCGCCCGCCCCTCGAGTCGACCCGAGTCGGCGACGATCAGGCCAAAGCGACCATAGTCGCGCAGCGTCGCCGCCAAACCGCTGCCCGCCCACCCAAGGCCCCCCGGACCGTCGAGCCACCAGGTGGCATCGTGTTCCATGCCCGCGCGCGACCAGATTTTTTCGCTCAGATAATCGGCCAAGGGACGGTGGGTCGCGCCCGCGATCACCGCGCCGAGCACGTAGGTCTCACCGGTGTTGTAGTGCCAGGTCGATCCGGCCGGAGCGGCGCGCGGCAGACCGCTCATGTAGCGCAGGATCGCCGCGGGGTCGCGGGCGATTTGTAGCTTGAGGACCTGGCGGCGGTCCGACAGCGGGTCGATGTAGGCTTCGTTCCAGCGCACGCCGGAACTCATCGTCAGTAGCTGGCGTATGGTGACGGCATCGTAGACACCACCGCGCAGCGCCGGCACATACCGACCGACCGTATCGTCCAGGCTGGAAATGAAACCATCCGCGAGCGCGGCGCCGACGAGCGTCGAGGCGACCGATTTGGCCATCGAGAAAGACGCCCAACGAGTGTCGGGTCCCGCGCCGAGTTCATAGTCCTCGAAGGCGATCGCGCCGTCCTTGATGACCAGGATCCCGGCCACCCGATTGGTGGCGAGGTAGTCGTACAAATCGACCCGTCGACCGTGATCCTCATAGCGAATGGTGGGAAACGCTCCAGCACGCCGCGGCAGCGGCCTCACGGTGCCGGCACGGCGCACGACGCGCACCGGCAACAAGTCCTCCGTGTGCGATAGCGTCCGCACCTCGAGGTCGGGCAGCATCGCGCCGTCGTAGAGTTGCTGCAAGTCGGCGACGTCGGCGGCACGCGAGCCGCTGATCTGCAGCAACGCGAGCAGCAGCGGCCATGCGCGGCGGACTTTGGCTCTCACGCGAGCGTCGGGTAGTCCGTGTAGCCGGTCGCTCCGCCACCGTAGAGCGTGGCCGGATTCATCGGCGCGAGCGGCGCATCGAGGCGCAGTCGTTCGACGAGGTCCGGATTGCTGATGAACGGCCGGCCGAAGGCGACGAGGTCCGCGCGGCCCTGGGCGACGGCGTCGATCGCCATGCTGCGGGTGTAGGAGTTGTTGACGATCCAGGCGCCCTGCGGATTGCCCTCTTTGAAGCGGCGGCGCAAGGCTTCGTAGTCGAAGGGCACGTTGTCGCGCGGGCCGCCGGTCGCGCCTTCGACGACGTGCACGAATGCCAACTGCAAGGGCGCGAGGCGGTCGATGAAATATTCGAACAAGCCGCGAGCGTCGCTGTCCTGCCCAGCGTCGTTCGCGGGTGTCACCGGGGATATACGGATTCCGGTCCGATCGGCGCCGATTTCAGCGACCACCGCGGCGACGACTTCGAGCGGCAAGCGGACGCGATTCTCGCGCGTGCCGCCGTACGCGTCGGTACGGTCGTTGATGCTGTCACGGAGAAATTGTTCCAGCAAATAGCCATTGGCTGCATGGATCTCGACGCCGTCGAATCCGGCGTCGAGCGCGAGCCGCGCGGCGTGGCGGTACTCGGCGACGATGCCGGGGAGTTCCTCGAGGGTCAAGGCGCGCGGCGCCGAGACTTCTTCGAAGCCCTGAGCGGTGTAGGTCTTGGTGTTGGCGGCCCGCGCCGTGCTCGAGACGGGCGCGCCGCCGTTGGGCTGCAAGGACACATGCGAGATCCGACCGACATGCCAGAGTTGACAGACGATCTTGCCGCCCCGCGCGTGTACGGCGTCGGTCACGCCGCGCCACCCGGCGACCTGGGCCGCATTGAAAATGCCCGGGGTATCGAGATAGCCCTGACCCACGGCGGAGACTTGTGTCGCCTCGGAGACGATCAGTCCGGCGGCGGCGCGTTGCGCGTAGTAGGTCGCCGCGAGCGCCGAGGGGACCTGGCCGGCATCGGCCCGGTTACGGGTCAAGGGCGCCATGACGATGCGGTTGGACGCGCTGATGGCGCCGATACGGACGGGGTCAAACAAGCTGGGCATGCACAAATCCTTCCTGCAAAAAAACGACAGCCCCCAGTTATGGGCGCTCGGGGCGAAGCTTCAATGGCATGCGCCGCAATTCTCGAGGTCGGGCCGCGCCGCGGGCCGCTGCTCGGACGGCAGCAACGCGGCGATCGCCGCCGCGGCGGCCGCTGCACCCTGTTCGTGCAATAGCTGCTCGCGTACTCGTCGCGCCTGGCTGGCAATGCCCGGTGTCTCGAGCACGCGCCGCAGTTCGCGCGCGACGCGTGCGGCGGCGTATTGCGTCGGCGCGAGGCGGCGCGCGACGCCGAGTCGCACGGCGCGGTCGGCATTGTCCAATTGATCGGCAAAGAACGGCACGGCCAGTTGCGGTCGACCGGAACGCAAGGCTTGGGCGAGCGTGCCGATGCCGACTTGATGCACGATCGCGGCGGCCCGCGGAAACAGCAGCGAGTGGGGGGCATAGGCCTCGATGCATAGATCCGGGCCCGCGCGCAGTCCCAGCGTCGCCGGATTTTGCGCGGCCGGCCCGACCAGGAGCACGGCACGCATCCCGAGCTGCCGCGCTGCCGCAACGCTTTCGCGGAAAAAGCTGCCGGGGCTGTTGACGATCAGGCTGCCCAGGGTGAAGACCAGCGGTGCCGGCCCCGCGTTCAAGAACTCGGCGAGCGTCGCGCTCAAGCGCGCCTCGCGGCCATCTTCGCTGTCGAAGCCGGCGAAGCCGACGATGCTCGTGCGCACGGGGTAATCGGGCTGAACGCCGCCGAGCGCGCGCGAGTACAAGCCGAGCGCGCCCAAGCTCGAGAATTGGCCTTCGAACAGCGGGTGGCGGGGATCTTCGCCCAAGCCGAGTTCGGCCCGCAAGCGTACGAGCGGTGCGAACAGCCCGCGGGTCGCGGACTTGCCGAGCGAGAGCACGCCGGCCGCGACCTTCGGTCCCAGCAGACTCAGCAAGGGCCGCAGGAACTCGGCCCGCGGGATCACCGGCGGATCGTAGGCGGACATGAACATCATCGGTTGCAGGACCACGGCGAGCACGGGGATCGCGAGCCGCTCGGCGGCGAGACGCGCGCCGAAGCACAGCGTGCTCGTGACGAACAGTTGCGCACCGGCGCCGGCGGCGAGGAGGTCCTCGTAGGCCGCGCGCGTATACGGCAGCACGGCCTTGCCGAGCAGAAACTCGTGATCGGCGACGCAACGCGCGGCGAGCGCCGGACGGCTCAAGCTCAAGTCCCGCTCGAGATCGCCGAAGCTCGGACGCATCGGGTGAAAGGCGATGCCGGCCGCTTCGACCTTTTCGCGGTATTCCTCGGCGGTGGCGAGCACCGGTCTGAGACCGCGCGCGCGCAGCGCGAGCGCGACGGCCATGAAGGGGTGCAAATCGCCGAGCGAACCCAAGGTGGCGAGGATCACCGTGCGCGAACCCGGCGTTCCCGGCGCCGGCGAACCCGCCGCCAAATCGCCCGCTGCGCTCACGCGCGGCCTGGGTACAATGGCCCATACCGGCAGCTACACAGGATTTCGTTCAGCATGACTTTTTTGAACATCGTGATCCTCGCGATCGTACAGGGCCTCGCGGAGCTTCTACCGGTATCCAGTTCCGCTCACGTCGTGGTCGCCGAGAAACTCTTAGGATTGGATCCGTCCTCGCCGCCCATGACGCTGCTGTTGGTCATGTTGCATACCGGCACGATGTTCGCCGTCATAGTGTACTTCTGGCAAACCTGGCGCCGTACGTATTTCCACAGCTTCGCCGATTTCAAGCGCATCGTCGTCGCGGTGATCGTCGCCACGGCCGTCACCGGCGTCATCGGCCTCGGGGCGATGCAAGTGATCGAGCGCACCGTCTTCGCGGGCGTGCCGCACGCCGAGATCGAGGATTTGTTCGGGCACCTCGAGTTCATTGCGCCGGCGCTCGCGGTCGCGGGCGCGCTGATCCTCGTGGCCGGTTTGCTCGAACGCCGGCACGCCGCGCGCGCGGCGGCGCAGGCGAGTGACCCGACTCTCGCACAAAGCGCGGTGATCGGCGCGGTTCAGGGAATTTGCCTGCCGTTTCGCGGTTTTTCGCGCTCCGGAGCGACGATTTCGACGGGCATGCTCCTGGGCGTGGCCAAGGCGCGCGCCGAAACTTTCAGCTTCGCCCTGGCGGTCGTCTTGACGCCGCCGGTGGTCGCGCGCGAGGCGCTGCGACTCGCGAAGGCGGCGCGCGAAGGTGGCGGCGCGAGCCTCGCCGGCGTCACCGGACTGTCGCTGCTCGGCGCCGTGGTCGCGTTCCTCGCCGGTCTCGTCGCGCTCAAATGGCTCAGTGGCTGGCTCGAGCATGGCCGCTGGTATCTGTTCGGCATTTATTGTCTCGTCGCGGCCGGCGTGGTCTTCTATCTCCACGGCATCGGTTACTGAGCCGCGAGGGCGCGCGCCTCCCAATCGAGCGCCTCGAGCTTCGGCAACATGAGGAGCCAGCCGACGAGCCCGAGCAGGCTCACGACCGCCGCGACCAAGAAGGCGAGCGTGAACTGGCCCGTGGCGTCGATGATGAAGCCGGTGAGACAGGGCGCGACGACGCCGGGCAGATTGCCGACCGAATTTTGGATGCCGACCCAACGGCCCGTCGCCTTGGCGCCGCCGAGGATCTCGGGGATCGTGTATACGCCGCAGCATGCCGCGCCCGTGATCGCCTGGTAAAAGAAGATGCCGGCGAGCGCGAGCGGCTGTGCGCCGTAGGCCATCGCCAGCATGCTGAGCACGGCGCCCGCGTGCGCGACCGCCATGATCGCCTTGTAAGCGAAGTTCGCCGAACCGCCGCGCTGGATGTAGCGATCCACGACCCAGCCGGCGAGCACCGACGAGAGCGCCATGACCGCATACGACGCGCTCGCGAGCGTGGCCATCCCGGCCTCCGAGAAGCCGCGCGCGCGCACGAGATAGACCGGCAGCCAGGACATCATGAAATAGAACACGTAATTGCTGGAGAACAGGCCCAAGGCCGTCCCCCAGAGCGCCTGGCTGCGCAGCAACAGGCGCAGCGGCGGTGCATCCGCCGCCGTGGCCGGCCCCGCGCCTGGCCCCGTGCCGCGCACCGACGCGCGCTCGCGCAAGACGCGCAACCAGGGCCAAAGCCACAGCAGCGACGCGGCGCCGAACACGAGGAAGGCGCTGCGCCAGCCGAAGCGCACCATCAGCAGTCCGCCGGCGAGCGTGCCGACCGCGGGCCCGAGGGTGTAGGCGAAGCCGACGATGCCGTTCGCCGTCCCCAAGCTCTGCGTCGGCACGGCCGCGGCGAGCAGCTTCGAGACGCTGGGGAAACCGGTGCTCTCGCCGACGCCGAGCAGCAGGCGCAGCGCGATCAAGACCCAAAACGCCGAGGCGAGTCCGAGCAGCATCGTCGCCGTCGCCCAGATCACGAGCCCCGCGGTGAGCACGCGTTCCGCACCATAGCGCTCCGCGATCCAGCCGACCGGCACCTGGATCAAGGAATAGGTCCAGAAGAACGCCGAGCCCAGAAGCCCGAGCTGCGTGTAGCTGAGATGCAGCGCGTTTTGCATCAAGGGCGCGGCCGTGGCGAGCACACCCCGATCGATGTAGTTGATGAACAATACCGTCGCGAGCAGCAGCACGAACGGACTGCGGGCGGCGGACGCGCCGCTCAGCTGGCGTAGTCCGGTTCGCTGCGGTCGAGCAGCCGCTTCAGTGCCTCGAAATGCAGCTCCGGCCGCTCCCGGCCGGCGACCGTCGAGCCGGTGCGGAACTGCTCGACCGTGGCGCGCACCACGGCGTCGGGAATCTTGCGCAGCGGCCGCCCCGTCGACAGCGCGAGGATTTGCGCCTGCGCGGCGCGTTCGAGGAAATAAAGCCGCTCGAAGGCCTCGGGTAGATTCGCCCCGGTCACGAGCACGCCGTGATTACAGAGCATCAACACCGATTTCTCGCCGAGCACGGCCGCCATGCGTTCGCCCTCGGCGTAAGCCAGCGCGAGACCGTTGTAATGGTCGTCGTAGGCGATGTCGTCGTGGAAACCGAGCGCGCTCTGCACGGCCATTTCGAGGCGCGGATTCTCGAGCATCCCGAGGGCCGTGGCATGCGGCATGTGCGTATGCAGCACGCAGCGCGCGTTGGGAGCCAAGCGGTGGACCGGCAGATGGATGTACAAGGCCGTGTCCTCGATCGGACCCGCGCCCGCGACCCGCCGGCCGGTGAAGTCGACCTCCATGAAGTCGCCGGCCTTGATCTCCGACCAGTGCAGGCCGAAGGGGGCGAGGTAGAACCGGTCCCGGTAGCCCGGGACGAGCATCGTCATGTGGTTGTCGATGCCCTCGCTGAGACCGAAGCGCGCCGCCAGCCGATGACAGGCGGCGAGGTCGATGCGGGCGCGACGCTCAGTGTCCGCGGGCCGGACCAGAGACTCAGGCTTTAGGCTGGCGTTCATGCCCGAAGTATAGCCCGCGTTTGCGGCGATTTGCGACGGGATTCCGGTCGCCGGGGGCCGGGTCCGGCTCCAGAAATCCGCTCCGGTGCCGATGTTTATCCAGTAGCAAAGGAAGCGCTTCGATGCCCAGATCCCGTGGGTTCACACTCGTAGAACTCGTGCTCGTGATCGTGATCGCGGGCATCCTTTCGGCCATTGCGGCGCCGCGTTTCTTCCAGAGCACGGTCTACACCCAGCGGGCCTATGCCGACGAACTCGCGGCCGCGCTGCGCATCGCTCAAAAGGTCGCGGTCGCGAGCAACTGTCCCGTGCAGCTCACGCTCAGCGCGAGCGGCTACGCGGTCGCCCAGCAGGCCGCGGCCGGCAACACCTGTAATTCCACGGACACGAGCTGGAGCACGCCCGTGATCGGCCTCAACGGCGCCGCCGTCCAGGACAGCGCACCCGCCGGCGTCGTCGCCAGCCCGACCGGCACCTTCACGTTCACGATCGACCAGAACACCGGTCTCGTCACGCTCAGCCCCGCCACCACGTTCAGCGTCGGCAGCCACTCGATCACGATCGATTCGGTCACCGGCCTGGTCACCGTGAGCTGACGACCATGCAAGCGCAACGCGGCGTCACTTTGATCGAACTCGTCGTCGCCATCACGATCGTGTCGATCGCGGCCGTGGCCGTGCTCGGCGCGCTGTCCTTCATCACCAGCCGCGGCGCCGACACGATGGTCCGCCAGCAGGCCGTCGCGATTGCGGATTCCTACCTCGAGGAGATTTTACTGCAGCCGGTGACCCCGCCGAGCGGTGTCGCAACGCCAACCCAACGCCAGTTCTTCAACGACGTCGACGAATACAACGGCCTGGTGGACAACGGTGCCTACGACCAGACCGGCACCCTCGTGCCGGGTCTGTCGAACTATACGGTCAGCGTCGCCGTCACGCAGACCAGCGCTCTGCCCGGCATCAGCGCCGCGAACGCGCGGCGCATCGACGTCACCGTCACCGACCCCACCGGCGCCAGCGTCATGCTGTCCGGTTACCGTACGAACTATTGAGCATGCGCCGCCGTCGCAACCGGGGCCTGACCCTGATCGAACTCGTGATCGTGATCACGCTCTGTGGCATCTGCGCGATCTTCATGACGATGTTCATCGTCAAGCCCGTCGATGCCTACACCGCGCAAGCGCAGCGCGCCGGTCTCGTCGACGCCGCCGATTCAGGCTTGCGCCTGCTGTCGCGCGACTTGCGCAGCGCGCTGCCGAACAGCATACGCGTCGGCTCGAGCGGCAGCGTGACCGCCATCGAGATGCTCGCGACGCTCGACGGCGCGCGCTACAACGACCAGGGCCCCGTGTCGAACGCGGCGCTGTGGTTGGACTTCAGCCAGGCCGACGGCGCGTTCGCGACGACCGTGCCGTTCTCGCAGATCTCGCTGCCCTACAGCTCGAGCAGCAATTACCTGGCGATCTACAACGTGGGCGTGACCGGCGCGAATGCCTACGCGCTCGCGAACGTGATCACGCCCGCGCACACGGCGATCACGATCACGGCCGGCGCCACGGCCAATGCGCAACTCGTGACGCTGAGTCCGTCGTTCCAGTTCTCCTGGGGTTCGCCGAACAAGCGCGTCTACCTGGTCAGCGGGCCGGTCAGCTATCTCTGCGACACGTCGGCCGGAACGCTGACCCGCTACTCCGGCTACAGCATCAGCGCGACGCAGGCGACCAGCGCCGCGACGCTCCTCGCGGCCGGCGCCACCGCGGGCAGCGTCGCCACCAACGTGGGTGGCTGCAGCTTCGTCTATGCACCCGGCACCTACGAGCGCGGCGGCATGGCGACCCTGACGCTCGCCCTCACGAGCGGCGGCCAAAACGTGGAGTTGGTGCAGCAGGTGCATCTGGTGAACGCACCATGAGCGGTCGCGGCGAGCGCCCGCGCCGGCACGGCCGCGGCTTCGCGCTGATCTCTGCCTTGTTCCTGATCGTCGTCCTCGCGCTGCTCACCGCGGTCGCGGTGCGCATCGGCACGGCGCAACAACAGACCGTCTCGAGCGCGCTCGCCGAGGCGCGGGCGCTCGCCGCGGCCGAGGCGGGCATCGACTGGGGCGCCTACGAGGCCACGGTGCAGAGCGCCTGCAGCAGCAGCACGACGCTGAATCTCAACGAGGCCGCGCTCGCCGGCTACACGGTCGTGGTCACCTGCACGGCGACGACGTTCACCGAAGGCGCAACGCCCTACCAGTCGTATGCAATTGCCGCGAGCGCGAGCTTCGGCACCTACGGCACGCCGGACTTCGTGCAACGGGTCATGCGGGCGACCTTCACGACCGCTACTTAGTCGGACCGGCGGCGCCTATGCCGCCAGCATGCCCCCGCTCGTCAGGCTGTTGGCCCAGGCGATCGCGCTCAGGTGGCATTCGGTGATCTCGTCCGGCGTGAGCTTGCGAAAGCGCAAGCCGGCGAGGTCGCCGAGTTCCAGTGCGAGCACGGCCTCGAGCGCCTCGCCGAACTCGCCCTCGTGACGTTCGATCGCTGCCCGCTGCGCCGGCGCGAGCCGTAGCCGTTCGAGCGCGCTGCTCATCGGCACGCGCAGCATGACGTCGAGTGCGGAAAGGAGTCCCACGGTGAAGTAGCTCGATGGGTTGGGCACATTGGCGCTCTTCGCGAGCAGTTCGCAGCTGCGGGCGCGCACCAGCACCATGATCAGCAACTCGGAGGGCGTCGAGCCCATGCGCGAAAGCGCGAGCAGGGCCACCCAATTGCGGATCGTCTGCAGTCCCAAGACGACGATCGCGCGTTGAATCGACTCGACCGCCGAGCGCAGCCCATAGGTCGAGGAGTTCGCCCAACGCAGCACGGTCACCGACAGCGAGACGTCGCTGCAAATGATCTCGCCGAGGGCGTCCGGCGTGACGTCGGGCTGATTGATCCGCGCCAGCAATTCCAGCAGCACGAGCTTGTTGGGCAGGATTTTTTGCGACTTGTAGATCTCCGGTCGGGCGAAGAAATAACCCTGAAAGAGTTCGAAACCGAGTGCGCGCAGGCGCTCGTACATCGCCTGACTCTCGACTTTTTCCGCGAGCAGACGGACGCCGCTACGCTGTAGGAACTCCGCCTGGCGCGCGAGAGTCTCCCAGTCGAGCGCCAGCACGTCGAGCTTGACGATGTCGGCATGCGCGATCAGTGCATCCCGATCGGGTCGGCAGACGTAATCGTCGAGAGCGATCTCGAATTTCTTGTCACGCAGTTGTTCGAGCCGCTCGAGCAAGGGCGGATCGACCGGGACGTTCTCCAGCACCTCGAGCACGATGCGCTCGGACGGCAGCGTGTCCACACCGGGATTCATCAAGAGCTTGTGGGTCATGTTGATGAACGCGCGATGCACGCCCGCGAGTTGTTGGATGCCGACCTCCAGGATCGCGTTCAGCAGCATGTCGGTCGAGACGCGATCGCCGTCCTGGATCACGGCCGAGCCCTCGCCGGCGCGTCGATGCAGGAGTTCGTAGCCGTAGATGCCACCGGCAGCGTCGAGGATCGGTTGTCTGCCGATGAAGATGTGTTCCATTCGATGCGATCCGCGCGCAATGGTGAACTGAATGCCGGTCTTGGCGAATGGCATCGGCGAGCGACCGGATAACTTGATGGTGTTTAACATAGAATAATCGCACTGCGTCACCCGATGGACGCGCGCGCCGCAAAGCCGCGCGCTGCCACGCTCGCTGTGTCGCCATTTCCGCCTGTCGCCAGATGCCGACAGCCCGCGACGAGGCGCGTCGGCCCTAAGCTCCGGGATATGCAGACGACCCTGGAGAGATTGGCTGTCGCCGCGACGGACCGCACCTTCGACGCCTTTGCGCAGATCATGCGCGCGCTGGCGCCGGAGGTCGCGGGCATTTCGTTTCACGATCGCCACGGCGATGCCCTGTGGCTCAGCGAGGATTTCCTGCCGCCCGAGGATCATCAGCTCGTCGAAGAGGCGCTCGCGCAGCGACGCGGCACGAGCGCGAGCGTCGCGGAGGTTTTTCCCGAGGAGCGCCGCCACATCGTCGTGATGCCGCTGCGGACCGCGGTGGGCGAGATCTGCGGGGCGGCGCGTCTCAGTCTGGACCCCGACGCGGGCTGCGCCACGGCCGTCGATCCGCTCGAACTGCGGCTCGCCGCCTTGCTGGTCTGCTTGTCGGCGCAGCTCGAGCGAGCCGCCGCGATCCCTCGCGGCGCGGGCATCGACCCCGCCCGGCGCGCGCACGTCGAGCAAGCCCTGCGCGACGAGAGCTACGAGCTCTTCTTGCAGCCGATGCGCTCGCTGCGTCTCGAGGAGACCGCGGCGCGCTACGAAGTTCTGCTGCGACTGCGCATGCCCGATCAGAGCTTGATCGAGCCCGATGCCTTCCTGGCGCTGGCCGCGGAATTGAACCTGCCGGCCGCGATCGATCGCTGGGTCGTGGACGAGCTCTTGGCCTGGCTTCTCCATCACCGCCGGCATTGGGCACGCTCGCCGACCGTGTTCGCTGTGAACGTCTCGGTGCAATCGCTGCTCGATCCGGGCTTCGTCGAGTTCGTCGCCCAGTCTCTCGCGACCAGTCGCGTGCCGCCGCAGGCGCTGTGCTTCGAGATCACGGAGCGCTCGGCGGCCTCCGGCAATCCGGGGATCGCCGCCGCCATGAAGCAACTCGAAGCCTTGGGCTGCGAAGTGGCGCTCGATCAGTTCGGGGCGACTTCGCCGGGCTTCGCTTACCTGCGCGACGTGCCGGCCGATTACTTCAAGATCGATGGTTCGCTCGTCCGCGCGGCGCCCGCCGACCGCGTCGCCGCGGCGATGATTGCAGCGATCGTGCAGATGGCGAATACGCTCGGCGTGCAAACCATGGCCGGTTCGGTCGAACACGACGCCGAACTCGATGCGCTACGTGTCCTCGGCGTCGACTACGTGCAAGGGTATCTCGTCGGTCGGCCGCAGGCGCTCAGCGGCCACGCGTTCGCGACGGCGACGGTTGCGTAGCGCTTGCGGCGCGTGCCGCGCGTGCCGCTCACCAATTCGGATCGGGCAGCTCGCTGAAGACCTCGCGCAGTGCGTAGCCCCAGCGCGTGCGGATCTTGTTGAAGTACTCGTTGTCCATGTCGATGCTGATGTGCGAGTGCAGCTTGAACTCGTCGCGGCGGATCACCGCGAGATCGAGCGGCGCCCCGACCGACAGGTTCGAGCGCAGCGTCGAGTCCATGGAGATCAGGGCGCACTTGGCGGCCTGCGCGAGGCTGCTCGACCGCGAGATCACGCGGTCGATGATCGGCTTGCCATATTTGGACTCGCCGATCTGGAAGTAGGGCGTGTCGATCGAGGACTCGATGAAGTTGCCGGCCGCATAGATGTTGAACAGCCGCGGCGCCTCGCCGGCGATCTGGCCGCCTAAGATGAAACTCACGTTGAACTCGTGTCCCTGGTCCTTGAGCGACTCGGCGTCGCGTTCGTGGATCTCGCGCAGCGCGTCGCCGACCACGCGTGCGGCATTGAACATGTTGATCGCGCCGAAGATGCCCGCGGGGCGGTCCGGCTCGCCCGGATTTTCGTGCAGCTCGTGGATCACCGCCTGCGTGATGGCGAGATTCCCGGCGGAGAGCAGCACGAGCACACGTTCGCCGGGCCGCTGAAACGTCGCCATCTTGCGGAAGGTGTTGATTTGATCGATGCCGGCGTTGGTCCTGGAATCGGACAAGAGAACGAGGCCGGTATCGACCAGGATGCCGACGCAGTAGGTCATGGGGCGCGATTCTAACCGATTCCGGTCGCGCTAGCGCCGCAGCGGCGCCGGCGCACCGCTCATTGCGGCGCCAGACGCTATTGCTGCTGTTGCTGCTGCTGCTGTGCGGAATCGGCGACCAGCACGGTCGCCTCCATCTTTTCGCCACCGCCGCCCTGGCGCACGCCGCGCACCGGCGCCGCATCGAGGTAGTCGCGGCCGACGGCGAGTCGGCAATAAGTCCTGATAGCAGGCCGCTTGTGGGTCACGTCGATGCTTTGCCAGCCGAGTTCGGCGCCCAGCCAGACGTCGACCCAGGCATGGCTCGCGACGTCCTTGACGTCGCCGGTATAGAGGTAGCCGCTCACGTAGCGGGCCGGGATGCCGACCGCGCGTGCCGAGGCCAGGTACACGTGGGCATGGTCCTGACAGACCCCCTCACCGCTCTTGAACGCGACGGCGGCGCTGTCTTGAACGTCGCTCGTGCCCGACTTGTAGCGCACGGCCCGGCAAACGGCATCGGCAAGGGCATCGGCGCGGGCCCGGGGTCCCGCTTGATCGCGAACCGCGCCTCGTGCGAAGGCGCGCAGTTCCTCGTTCGAGGCCGTGAGCGTGGTGGGCGCGAGGTAGGCGAGCGGCGACAGCGGGCCGTCGTCCTGACGCCCTTCCGTGTCGGTGGTCTCGACGACGCCCTGCACGACGATACGGATCTCCCGGTGCGGCTCCTCGATGGTCAGCAGATGCGAGATGTTGCCGTAGGCATCGACCTGTTCGAGGCGCCGGCCGGGCGCGGTGATCGTCCAGGCGAGCGCGCGCTGGCTGGGATCGCGCCGCGGCGTGAGATGCAGGCTCTGGACGCTGTACTTGACCGGCCGTTCGTAGCGGTAGCTGGTCTCGTGACGTATGTGCAACTGCATCGCTCTCAAGCCTCCGCCGGTGGAACCAAGAAATCGTGCGCGACCCGATCGCCGAGATCGCGCAGGCGCGCGAGGAAAGTCTCGAGAAACTGCGGCACGCCCCGCGCCGTGATCTCTTCCATGCGCGTGAAGTGCAGCATCGCATGCATCTCGCCGGCGCGCCTCTCGGTTTCCGCGGATTGTTCGTTCGCGACCGATTTCAAGTTCCCATAGACCTCCTTGCAACAGCGCAACAAGGAACGCGGCATATCGTCACGCAGTATCAACAGCTGCGCCACCTTGAACGGCGTGATGACGTCGCGATAAACGCGCCGGTACACCTCGAAAGCCGACAGCGCGCGCAGCAGCACGCTCCATTGATAGGGGTCGGGCACCGCGCTCGCATCGGCGCCGGGTTCGAGATCGATTTGATGCGCGGTGAGGATGCGCGCCGTGCTGTCGGCGCGCTCGAGAAACGTGCCGATGCGCGTGAAGTGAAAGGCCTCGTCGCGCAGCATCGTGCCGATCGTCACGCCGCGGGTCAGGTGCGAGCGCTCCTTGACCCATTCCACGAACTGGCCGATGTCGACCCCCGGCGAGCCGCGCATGGCGAGCACGCGTGCGTCCAGCCAGGTCGAATTCAAGGTCACCCAGAGCTCCGAGGTCAGCGAGCCGCGCACGGCGCGCGCGTTCTCGCGCGCGGCGCGCAGGCAGCTCAAGATACTGCCGCTGTAATCGCGATCCAGACTCACGAACTCGAACACCGCGCGCGGCTCGATCGTCGCGTGTTTCGCGGCATAGGCCTCGGAGATGTGCAGAGCGGTCATGGTCGCCTGCAGCGATTCGGTCAGCGTGTCGCCCGAATGCGGCAGCAAGGACATCCGGTAATGCGCGTCGACGAGTCGCGCCAGGCTTTCGGCGCGCTCGATGTAGCGCGACATCCAATAGAGGTGATCGGCGGTACGGCTCAGCACGTTCTAGTTCTCCAGCACCCAGGTGTCCTTGGTGCCGCCTCCCTGGGAAGAATTGACCACGAGCGAGCCCTCGGTCAGGGCGACGCGCGTGAGGCCGCCGGGCACGATCGTGACCTCGCGCCCGCGCCCGGACAGCACGAACGGGCGCAGATCGATGTGGCGCGGCGCGAGCCCGGCAGCGGCGAAGGTCGGGCAGGTGGACAGCGCCAAGGTCGGCTGAGCGATGTAACGCTCGGGTGTCGCGATGATCTGATGACGGAAGCGTTCGATCTCCGCCTTGCTGGCCGCCGGGCCGATCAACATGCCGTAGCCGCCCGCGCCGTGGACCTCTTTGACGACCAGCTCCGGCAGGTGCGCGAGCACGTAGGCCTGATCCTCGGGTCGGCGCAGCATCCAGGTGTGGACGTTGGCGATGATCGGCGCCTGCCCGAGATAGAACCGGATCATCTCGGGCACGTAGGGATAGATCGATTTGTCGTCGGCGACGCCCGTGCCGATCGCGTTGGCGATCGTCACCCGGCCGGCGCGATACGCGGTCAGGAGTCCGGGGATGCCGAGCATCGAGTCCGGCCGGAACACGAGCGGATCGAGGAAGTCATCGTCGATGCGCCGGTAGATCACGTCGACGCGCTGCGGACCCTGGGTCGTGCGCATGAACACCGCCTCGTCGCGCACGAACAAGTCCTGGCCCTCGACCAGTTCGATGCCCATTTGCTGGGCAAGGAAGGCATGTTCGAAATAGGCGCTGTTGTGCGCACCCGCGGTCAGCAACACGACCGTCGGGTCGACCACGCCGGTCGGCGCGACGCTGCGCAGATTGTCGAGCAACACGTCCGGATAATGATCGACGGGCGCGATCCGATGCTCGGAAAACAGCTCCGGAAACAACCGCATCATCATCTTGCGGTTCTCGAGCATGTACGAGACGCCCGATGGCACGCGCAGATTGTCCTCGAGCACGCGGAACTCGCCGGCGTCGTCGCGCACGATGTCGATGCCGGCGATGTGCGCATAAATGCCGCCTTGCACGTCGACGCCTTGCATCTCGGGTCGATATTGAGAATTGCAGAGCACTTGCTCGGCCGGGATGACGCCGGCCTCGAGGATTTGCTGATCGTGGTAGATATCGTGGATGAAGGCGTTCAAGGCGCTCACCCGCTGCTTCAGGCCCGTCTCCAGGCGCAGCCATTCTTGCTGCGGCAAGACGCGCGGCACGATGTCGAAGGGGATCAGGCGCTCCGCGCCCTCTTCCTGGCCGTAGACGGCGAACGTGATGCCGACCCGGTGGAACAGAGCGTCGGCTTCGGCGCGCTTTTGCGCCAAACGATCCGCGGGCTGTACCGCGAGCCATTCGGAATAACGACGGTATTGCGAGCGGGCGCCGCCGTCCTTCGCGAGATACATCTCGTCATACGCTGTCGTAGCCAAATATCCCCCTCGTTGCGCGAAACTACGCACCGCACATTTAATCATGACCCACGCGCCAAAAGCTGCTTCTCGCGCGACCTCGGCGCTTTGCACCAAGACAAAGCGGATGCTGCGCTCAGCTAGTGCATCATGCGCCTAAGCCGTGAGCTGCGCGCGGGCCACGAGCCCCTCGGCAGCTGATGCGGTGCGCCAGCGGCTGGGCTACGCTGGGACCATGAGTGTCGGCATATTGTGGCAATGCCCGTCCTGGCCCGGGGCGCTGCGCCTGGGCGCGCGCATCCAGATGCTCTGCGGGGTCTGCATCGCCTGCGGCTATCTCGTCAGTGGCGGCGTCAACGATCCGGCGTTCTGGCAATGGGTGCTGTTGTTGCAGCTGCCGGGCGGGTTGTTGCTCATCCCGCTGTTCTTTGCCGTCGTACGCCACGCAGCGCCGAGCGAGTTCGATGCGCTCTGGATCACGCTCGCGCTGCTGCTGCCGGCCGTGGTGCAGTGGGCGCTGCTCGCCGTCTGGTTTCGCAAGCCCTGGAAGGGCTGAGGCCGACGCGCCATCCAGTAGTCCTACGCCGCCGGGACTGGATGGACGTCCAGCCGGTATCTGGCAACAATTCACGCCATGACGCCCCCGATCCGCATCCAGCGCTTGAGCGACGAGTTCGGTCAGTACTCGCTGGTGCTGACCTGCGGCGCCTGCCGCTACGAGCGCGAAGCGATGCCCCATACCCTGGGCCGCATTTGTGGTTGGGACGCGAAACTCGAAGACGTCGCGCGCCGCTTGCGCTGTTCGAAGTGCGGGCGCAAGCAATGCGTCATTCGCGCGGTGCCGCCACGCAAGCCGCGCGGCTATTCGTCGTTACCGAAGTAGGCGCGTGCTCGTCGCTCGTTCGGCTTCGGCCCGCAGCCATTCGATGAGCCGGACCTCATGGGCGGTCAAGGCCGCGAGAATGCCGCGATCCTCCGCGGGCCCGAGGGCTTCGAGCGCCTCGAACTCCTCTACATAGCGGGCGTAAGACTGGACGGATCGGCGCATCAACTCCAACCAGTCGCGGCCGGTGTCCCTGCGGGCGTCGAGCGCGCCGCGTTCCTCGAGCGTGGCCCGCGCCCGAGGCTCGAGCCGATACTTATGCAGCAGCGGGCTCAACCGATCAGCCGTTTCCCGTTCGAGCGCCGCGCAGCGCGCACAGAAGGCGGCTCGTTCGGGATAGGCCAAGGCCAAGCCGTCGAAGTAGGCGGCACCCGCGAGTTCGTCTTCGTAAGCCTCGAGGACTTGCCGGTCATACTGCGTGGGTACAGGCTCGGGATCCGTGCGCATCAGCAGCCGGCTCGGGGGTGATCAAGGCCGCGAAACACGGCGCCGTCCACGATATTCCGTTATTCATTGAAATGGAATATCCAGGGCAATAGGATGCCTACCGAAGGGAGACGCGAATGTCCGAGACCGGGTGACGCGTGGCATGGCGCAGGCGCCGATCGTGACGAGTGCTCAGGGACTCGCTGGCTGTGCGCGACAACACAATGAGAGCCACCACGCAGCCGTGCTAAGTTCTCACCCATGAACGACACCAGCATGCCGCAATCGACCGCGATCCCCACCGCCGCGCCCGCGGGAGACACGCGCTGGGCGACGCTCACGGCGCTCGGGGTGGTGTTCGGCGATCTCGGCACGAGCCCGCTCTATACGCTGCAGACCGTCGTGCAGGCGGCCGGCGGGCGCTTCACGCCCGAGAGCGCGCTCGGCATCTTGTCCTTGATCGTCTGGACGCTGCTCATCACGATTTCGCTCAAGTACTGCTTGTTCGTGATGCGCGCGGACAACCGCGGCGAAGGCGGCATCCTCGCGCTGATGTCGCTGATCGGCGCGAACGGCTTCGCACCGAAGTTCAAAGTGCTGACCTGCATGGGGCTGCTCGGTGCGGCGCTGATCTACGGCGACGGCGTGATCACCCCGGCGATCTCGGTCTTGAGTGCGCTCGAGGGGGTCAACGAGGTCACGGACCGTCTCAAGCCCTACGTCATGCCCATGGCCTGCGTGATCTTGGTCGTGCTCTTCATCGCGCAGCGCATCGGCACCGAGAAAATCGGCCGCGCCTTCGGGCCGATCATGCTGCTGTGGTTCCTGGTCATCGCCTTGCTCGGCGTCGTGGCGATCGTGCAGCACCCGATCGTGCTCGATGCCCTGGACCCGCGCCATGCGCTGCGTTTTCTCGCAAGTTCAGGCACCGATGGCCTGTACGTCCTCGGTGGCGTGTTCCTGTGCATCACCGGCGGCGAGGCGCTCTATGCGGACATGGGGCATTTCGGCAAACGGCCGATCCGCTGGTCTTGGTACGTGATCGTGTTGCCGGCCTTGCTGCTCAGTTACGCCGGACAAACCGCGTTCCTCCTGGAGAAAGGTCAGGTCACGGGCAACCCGTTCTTTTTGATCGTGCCGACCTGGGGGATCTATCCCTTGGTGCTGCTCGCGACCGCGGCGACCATCATCGCGAGTCAGGCGATCATCACGGGTTCGTTCTCGATGACGCGCCAGGCGGTGCAACTCGGTTGGCTGCCGGGGGTCGTGATCCGTCAGACCTCGGACAACATCTACGGCCAGATCTACGTGCCCATCGTCAACTGGGCGATGCTTCTTGCGACGGTCGGCGTGACGATCGCCTTCGGGAGTTCCGATCGGCTCGCCGGCGCGTACGGCACGGCGGTCGCGACCACCATGTTGCTGACCACGTGCCTGCTGTACGTCGCGATGCGCAAGGTCTGGCGCTGGTCCGCGCTCGCGGCGCTCGCGATCGGCGGCGTTTTTCTGATCGTCGACGGCGGCTTCTTCGTCGCCAATCTCCTCAAGATCGCCGACGGCGGATGGCTGCCGCTGAGCTTCGCCGCCGTGCTGTTCCTGATCATGGTGACCTGGCGCAACGGCATCGACGCGATCCGCGCCGCGCTCGGTCAGCCGCCGGAGACGGCCGAGAAATTTTTGCGCGATCTCGCCGACGGCCGCATCCCGCGCACGAACGGCACGATGGTGTTCTTGACCCGCAGCACGCAGCAGGTGCCGCGACTGATACTCGATCACGCGCGTTTCATGGGGTCCTTGCCGAAGCACGTGATCACGCTCAACGTCGTGTTCGAAGAGACGCCGCGCTGCGGCGGCCCCGCATGCCGCGTCGTGCAGCACGTCGCCGAAGGCTGGTCGCAATTGGTCGCGCAGTTCGGCTTCGTCGAGATTCCGGATCTGCGCCGCGCGCTGCGCGAAGCGCAGGAGCTCGACGCCTCGATCGATCTCGACAACGCGATCTTCGTCGCCTCGCGCGATCTGGTCGTCCACAAGAGCGGCAGCAAGGTCCTGCGCCGCGGCCGTCTAGGACTGTTCGCGTTTCTCTATCGCAATGCCGTCAAGGCCGTGGACCGTTTCAATTTGCCGGCCAATAACGTCGTCGAGATCGCCCGCCAAATCGAGATTTGAGGGGCCGGCACCCGCCCGCTAGGTCGTCGTGAGCGGGCGCGATGCGCGCGGCGCGCGCGGTAGGGTCGGATGCGGCGCGTTCGCGGGTGGCGCCACGGCGGGCGGGGCGGGCGGGGCGCCGGGCAGCGCGGCGCCGGGGCCCATCGGTGCGGGTTGACCGTCGAAGGTCAGCTTGCCGTCGGCGAACTCCACCTTGCTGTGGAAGTGGCCTTTGTCGACGGTCGCGAGCCCCTGCTGCGCGAAGCTCTGGACCTGCGCTGACAAAGTCGCGCCATTCGGCAATGACTCCAGGAACGCGAGCTCGCCCGACAGGTCGATAGCCACGCGCACGCGCCGTAGTAATGCCTTCGGATCGGCATCGGGCGCGAGGTCGGCGGCGACGAAGCCGACCAAGCGGACGCTGCCGGTGACGAGCAGTCCGCCCGCCGCATCGCGCAGGCGGAACCGGTCGAGGGTGAATTCCGGTTGTTGCAGCAACAAGGGCGGCGCCTTGTCGCGCAGCACTGCCGTCAGCTTCGCGGCGCGCTCGACGGGCGCGGTCGCTCCATCGTGGTTGACGGCACCGAGCGCCGCGATCAGGGACTCGAGCGCGTCGGTGGGCAAATGGCGGTAGGAGAAATCGAAGTCGGTCGACGTGAGCGTCAGCGGCTGCGTGACGATCGCGCCTGAGCCGATTTGGACCGAGAGCGTGTAAAAGCCGACAGCGTCGCTCGAGCGGGTCGTCAGATGCACATCGTCGATGGTGACGCTGCCCTGTGGGCCGGTGGCGGCGAGCTTCGGCAGGGCAAAGACGGATTCGCCACGGTACAGCGAGCGCAGCAGCCGCTGGGAATGGCTCGCGAAGGCGGCGCCGTCGAGTTCGAGTTCGAGCTTGCCGCCGCGGTAGCTGATCTTCGGCAGCTCACCGTGCATCGAGAGCTTGTCCGCGGCCGCGCCTTGATCGATCGTGAACGTGAACCCCGAGCTCGTGAGGTGGGTATCCGCGTCGACGACCACGTCGGCGAGCGGCGGACTCGCGAGCGTCGTGGTGATGCCGCCGAGCAGGTGCAGCCGCGTCTGAATCGTCACGGGCTCGGCCTGACCGAAGACCTTGGTGACGCTCGCCTGAGCCGCGGCGGGCCAGACGAAGTGCGTTTCGACGTGCGCGAGGCCGATGCAGCCGAGTCCGCAGATCGGTCCATGGTGGATCACGTTGTGGATCGTGAGCTGCGAGCCCGGAGTCCCGGTCACGGGTCCCGCGCCGCCGATCGTGATGTCTTGGTCCGAGCTGAACCAGCCGCGCGTGAAATGCGTCTGCACGATGGTCATGTAGGGCATCTGGTCCTGGAGCTGATCGGTGTAGGCGCCGACGCGCTGCTCGATCGTGCGTCCCAGGACCCAAGGCAGCAGCGGGTAGAGGAGCACGAGCACGAGCACGGCGATCAGGAGCTTCTTCACGGACTCTCTCCCTGCGATATGGCCTTCGATAGTAACAAAGTGCATCCAACGCCGCGGGCCTTGGACGCGGTGGCCGCTTAGGTGTCAAATAGCGGGTGTCAAGCAGAGGACGCGGTAAAGATGCGGGATCGACTCATCGGCGCGGTGGGCATGCTCAGGGGCGGAGTTCCGTCGGGCAATGCGTACCGGCAACGCGGGCGCGTGCCGCTCGGTGGTGCGCAGCTCCTGAGCCTCGGGTTCGCCGTGCCGCGGCGACTCGCGCTTGCGCTCGCGCTGTTCGCCGCCTGGCCGCATCCGGTGCACGCGGCTGCGCCAGCGCCGGTCGGCGCCGCAGCGGGCCGCGCCGTGCCACTCGACGTCGAGCTGTGGCGCTTGCGTTACCTCGCCGCGACCCGGCGTCAGGGCGCGGCGCCCGTGCATGACGTCGCCGAGAGTACGCAGTTCGTGGTCGGCTCGCTGCGGGACAAGCCCATGGGGGCCTTGCTGTTCACGCTCGAGCGTGGACCGGAAGGGGGCGCCTGGACGCAAACGGCGGCGTTGTTCTGGGCACGCGGCGGGCATTATCTTTTTTGTTGCCTGCGTGAGGTCGGTGCGGCGCATCGCGCGCTGATCAGCGGGCTCGCCTTGGACGGCGAGTCGCTGCGCGTGCAGGGCAAGGCCTATACTGACGGCGATGCCGCTTGCTGCCCGAGCCGACCCGTGACGGCTCGGTATACGCTCACGCACCGGCGCTTGACCCTGGCGCCCGAGCCGCGCTGAGGTGACGGCCGCGCTGGCCCGGGCGGTCGAGGAGTGGCGGATGGCGCGCACGGAAATTTACTGCCCGCAATGTCGCTGGAAGCCGCCCGCCGATGCGCGTTGGGTTTGCACCCCGGAGATCGGCGGCTGCGGTAAGATCTGGGATACATTTGCGACCGGCGGAATTTGTCCGCGGTGCTCCTGGCACTGGATCATCACCTGCTGCCATGCCTGCCGGCAGTTCTCGGCGCATCTCGATTGGTATCACGAACCCGAGGATTCGGCGCCGCCCGTGACCCGGGCGGACTCGACACAGCCCGCATGAGACTCATTTCCTATCGCAACACGGCCATGGCCAAACTCGCCGTCTGGTTCGGCGCCGCCGGCATTCTGGTCGTGATCGCGACGCCGACGATCGTCAATGGCGGTCTCGCCCAAGATGCCGGCCCCGCGCTCGGCGGCGTATGCGCCCTCGCCGCGCTGTTACTCATCGGCTTGTGGTGGGCAAGGATCCACGCGCTCGCGGATCAGGTGCTCGACTGCGGCGATTATCTCGAGGTGCGCCGCGGCCAGCTGCGCGAAAACATTCCGTTCGCGACGATCCGCGGGGTGAGCGGCACGAGCGTCGCGAACTTCGGGCGGCTCACTATTCGGCTGGTCAAGCCGACGCGGCTGGGCACGGAGATCGACTTCATGCCGCATGCGCATCTCTGGTCGAACCCGGCGGAGATCCAGCGCTTTGCCGCGGCGCTGACCGCCCGGGCGAACCGCGCGCGCATGGGCGAGGACGAGGACTGAGGCGCTAGAGTCCGACCTTGCCGAGCATGTCGATCAAGCGCCGCGAACTCGCGGCGAGCGTCGGATGAGCGACCTGGAAACGCACGGCCATCAACTCGAGCCGATCGGACAGCGAGTCATCGACGGGCGCATGGCCCGCGGCCGCGCGCTCGCGCAGACGCACGACGTCGGCGCCGATCTCGTCCAGCAAGCGATTCGCGTCCGCATCGAGACGCGGCGCCGCTTGCAGCTCGGCGTGCAGTCGGCCGAGCTGTTCATGCAATTCCACCGGGTTCATAGGCCACTCCAAGCCGCCGCAGGGCAGCCATTGTGACACGAAGCTTCAGAAGAGGGCTTCGAGCAGCTGCAGCAAACCCCAGATCGAAACGCCGTAGACGAGGGTGCGCAAGTAGGGGATGCCGACGATGTAGATCGGCAGGTAGGCGACGCGCGCGCCGAGATAGAGCTGCGCGCCCAATAGCGTATGTTCGCCAGTCTTCCCAGCGAGCACGACGCCGAGCACGGCGGCCGCAAAAAACGGGAAGGTTTCGAGGAAATTCGCGTTCGCGCGCACCGCACGGGCGGCCGCGCCAGCGAGCGCCGGCGGTGCGCCGTCGCGGTTGCTCACGTTCCACTGCAGCCCGCGCTGCCAGGTCGCGAAACCCGCGGCAATGAAGACCTGGGCGAGTCCGAAGGCCACGGTCCAGGCGAGCAGGCGAAGTTCCATGGTGTTCAAGCCGTGCTGGTCGTCGGCGTTCGGCGCGCGGTCAAGGTCTTGCCCTGCAGGGTTCTTGGGGTCGCCGCGCGCATGGTGCGCTCCATGTTCGCGCCGTTCGCGCACACCGGCATCGCGAGCCGCAAGCACGAGGTAAACCCGAACGAGCGTGTGAGCATGACCGGCCTCCGTTGCCGGCTAGTGTAGAGCATCGCGCGGCCCGTCGATATTTCGCCGCCCCGGGTGTAGATTGGGATCCCTCAGGGAGCGAAGGGGACCCCACATGCTGAAGGAATTGTTCACCGCCGCCGCGGTGGCTTCGCTCGTCGTCGCGAGCGCGCCCGCGAGCGCCGCGCCCGGCGATACCGCTCGTCAATACTATGGCGACGCCGCCGGCAACCCGGCCGCGCCGCCGTTCAGCCAGGCCGTGATGGTCGGTGACACGCTCTACGTCGCCGGCCACATCGGCCTCGATCCCAAGACTCAGCAAGCCGTCGCCAACGTCGACGGCGAGGCGCGGGCGGTCATGGACGCCACGCAACAGGCCGTCGAGGCCGCGGGCTTGCACATGGACGATCTCGTTTCGGTCACGATCTATTGCACGGATCTCGATCTCTACGACGGCTTCAATGCGATCTATCGCGGGTATTTTCACGGCCATTTTCCCGCGCGCGCCTTCATCGGTGTCAGCCGCCTCGTGCGCGGCGCGCACTTCGAGATAGCGGCGGTCGCGACCCGGCCCGCGAAACCCTGAGGGGCGGCCGGGCGCAGCGGCTGCCGTGAGCAAGAAAACGCCTGGAGGTCCCAGCAAGCGACGCGCCGCCGCCGTGCGCGCCGCCGCGAGCAAGGCACTTGCCTCGATACTCGAGCCGCTCGCGGGCTTCGTCCTCGACAGCGGCTTGAGCGTGCGCGAACTCGAGGACTTGTTTCGCGCCGCCGCCGTGCACAGCGTCGCCGCGCGTCAGCGCGCGAGCCAGCAACGGGTCAACATCTCCGGCATCGCCGCCACGACCGGCATCCCGCGTGCGGAGATCTCGCAAATCCTGCGCACGCCGAAACGCCAGCCGCGCGTCAAAGCCGCCGCGCAAACACCGATCAATCGCATACTGACCGCCTGGCACGAGGAGCCCGGGTATCAAACGTCCAAAGGCAAGCCCGCGGAGCTGCGGGTGTTCGGCGCGGCACCGAGTTTCGATGCCTTGGTCAAGCAGCACGGCGCAGGACTCCCGACGCGCGCCGTCCTCGATGAGTTGACGCGAGTGGGAGCGTCCAGCGTGGTTGGAATCGAAAGGATCCGTATAAATGCATTTGCAGCAATTAGTACTGAAATTGGCCCGAAAGAAATTCGAGTTTTCGCGGAAAAGGCCTCGCGCCTGCTTTCTGCTCTTTCAATCATCGAACATTCGCAAGGCCATGACTTTTTAGCTGGCATTTCAGCGGCAAATATTGAGAGCAGTCAATTACCGATATTTCGCAGAGAAGTTGCTGCTCGAACCGCGGACTTTGTTTCTGCAATGAGAGAGAACTTGTCGAATGACGAAGTCGCTCAGAAGGGTATTGCAAGATCCGAGAGACAAGTTATTCATTTGGCAGTCATTTACAAAGAAGGCTCATCAAGTGGCCCCGAAAAAAAATCAAATCAACTTCGCAGAAACCTTCGTCGCATGCCGGGGTTAAATTGGTGATGAATCAATGGGAACCAACCGAAAGATACACCCCTATGGATACCCCAGTTAATGAGACTGATTTCTTGGAATTTCGTCCCGATTTTTTCGAGTTTTTTAGCATCCAGCCGTCGGCGGATTCAAGTAAGGCCTGACCATACCTTCCTACCCAAATCTTGAGTTTCGGAACTTGAGTGGCGTCGAAGTCGCTATTCCATGCGACACGTTGAAAAAGCTGCTTGGAGTTGTCCGACCCGGCGTTAAGATTGTGTCTGAGCGTATTGATGAACCCATGCAGTGAGGTTAGCGTGTGAATCACTCGATGCCTCTTATCGTTGTAAATCTGTAGGGAGCGCTGACGGACATGTATTTGACCTCTGGCGTCTACACGAACCGCTTTTAGTCTTTTTAGTTCAGTTAACATTTGTGGAGCAGTCATGCTTGGCGCTGCCTTCTTGGCCAAACTACGAAACGATGCATGGCTTGAACGCATTCTGAGCGGCAAAGGTTTTCCTGAATGGTCCAGATAACTCACGTCGTGGTGCCAGAGCGTCAGCAAGTCGCTTATCGCCAAAGTATTTGGAAAACGGCGCCAATCAGAGAAAGGTAGCTTGAGAGAACTGCGCGAACCGCCGGGGAATCTGCCATCGGTCATAGAAGCAAGACCTAGTTCAGAGAATAATGCCAAGAGTTCATTTGCAACTTCGTCGAAAGAAGCGGTTCGAAGACTCGGTTCTCGCTCTATTGCTCGTTGTTGTAGGCGAGAGCGGCTCTTTGCTTTGAAGAATGGCGTTTTCAGATGAAACTCCCTGCGCTAGAGACACGCTGCACTTCAGGACCGGCGGGTATCGAGCGATGTTCCCTTCATCTTGAAGCCTCGTCAATGGTGCCGCGCCACATGCCTGATCTCCGCTGAGCGGAGAACCTCATCTTTTCTCGTTGCCTTGCAAGAAATTCAACATCGACGTCAGTAACCCATGACGAAAGAACCTCTAAGCGAAATTTGCCCTCAGCGACTAAGTAGCTTCTTCGTTAAATCAAGAGTTTTAGCGATTCGCGTCTTCAGGATGAAAAGCTGCGGTGGGGTGGGTGGATCGGTGCGCACACCCCCCGGCAACTCGAGAGGTATTCGCTTCGTAACTCGAATCCGATGCGGCGGACCAACCCCAAGCGCACGACTTCTTTAATCATGTAATCCCTTTCACGCGGGGCACAGGTTGCAAAGTCCAGCGCGAACCACTGGTCGTCTTCCGTGTTAAAGGCTCCTGGCATGATCTCCAACCTCCGTGCCAATGAACACGGATCGATGCACAAAGAAACCTTCGGCACCTTGCCGACGATTACTCGCGTGGTCTTTTCAGAAAGGTAACGCCGTGCGACTGTTTCAGCTTGTCGTTTCAACCTCGACGAACTTCCCGGCGCTGCTCTTGCTGGCCTGATCCGGTTCAGGGCGTGACGAGTCGTGTGCTCGGTGTCCCTCCTGCCTCATGTCCAGCGGTAAAAATAAAGTACAAAACCACTCAAAGCAGTTGAAGTGTGATGCGTGACACGTATATTCTTGTAAAATGTCAAATGACTATGGACTCAGTTAAGGAAAACCTCGTTGCTGCAATGCAGCACATCTTGCTTCCCCTTTGCCGTATTGCAGTTCGGAATGGGTTGCGAATCGTGGATATGGAAGCAGCGCTAGGTCGGGCGATGGTGAAGGCCGGCACGGCGGAGTTGATTGACAGAGGCCGCAATGATCCGACACAGAAAGACATGGAGTTGATGTGCGGAATGACTGCCGCACAAGTGGTTGCAGCGACAGTGGGTCGGCAGGATACGACGATAAAGAATGTTTCGTGGGCAGCGGCGGAGGTATTGGCTGCTTGGAATTCTGATCGAAATTTTGCGGGGCCTTATGGGTTAGTCCTCGATATTGTATTTGATGAAGCCGGTGCGGGACGCCAAGGACTGAGTTTCGAGAGATTGGTGCGAATTTACGCTGGTACGGATGCATCTCCGAAAGTCATTCTTGAGGAATTGTTGAGAACAAAAAACGTAGAGGTAGTGGGTGATGGAATCCTGAGATGTATTAATAGGACCTATATTCCTGAGAGGTTGAGTCCAGAAAATATTCAGCGGTTCGCCCAAGTAGTGCACAACCTGATTGGAACGATGGCCGTAAATCTGAAAAGGACAGTGCCTGGAACCGGATTGCTCGAACGTAAGGTATTCGCAGATTTTGGTATCAACAGTGCTGATTTTGAGAAACTCAATGCATATGTCCGACTTCGTGGCCAAAGCTTCTTAGATGACATGGATCAATGGTTTTCGGCGCATTCAAATTCGGAGCGTCGGGGTGATGTAAGAACCGGTGTCGGTCTGTATCACTACGTAGAAACAGATGAAGATTCGGAAGAATATTTGAAGCAACTAAAGATAAAAGGAGATGAAGGTGAGGAGTAATTTGACAAGGAAGACCTTGAGTTTTGTAATGGCAGCAACCCCTGGTTTCATACTCGCTTTTTCGGCGCCATTAGCATTTGCAGTTCGCGCGACGTCCGTTGCTGGCCAGACTGGCAGCGATGCGATCCACACGTCCGTTGCTGGCCAGACTGGCAGCGATGCGATCCACACGTCCGTTGCTGGCCAGACCGGTAGCGATGCGATCCACACGTCCGTTGCTGGCCAGACCGGTAGCGATGCGATCCACAACACCGTTGCTGGCCAGACCGGTAGCGATGCGATCCACACGTCGGTTGCCGGCCAGACCGGTAGCGATGCGATCCATACGTCGGTTGCTGGCCAGACCGGTAGCGACGCGATCCATACGTCGGTTGCTGGCCAGACCGGTAGCGACGCGATCCATACGTCGGTTGCCGGCCAGACCGGTAGCGACGCGATCCATACGTCGGTTGCCGGCCAGACCGGTAGCGATGCGATCCATACGTCGGTTGCCGGCCAGACCGGTAGCGATGCGATCCATACGTCGGTTGTTGGTCAAGCTTTCGAGGCACTGCGTTCGCTCGATTTGCAAAGTGAAACTGAGCGCCGTGAACAGCGGTCATTTTAAGAATGGATCTATAAGCAGCGGGTGGTAAATCCGACCCACCCGCTGTAATTTAGATATCGGCTGCGATCCAGAATGCCTGTTTTCGAAATCCAAAACGGATCTTCCCTTCTCCTGTTTTGGTTTTCAAAGAGGTCTCAGACAAGCGGTCCTCCCTGAATCCTAGCTAGATTTTTGAAAAAGCGTTTGTAAAAAAACACCAAAATCAGCTGTTTTCCGTCGTGAGCTTACTCTTCTATTGCAGGAGAGCGTGATACACGAGTGATCAACCAAAGTAGGCCTTATCGTTCGAACGCTCCGTATAGTATGTTAATCAACTCCAAGGGCTTCGTTAGTCAAGTCTAGGCCGGCGGACATACCAAAAAATGCCAAACCTCGCGGTTGCTTTGCTCGCGCCTTTTTCTGATACGCGATTCCGGCGATCTCCGCGGGCAATGTGTAAACGACGTGGAAGTGTAAGCCATCGACGAGCAATTGTGATTGCATATGCCCGATCCATTCGACTGCCGCGAGCGGCTGGCACTTCGGGCAGTGCAGATTCCCGCAGGAATTGCAGGAAAGGCGTTAGTGCGTAAACGATCGATCCTCGTCACCCTTTATGGTTTAAGGGTAACCCTCTACAGCTGCCGTCACCTCTCAACCGAGGGCGATAGGCAATGAGTACGAAGACGCAGGAATCGAAGGCAGCCGAATGGTTGAAGAAGCTGCAAGAGGCAGAGGCGGCCGACGAGATGCTGGTAGAGTAGGTGCGGCGTAAGCGGTAACCAGGCGGTGTCGTTCCGGCTCGTCTGAGGATCTGGAAAATGTCCTTCAGTTTTTCATCAACTGGAGCGATCGATGCGGCAGAGCAAGCAGCGGCGATATCGGGCGGGAACGTGGCACGAGATCCTGGGGCGCTTTGAGGAGAGCGGTTTGGGGGCGCCGGCGTTCTGTGCGCGCGAGCGGGTAAGTGTGCAGAGTCTGCGACGTTGGCAGGCGCGACCGGGCGGAGAGTCGGAGCATGCCTTGGTCGCTAAGGCCGGGGCTTTGGCGCGCAAGACAGCCGAGTTCATCGATCTGCGCGCGCTGCGTTCTGGGGAACCCCGATTCGAAGTGCGATTGGAGCTCGGGGCCGGGTTGATCTTGAGCATTGCGTGCGGCTGATGTTCTTCGCTGAGATCGAAGGGGATACGGTGACGATCCGCGGTGAGCAACTTCCCGAACTCCTCGAGGGCTTTGATGTGTGGCGGCAAGGTCGCCGTGGTACCTTACGGCGTCTAGCGGGATGACGGAACCTCAGTAAATACCGGCATTTCCACCCGCATCGCGGACCCTCGCATGCGATCCTCAACTAGCCCAAGAGTACGCGACACGGATCGCGGTGCTCGAAGGCGAGGTCACCCCGTTGCGCCGTCGAGATGCCGAGCGCAGTGGCGAGCTCGATGACCGCGAGCGGCGGATGCACCTGCTCGACGAGGCGTTGCGGATCTTGCAAGGGAAACGCGCGAGCGACCCCTGTCATGATGTCGCCGAGCGCGCAGGGTGTGGACCCGCACTGGGTCCCTCACGAGGTTTTATGCAGCGCTTCGCAATCCAGCGGTTTCTGAGGTAAATACCCTCTCCCATGACCGCAGTGATCAGGATCGCGAGATTCGAGCACACGTAAACCCAGTTGTGCAGCAAGAAGCTATAGATCGAATAGCCGGTCGACGCCGCGAGCTGCCCCACGAACAGCCACTTCGAGATTCCGGCTGACGATTCGGATTTCCACTGCACGTAGACCTGTCGAATCAACGTCAGCAGCAAAATGAATGAACTGAGCCATCCCAAAAGATCCGGATTCTTCATGCCGATACCACCCTCTGCGTCGGACGCGAACGCCTCACTCACACCGCCGCCTCGAACCGCTCGCCCACGGAACTCATCGGCGCGCGTTCTCGTGCGGTATCAGGATCTGCAGGGATCGCCGCCAGATCTCGCTCGCCGTGGCATTGGCGAATGTAAAGGCTGAGGGCTTGATGCTGTCGGATTACGCGCGCGTCGTGAGCGAGCAGGTGCGGCCCGGTCGCACGCGCGAATCGATCCAGCACCTCGGCACACGCCCGTTCGATCAAATGGCGCAGCTTCAGCGCGCGGGTACGCGCACTTTCCGACTGATCCCGCGGATCCGCGTCGATCTCACTGCCCGCTTGGTCGAGCATGGCCCGCAGGCCCCAGGCGATGGCTTCCAGCGCACCCCGATGGGCGCGTGAATGCGGATCGCGACGGTTCGCGACCGCTGCAGCATCAATCAGCGATTCGGCGCCACCGGCCCAGCATGCGGCCGGCCCTATGGCGCCGTGCCAAAACCCAGGACGACTGAGGTACCAGCCGGCATCGCCCACTCGCTCGTGATCGGGAACGACTACGCCGTCGAATTTCACCGCGGTCGTCGAGGTATCGGCAAAAGCGGGACTCACCCAGGTGCTCGGTTGCGGCGTAACGCCGATACTCTCGAGAGGTATATCAAAGAGAAAGACGCCGTCGGCGTGATGCGCAGTGACCAGCGCGGCGTCGACAAGTGCGGCACCACTGCAAAACGGCTTGATGCCATCGATCCGCCAGTCGCCGTTCTGGAGTCGCTCGCAGCTGACGCGGCTCGGCGGAGCATCGGAGGCCCACACGCCGTATAACGCGCCACCTCGGGGCGCCTTCCCGCACTCGGCCAAGATCGCCAAGGCATCGGTGTGCGCCTCCGCCAGCCGCGCGAACGACAGATCGCGCGCACCCCATTCGCTGAGTGCCTGATGTCGCCGCGGCGTGTTTCCGGAACCCGGCAACGGTAGGCGCGCCCCTTCCGAGACGACAACCGCCAGTTGCGCGTCAAGGCTTTGCATGCTGGGCCTCGAGCCGAGCTCTCAAGGTATCGGCAAAGCCGCCCGTGGCCCGCCCTTGCAAGCGTGCGCTCGTGGTCACCACGCTGCTGACCGGGGAGCTGACGCGCCAACCTCGACGGCGTAATCGACCCCAAAGACAGTGATCCTCCGCCAAGGCGAGATCGCTCCAGCCGCCCACGTCTTCGTAGGCGTCGGCGCGCACGGACAGATTGGCGCCATGCACATGCGTGTGGGTGCCTTCCGCGTTCGTCAGATAGGTGCGTCTATAGACTTCGTGGACGGCCGCCGACCCATCGGCGCCGAGTCGCACGATTCCGGCGACCGCGGTCACCCCTTCGTCCGCGAGTGCCAACTGCACGCTAATCCAGTCCTCGTTCACGTAGGAATCGGCATCCGTGTTGGCAAGCCATATCCGGCTCGGATCGGGCAAGTGCCAATGACGTAGCACCCGACCAGCACCTGCGCGCCGGGCGGCGCCCGGTGAACGAGCGCTGATCTCGAGCACTTCGCCATCGCATCCCAAGGCGCGCCGCGCCCGCTCTACTGTCCGGTCGGTACACTGATCCGCGACGACGACCAACCAAGAATTCTCAACGCCGGCTTTGGCGATGGATCTCAAGATACTCATAATGCAAGCATCTATCGTTGCTTCTTCGTTGTGGGCGGGGACGACGACGCCCACGCACCATGTCCGCGCAACGGCGCTCATAGCGTTCGCCGCCATGAATCGATGCGAAATCCCGCATGGCGACTACCGCCAATCCATTCACATGGTAAATGCCGGGCTAATACGCGATGGACCGCATCGCCGTGCATCCGGTGATCGGGACTCACGCCTAGCCAATGCACGGCGACGAACTCACCGCCTCGCTCCAAACTCCTTGCTAGCCGATCGGCAACGATTCTGAGTCTATCCGGAGAGAAGTAATAGCCAAGCTCGCTGAAGACGATCAGATCAAACAGTCCAGGGGGTGGGCCATCCGCCACGTCGCCCTGATAGATGTCGACCTGCTTGCAGCACTGGCATCGGTGACGAGCTCGCGCGACAGCGGTAAGCGAGAGGTCACAGGCAATGAGTTCGCCGACGCGCGGCGCCAACGCGGCCGTCAAGACGCCGATCGAACATCCGGGCTCAAATCCGCGGCGGTAAGTCGCTTGCGTCAGCGCCGCGAGCGTCGCCCGATAGCGATCTTGCTCGTAGGCGGACGAGGCGAACTGCCAGGGATCGTTCACTTCCTGGTAGCGAGCCTCGAAGAACTCTCGCGATGCCGGATTCACGCTGTTGACACCATGAACATTTCGTCGGAGCGCGTGAAATACGGCAGCACGTGTCTCGGCACGATGGGCGCCCGACCCAAAGGGTGCATCTGCGACGCGAAGCATCTCAACGCCTGCGTCTTGGCTCTCCACGCAGCCGCATCGAGCGCGAATCGGCCCCAGCGTTTGGTCGCGAACTGCGCCGGATCCCCGTGATGCCACGTCCAAATTGGGAACCGCCATAGAGTCAGCCCGCGCAGCCTCGCAACTTCGCGACACACCTCACCCGTTGCATCGTGGTCGGGATGCCCGTCGTGCTCGTATGGCGCCACCAACAGCGTAGCGGTCGACAGCCTCCGGTCGATCGCCTCGAAGAGCGCCGCGCGATGTCGGTCAACCTGACCATCGGGGATGCTCAACCGGTGTAGCGATACCCCTTCGGCGGCAAGCACCCCGAGCGCATCGCTCAACTCTCGGCGGCGTATCCGACCAAGGCCATCCCAATCGGTGTATGCGGCCTCGCCATCGGTGACACTCAATACGGTGACCTCGCGTCCGGCCTGCGCGGCGCTGTGGATCAGGCCACCGGCGCCCAGCACTTCATCGTCCGGATGTGGGCTGACGACAAGAACGTTACAAGAAGGCAGCAACAGACATGGAGCCACTTCCAGCAGGCGCACCCAGCGAGCTTCGGGTGTGCCGCGCTCTGCGGGGTCGAATGATGCGACCGACGGTACAAGACTCACGGAGGGCGGCTCCCCAAGGAATTTGGTTTCGAGAATTCTCGCGAGCCTCGCCCAGTTGTGGCTGTCGGCGCTGAAATCAGTCTCCTGTAGGACAAGAAGATGTGATTACAAAGGGTCGACTCGCCGAATTCGACATCGTCGATCTACACGGCCAGTCCCCAGCCAGGGGTTCAATCAATCGGCAGATTGCGCTTTAGCGAGGTGGCCCGACACATCCGTATGAGGTCGCGGGATGACGTGCAAGCAGACCACTTGGCCGCCCAATGACTCTACCGCCGCGGCGGCCGCACACATCGCTGCTCGGACTGCACCGACCTCGCCCGTGATCAGCACAGTGACGAGGCCGCCGCCGACCTGCTCGCGACTGATCAGCTTGACGTGCGCCGCCTTCACCATGGCGTCGGCGGCGGCCAAGGCAGCGACCACGCCCATCGTTTCGATCATACCCAAGGCTGTGTCAATGTCGCCAGCCATGACCACCGTTTCTGAAGCTACCCGCGCGCAATTCGCTCACGTCGGACCACTCTGTTAAATATCTCAAGGTTTTTTCGCTAGCCTGGTAATTTACCGCGCACGCGGGCGCCGCCGCATAGGCGTTTTCCTAGCCGGGCGTATCGGCCGTGTCCTACACGCGTTCCGTGCAAAGACGCTAGGGTCGCAGCGGGAACGGCACCACTCGTTCAGGGCTGACCGCAAATAATTGTTCACCGCTCCCGGGTTGAACGAGATACCCGCCGGTGAACGATCCGAACGAGGGCAGAACGAGCCCCCGCTTGCGGAGCCAGAAAGCAGGTACTCGGCTCGATCGCTTGCGCAGTCCGCGGAGCGCCACGACCGGATGAATATGGCCGCTCATCGAGAAGCGCGGATCCGCCATCGGTTCCATCGAGTCATCGTGAATGAAACGAAATGGCCGTTCCCAGTGCGCCCCCGCAATCCACTCGATAGGGCCCCGCCAGCCGCTAGACACGCCTCGATCGTGATTGCCGGCGATCACTAGGATCTTGGTACTACCCAGCGATTCGCACCAAGTCTGCATCCGCATCGCCTCAGAGCTCTGCGGCTGAAGCGGTTCGTGGAGGAAATCGCCGAGAACGATGATTCGCTGTGCGCCGACGTCAGCGATCAGTGTTGTCAGTCTCCTCCGGTCGGCGTCATCCGTTCCGCCTGGAATCGCCAGCCCGTGATGAGCCAATGCGCCGCTCTTTCCGAAATGCGTGTCGGCGACTATGAGCGCACCGCCGCGAGGCCAGAACACGGCGCGCTCAGGGAGGAGCCACAGCGCCTCGTCTTGGATCAGCAGTTCGACCGCGCCGCTCATCGTGCCTTTTTCTCGAGCCGGCTTGCCTCCCGTTCGATCCGGGAACGCCAGGACTCTGTCGAGAGCGTTTGCGTCTGCAGGCGATCGGCCCAGATGGGAAAAGCGAAGGGCGTGAGGCGCGTGGGACGCCGGATGATGATGTCAAGATTCGCAAGACGATGCAGCAATCGCTGCAGCTCGCGGAAGTCCAGCTGCGCGTCCAATACCTCGCGCCGCGACTGCTCTAGCAGCAGGTTCTGCGCATCGTAGCGCTCCAAGACATCGAACATCAATCCGCTGGAGGCCTGTAATTGTTTGGCAGACTTGCGTTTGCCCGGCGTGCCCGGATCGATGAGGCCGGCAATCTGGGCAATATCTCGAAATTGTCGTCGCGCCAAATCGGATAGATTGATGCTCGTCAGCATATCCGACAGAAGATTATCGACACTCAGCATCCGTCGAATGAGCGGCTCGTCGATGTCGAAGGCCTCTTCGCAGAGAAATTCGAATCCATATTCAGTGCTCGTGATGGAGAAGGTGCGCGGCGATTCACGCGCCAAGCGGCTCGCCATCAGCAATGCCGCGCCTTCATTGAGTACTCTGCCGGCGAACGGATAGGCCATCAGGTGAAATCCTTCGCGCGACTGATAGCACTCGAGCAACAATTCGTGCGGACCGGGAACCTTCGAGACTGCCGATTGCAATTGGAGCAGCGGACGCAACTCGAGAACCTCCGGCTGATCGCTGGTTCCGGCGGCATAGGCGCCTAGCAGATCGAGCACGCCGAAGCCCAAGGTCGTGGATATGGGTAGCCGGGAACCTTGCCAGCGCGGCACGAAACGGCTGCGCTTGGCGGATAGCCGGACGTAGGCAACCGCGTCTCGCACCTGCACCAGACTCAATGATCGTCCCGCGAAGATGAACACTTCGCCCGCCTGCAGCCGCCCGATGAATGCTTCCTCGATGTAGCCGAGCGTGCCTCCCTGCAGCCATTTCACGGCAATCGACGCATTGCTGCTGATCGTGCCGATCGCGCGGCGGTGTCTTTTCGCCAGATCCGCCGAAGCGATCACGAATCGCGAATCCACCACGCCGACGCGGCGAAATTGTGGGTAACCCTGCAATGCGCTACCCCCGCGCGTGATGAAATCCAACGTCCATCTCCATTGAGCCGCCGTCAAGTCTGCAAACGCATGGGTCGAGCGCACTTCATCCCACATTTCCCGCTCCTCGAACCCCCCGCCTGCCGCGAGCGTCACCAGGTGTTGCGCGAGGACGTCGAGCGACAACCGCAAGCCGACGCGAGGTTCGATGTGGTGTTGCGATGCGGCGAGCCGGACGGCAGCGCATTCGAGCAGCTCGAATGCGTGCGTGGGCACGATGGTCACGCGGCTCAATTGCCCTGGTTGATGGCCGCTGCGACCCGCACGCTGCAACAGACGCGCCACGCCTTTGGGACTACCGATTTGAAAAACTTGATCCACTGGCGGGAAGTCCACGCCCAAGTCGAGCGAGGAGGTGCACACCACGCATTTCAGGGTGCCGCTCTTGAGGCCGTCTTCGATCCGGCGGCGCAGTTTGTGGTCGATGGATCCATGATGCAAGGCGCTGACTGTGACTAAATCCAGCTGGGTCGTGATGATGGCCTGGAACCACAACTCCGCCTGCGAGCGCGTATTGGTAAACACCAAGGTGGTGCGCGCGGTTTCGATTCTCTCCAACACCGCGGGAAGCAACGACAGCCCGAGATGGCCCGACCAAGGGAATCTCGACATGTTGGGCGGCAGTATGGCCTGGATGTCATAGCGCTTCTCGTCTCGCGCTCGAATGAGCGTTCCTTGCCGACGAGGACCCAACAGTGTCCGCATGGCCGACGGCAGATCAGGTAGCGTCGCTGACATACCCCAAACGCGCAGCCCAGGCGACAATGCGCGGAGGCGCGCGACGACGAGCTCGAGCTGCACGCCGCGCTTGGTGCTCAAGAATTCGTGCCACTCGTCCACGATGACTGCTTGTACGCCGCGCAAGGCGGCGGTCGCCTCGCCGCGGCTCAACATGACCGACAAACTTTCCGGCGTCGTCACGAGCGCGTGGGGCGGCTTCGCAGTTTGGCGCGTGCGGGCCGAGGTGGAGGTGTCCCCGGTTCGTTCTTCGACGCGCCAGCTAGGATTCAAACCAGGCAACGGCTCCCGCAGAGCCGTGACCAAATCTCGCGCCAGCGCGCGCAACGGCGTGATCCACAACACCCGAATCCCCGCGGCCTCCGGTTGAGCTTGCGGCTCCAAGAGCGGGCCGAACCAGGCTGCCAGCGTCTTGCCGCTGCCCGTTCCGGCATTGAGCAGCCCCGACTCTCCCCGCCAATAAGCCATCCACATCGCTTCCTGGAATTCGAACGCAGAGCGCCCCTCGTGCGCGAACCAACGCCGTGCACGATCCAAGCGCTCATCCACCTCATCACCCATGAGGCTGGCGGGGGAGAAGCGCCTGCAGATTTGCCAGCGTGTCCGCCTCGCCAGCCGCTTTGTCGGTCCGCCACTGCTTGATTCGCGGAAAACGCATCGCGATACCGGACTTGTGACGGGTCGATTGGGCGATACCTTCGAAGGCGAGTTCGAACACATGCACGGGTTCGACGCTGCGGACAATGCCAAATTTCTCGCGGGTATTCGCCCGAATCCATTTATCCAGGCGGCGGATCTCCTCGTCGCTAAGCCCCGAGTACGCTTTGGCCACGGAGACCAACGCATCGCCATTCCAAACACCAAACGTGTAATCGGTATACAAATTGGATCGTCTGCCATGGCCGGGCGCCGCATACAGGAGCACGCCATCGAAGACGAAGGGGTCTGTCTTCCACTTCCACCAGGCGCCGCGCTGTCGACCGGTACCGTAGGCCGAATCCCATTTTTTGAGCATCAGGCCTTCCACCCCCTTCGCGCGCGCTGTGTCGCGCGCGCTGGCAAGCGACTCCCAGGAGGGCGAATCAATGGCGCTCGACAAGCCCAAGCTTCCCCGCGGCAGCGGTTCAAGAATACGTTGCAGTTGGGCTCGCCTTGCTCGCAGCGGCTTGGGCCGCCAATCCTCCCCCTCCCATTCAAGCAAGTCGTAGGCAAGGAAACGGGCGGGAATGTCCTTCAGAATCTTGGCCGACAGGGTTCGACGCCCGATGCGCCGCTGCAGTAGAGCAAACGGCAGCACGTCGTCCGCCCGCCACGCCAACACTTCGCCATCGAGCACGGTCCCCGCCGGCAGCGAACCCGCCGCCGAAACGATCTCCGGGAATCGCTCCGTGATGATCTCCTCGCCTCGCGACCAGAGCGTGCACTCACCCGACCGACGAACGATTTGGCCGCGAATGCCGTCCCATTTCCATTCGGCAAGCCACTCCTCGCGTGATCCGAGCGATTGCGCCGGCTCCTCGAGCGGCGATGCCAAATAGAACGGATAGGGATGACTGGCGTGAGTGCTGCCTTCGTTGAGCGCAAGTGCCCGCCAGAAGTCGGCGCTCGGATTCCAGGCGCCGATCAATGCGCGCTCGATCTGGGTGCGCGCATGGCCGAACAATTCTGCCAAAGCCCGAGTCACCAAGGCACGCGAAACGCCGAGCCGCAGCGAACCGGTCAACAGCTTGTTGACCAAGAAACATTCGCGATAAGGCAGTTCGCGCCACCATCCCACTACCCAGCGGCGTTGTGCTGCGACGGGCAAGTCGCTCAACGGCAATATCCGCTGTTCGAACCAATCGCTCAGCGAATGGTCGTCCGCTTCCGTCACGATGCTCTCCGGCGCGATCAACAGCGCAACGGTTTCAGCAAGATCGCCGATCGAGCCGTAAGTCTCTTCGACCAGCCACTGCGGCAGGCCCGCCTCCTCGCTCAGCCAAGTATGCAGCAGCGCGGGTCCAATACTTCGCTTCACGCGGCGCCCCATCAGCACATAGACCGCCCAAGCAGCATCCGATGCGCTCGCGCCGCGCAGATAGTCGACCATCGCATCGACTTTCAACAGTGTCGAAGTCGTGGTGTCGAGACTTTCGAAAAGTGCGGCGAAGCGTCGCATTACTCTTCGGCGCCATATTCGGTCTTGAGCGCCGTCGCGGCCATCCCTTGCTCTTGGAGGTAACGGCACAAGGCATCAGTGTACCCATGCGTGAGCAGTATTCGCCGCGCGCCGGTTTGTTGGATGGTCCGCAGCAAACTCGGCCAGTCGGCATGATCGGACAACACAAAGCCACGATCATAGCCGCGCCTGCGACGATTGCCGCGCACCCGCATCCAGCCGGAGCAAAATCCGGTGCGGCAAGTTCCGAAGCGCCGGATCCACGTCGAGCCTGCCGCGCTTGGAGGCGCCAAAACCAACGCGCCGCGATAGTCGGGGCTTGCCGCCACCGTCGCCGGATGCGTCGGCAGCATCGCAACGCCACATCGGCGATAGGCATCGACCAGTGCCCCCACGGCACCGTGCACGTAGACGGACTCACCAGTGAAGCGCGTCAGTTCGGCCAGCACTCGCTGAGCTTTCCCCAAGGCATACGCGAATAGGATGCTCGCTACCCCTGCGCGCTTGTTCGTCTGCCACCAATCGAAAATCTCGGCTGCCACTTGGCTGGCATCGGGCCATCGATAGGCAGGTAATGCAAAGGTGGCTTCGCTGATAAAGACCTCGCAGGGGACGAGCTCGAACGGTGAGCACGTGGGATCGGCATCGCGCTTGTAGTCGCCCGAGACCACCCAAACAGTGCCGCCATGCTCGATTCTCACCTGAGAGGAACCCAAGATATGTCCGGCCGGATGCAAGGAAATGGTGGTCCTGCCGATCGTGAATGCTTCGCCATAAGGTTTGGGAGCGAGAGTTACTGCAGCGGGAAGCCGCAGACGCGTAACAGCCTCCCCTGGCGCCGAACAGAAGTAACGGGCGCTCCCGGCGCGCAGGTGATCACCGTGCGCGTGGGTGATGACGGCCGTTTCGACCGGTTGCCAGGGGTCGATGTAGAAATCCCCGGCCGGACAATAGAGTCCGCGTCGGGTCGCGACAATCAGGTCTTGCGTTGAGATCGGCTCATTCATGGCGAGTGATGGTCAGCTACGCTGCAGGCTTCGATAGAGTCTTCAAAGCGGTATTGCACCCCATCGGCGGTAGGCGGTAGAGCACACGCCTAGACGGCAATTGTTTTTCGGTCATGGGTGAGGTTATCTGACGCGCAATTCAGCGTCCTTCTGATTAGAACCATTAGCGCAGCGCGTTACAAGTAGGGTTCGGTCGCAGATTGAACAGGAGCTACGGTTCATGAGTACCTGGACGCAAAAAGATATCGCGAAAAAGCTTGCGGAGATCGATTTCGCCATGCTCTCGACGCGCGCCTCCAACGGCCATATCGCAAGCAGACCCATGAGCAACAACGGTGACGTCGAGTTCGATGGGGACAATTACTTTTTTGCGTTCGAGGACTCCCG
>Ga0116230_10000226_pt1 | contig 46211 bp, 31 predicted proteins | sample S1TSphfallax_3_FD_88678 | JGI IMG/M metagenome (GOLD analysis project Ga0116230, IMG submission 88678) | Host-associated microbial communities from peat moss isolated from Minnesota, USA - S1T2_Fd - Sphagnum fallax MG | ecosystem: Host-associated > Plants > Peat moss > Unclassified | place... | reverse complement strand
CGCGGGTCCATCTTGGTCGCGAGCCCAGGCCACTCTTGCCGCTGTTCGGCGTACGGCGCCCGGGGATAGCGGGATCGGGGGTCGGACAGTGAGTTGGACGCACGCTGCTGTTTCATGGACTTGCCTTGATGCGCTGGGTGTTGAGGGACCATGACGCGCATGATAATCGTGTGCTCGGGGATCGCAGCCAGGCAAGGCCCGCGACACCTGTAGGATTCCTCCGAGCGCGGAGGACTCGAGGAGGTGCGCGCATGTGTCTGTCCGACCTGCGGCCGTCAATAGACCGGCGGAGAATCAGGCAGTCGCGTATCGGCCACGCCTGCAGCGCATGGGTATTTATCGGCACAGCCGCTCATGCGATCCTTGAGGGCCAAGTCATGCAGTGAAATCTCCGATGCGAAAAAACTCCTTGCTTCGAACCCGCTCCGGGCTGGTCATGCTCCTGGCCGCCGCCGGAGTCTCTTGCTTAGGTTTGGGTTCTTTGGCCGATGCCGACGATGGCTTGCAGCCCGACACCGCTTTCCAACTCGATTGCTCACAGAATGCGCGCAGCGACTTCGACGACCAGGTCACACGCTATTTCACCCAACAGGGGTTTCGGGTCGTCGATCTCGCGAAGTTGCATGCGGATGCCGGTGGCGATGCCGGTCGGCATGAGTTGGCGGGGATCGACCGTCGCAACCGGATCGTGCGCATCGTGTCTTTTCCGCGTCGCCCCAATCACCTGTCCTTCACCCTGCTATCTATGCCGCCGACCCGACACGATCCCGGATTCGACGGCGCAGTGCAGAGTTTCTTTTCTCGCGATTTGATCTGCGAGGTGACCCAGATCCTCACCAATGACAACACGGCCGACAGCGTGGCGAACTTCGAGGCGGAAGTTGCCGGTCTCACCGCCTTGCTACAGACGGCGGAGGGCGTAGACGCTTCGGCATCCAAGCATTAGAAGTCGACCCGAACCGCCGAGTCGGTGCCGTTAAGTCAATCCGATCAATGGCATACACTGCACTCGCGACTTAAGCCCACCCGCGCTTCGGAGCCGAGCTGCACGCCGCAGCGGCTCATTCCAAGCCTTCCTGCCTTAAGTTTGCCAACGCCTTGCCGATACCGAGAACTGGATACCGTGGTTCTAAAGAGCGGATCGGATGAACAAACCTTGGCCGAGTAATCTTGAGGTGTCCTGCCGCAGAGGATCCCGTGTCGGATTCACGGCTGACGCAGCGGCTGTGTTCGTCGAAGTCCACGGCGCCGTCGCGCACTCGATGACGAGCGGACGCGCATTATGGGATTTGGGTCGCACTATTTACGGAAATTCTTGAACGGCACCGACGGGCTGCACGTCATGCCCTTCGGTAAATTTTATGTATGAAGCCCTCATCCGATAATTTACGAGCCACTTCGACAAGGAGTCAACGCTGCCGAGATCGCTACGTCAACCGCGGCTTCAGCATGATCGAGACCCTCGTCGTGATGGCGATCGCGGCGATTCTACTCAGCGTCGCGGTGCCCTCGTTTCAGTACGTGACGAACGTCAATCGGATCGCCGGCGAAGTCAACGGTCTCCTCGGCGATCTACAGTTCGCGCGCGTCGAGGCGATCAAAGAAGGTCAGACCGTCACTGCCTGCACGTCCAGCAACGGGACGAGCTGCGATGGCTCCAGCGCCTGGAATGGCGGTTGGATCGTGTTCGCCGATGCGAATGGCAATGCCACGGTGGACGCCGGCGAATCGGTCCTGCGCGTGCAGAGTCCGTTCACGAGTACCGACACGTTCACGGCCACCAACGGTGTGAGCGCCGTGACTTACAACCGGGATGGCTTCGCGACGGGAGCCAGCATCGCAGCCGGCACTTTGATCACCCTGCACGCAGCCACACCGAACATTGATTCGACGAAGTGCCTGATGGTCACCATGCTGGGACAGATTGCCGTGCTCTCCGGCAACAGTAACTTCTGGACGTTCTCATGCACCTGAGGCGCGGCCGTCCACGCGGCTTCACCTTGATCGAGGTGCTGGTCGCACTCGTCGTGATCGGCGTGGGCATGCTGGGTCTCGCCAAGATTCAGGCGCTGGCGTACGCGAGCACGAACACGGCGAGCCTGCGCTCCTTGGCGGCACTCGAGGCCTCGAGCCTGGTCTCGGCCATAGGCTCGAACCGCGCATATTGGTCGACCGTCACCACCCCCCTGAGTATCACTTTCACGGGCGCGACGATCAACGTGACGTCCGGAGATGGCACCCTCGCGAACACCTACAACTGTCAGTACGGCGTCGCGGGATCCAATGCACCGTGCACGGCCGCGCAGATGGCGGCTTACAACCTCGGCAGTTGGGCTACGAATCTCAGCACACTCCTACCGAGCGTCACAGGCGCGCTCAACTGCACGACGCCAGCGACGGGGCCGACCGGTTGTTGGATCCAACTGCAGTGGATGGAACGAACGGTGGCCGTCAATTCGCAGTCGCTATCGTCTAATTCGACCGCGATGGCGGCACCGACCTACACCCTTTATTTCGTCCCTTAGAACATGAAAGGTGCTCATTCCGCTCTGTACGCCCGGTCGTCCGGCTTCACGCTGCTGGAACTCATGGTCGCCATGTTCATCGGCCTGTTCCTGGTTGGCGGCATGATGATCTTGGTTCAAGACAACAAACGCACCAGCAACACCCAGACCCAGATGGCCAAGCTTCAGGATGATGAGCGCCTTGCCTTGACGATGCTGACGAATGTGATCCAACAAGCCGGCTATTTCCCGGATCCGACCACCAATACGGCAGCGTCGATGTTTACCACGACCGGGCCGGTATTCGGCGGCGGCTTTTACGCGAATAATTTGGGATTTCTGACTCCGGGGCAGGCGCTTTTCGGTTATAACATCACGAATCCCATCAACGTGCTTGCCACGTCCGATTCGCTGGATGTTCGCTTCGTCACCGCGAGCGGTGACGGCATCTTGAATTGTTTTGGTGCGTCCAACACCAGTGGTTCGAATTACAACAACGCCAACTTCTTCTTCACCTTCGACGGCATGCTGTGGTGTGAAGACGAAGTTCCCACCGCCATACCGGTGGTGGGCGATCCGGACTATTCGAATACGGCGAATCCCATCAATGTGACGCAGCTGGCGATCTTATACGGCGTCAATACGACGGGCACGTCCAACAGCGCCGACACCTACAAGACGGTAAGCCAGATGAGTTCCTCTGACTGGCCCAATGTGATTGCCGTCCAGGTCACCGTGACGTTTACCAATCCGCTGTACAGCGCCTCCAATCCAGGCGAACCGCCAACCGTCTCGGTCTCGCGCGTCATCGGCATCATGAACAAGATAGGAATATGAGCATGCGCACTCGATGCCCGGGAGTCCAACGGCATCAAACAGGCGTCGTGTTGGTGTCCTCCTTGCTGTTGTTGATCGTCATTTCCATCATGGTCGTGAGCATCTTCCATAGCTTTGGAATCCAGGAAAAAATCGCCGGTAACGTGCGCGAGAAGCAGCGGGCGCTGCAGGCGGCGATCAGCGCGCAGTCCTATGCGGAGTGGTGGCTCTTGAACGGCAGTTCTGCCCCGCGTGCAATCGGCATGGGTGCCGCATCCACGGCGGCCGTTCAGTGCAACAGTCTGGTCGACGCCAATGCGGGCAGCGGCGTGACGGCCGGACAGATCTGTAGCAACTCCTTGCCGACCGCGCTGGGTGTCGCCGTCACCGCCTGGCCGACCAGCGGCAACGACTACGGCATCGTCTATACGCCGCCGAACATGAACGTGACCGGTTCGATCGTCAACTCCTCGGTTGCCGATGTCTATTACAAGCGACCGCGCATTTACATCACGGACTTGGGCGGCGTGGCCGCGGGCCACGGTGAGGCCTACAAGGTCGATGCCTATAGCGACGGGCTCAATGCTGCGAGCGTAGCGGTCGTCGAGAGCACGCTGACCATCACCTGTACCGTCTGTAATTTGGGAGGATTATGAAAACTATAAAGCGCGAGAAATTGGAGCGCAAGAAACCGCAGGATTGGGGCTTCCTCGCGGTCGTATGCTGGACCGCAGCCGCACTGCTGCCCGCCGGATCAAGCGCGCAGTCGCTCTTTTCCGAGGACTTCACGGGGTCGACGACCACCCACTCCTGGTACGCTACGGGCGGCGCCTGTCTCACCGTCGGGACGGCTTCCGGCACCGCGACCTCCACGACGGCCGGCAGCATCCCGTCGTGCATGTATCTCAAAAACTCTGGCACTTACTATACGAACGACAAGATGACCGGGGGCGTCACCGGGACCTTGCCGGATCCGGCCGGACAAGGCGCCTTGCGCTTCACCAACGGCGCCAATACGGGCGGCAGTTCGGATTCGAACGGATCCTCCGAGAAAGGCTCGATTTGGTCCAGCAGCCCCTTCCCGGCGGGCGGCGGTATTCAGATCAATTTCAAGTCGGTGACCTACCGCGGCGCCGGTAACAGCCCCTACGATGGCGCGGACGGCATGAGTTTCTATTTGATCGACGCGACGAAGGTCACGCCCGGCGACGGCTACTTCAATGGCGTGGGCGCCGACGGCGGCAGCTTGGGCTATAGCTGCAGCAATACGAACCAGGTGGACGGACTCGCGGGTGCCTATATGGGTCTCGGCATCGACGAGTTCGGCAATTTTCTCGATGGCGCGACGGTGTTGATTCCTACGGTGTCGACGACCGGATTCATCACCGGCCAGACGCAGGACGGCAACGACTGGGGCGGCGTCAGCGCCCCTCAGGGCGGCTCTAACTTCGTAGGTTACGACTACTATAACGGCGACAATACCGCGACCGGCTATGGATTTTATCCCTACGGCAGGATCGGCCTACGGGGTGCGGGCAATATCACCTGGGCGGCGCTGCACAAGGCCTATGGCAGTTACTATCCGACGCTGACTGCCTCCACCCCAGGCGTGGCCGTGCTCGCGGCCGCTTCTGTTTACCACGAGAGTGTGGCGTCTGTGACTGCCGCACAGATCTCTGCGCTGACGACAGCGCAGTTAAATGCCGAAGTCACTTACCTCGAGGGAACGGAGGTCCAGAACACCTGTATCACCGGTAAGGTGTTGGATTATTCCGCGACCGCGACATCCGCACTCAACTACAATTATTCCGGAACTTATTCGGGAAAAACCTATACTCAATGTAATCTCTATGGCACTTCGGCGACCAGCCATACAACCGCGGGAACCAGTTCCTGCCCTTCAGTCGTAACGAGCGCCCCGGCACTCGCCGACTATGCCGCCATTCCGAATGCGTTTACCGAATTTCCGAAGTCGGGGACCGCCGGCGCGGTGGTTCTCGCCGCCGAAAACGCCACGACACGCCCCACGGGCGGTACCGCGAACCAGAACATCTTTCTCTACAGCCTGAAGATCACGCAGGACGGTCTCTTGAGCTTCTCGTACAGCGTCAATGGCGGCCCCTATACCTCGATTCTCTCGAATCAGAGTATCTCCGCGTCGAACGGCTCTCTGCCATCGAATCTGTATTTTGGATTCGCTGGGGCGACCGGTGGCGGCACCAACATTCATGAGATCTTGTGCTTCCAAGCGGCGCCTGCCTCGCAATCGGCGAGCTCCGCGGGCGGCGACGAAAAGCAGGTCTCCGAAATACAAGCCGGAACGCAGGATTATTTTGCCTACTACGACCCGAACGACTACACCGGTCGAATGACGGCCTATACGCTCGTCGACACGAACGGCGTTCTGACCGTGGCCTCGCTCGCGAATTGGGACGCACAGTGCGTACTGACCGGAACGACCAACTGCGTCAACACCGGTGTCGCCGGTCCGACGAGCCCCGAGGCACCGACGAGCCGCAGTATGGTGACCTGGAACGGCACGAACGCGGACTCGACGACCAACCTAGGCACGGCGGGTGTGCCCTTCGAATGGACCAGCGGCATCAGCACCAAGGAACAAAACATACTCGATGCCGGCGATTCCACACCGTACACAGCCGACAGGCTCAACTACTTGCGCGGCAATCGAACACTCGAGTACCAGTCGAACGGTACCGGGTCTTTTCGCGCGCGAACCGGCGTACTGGGCGACATCGTCGATTCCTCTCCGACCTGGGTCGGGCCGCCGAGTTCACCCTACGCGATCGTCTGGGCGGATCGTCTCGATTCGGGGGACACCATGCTGGAGAACTCGGGCACGAGCTACGCGTCCTTCCAAAGCAGCAACCAATCGCGCACCAACGTGGTCTACATCGGCGCCAACGATGGCTTTCTGCATGGTTTCAGGGCCGGTGTCGAGAGTTCGACCGGCGTCGTGTCCGGCACGAACGACGGCTACGAAGTGTTCGCCTACATGCCGGGCGCGGTGCTGAACACCATCCACAACTACACGACCTCGTCTCTGGATTTTTCCGCCGCGCAGTACACACATAATTTCTACGTCGATGCCACGCCCGGCAGCGGCGATTTACATTACGAGGGGGCGTGGCACACTTGGTTGGTCGGGGGACTCGGCTCGGGCGGCGCCGCGATCTACGCCATCGACGTCACGTCGCCGACGAATTTCTCGCCTGAAATCACGGCCGCCGGCCTGGTGATGGGCGAATGGAGTTCGGCGACGATCAGCTGCCAGAACGTCTCGTCCTGCGGCAAGAGCCTCGGTAATACCTATGGCCAGCCGCAAATCCGCCGTTTCCACAACGGGACCTGGGGCGCGATCTTCGGCAACGGGTACGGCAGCACGAGCGGGGATGCCGGTATTTACGTGATGACCGTCAATCAGACCTCCGGGCAGATTCTCTTCTACTACCTCAGCACGGCGACGAGCGGCACCTCGAACGGCATCGCCAGCGTCACTCCGGCGGATCTCGATGGGGATCACATCACCGATTATGTCTACGCCGGTGATCTGAACGGCCATGTCTGGCGCTTCGATCTCACCAGTACGAACCCGAGTAATTGGGCGGTCACGACGGGAGGCCCGCTCTTCAAGACACAGTCCGGTCAGCCGATCACCTCGCAGATCGTCGTCGCTTCTTCGCTCGTGACCGGCTCGACACCCCAGGTCATGGTGGCCTTCGGCAGCGGGCAACGAAACCAATTCACGAACACGAGTTCGGCAACCTACGTCACCGGCACGCAGAGCCTGTACGGTGTATGGGATTGGAACCTGAGTGCGTGGAATGCACTGTCGAGCACGCAATACGTAGCGCTGACCCAGGCCGAGTTCTCCAAGTCCACGTCGATCTCTGCGTCGCCCTACACCTTGTCTTATTCTAACCTGCAGGCGCAGACATTTACGGCTGCGAGCACCTCGGCGACCAGCGCCGAGGTTCCGGTCACCACCAGTAACACCGCCTTTACCTATGTGACCTGCACGTCGAGCACGTCCTGTGCCGCGGGTGAGTTCGGGTGGTATGCCAATCTGAGGAGCACGCAGGGCGCGACGAATCCCTCGGGTGGCAGCATGACCGAACAGATCGTCTCCAACCCGAGTCTCTACCAAGGCGCATTGCTGGTAAATTCCACCATTCCCGCCAACGTTCAGCTCTTGTCCTGCGCCGCGCCCAACGTCGACACCGGTGTCACCTACGTCTTGTCTGCCACCTGGGGAGGCACTTTCGTCGGTGGCGGCGGCTCGACTTCGGGCAGCAAATCGAGCGCCTTTCCGGCGTACGTCAACACGCAGACCGTCGGCCTGCCGAACAATGAGACGGGCAGTCTCTTGGTCGCGAATACCGCCGAGGGCACGACCTATCTGGTCGGGCAGAAAATCAGCGTGAGTCAGGGTTCGGCGCCGGGTGGTACGAGCCAGATCATACTGCCGAGCAATACGACGGCCAATCGCGTCACTTGGGTGCAATTACGATGATCGAGGGCATAGCCAACATGAACGACAGTTACCATCCGCGCAATAGTGACCATCCGCGGCACCGGGCGACCCGCGGGTTTACCCTGATCGAGCTCATGGTCGTCATGCTGATCGTCAGCATCCTCGCGGCGATCGCGATCCCGAGCTATACCTACGAAGTGCGCAAGTCGCGGCGCACCGACGCGAAGACCGCACTTCTCGATATCGCCGGGCGCGAGGAGCGGTATTTCAATACGGCGAACGCCTACACGACCAGTCAAGCGAACCTTGGGTATGGCACGTCGACCGCTGCCATGACCAACTTCGTCGTCGGTAACGGATACTACCAGGTGACCGTTTATTCGCCGGCGACAGCGTTCAACGCCCATGGACCGGCGGCGCCGTCCTACGAGATCATCGCGACGCCCTATACGGCTCAGCAACAGAAGGACAGCATGTGCATGTTGTTCACGGTCGATAGCACGGGCAAACAGACGGCCAATACCGCGACCGACGGTAGTGGGACCGACGAAACGGCGAACTGCTGGTAAGGGCGACCCGAGCCACAGGCCGTAACGGCTATTTATAGCGGACGCCGTCCTTGATCACGACGGCCACCCGCTTCATCACGCCGATGTCGGCGACGGGATCGCCGGCGACCACGATCACGTCGGCGAGCTTGCCCGCCTCCAGCGTACCGAGCCGGTCCGCGACGCCCAACATCTCGGCGCCGTGACGGGTTGCCGCGATGATCGCGTCCATCGGGCTCATGCCCAATTCCACCATCGAAGCCATCTCGAGCGCGTTCGGATCGTCCTGCAGGAAGTCCATGAACGCGGGCGCATCGGTGCCCATCGACAGCCTCACCTTGTTCTCGATGAAGTGGCGCATGTTGAGGCGTGATACCTCGCGATCCCGCAGTTGGCTCTGCAGCGAGGGGCCGTCCTGGCCGGCCTCGTCGCTCTCGGACTCACCCTTGTCGTAGATCGAAATGCCGCTCTCCGTGGGATGGTTGACGAGGTACTGCATCTTGTCGCGGTAACTCATCAAGAGCCGATATTCCTCCGGCGATAGGGACATGATGAATCGGGTCTCGTCGAAGGCATGCGGGTCCATCGCGTGCTCCGCACCCGTGACCATGACCCGCAGCAAGGAGGCGGCGGTGATGCCTTTCGCGGCAAAGCCCTTGATGATGTCGTCGTCGATGACGAAATCCGGATAGAACGGGTGTTCCAGGCTGTCGATATCGAACTTCAGCAGCCGGCGCAGGCCGTCATTGCTCTCTTGCGCATGAACGTCGATTTTCTTGCCGAGCCCATGCGCGCGGGCGATCATCGCGCGGATCTCGGCGTCGGTGAAATCGTTCTTGCCGTCGAATTTCTCGTCCGACAAATAGAGCTTCCAATACGTGAACTCGGGGCCGACCAGGGCATCGAGATCCTTTGGCGTCTTGACGACGAAGTAGGCAAACTCATCGTGCAGCCATGCCAAGGCCTCGGGAGGCGTATGGTTGACCGCGGTGTAATGCTCGAAAAAGGGCTGGCTCATGATCAGCGCGCCGCCGAGAAAGAGTCTTGGCCCGGGGATCTTGCCCGCATCGATCTGCTGCTTGATTGGCAGCAAGCGCAAGCGCGGTCCGCTGGTCTGGCGCTGGCTGGTTACGCCCTGCATCAGATATACATAGGCTCTTTCAGGCATTTTTTGGAAATTCGCCTCCCAGCGCGCGCGCAGTTCGCGGATGGGGAGCTCGGCGGCCGAGGAGGGATACAAAGGGTTCAACTGCAGGGCCTCGTTCGAATCGATCAGTCCCGGCATCACGCTCATCCCGCGCACGTCGATGACGCGCGCACCCGCCGGTAGCTTGACGTCCTGGCGGGGTCCGACGGCGGAGATCCTTTGTCCCTCGATGAGCACGGTCCAGTCCGGATGCGGCGCGGCGCCCGTGGCATCGATGACGGTACCGCCGACGAGTGCGAGCGGCGGACCTGGCACGTAGGGCGGACCCGGTGGCCCGAAATCCGGCAGCGGTGATTGCGCCGGTGAATTGGATGCCGCGAGGAGCAATGCCCCAAGGAACCACGAACGCGCCATGAATCTTGTCCCCTTGATCGCTGACCGCCTACCGTCCGGCGGCGAGCCGTTCGGTATCCTCCCAACCCCCGCCGAGCGCCCGAATGAGATCGACGCTCGCTAGGAGTTGCAAGGTGTCGAGATTGAGGGATTGGAGCTGCGCCTGCAACAAGGCGGTCTGAGACGTCACGACCGTCAGGTAGTCGGCCGCGCCTTGCCGGTAGAGCGCCAGCGACAGATCGAGAGTGCGCTGTGCGGCATCGACCGCGGCCTTCTCTTGTTGGGCGGCGTCATGGTAATGATTGAGGTCCGCGAGGCTGTCCTCCACCTGCTGAAACGCGGTCACGACGGTGCCGCGATAGTCCGCCGCGGTCGCGTCGAACTGGGCGCGCGCCTGCGCGACCTGCGCCCGGCGCAGGCCGCCGTCGAAGACGCTGAGCAGCGTATTCGGCCCGATCGCCCAGAAGCTGCTAGGGGCGGTCAGCCAGTTCGAAAACGCCGTGCTCTGGTACCCGCCTTGCAGCCCCAGGGTCAGCGACGGAAAGTATGCTGCGCGCGCGACACCGATGTTCGCGTTCGCGGCCATCATACGCCGTTGCGCCGCGGCGATATCGGGTCTGCGCTGGAGTAAATTCGTCGGTATCCCGGTCGGTATTTGCGGCAGCTTGATCGGAACGATCGCCGGCGCGATCGAGAAATTCGACGCCGACACGCCGAGCAGGGCGGCAATCGCATGCTCCATGAGTGCGCGTTGCGCGAGGACCTGCGCCGCCTGCGAGCGGGCGCCATCGAGTTGCGTCTCCGCCTCGGCCACATCGAGACCCGCCGAGATGCCGGCGCCGTGACGCTGTTCGGTGACGCTCAATGCGCGCGCATAGGCGCTCACCGTATCGTCGAGTATGGCGCTCTCGCGATCCATGCCGCGTAGCTGGACGTAGTCGTCGACCAACTGAGCGAGCAGGGATAGGCGCGCATTTTCGAGGTCGGCCGCCGTGGCCGCGGCCGTGGCGGCGCCTGCGGCCACTTCGTTGCGAATCTGACCCCATAAATCGAGCTCGTAGCTCACGCTTCCGCCGAGCACGTCGTCGTCGTAATAATGCGGGGTGGTCGGTCCGATCAGCGGCGCATGCTGCGACTCTTTCGCGCGCGAGACGCCCGCATTCACGCCGATCGTTGGCAACAACCCGGCACGGGCCTGGTCGCTCTGCGCCTTGGCCGCCGCATAGTTGGCAAGGGCGCTAGCCAGCGAGGGGTTGCCGGCGATCAGCCGCTCTTCCAGCTCGCCGATCTCCGCCGTGTCGTAGACGCTCCACCAGTGGTCCCGTGGCAGCTGATCGGCCGGCTCGGCGCGCGTCCACGGACCCATTTCCTTGTAGGTCTCGGCGGTGGGTACCTCCGGCACCTTCAAGGGAGGCGCAAACGAACAGCCGCTCGCGAGCAGCGCCAGGCCCACGATCCAGTGAGCCCCGACAGTCGAGCGTAGGGATCTAGCCGCTCCTAGGGAACTAGCCGCTCGTAGGGAACTAGCCATGGCCACTCGCGCTCTTCGGCTTGGCGGCCGCGACGCCGATGGGAGACTTGCTGACGATGTTGACTTGGGCACCCGTGGCGATCCCGTCGGGCGGGTTCGTAATCACCCGATCGGCCGCGGTCAGGCCCGATGCGATCTCGATCACCGCACCCAAGTCGCGTCCGATCGACACGGTCTTGACGGTGACCCGATTGTCGGCGCCGACCACCGCGACGGATAGTCCGCGGGCATCGAACACCAGGGCGCTCGAGGGGATCGAGAGCGCCGCGACGCCCGCCACGGATTGAAGATGGACGCTCGCGTAATCACCGGGCATCATTTCGCCCGCGGCGTTGTCGACGATCACCTGCATGAGCGTCGTGCCGGTGCTGGGGCTCACCGATTGCGCCGAGGACTCGACCTTGCCGCCGTAGCTCTTGCCGGGATGTTCGGGCACGCGAATCGTCACGGGCGTCCCTGGTGGAACACTCGGGACCAGGTTCTGCGGGACGTTGACGTAAACGCGGAGTTTACGCGTCTCGGACACGACGAACAGTTCGGCGCCGCCGGTCGCACCCGCGTTGATCAAGGAACCCACGTCGGTCTCTCGCGCCGTGACGATGCCGTCGAAGGGCGCGACCAGTCGCTTGAAACCCGCCTCGGCAACGAGGCGGTCGACGTTCGCTTGGGCCGACTTGACCTGCGCGATGTCGGCGTTCCAGGTGAAGGTGCGTTGATCGACGTCCTGCTTGGCGACGGCATCGGTGCCCGCCAGCGACTGCCAGCGCTTGGCGGTAATCTCCGCGAGCTTCGCATTGGCTTCGGCCACGTTCAAATCGGCGCGCGCCTGCATGAGCTGTTGATCGAGGTCCGGCGTCTCGATCTCGGCGAGCGTATCGCCGGCTTTGACCTTGCTGCCGATGTCGTATTTCCAGGTTTTGAGATAGCCCGGCACGCGTGCATAGATCGGCGCCCGGACATAGGCTTCGAGCCGACCCGGCAAATCGATGCCGGCGCCGTCCTCGCCATGGCCGGGGACATCGACCGCGACGTTCGGGATCGCTTCCGCTTCCGTGAGCTCGTGCAGGCGGTTGTTTTCGGCGGCGCGCGAGACCAGCCCATAGGCGACGACCGCGACCACGGCGACGAGGAAAATAATGCCTGCCTTGCGCAGCGCGCGCGGCGAGGGTTGTTCTACGGTTGACTCAGGCGGGGACATGGGATCCTCCTATCGGCGCTTCCGCCTCCGGCTGCGGCCGGTAGTTACGATGCACGATGCTGAAAACCACGGGGACGAAGAACAGCGTCGAGACCGTGGCGAAGATCAAACCGCCGATGACCGCGCGACCGAGGGGGGCGTTTTGCTCGCCGCCCTCACCGAGCCCCAAGGCCATCGGCAGCATGCCGATGACCATGGCGAGCGCGGTCATGAGCACCGGGCGCAGTCGCACGAAGCCCGCTTCCAACGCGGCCTTGGTGGCATTGCCGAACTCATCGAGCTTTTCCCGCGCAAAGCTGATCACGAGCACGCTATTAGCGGTGGCGACCCCCATGCACATGATCGCTCCGGTCAAGGCCGGCACCGACAAGCTGGTATGGGTCGCGAACAGCATCCAGACGATCCCGGCGAGCGCCGCCGGCAGCGCGGTGATGATCACGAAGGGGTCGGTCCAGGATTGGAAATTGACGACGATCAATAAATAAATCAGCACGATGGCCCCCAGCAGGCCGAACAGCAATCCGGAATAGGCGCTGTTCATCGTGGCCGTCTGGCCGACCAGGGCAACGGTCGCTCCCTTGGGCTTATCCTTCGCATTGCGCGCGATGATGTCGCTGATGTCGGCCGACACCGCGCCAAGATCGCGACCTTGCACCGTCGCATAGATTTGTACCATCGCCGAGATATCGTATTGCGAGACGACCGCGTTGGCGTGCGAGCGCTCGATATCGGCGATGCCGCCGAGCACGGTCGTCGGCGCACCCGGCGCATTGATCGGCAGATTCTGCAGCGCCTGCAGCGAGTCGAGTTGGTATTGAGGTGTCTGCAGCGCGATCGGATAGGTGACGCCGTTCTTCGGATTGAGCCAGAAGGTGGGTGCCACCTGGGTGGAGCCCGCTAGATTGACCACGAGACTGTTGGTCACGTCGGCGGCGGTTACGCCCGTGAATTGCGCGCGCGTGCGGTCGATGTTGACGTCGAACATCGGCGCACGGGCGGACTGCTGAATGCGGGCATCGGCAACGCCGGTCACATGCCGGATCTCGGCCAGGAGTTGATTGGCGTACGCGAAATCCGCGTCCAGGTTATTGCCGCGGACCTGCAGATCGATCGGCGCGGGGGCGCCGAAGTTCAAGATCTGACTGACGATGTCGGCGGGCAGGAAGGAAAACGTCATCCCGGGAAAACGGCGCGGCAATTCGTCACGCAGCCGGCCCACGTATTGCACCGTCGGTGCATGTTCCGGAGTCAGGGAAATCTGGATGTCGCCATCCGACTCGTTGATCGTGCCGGTGTTGTTGTAGATCGTGTTGATCGACGAAAGATAGGTGCCGATATTGTCGACGATCGCCGCCGTCTCGGCCGGCGGAATGATGCCGCGGATCACCTTTTCCACTTCAGCGAAGCGCGCGGCCGTCTCCTCGACGCGCATACCGACCGGGGCGCGCACGTGCATCTGGATCTGACCGCCGTCCACCTGCGGGAAGAAATTACGCCCGAGAAACGGAGTCAGCGCGAACGACAGGATCACGAAGCCGAGGAAGCCGGCGACGAATGCGCCGCGACGCGCGATCGAGAGCATCAGTAGCCCATGGTAGCCGGCACGCAAGCGCAAGAACCCAGCCTCGAAACGTTGCTGAAACCGCACGAAGGGGTTCTTCGTCGGCGGCGCGGCGACCGGCGCATCCGAGTGCGCCTGATGCGGGCGCAGCAGGTACTTCGCCATGGTCGGGACGAGGGTGCGCGAGAGCAGGAACGAGAACACCATCGCGAGCATCACGCTCTCGGCCAGGGGCACGAACAGATAGCGCGCGACACCATCGAGGAAGAACATCGGAATGAAGACGATGCAGATGCACAGCAAGGAGACGAAGGCGGGAGTCACGATTTGGGTCGCACCGTCGATGATCGCGGTTTCGACGGGTTTACCCATCTCGAGATGATAGTTGATGCTCTCGATGGTGACGGTCGCCTCGTCGACGAGGATCCCGACCGCGAGCGCGAGGCCGCCCAAGGTCATGATGTTCAAGGTCTCACCCATCGCCGAGAGCGCGGCAATCGCGCCGAGTATCGACAGCGGGATCGAGGTGGTGACGATCAGGGTCGATCGCCAGCTGCCGAGGAACAGCAGGATCATCAAGCTGGTGAGTGCCGCGGCGATCACGCCCTCGCGGATCACGCCCTGAATGGAAGCCCGCACGAAGATCGATTGATCGCCGATCGGCTTGACGACGAGAGCATCGGGCAGCGTGGGCTTGATGACCTCGAGCATCTTTTTGATGCCGCCGACGATGTCCAGCGTCGAGGTCGTGCCGTTCTTGAACACGCTGAGCAAGACCGAGCGATTGCCATCGACGTGCACGACATTCGTCTGTACGGCGTTGCCGCTGTGGACATGGGCGACGTCGTGCATGAACACCATGGTGCCGCCGACGTTCTTGATCGGCAGATCCGCGAGATCGGAGATCTTCGCTGGCGCGCTGTTCAAATTGATCGTGTACTCGTAATCGCCGATCTTCTCGGTGCCCGCCGGGGTCAGGAGATTCTGCGCCGCGAGTGCATTGGCGACGTCGAGGCCGGTGAGCCCGCGCGATTGCAGCGCGCCCGTGTCGAGATCGTACATGACTTGCGGAATCTTGCCGCCGAAGGGATAGGGCACGCCGGCGCCTTGTACCGTGACGAGGCGCGTACGCACGAAGTTCAGCCCCAAATCGGCGAGATTTTGCTCCGTCAGCCCGGTTCCGGACAACGCAAGCTGCAGGATCGGCACGGTCGAGGCGCTGTAATTGACGATCAAAGGCGGCGTTTCGCCAGGCGGCAGCTGTTTCAACAAGGTTTCGGCAATCGCACTGACCTGGGCATTCGCCGTTGCAATGTTGACCGAGGGGTGGAAGAAGATCTTGACGATGCCGAAGGTCGTGTACGAGTTCGCCTCGATGTGCTCGATGTCGTTGACCGTCGTGGTTAGAGCGCGCTCGAACGGAGTGACCACGCGTCCGGCCATCTGATCGGGCGGCAAGCCCTGGTACTGCCATGCCACGCCGATGATCGGGATGTCGATGCTCGGGAAGATGTCCACCGGCATGCGCATCGCCGCCAAGGCGCCGATGATCAAGATCAGCAGCGCCGCCACGATGAAGGTGTAGGGCCGGTTGAGGGCAATGCGGACCAAGGCGAGCATGGGCCTCAAATTAGGCCCCTCGATGCGCACGCGCATTTCGCCCTCGTTTCAATTGAAACTCACCCGGCAGCCGATTGACATGCACGAGCCATCCAGCGGTCGGACGCTGCGATCATGGATCGATCAGGTGACATTGTCATTTACGAGGAGGACGGACCGACGCGCGCGCTGCTGCAGGAATGGCTCGTCGCGGCCGGTTATCGCGTCCGCTGCGGCAGTCCGCGGCAGCCCGACGACGCTGGACGTTGCGGACTCGTGATCGTCAGTGTCTTCATGCCGAAGCATGCCGGCGCCGGGTACATTCAGACGATACAGTCGGCTCATCCCGACACGCCGGTCATCGCGATTTCGGGTCAGTTTCGAGCAGGTTTGACTGCCGCGGGGACGACCGCGCAAGCCCTCGGCGTGCAACTCGTCGTCGCGAAGCCGCTGTGTCGTCAAGATCTGCTCTCGTCGGTGCGCGGTATACTGGGGCCTTGCCCTTAAGGATTTGCCCGCCGCCGCATGTTCTCCGTCAGCGATCTTGCTTCGCCCGACCTCGGTACGATTCGATTCCGGCGCCTGCAGTTCGGCGTCGTCGCGCTCGGCATTCTCGTGATCGTGGCGTTCGCCGGTTCTTCGGCGCGCGACGCCTGGCGTTCCTATCATTACGCGCTCGACGCCACCGATCGGGAACTGACCAATACCGCCCATGCGCTGGCCGAGCAGACGGTCTGGAGCTTGCAAGGGGTGGATCTATTGTTGCTCGATACCGCCCGCTGGTATCGCAGCGAGAGCGGATCCCTGTCGCCGGAGGCGCTGACGGCCGCGCTTGCGGCCCGCACGGCCGGGGTTCCGCAGGTCCGCCAAGTGACGATCATGGACGCAAAAGGCGATCCGCTCTATCGCTCCCGACCAATCGCAGCGCCCTATGTGAATATCGCGGACCGCTCTTACTTCATCGCGCAACGCGACGATCCGGGCGCCGGCTTGTTCATGAGCGAACCCTTGACCACGCGCTCGGAAGGCCGGGTCGCGGTGATTTTGTCGCGCCGTCTCGATGACGACCGGGGTCAGTTTGCCGGCGTGGTCGTCGCGAACGTCGACCTGCAAGATCTGAACAAATTTTATCGGGCCGTGGACTTGGGTCCGGGTAGTGCGATTCAGCTGTTGCGCGACGACGGCACGCTGCTCGTCCGCAATCCCCAACGAGTGGACTTAATCGGTCGGAAGTTCCCGTCGCTTGCGCTGCCCGACATGCGATCCATGGTCGAGGCGCTCGATCCCATCGATCATCGCCGCTCCTATCTCGCCACCGCAGCGGTGCGCGACGCACCGCTGCGCCTGGCCGTGACGCGCGATGCGGCGGTGGCGCTGCAACCCTGGCGGGACGAGACGATACGCTTGAGTATACGCACGCTGATCGTCAGCCTCTTGAGCGCCCTGAGCCTCGCCATCATGCTGTTGCAGATCCGGCGCATTGCCAGCGCTCAGCGTGCGTTGCGCGAGAGCGAGGAGCGTTATGCGCTCGCAATGGAGGGTGCGAACGAGGGTCACTGGGATTGGGAGGCGGCAACCGACCAGCTATTCCTGTCGCCGCGCATGCACGCGCTGGGCGGTGACAGCTCCAGTGTCGGGCCCATCTCAGGGGAAGCATGGTGGTCGAGCGTGCCGATGCATCCGGAGGACAAGCCGCGGTTCGAGGCCGCCGTGCGCGAACACTTCGCGGGGCTGCGGCCCCGCTTCGAATGCGAATTTCGCATATCTCACGCCGAAGGTGAGTGGCGTTGGTTGCTCGCGCGCGGCCGCTGCTTGTTCGACGTAGCCGGCAAGCCCTCGCGATTCGTCGGTTCCGCGATCGACGTGACGCTGCAGAAGCAAGCCGCCCTGGACAAGGAACAATTGGAGGCGCAACTGCGTCAGTCCCAGAAAATGGAGGCGATCGGTACCTTGGCGGGGGGCATCGCGCATGATTTCAACAACGTCCTGGGAGCGATCTTGGGGTATGGCGAACTCGCATTGCAGCATGCCGGCGCGGATCCGAGCCTGCGGCGTTATCTCGACAACGTGCTGAATGCGGCTGAACGGGCGCGCTTGCTGGTCGAGCGGATCTTGGGCTTCAGCCGCAGCGGCCTCGGCGATCGCGTGCCGGTTAACGTCGAAGCGGTGGTCGAGGAGACCTTGGAATTACTGGAGGCCTCGCTGCCGGCGGGAATTCGCATCGATGCGCAGTTGACGGCGGGCGCCGCCGCGGTCGTCGGCGACCCGACTTATCTGCATCAAGTAACGATGAACCTCTGCACGAACGCCCTGCAGGCGATGGAGGCAGGTGGCGTGCTCACGGTGCGCCTCCGGCGCGCGGACCTGCGCGAGGCGCGGAACCTCAGCCGCGGTACGCTCGAGCCGGGAAGCTACGTGCAGCTCACGGTGGAGGATAGCGGTCGGGGCATCGAACCGGCTCTGCTGGAACGCATCTTCGATCCTTTTTTCACCACGAAGAGAGTCGGCGAAGGCACGGGGCTCGGTCTGTCCGTCGTGCATGGCATCGTTGCCGATCTGGGCGGCGGCATTGCCGTGCGCTCGATGCCGGGGCAGGGCACTTGTTTCGAGATCTGGCTGCCGGTCACGGGCGAGGCCGCCCTGCCGGCCGCGGAGCCGACGACGAGATTGCCGCAGGGACGCGGTGAAACCCTTATGATCGTCGATGATGAGCGCGCGCTCGTGGCGCTTGCGGAGGAAATAGTGGCCAGCCTCGGATACGAACCGGTGGGATTCGAATCGAGTCAGGTGGCTCTCGACGCCTTTCTGAGCGCGCCCGATCGTTTCGATGCGGTCCTCACGGATTTCACGATGCCTGATCTCGATGGCTTGGGCTTGGTGCGTCGGATCCATGCGCTGCGTCCCTCGGTGCCGGTACTTCTGATGAGCGGTCATGGCGATGCGGAACTGCTCGATCAGGCGCAGCGCGCGGGCGTCCGGGAACTGTTGCGCAAACCCTTGCACGGCCGCGACATTGCATTGGCGCTCGGGCGCGTGCTCGGGCAGAAGCCATGACCACGCCGGGAGCCGACGGCAACCCGGAGCCTAAGCGTCCGCACATCCTCGTGGTCGATGACGACTCACAGATTCGCAGTCTCCTGCAGGAGTATCTTGCGGAACATGGTCTGCGCGTCAGCGCCGCGGCCGGCGGCGTCGCGATGAACCAGATCTTGAGCGAGGAGACGATCGATCTCGTGATTCTCGATCTGCGTCTCGTGGACGAGGACGGCATGGTGATCGCCCGCTCGCTGCGGGATCGCTACACGATCCCGGTCGTGATGTTGACGGGGGTGCGTGACGAGGCGGATCGGGTCATGGGGCTCGAATTGGGCGCGGACGATTACGTCACGAAGCCCTTCAGTCCGCGCGAGTTGCTCGCGCGGATTCGCACCGTTCTACGTCGCACCAAGAGCGCCGCCGCCGATCCGGTCCGGCGACGCGAGATCCGTGCGTATCGATTCGGCGAGTTCGAGCTCAATCTGCGCACGCGCCGCTTGAAGCGGCTGGACGGACGCAGCGTGAGTCTGACCAACGGCGAGTTGAACCTTCTCGCCGCTTTGCTCGCCGCGCCGGAGCGGATCTTGACGCGCGATCAGCTGCTCGAGGCGAGCCGGGTCTACGACAACGAAGTCTACGACCGCGCGATCGACATCCAGATCCTGCGGCTGCGGCGCAAGATCGAAGCGGATCCGGCCCAGCCGCGCTACATCATCACCGAGCGGGGGGTCGGCTATATTTTCAGTGCCCCGGTGGAAGTCGTGTACTGATCGATCGTGCGTTAACTCAAACATTGCGATAGAGAAGGTCTATCGAATCCGCTCGCAAGATTGATTGGCCTTCGTTGGTCTGCGGGCGTTAACTAGCGACTCGAGGAAGGTCGAACAATGGCAATCTCAAGCGGAGACAATATGGCTAGCGAACTCAAATGCCCGATGTCGGGCGGATCTGAAAAGCGCAACACCCTTGCGGCGCGGACCAACCAAGCGTGGTGGCCGAATCAGCTCAATCTAAAAATTCTCCAACAAAGTCATCCGAACACCGATCCCATGGGCGAGGCGTTCGATTATGCCGAGGAGTTCAAGCGCCTCGATCTGCAGGCCTTGAAGAAAGATCTCGTTGCCTTGATGACCGACTCCCAGGAGTGGTGGCCGGCCGACTACGGCCACTATGGTCCCTTCTTCATCCGCATGGCCTGGCACAGTGCGGGCACCTACCGCATCGGTGATGGCCGCGGCGGCGCGGGCTCCGGCATGCAGCGCTTTGCGCCGCTCAATAGCTGGCCCGACAACGTCAATCTCGACAAGGCGCGCCTCTTGCTCTGGCCGATCAAACAGAAATACGGCCGCAAGATTTCTTGGGCCGACCTGATGATACTGGCGGGCAATTGTGCATTGGAGTCCATGGGACTCGAGACCTTCGGTTTCGCCGGGGGCAGGGCCGACGTCTGGGAACCCGACGAGACGGTCAACTGGGGACCCGAAGACACGTGGCTCGCCGACCAACGCTATAGCGGCGACCGGGAACTTGCCGATTCGCTCGGCGCCGTGCAGATGGGACTGATCTACGTCAATCCGGAGGGGCCGAACGGCAAACCCGATCCGCGCGCCTCGGCGCGGGACATCCGCGAAACCTTCGCGCGCATGGCGATGAACGACGAGGAGACGGTCGCCCTGATCGCCGGCGGCCATACCTTCGGCAAAGCGCATGGCGCGGCGGATCCGGCCAAGTACGTGGGTCCCGAGCCTGAGGGCGGCAGCATCGAGGATCAGGGTCTGGGCTGGAAGAATTCTTTCGGCAGCGGCAATGCCGGGCACACGATCAGCAGCGGTCTGGAAGGCGCCTGGACGACCAATCCGGTCAAGTGGGACAACGACTATTTCGACAATCTCTTCCGCTACGAGTGGAAGCAGGTCAAGAGTCCGGCCGGAGCCACCCAATGGACCCCGACGGATGCGTCCGCCGCAAACACGGTCCCGGATGCGCACGACCCTGCCAAGCGCCATGCGCCGATCATGTTCACGACAGATCTCGCCCTCAAGTTCGATCCGATCTATGCACCCATCGCGAAGCGCTTCCATGAGCATCCGGAGGAGTTCGCCAAGGCTTTCGCGAAGGCTTGGTTCAAGCTGACCCACCGCGACATGGGACCCGTCGCGCGCTACCTCGGCCCCTTGGTGCCCGCCGAGCCGCAGTTGTGGCAGGACCCGGTGCCACCGGTGACGCATCCATTGATCGGCGCGCCCGAGATTGCAGCCCTCAAGGCCACGGTTCTCGGCTCGGGCCTGTCTCTTCGGCGGCTCATTGCGACGGCTTGGGGTTCGGCCTCGACCTTCCGCGGCACGGATAAGCGCGGCGGCGCGAATGGCGCGCGTATCCGGCTTGCGCCACAGAAGGATTGGGAAGTCAACGAACCGGCCGAGCTCGCGCAAGTTCTGCAGCGCCTCGAAGAGATTCGAGCGGAGTTCAACCGCACGGCATCCGGCGGGATACGAGTCTCGCTCGCGGACTTGATCGTCCTCGCAGGCTGTGCAGCCGTGGAACGCGCGGCGGCGAATGCCGGTCACACGGTGACCGTTCCCTTTGCGCCCGGCCGCACCGATGCATCCGCGGAGCAAACCGACAGCCGCTCGTTTGCGGTGCTCGAGCCGCGCGCCGACGGCTTCCGCAACTACGTTGCGAAGGGACAGCAGCGGCCCGAGGAGGAGCTGCTGCTCGACAAGGCGCATTTCCTGAACTTGAGCATTCCGGAGATGGCGGTGTTACTCGGGGGACTGCGGGTGCTCGATGCCAACGTGGGTCAGTCGCCCCTCGGTGTCTTCACCCATCGGCCCGGGACCCTCAGCAACGACTTCTTCGTGAATCTGCTGGACTTGCGCACCCGGTGGCAACGCTCCGCGTCGCGGGCCGGGGTCCTCGAAGGGCGGGATCGCAGCACGGGCGCACTCAAGTGGACCGCCACGACCGTGGACCTGGTCTTCGGTTCGAACTCGCAGCTGCGGGCGATCGCCGAGGTCTACGCGAGCGACGACGCGCAGGAGCGTTTCGTGCGCGACTTCGTCGCCGCCTGGGACAAGGTCATGCGGCTGGATCGCTTCGACCTGGCATAGGCGAAAAAAAAGGGGCGTCACCGTCGCTGGTAACGCCCCTATCTGCTCTGGCCGCAGCGTTCCCTTGCCGAAGCCTTTACCTGCCGAAATGATAGTTGAAATCGATACCGGCCGTGAGCGGCTGGTTCACCGCGACACGGTTATAAGCCGCTAGATTCTCCGCATCCTGGGTGATGTTGCTGAGCAAGGCGCGCTTGTTGGTGACGTTGTTGACGAAGAGCACCGCCGACCAGGCCTTCGTTTCCAGGCCGCCCCGGATGTTGGTCAGATCGTAGCTCGCCAGGTTGTTGATCCCATAAGTCGCATCGATACGGCTGCCGACGAACTGATTGTCGGCGCGAGCCGTCACGGCGAACTCGCTGTTCAACTGGTGCTTCCAGGCGAGCGAGGCGGAGCCGGTCCATTTCGGGTCGTCCTGCAGCTCGGTGCCGGGCTCGAAGATGGAGTCGTTCAGGCTGACGCTGACCAGCGCCGCATGCGTGTAGCCGCTGTTGAGGCTCGCAGTCAGTTCGTTCGTGACCAGGGCCTGTACCTCGAGTTCTGCGCCGTAGATGTGCGCATTGCCGGCGTTGGCCGTATACGTATAGCCGCAGCTGGAAAGTGCATTGGTCTGCTGCACGCCGGTCCAGCTTTCGAAGTAGGTCGACGCGTTGATGCTCACCCGACCACCGAGGCCGCGCCACTTCTCGCCGAGTTCGTAACTCCAGACGCTGTCGGGATTGAAGCTGTCCGGCCCCTGCACGAAAGCGCCGCCCGAACCGTATTCAGTTTGCAGCTGCGATTCGCAATTGGCGGTGGCAGGTCCGGTCGTCGGCACGGGACCCGTGCCACCACCGGGACGGAAGCCCTTGGCGGCGGTCGCATAGACGAGGAGGTCTGGACTGAAGGTATACGACAGTGAGAACTTGGGCGTGACGCCCTGGTCCCGGTCGCCGACGCTCGTCACGCTCGGGACGGCGCCCACGAGACCGCCATTCTGCGTCGCCACGGTCGACTCGTCGTAGGAATAACGGCGGGCGCCGGCCGTGAACGCGAGTGCCGAGGTGATGTTGTAAGTGACCTGCCCGAACACCGATTGCTGCAAAATCTTGGTCGGGTTCAGGTAGCTGAAGAAGCTGTTGTCACCCGGCACGAACGGATCAGACTGGACCGGATAATTGATGTCGAGCGTCGAGACGAAGTCCTGATAGAAATAGCCGATGAGCCACTGAAAGGCTGAGTCGCCCACGGAGGAGATCCGGAATTCCTCGCTGGTCTGGTGCGAGTAATTGTCTTCGATCGCGCTGGACGCGCCAAGCCCACCGGCCGCCGGATCGTAGCTCGGCACATACGCGGCCCCTAGCCCCAAGGTCCAAGACTCCGAGGTGTCTTGCACCACGGGTTCGTAGCGCGACCAGTACGCCGTGTTCGAATCGATCTCGAATAGGTCGGTCTTGTAGGCCACTTTCAAGCTGCCGAGACGGAATACGTCGTTGATGCTCTCCGGCACGTCGAAGGGCTGGTAGTGAGCATTCGTACCCGGATCGCTGTCGATGTAGGGCAGGCCGCCGGAGGTAAGCTTCTCGTAGAAGAACGCCGGCGTGATCGTCAGCCCCTCGATCGGCTGGACGAGGCCGCTGATGCGCACCGTCGTGCGCTGCGTGTCGTTGACGTCCGTGTACTCGGAGGCGATCGGCGCGGCGGCGACATTGCCGCGGGCGCCCGTGGCGGTGGCGAGGGGGAAGGTGCCGGGCTCCGCGACGAAACGGTTGATCCAGCCCGAATCGGCTTCGTAAGAGGCGACGATGCGCACCGCGGCAAGTCCGGCGCCGATCGGCAGGTTCACCATCGCGTTCTCGGCTTGGTTGATGCCAGCGGCATTGGTGTCGCTGAACGTAGCCTCGACCGAGGAATCGAAACCGCTCGGGTCCGGCGCATTCGGGACGACCTTGATCGTGCCGCCCATCGAACCCGAGCCATAGAGCGTGCCTTGCGGCCCGCGCAACACCTCGATGCGGCTCACGTCATAGAGCGACGGCGAAATCGCCACCTTGCCTTCATTGGTGTTGGCGGTCGCGGTCACGAGCGTATCGTCGTAGTAGAAGCCGACCGTGGGGGAATTGCCGCCAGTCGAGGACATACCGCGCATTTCGTATTCGGTGAGTCCGGGGCCGCTCGTGCGGATCGACACGCCGGGCACGGATGTCAACAGGCTGCTGAGGTCGGTCGCGCCGCGCGACTGCAGATCGGCGCCCGAAATCGCGGTCAAGCTCAGGGCCGTGCTTTGCACGGTCGCTTCACGCTTCTCGGCCGTGACCACGATTTCCGAGAGTTGGGGCGCGTCCGACGTTGCGCCCGTCGTCGTGCCGGATGGTTGTTGCGCCACCGCGGAGCCCGCGAGGATGCCCGCAAACGCCGGTGTGGCGCATAGGATACCGATACCCTTCAATCTATCTCGAGTCATTGCTTTCCCCATGGTTGGACGATCGCGTGCGTGGCGCCGCGGACCGCGGCTATGCCCTGGAAAGATTGTCATTGAAACGAAACATCGTCAAATAATTTTGATAAACCAATCATCGTTGAAATCGTGTTGCATAAACACGACAGCCGCGCAGCGGTTCGGTCGATGGCGCGTTCGGTGGTGGCTAGCGTCACGGCAGTGTTTACCGCACCAGCTTGGCGCTCAAAAAATCGTCGGTGTTCCAACCCAGAGCATACGCAGCACGCGCTTTCCCGCATTCGCCATCTGAAACGGGTGTCGTTGATCGAAGTGGGCGCTGTCCCCGGGTCCGAGCACGAAGGTCTCCTTGCCGAGCGTCACGGTCAAGCGACCTCCGAGAACGTAGTAGAAGCCCTCGCCTTCGCGCGCCGTGGCGGGCGCCACCGAACCCGGCGGGATCGTCATCAGCAGCGCCTCCATTTGACGCTCGGCGTGGCCCCCGGTCAGGCGCACGTAGCGTGACGGCGAGTTCAGCTGCAGAAACTCCGGATTCGCGGCGCGCCGCACGACTTCGCTGTAGGGCGGCGGATTGATGAAGTAATGGATGTCGACGTCCAGGGCCTGCGCGATCGCCATCAAGGACGTGATCGAGGGAGTTGCCTGGTTGCGCTCGACCTGAGAGAGAAAAGGGGAGGACAAGCCGGACTTGTCCGCCAAGTCTTTGAGCGTGAGCCCGAGCCGCCGCCGCCGCGCCCGAATCGCGGCGGCGATGCGCAGTGGGTGCGTTGCCGATGCCGTCTTCTTCTTGCGTGCCATCAGGAAGACGTATGGTCGGCGACGATGCGCCAGCCGAGCGAGGACTGCTGCAGGACGACCGAGAAGATCCCTTGCTCCGCACCACCAAGCGCCTCTTCACGCGTCAACACGAACCGGCCGATCGCATGGGCGTGATCGCGACCGAGCAATGCAACGCGCAGCAGCGACATCCGCAAGTTGCCCATGGCCGCCGGACCGCGTGCGCCGAGACGCGTGGCATAGAGGTTCTCGATGGCCTCGTAACCGACGACTATTTGGGCTCCGCTCAAGTAACTCGTGCGCGCCGAGGTGTCGTAACACTGTAGAAAGCCCGGCAGGTCGCCGGCGTTCCAGGCGGACGTGCAGTGCTCGAACAGGGTTTCGATTTGCCGGCTCGCCGCCTGCAGCGCCCTCGCGGCTGTTTGCGCGGCCTCATCGTCGGCGTCGACGGACGGGCGATGTTCAAAGCTCATGACGACTCGGTTTTTGAAAGAGCCGGAAGGCTCGCGCAAAACGGCGAGCCTGTCAAACCGACGTCCGCCTATCAAACTTGTTTGACCCGGTTCGAGATCGATGCGATTCTCCGCCGATGACATCGCTGGGCATCACGGATTAGGCGCAGCCCTAGCGCCTTGCAGGCCAAAGAATCATGATGGTGGACCGGGCTGAGGAGAACGTCACGATGAGAATGATCGGTTTACGCTATGCGGCCACGCTGCTGATCGCCGCCTCAGGAGGGGTGCTCGCGGCGACCGCCGGGAGTCCCGTCGATTCCGGCCTCGACACGGCTTATGTCGATGCCGCCGTGCGGCAACAGGACGACCTGTACCGGCACTGGAACGGCAAATGGCTGGCGAGCTTCGAGATTCCGAAGGACAAAGCGAGTTACGACTCGTTTACTTTCATCAACGACAAAATCCAGCAGCAGCTGCGCGGCATCGTCGAAGGCTTGGACCATGCGCCGCGTGCGCCGGGTTCCGACGCGGCGAAGCTTGCCGATTTGTATGCGAGCTTCATGGATGAGACACGCTTGGAGCAACTCGGCGCACAGCCGCTGCGCGAGCCGTTCGCGCAAATCGACGCGCTCGCGAGCAAGGATGACTTGCCGGGACTGATCGCCCGTTTGAATCGCACGCGGGCCGGGGCGCCCTACGACGTCAGCGTCGATCCGGATGAAAAGGACTCGACGCGCTACGCGGTCAGCATCGGCCAGAGCGGTCTCGGCTTGCCGGACCGCGACTATTACTTGAAGGATGACCAGAAACTCAAGGCCGTCCGCGAGCAATACCTCGTGCATATTGAAAGTCTGCTCACGATGGCGGGCGTGTCCGACGCCCACGAGAGCGCTGCGCAGATCTTGAAGCTCGAAACGGCGATGGCGGCCCTGCAGTGGACGCGGGTCGAGAATCGTGATCCGGAGAAGACCTACAATAAATTCGCGCTCGCCGATCTCGACAAGCTGACGCCCGGCTATGCCTGGGGACGTTATCTCGAGGCGAGCGGCATCGCCGCCAAGGTCGACTACGTCATCATCAATCAACCGAGCTATTTCACGGGCCTGGCCAAGTTGATCGACGAGACGCCTTTGCCGGTGTGGAAGTCGTATTTCAAATGGCACGTCCTCACCGCCGCGGCCCCCTATCTGTCGAAGGACTTCGTCGATGCGCGGTTCGCCTTTTCCGGCACGATCTTGAGCGGCATTCCGCAGAACCAGTCGCGCTGGAAGCGGGGCTTGCGTCTGATCGACGTCGCGATGGGCGAAGCGATCGGACATTTGTACGTGGACCGTTACTTCCCGCCCGCCAACAAGGCGCGCATGGAGAAACTCGTCGCGACGCTGCTCGAGGCGTATCGGCGCGACATCGAAACGCTCACTTGGATGGGCCCCGAGACGAAGGTGGGCGCACAGGCGAAGCTCGTCAAACTCGTCACCAAGATCGGCTATCCGAGCACCTGGCGCGACTACAGCAGCCTGAAAATTGCGCGCGATGATCTGCTCGGCAATGTCTTGCGCGCCGATGAATTTGAATATCGCCGCAATCTCGACAAGCTGGGCCATCCCATCGACCGCAGCGAATGGGACATGTCGCCACAGACGGTCAATGCCTATTACAACCCTTTGATGAACGAGATCGTATTCCCCGCGGCGATCCTGCAGCCGCCTTTTTTCGACGCGGCGGCCGACGATGCCGTCAATTATGGTGGCATCGTCGCGGTGATCGGTCACGAGGTAAGCCATGGCTTCGACGATGAAGGCAGCCAATTCGATGCCGACGGCAACTTGCATGACTGGTTCACGAAGGAAGACCACGAGCGCTTCGCCGCCAAGACCAAGGCACTCGCGACCCAGTACGACGCCTATGAACCGGTGCCGGGCTACCACGTCAACGGCGAGCTGACGCTCGGCGAGAACATCGCCGATAACTCCGGGCTGACCCTCGCTTACCAGGCCTATCGGCAATCACTCGGCGGCAAACCGGCGCCCGTGATCGGCGGCTTCACCGGCGATCAGCGCTTCTTTCTCGGTTGGGTGCAATCCTGGCGTGGTAAGGTCCGTGAAGCCGAGGAGATCCGTCTGATCAAGATCGATCCCCACTCGCCGGACGCCGTGCGTGGCAGCGCTCCGCTCAGAAACATCCCGGCGTTCTACCCGACCTTCCATGTCGCGCCCGGCGATCAGATGTACCTGGCACCCGACCAGCGGGTGGTCATCTGGTAGCCGCTGTGTTCGCTGGCGAACAGCCACGCCCGGCGTGGCGTGCTTAGCTGATTCCCGTATGCCGCGAGCGTCATCCATCCGGTCACCAGGGGAACATCGTGCCCGAACTTCGCGGGGATCAGAGCATCTCTGCAGCGCTGGAAGCGGCTTGCGCCGAGGAACCGATCCACATCATCGGGACGGTCCAGCCGCACGGTTTCATGCTCGTCGTCGATGTCTATACGACGCACATCGTACAAGTCTCGAGCGGGGTCGCGCGTCACTGGCCCGGCTTGTTCGACGCTGGCCGGCTGGTGCAGTCTTCCTTGGCTCTCTGGGTCGACGGCCTCGATCATCACCCGGCTCAGCAGCTGATGTCCCTGCCGACCGAGACTCTGCTCGTCCTGCCCTTCCGGCCGCGAACCGAGCAACTGCCCGACGTCCGCTTCGAATGCGTCGGCCACCGGGTCGGCGACGTGGCGATCCTCGAATGGCAACCGCTTCCTGACGCACGCGTCGGCGCTCGCGCCCGCATCGGGGGCATGGACGACCTGCGCGCCGTGATTGCACGACTGCGTATCCCCAAATCGCTCGACGTGTTCTATCGCAGATGCGTGCGTGAAGTGGCGCGAATCTCAGGCTTCGACCGTGTGATGCTGTATCGCTTCCGGCCGGACTGGAGCGGCGAGGTGATCGCCGAGCGGGCCGCCCGAGATCTGAAAACGCGCTTTCTCGGGCTGCGATTTCCGGCCTCCGACATTCCGAGTCAGGCGCGCGCCTTGTTTGCGAGCGGCAAGATTCGCGTGCTCGCGGACGTCTTGGCGACTCCGGACGTGCTCATGCCGCCCTTGCTTCCGGGCGGCCTCGCGCTGAATCAATCCTACAGTCTGTTGCGCGGCGTCTCCGAGGTGCATCGAACCTACCTCGGCAACATGGGTGTGCGCGCGACCATGAGTCTTTCGATCATGAGCGAGGGCAAGCTGTGGGGATTGATCGCCTGCCACCATTATCAGCCGCGCAACCTGCCGCATCCGGTGATCAACGCGTTGCGTCAAATCTGCGAGCTGATTGCGGAGTTCGCGGCCGTGCGCATCGAGGCGCTGTCACAACTCGAGGCGACACATCACAAATTGACCATCGAGCATTTGCTGAACCGGGTCAATCAGGCACTGCTGCTGGATCACGACATTGAAACCGCACTGGAGCGTTGGTTGCCTCAAATCCTGTTGGCGCTGGGCGCCGATGGTTTCTATGCGAGTGTCGCGGGACGACCGTATGCCGGCGCGGCCGCCGGACCCTTGGCACCGCGCAGCGAAGTGTTCGAGGAGCTGGCCCGGCTCTTGCAGACTACAGCCATCCCCGCGACCGTAATGCAGCGCGTCGACCTGCGTGCCTCGAGCGACTGCGCCTTGTCGAGCTTGCCGGAGGCGGCCGGCCTACTCGTCGCGCACCAAATGGGGGACGCACTCGAGTTCTGCGCGTTTACTCGTTCCGAGGAGGCGACCGAAGTCCGCTGGGCCGGTGCGCCCTCCAAGTTCGTCGCGACGTCGCCGGACGGCCGGGTCGTTCTGCAGCCGCGCCGCTCGTTCGAGGTCTGGAAGCAATCGGTCGGCGGGCGGGCCCGTGATTGGTCACGAACGGAGACGGAAGCCTGTGAGCGGCTGTTGCGCACTTTGAGCGATGCGGGCAAGCGCCAAACCCACGCGGAGTTACAACAAGTCCTCGTCTGGCATGCCCATCACGATCATCTGACGGGATTGCTCAATCGTCGGACGCTCGAGGAAACGCTCGCCCGGCAGCTGAGCGCGAGCCGTTACGACATTGCGGCCATGCTCATCGATCTCGACAATTTCAAGATGATCAACGACACGAAAGGCCATGCGGTGGGCGACCGCCTGCTGCAGGAATTGAGCCGGCGTTTGAGCACCGTGATCCGGCCCATCGACACCTTGGCGCGCGTCGGCGGAGATGAATTCATGTTGCTCTCGCACATGGTGGACGCCGACGATGCCAGCGTCTTGGAGAGGGCCGCGCGCTTGCATGCCGCCGTCGTCGCGCCTTTCGATCTGGATGGGTACTCGACGATGCTGGGGATTTCGATCGGCATCGCGATAGCCCCCCGCCACGGTACGAACGCGACCGATCTGATGCGCCGCGCCGACCTCGCGTTGTACAGCGCCAAAAAGCTCGGCCGCTCGCGTGCAGTCTTGTTCGACCCGAGTCTGGAACTTGCCCTGGTCAATACCTACGAAGTGGAACGAGATCTGCAGGATGCGATCGCCAAGGGTCAACTTTGGCTTGCTTTTCAACCGGAAGTCGATCTCGGCACGGGGCGGGTCGTGGGCCTCGAAGCGCTCGCGCGCTGGGAGCATCCTACCCGTGGTGCCATCGGCCCCAGCGAATTCATCCCGATCGCCGAAAACTGCGGCATGATCACGCAAATCGGGGAATGGGTCGTGCGCACGGTCGTCGCGACCCAGGCTGAGTGGCACAGCGACGGTTGGCGCACTCTCCCCGTAGCGGTCAACGTATCGATGGCCGAGGTCACGTCGGGACGGCTCCTGGATCACATCGGTGCGACGCTGCGGGAGTTTCGGATGCCGGCAGCGTGTCTGGGGATCGAATTGACCGAGTCGGTGATCATGTCGGATCCTGAGTTCGCGCTGAAGGTGTTGCGCAGTTTGCGCAAACTCGGGATCACGACCGCGCTCGATGATTTTGGCACCGGCTATTCGTCACTGTCGTATCTGCGGCAGTTACCCTTGACCTGCCTCAAGGTGGATCGTTCGTTCACCGCCTCGCTGACCGATGACGAGCACTCCCGCAGCCTCACGCAGGCCATCATTCGCATGGCGGACTCGCTCCAGATGGCGACTATAGCCGAGGGCGTGGAGACGCCCGCACAACTGCAATGGCTGGTCGAACACGACTGCAATATCGGACAAGGATTTCTGTTCAGTCACCCGGTGCCCGCCGCGGCGGTGCCAGGCGCGGTGGAGCGCATCGAAGCGGCTTGGGGGAGTGCGCACTGAAAGCCACGCATCGCCACCTGGCAGTGGCGTAACCCGACGCCGCGGTGCTAGTCTCGCCAGTTCAGGGAGAAGAACATGAACACCACATTGAACTGTACCGCTGGCGCGGCGCTGCTGTGCTTGGTTTCGAGCGTCACGCATGCGGCCGACGTATCGGTCCGCGTCGACGCCCGCGACGTCGCCGCGAAACGCGTGCATACCGATTTGACACTCGCCGTGAGGCCGGGGCCGCTGACGCTCGTCTACCCGAAATGGATACCCGGAGAACACGCGCCGACAGGACCGCTCGAGTCCGTGATCGGTCTCGACATCCGGGCGCACGGCGAGCGACTAGCCTGGAGCCGCGATCCATACGACATGTATGCACTACGAGTCAACGTTCCTCGCGGCGTCGATCGGCTCGAGGTGTCGATCGATTCGGGTCTCGCGACGGACGACGGCGGATTCACGGCCGGCCCAAGCAATTCGGCGCAACTCGCCGTGATCTCCTGGAATCAATTCCTATTGTTTCCGAAGGGTATCGACGCTGATCGCGTTTCGGTCGAGGCATCGATACTTGCGCCTGCGGGTTGGACGATCGTCAGCGCGCTCGATGCCACGCAGGGCAGCGGCGGCGCCTATGCGTTCGAGAACAGCTCGATTGCCGAGCTCATCGACTCACCCGTGCAAATGGGTGCGCATCCGAAGCTCATCGAACTCAGCGGCTCGGCGCCCGGTGCCGAGATCAAGCACCGGCTTTCGATCATGGCGGATAGCGCCGATGCACTCCAGGTACCGGATGATTTTGCTGCGGGCTACGGTCGGCTCGTCGCCGAAAGCGGCGCCTTGTTCGGCTCGCGCATGTACCGGCACTATACTTGGCTGCTGAGCTTGTCTGACCACGTCGCACACTTCGGTCTGGAGCACCACGAATCCAGCGATGATCGGACGAACGAGAATGCCTTGAGCGAGGAGGACTTGCGCATGGATGTCGCGGGGCTCCTCGGGCACGAGTACGTGCACAGCTGGAACGGCAAATATCGGCGTCCTCTCGGGCTGCTGAGTCCGGACTATCAGAAGGCCATGGACGGCACGCTCTTGTGGGTGTACGAGGGCATGACCGAGTTTTGGGGCGAGGTGCTGCCCACCCGGGCCGGACTCATCTCGCCCGATTACTTCCGCGAGACCGTCGCCGAGGCTGCCGGCTTCTTCGATACTGAGCCCGGGGTGCGCTGGCGACCCATGGTCGATACCGCCACGAGCGCCCAGTCCTTGTCCGATGCGCCCACCGCCTGGACTTCGAGCCGTCGCACCGTCGATTATTACGATGCCTCTATCTTCCTTTGGCTGGACGTCGACGCAGAGTTGCGGGCGCGCAGCCAAGGCCGTGCGACGCTCGACGATTACGTCAAGCGCTTCTACGCCGGCGAGACCGGCGAGCCGCGGCTCAAGCCTTACGTCGAACAGGATATCTACGCTACGCTAGCCGGCGTTGCACAGGCCGACTGGCGGGGGCTCATTCATCGCCATCTGGATGAGCTGGACACCGAGCCCTTGATGGGTGCACTTGCCCGCAGCGGTTGGAAACTCGCCTATTCCAGTGCGCCGAACGCGGCGGTGGCGACGCGCGAAAAGCGTCACGAATCGACCAATCGTCGCTGGTCGATCGGCTTGATGCTGGATAAAGATGCGAAGATCACCGATGTCGTGGCGGACCGGGCCGCGGCGCTCGCCGGGGCGAGCCCCGGCATGACCGTACTCGCCGTCAATGGCCGCAAGTTCACGGCCAAGGGGCTGGATGCCGCGATTGTCGAGGCTCAAACGACCCGGCGGCCCATCGCTTTGCTCGTAGACAATGCTGACTTCTATACCACCCTTGCTCTCGAGTATTACGATGGGCCGCGCTATCCCCATCTCGTGCGCATCGAAGCCCAGCCCGATACCCTCTCTGGCGTCATCGCAGCGCGGGTGCACTGAAGTTCACCCTCAGCCGATGCGCTCTTCGAATTGACCGCCGAACTTCCGATAGAGAATCTTGGCGAGCGGGTCGAAGCCAAAGAACTTCACCGCGGCGTCCGTCCAGGTCAGATGCTGGGTGTGGGTGAGATCGTGCGCGCTACGCAGCAATTTCGCCGGCATCGAAGCTGGCGCGGGGTCGAATACTTCCGCATCGTGCTGGTCCGGCTGGTCCGCATTGACGTGGCGCGTGATTTTAGAGAATACATACTTTCCGCCATTGGTCGTATAAACCCGATATTCCGACCATTGCCCCTGAGGCGCCGATTCCGGTGCAGCCGAGGCGAGCAGTGTGCCGACGAACGATAGGTCGGCCTTCCCGTCTCGCGTGATCACATACGCGCTCTCGACGCCGATCTTGGCATCGTCGATGAGGCCAGGTAGCTGATTTTGCATGGCGACGTTCGCCGGCGATAGTTCTTTGCGCGGCGGCTCGTGCTTGTCCGTGGGCGCAACGGCTTCGCCATGCACCACGATGGTTGCGACGGACGATTGCTCGGGGTGTTCGGAGTTCATGTGAGCCATGATGGACCACGCGCCGGCCGGGCGCAGCCGGCGATTTGCGCACTCCTTTGTCAGCAAGCGCTCACGTCCGGGCTGCAGCGCCGAGTTCGGCACTCAGCAGTCGCATGCGCCGGTGCTGCAGCCGCAATCGGGTCTCGAGCGCCTTGAACGGGTTCGGAAGATTAGACTTCTGCCAACGATCGATGAGCGCACGTTTTGCATGTTGCACCGATTGCTCGCGTAGTTCGGTCCAAGCTGAAACCGCCTTCGAAAAGCTCGCGTACTCATCAGTCACGCGCCGCCGGACTTCCTCGAGTCGCGGTGAACCCGCTTGCTGGGCCAGTTGCAACTTCAGACGCACAAACTGCGTATCGAGCATTGCACGCTGGATTTTGAACCACGGCACCCGCTTCAAGTTCCTCGCTAGTCCCATCCAGTGCAGCACGTTGATCAACCATTTCGAGGGATCCCACTGCCACCAGCGCACGCCGTTTCGGTAATCCTGCGAAAACATATGATGAAAGTTATGGTATCCCTCGCCGAAAGTGAGCAGCGCGACGAGCGCGTTGTCTCGAGCGGTGTTCTCGGTCGAATAGGGTCTGGTGCCAATGATGTGCGCGAGCGAATTGATGCAAAACGTCAGATGATGACTGAGGACGAGCCGCAGGACTCCCACCAGCAAGAAACTCCCAAGCACATCGCCGAACACCAGCCCGAGTGCGATCGGCAGGACGACATTCATCGACACCGCGATCGCGAGGTAGTGTCGATGCTGGAACGCCACGAGGGGGTCGTTCCGCAAGTCCCGCACCGCATTGAAATCTGGATCTCCGCTAGGATAATTGCGCAGCATCCATCCGATGTGCGAGAACCAAAATCCGCGTCGTGCGCAATAGGGATCGCGCTCGTGATCGTCGATGAACCGATGATGGATGCGATGACCGGCGCTCCAGGCGAGTGCACTATTTTGCAGAGCCATGCCACCGAACGACAGGAAAAACACCTTGACCGCAGAATGCGCTTGATAGGTGGCGTGCGCAAAGAGTCGATGGTATCCGCAAGTGATCGACAACTCCGTGATGCACAAAAAAACGGCGAATCCGATCCAGGCCGCCCACGAGTAGCCGTGGCGGAATCCGTAATACGGCACGGCGGTCAGAGCAAGCACGAGGGTCGCGACGAACATCGCGAGGGCCGGCCAATTACGCGACGGCTGGTCGCTGGGAGAATCAATCATTGTCGTTTCCTCGGAAGCGCGGAGGTTTAGTTCGGCCGGATACTAGCGGCATCAACCTTAGGTTAATGCGCACCAGGTCCGTCTTTAGGCGGTACCGCACGACAGCACGACCCCGCGGTCGCGCGCAGCGCATCAAGATACCGCATCGCGGTAGTTCGATGGTGTTCCCAAGGCCGCGAGCGGCAAGCGCAGCAGCCGATCGTATTCCTTCTTCACGACGGAATAACATTCGCACGAGCGCTTCTCGAGTCCGCTGCGATCAGTCACGCGTATGCAACCGTCTTGGTACTGTATGAGCTTTGCTTCCTGGAGTTTTCGGGCGCCTTCAATCGCAACGTCTTCCGCTACCCCGAGCATGTGCGCGATGAGTGTGGAAGTCATCAGCATCTCCGTGCCTTGCAGTCGGTCCAGACTCAGCAACAACCAACGGCAAAGCTGTTGATCGAGCGAGTGATGTTTGTTGCACGCAGCGGTCTGTACCATTTGCGTCATCAGAGCCTGGGTGTAATGAAGAAAAAGATGCAAAACCGGACCCGCGCCATCGAACTCTCGTTGCATCGTCGCCGCGCTCAGACGATAGGCGCCGCCTGCGCTCTGGACGAGAGCACGGCTCGAGGTTGAGCCGCCGCCCATGAATAGTGATACGCCCACCACGCCTTCATTACCGACGATTGCAATTTCGGCAGACTCGCCATTCTTCATGACGTAGAGAATCGACACGATTGCGGTGGTCGGGAAATACACGTGACCGAGCGTATCGCCGGGTTCATAAATGACGTGCCCTAGCGTCAGATCGACGTACTCGAGACGGGTGTTCCAGCGCTCCCATTGCTCGTCCGAGAGCGCAGCCAACAGTTGATTGTGTCGGGCACTGTGGGCGGCATCAAGCATTGCGAGCCTCGGGGCAGGATTGTTCGCGCAGCATCCGGGGCTGTTCGGCCTTCTCGACACCCTCACCGACGACCAGCATGTGCATGCTGTGGCCCATGTTGAGCACTGTGCGGACGATGCTGGCGTCTGCCTGGATCAAGATGATGGTTTGGGGCGATACGCCGAGGGTGGACATGCCGGGGTCGGTTGCCAAGATAAGACCGTAGTCAAGCAGCGTCGACACGCGGCGTCTGTACGCCACGAAACATTCGAGCGCCTCGCGCAGTGCGATCGTCGTGCTCGGCGCACGTAGTGGCCGTCAGGTCGTGTTGCGCCGCTACCGGCCATGAACCCAAAGGCTCTGTGAGGGCGCGCGGCGTAAGTTCTCGCCCCGGCGCGAGATATTTCGAGAGTCTTTGGCCGTAATGGGATGCTGTGCGCATTTGAACGCCGCCGTTAGGGCTAACTGACATCCTATGATCACCGCGGCATCCAGACCGATTGAACCGCACACCGTGCCTATTCTATACGCCAATGATCCGGGCATACTGCTCGTGGATGACGATCCTGGGACCCTGCAGCTGCTGAGCAGCATTTTATTGGGCGAGGGAACGATACGCTTCGCCACCAATGGCACGGACGCACTGCGAATCGCGCGTCAAAGCGCTCCCGACATCATTCTTCTGGACGCGGAAATGCCCGGAATGAGTGGTTTCAAGGTATTGGAGGCATTGAAAGCAGACCCGGAACTGCGCGATGTGCCCGTGATTTTCATTACCTGTCACAGTGAGGCCGGATTCGAAGTCTCGGCGCTGGGGATGGGAGCGGCCGATTATATCGGTAAACCCTTCAAATCCTCGATCGTTCTGGCGCGTGTAAAAACGCATTTGAATTTGAAACGCATGGCGGATGATCTGCGTCGCGACTCCTTGACCGATAGTCTGACCGGCCTTGCCAACCGGCGTCATTTCGACGGGGCGCTCGCGCGCGAGTGGCGGGTCGCCAGGCGTGCCGGCGAGCCGTTGTCCTTGTTGATGATCGACGTCGATCTCTTCAAGTCCTACAACGATCGTTACGGGCACGCCAAGGGCGACGCCTGCCTGCGTCGCCTGGCTCAAGTCTTGACGGGTGTGGCCCGACGGCCCGCCGACCTCGTCGCGCGATGCGGCGGCGAGGAGTTCGTCGTGCTGTTGCCCAAGACCTCGCGACAAGGCGCCGAGCACGTGGCGCGCCTCGTACTCGACGCGGTCGAGGCATCGGGGATATTTCATCGCGATTCCCCCACCCCAGGCCATTACCTAACGGTCAGCATCGGCGTCGCGAGCCATGACGAACAAAGTCCGTGTTGGCCGAAGAAAGCCACGGAATTCCAAGTTACGGACACTGCGCGCCCCGGTCTCGAATGCGTAGACCTTTTGCTTGCCGCCGATCGGGCGTTGTATTCCGCCAAGCGGGCGGGCCGTGCCCAGGCCGTGTCGCGCGACATCAGCGATGTAGACACTGTGGAATTAGAGATCGCCTCACCACCACCGCGTTCAGCGGCCCATTAGGGGTTTTCTGAAGTTGGCTTGCGCGCCACGATGATCAGAAAACGGGCGCAGGACGCCTTGCTCAAGTCGGACGCGCTGCAGAGCGCGATTCTTCACAGCGCCAACTTCTCGAGTATCGCCACCGACGCGAACGGTGTCATCCAAATCTTCAACGTCGGCGCCGAACGGATGCTGGGATACGTTGCGGTGGACGTCGTGAACAAGATCACGCCGGCGGACATCTCCGATCCGCAGGAGGTCATTGCACGCGCGCAAGCCTTGAGCGCCGAACTCGCGACGCCGATCGCCCCGGGGTTCGAGGCGCTCGTGTTCAAGGCCTCACGCGGCATCGAGGACATTTACGAACTCACCTACATCCGCAAGGACGGCAGTCGCTTGCCGGCAATCGTATCGGTCACTGCGCTTCGGGACGCTTCTGGGACCATCATCGGGTATTTGTTGATCGGGACTGATAATACCGCAAGAAAGCAGGCCGAAGAGGCCTTGCTCAAGGCCGGCGCGCTGCAGAGCGCTATTTTCAACAGCGCTAATTTCTCCAGCATCGCGACCGACGCGAAGGGCGTGATTCAGATCTTCAACGTCGGCGCCGAACGGATGCTCGGCTATGCCGCTGCCGACGTGGTGAACAAGATCACGCCGGCGGACATTTCCGATCCGCGCGAGGTGATCATGCGCGCGCAAGCCCTGAGTAGCGAGCTCGCGACCCTGATCGCGCCGGGATTCGAGGCCTTGGTGTTCAAGGCATCGCGAGGCATCGAGGACATCTACGAACTGACCTATATCCGCAAGGACGGCAGCCGATTCCCGGCGATCGTATCGGTCACCGCCCTCAGGGACGCCGACGGATCCATCATCGGCTATCTCTTGATCGGTACCGACAACACCGCGCGGAAGCAGATCGAGGCCGAACAGACTCAGCTCGCCCAACGTCTGCGGGACCAGCAGTTCTATACCCGGTCGCTATTCGAGTCGAACATCGACGCGCTGATGACGATCGATGCGCACGGCATCATCACCGACGTGAACAAACAAATGGAAGCCTTGACTGGATGCACTCGGGACGAGTTGATGGGCGCGCCCTTCAAGGACTTCTTCACGGATCCGGCGCGTGCCGAGGCGGGGATCAACCTCGCGCTGAGCAACCGCAAGGTGACCGATTACGAACTGACCGCGCGCGACCGCAACGGCAAGACGACCGTGGTTTCGTACAGCGCAACCACTTTTTACGACCGCAACCGGAAGCTTCAGGGAGTGGTCGCGTCGGTGCGGGAAATCACGGAACGCAAGCAATACGAGAAATCTCTGCGTGAGGCGACCGCCGCCGCGGAGCACGCCAACGGCGCCAAGAGCGATTTTCTTGCCAACATGAGTCACGAGATTCGCACGCCGATGAACGCGGTAATCGGTTTGTCCTATTTGCTTGGACAGACCGAACTCACCGCCGAGCAATCCTCATTGCTGACAAAAGTGAATCTGGCGAGCAAGTCATTGCTCTCGGTGATCAATGACGTGCTGGATTTATCGAAAATCGAGGCAGGGGAGGTGGTGCTCGACTGTACCTCGTTCAGCCCTCGTGAGCTGTTGTCCGAGATCGCCGACGTGATGACCGTCGACGCGGACGCGAAGGGGATCACGTTCCGGGTCAGCATCGTCGGCGACCTGGCACCCGTCCTGCAAGGCGATGCCACGCGCCTGAACCAGATTCTCACCAACCTGCTTGGCAACGCGATCAAATATACGGATCGGGGGCAGGTCGAATTGCGCGTGCATCAATTGGCGACCAAGTCGGGTCATGTGTCCCTGGTGTTCGTGGTAAGCGACACCGGTATCGGTATCGCACCCGAGGTGCAGTCACGCTTGTTCACGCCGTTCATGCAGGCCGATGCTTCGATTACGCGCCGCTTCGGCGGGACGGGGCTGGGGCTATCGATCGTAAAGCACCTCGTAACGCTCTTGGGCGGAGACGTCGACGTGTCCAGCGCACTCGGCATCGGAAGCAAATTCAGCGTCACCCTCGAGTTCGTCCTGGCGCCGCAGGAAACCCGCATCCCGCCGACATCGTCCTCCGTGACATTTGGCGCGGACTCCTTGTCCGGCATCCGCGTCTTGGCTGTCGACGACAGCAAGATCAATCTGGACGTGGCAAAGCGAATTCTCGAGCAGAAAGGCGCACACGTTGGTTTGGCCGCGAACGGCGCGGAAGCGGTCGATCGTCTTCGGGCCGAGCCGAAGGGATTCGACGTAGTGCTCATGGACGTGCAAATGCCGGTGCTCGATGGTCATGCTGCGACCCGGCGCATTCGCGCGGAACTCGGTCTGACCGACCTGCCGATCATTGCGCTGACGGCCGGTGCGCTCAGCAGCGATCGACCCAAAGCGCTTGCGGCGGGAATGAACGATTTTCTCATCAAACCTTTCGATCCAGATAAGCTGGTGCAATGTGTTCGTCTGCATGCGCGTCTTGCGCGTCCCGATACCGCGGAGGCGACGCCTGAAGCGATAGTCGCTGCCACTCCGTTCACGCTTGCGTGGCCAGAGATCGAAGGTATCGACTCGGGCGCCGCACGGGGCCGCTTTGGCGAGGATGTAAGCCTTTTCCGTTCACTTCTTGGTCGCTTCGTAACCGAGTTTTCCGGCGACACGTTCGGCGCCGCGCGCATCCACAAGCTCAAAGGCTGCGCGGGCACGCTTGGCGCAGTCTCGATACACCGACTGGCGGGTCAGATCGAAGAGGCGAGCGTCGCAAGCGACGCGCCCGAGATCCGGCGGCTCAACTGGGAGCTCAAGATGGGACTAGAGCGACTGCGGGACGCAGTCCATATCGCCTCGAATGTCGCGTGCAGCGAAGCGGATTTGGGCGATGACTTGACGCAACCCGATATCCTACCGGAACAGATGGTGAATCTCGCCTGCCGGCTGCGCGAGCAAACTCAATCGTCCGTCGATCTCTTTCATGCGCTTGCGCCGCAGCTACGGCGGCGGCTGGGGACCTTGCCCTACGAGCATGTGAAGGAACAAGTGGACACGCTACAGTTTTCGGCGGCGGCGGCGGCCCTCGAGGGCCGCTAGCGCCGATGCCCTCAACGCGTGCCCAGAGGGGCCAGCGAGGTCAAATAGCCCAAGCTCGCGACGAGGATGATGAAATAAGCCGTTACGAGACTGTTGACCGGCAGATCCGCACAGTTCTTCTCGAGCGCCCGGTACACCGCCCCGCCTGCGACCAGCAAGATCAATGGTTGACCGAAGAACGCCGCGAAGAGCACGGCCGAAATGGCGATGCCGATGCGCCCGCCCCGATTGACGGCCACCATGGTCTGTCCGCCGTCGAGCGTCCATATCGGAATCAGGTTCAGCAGATTGATGAACGCGGAGAAGCTTGCAAGGCTGATCCACACACCCTGCTGGGTCTGCAGCCAGACGAGGGCGCAGAGGAGGGCGCCGACCGCTCCCGCACAGGGTCCGGCGAGACTGACGAGCGCACGCGTCTGCGGTGTCACGCCGGCGGTGTTCCAGCGCACATAGGCGCCGAACCCCGGAATGAACATCGGTAAGTCTGCGGCGAGGCCGCGCCTCCTGACGGCCAGCAGATGACCTAGTTCGTGGACGAGAATGAGTACCGCCAAGCCGACGCCGAACCATAGGCCGTAGAGCGCCCAGTAAACAGCCGCAAACGTCGCGAAGCTCAGCAGGAATTTGAGCTTGAGCAAGGAGAGGAAGAGTTTCCCTTTGAGCAAAAGCAGTGCGAGCGGGGCAAACGGACCGAGCTTACGCGTCCATGCGGGCGCCCCCTGCTTCGCCGCATCTTGGCGGATGGCCTGGAAGAGGGCGTCGACTTTGGCACGCACCCAGGCGGCCTGAGAGGAGTCGCGCGGGAGCAAGGCGAGAGCGGTCTGCCAGTCGTTGTGAGCCGCGGCAAATTCCCGGCGCTCTTCGTGCGTCCGGGCGCTCGCGGCCAGTTCCTCGAGCCTCTGAGCATGCACCATCGCCTGGCACTCCGCGCACACCAGAGCGTCCGGCACTAGAGCGGAGCCGCAGCGGCCACAGGCAGAAGAGGTGGCCTCGGTCGTTTGCTGGGGAAGCGTCAGACGACCCCGGCCGGCGACGGGTTATGCGGCCCCGACACGACGATGCGCCGGCCCGCGGTGAACCGCCACGCAAAGCGCATGCCGACGAAGAGAATGACGAGTCCGATAACGCCTTGGAGCGGGCTCTGCAAATCGAGCAGCGGCGAGGCGATGCCGACGAGGATCAAGGCCCCGGTGGCTTTGAGGACCTTGCCGGGCGCGTTCGGGGGAGCCGACGTCTCGCGGGCTTGAATTTCAGCTTTGTGTTGTTGCATCTGATGGATGGCAATCGGCACGGCCGACATCGACACCGCGAGATAGGTGAGCAAGGCGGCCGTGATCTGATAGCGACGACCGCCGACGCCCCGTGATCCGAAGTTCATCGCCTTGCCGACGATGAAACCGACGGCCAGGGACACCCAACCGATCACCAACCCCGTGAGCAGGGCGAACGTGACATAGACCACAAATCCAGCGATCGCCCCGGCGATCCCAAAGGCGAGGGCGCGGATGTAGGCCGCGTGAGAGTCGGCCGGCGCCAGCGCTTGAATCTTGCGCGCGCATTCGGGACAGGCCGAAGCGCCGTTGATCTGGAAATAATCACCGTCGATCGGTCGTCGGCAGGACGCGCACGCCCGCGTCGCGTTGCCCGGTGTAAATTCGGCGGTGCCGAATTGCGGTATCTGCTGGCTCGTCTCTTCCATCGTACTAATATAGCTGAAGCGCGACTGGGGTGGGGGCGTGGCAGCAGCAAGCGCTCAATTGGGCGGTTTCCGTGTAGCGGTCTCAACAACGAGCTTAGCGAGCGCGAGGTCTTCGATGGCCGTGCCAACGGACTTGAATAAGGTTATGTCATCTTCGTGACTTCGCCCGGGGATACGACCGCGAATCAGATCGGCGAGTTCACCTAAAACGTGTTGTCTATCGATGACTCCTCGCCTGATTGGGTCGACCAGATCGCCAGCTTCGACCATGGCGCCGTCCAAGGTGTCAACGAATACGCGCGAACGCACAATCGCGTCATCGTCGACCTCACGTGCTGACGCAGAGAAACTTCCGACCAAATCGACGAAAGTCCCCGCTCGCAGTCCTCGTCCAAACAGCAAAGGCTCTGTGCTGCTCGTCGCGCACGAGATTATGTCGGCGTGTGCGATCGCTTTCCCTAGGGAATCGACCGCGCTGACCTCAATGGTCGCGTCGATCAGTGACCGCACGACGGCGGCGGTTTCCATGGCTGCTGTCGGTCGGCGCCCCCAAATGGTTACTGCTCTGACCGGCCTCACCGCACAATGAGCCGCAGCCAAGTTGGGCGCCAAACCTCCGGTGCCGACGATCAGCAGGTTGGAGCTATCCGGACGAGACAAATAGGTCGAAGCCAAAGCGGAGGTGGCGGCGGTTCGGAGGTGTGTAATAGCGGCACCATCCAGCGCAGCAATTGGGGTTCCGGACGCTGAAAAAACGATGACGATACCCTGGATGGTTGGGATGCCTTGGCCCGGGTTGTCGGGGAACACCGTCGAGAGTTTGACGATGCCGTCCCCCGCCGGCCCAAATGCGGGCATGACCAGGCAGAGCCGTTCTCCGCCACCGCCGGGCATGGGGACGGTTTGTCGGGTGGGAACGAGATGATCCGCACAAAACTCTTGCCGCAATCGGTCAATCACATGCGACATCGGTGCCGCGGCCCGGATCTGTGCTGAGTTCAAAATCAACATGTGTGTTTCTGCACCCAAACACTCACCCTTGCAGGACGCGCACACGTCTTCGCTCGAGACATTGTTACGCTCATCGATTATTCCAAGTCCATCCAGTAGCAAACCGGATCGGGCCGCGCACTGGGAAAATCCGCGGATAGAAACCGCTCGCGCTAAGGCTTCCCTGTTCCATCGCCGTCAAGGTCCTATCCAAGGCGCGCAAGTCTTCAACCTCCAGCACGGGGGCTTTGACGGCGATACCCGGGTCCTCCATGTGTGCTGCAAAGATGTTGGTCGCGGAATCGATGATTGCGAGCAATCGTGTCGTGGTTGCGTGGTAGGCCATACGACTCGCCCCCGGGAGAAAGACATACAGTTCCCCGGGATATACGAAGTCGCCCGCAAAGAGTTGCAGACGGTCCTTGTCATACAGAGACACCGATGTTGGCGTGTGACCCGGAGTGGCCAGTACGCGCAATTGGCGGCCGCCAAGATCGATGATTGAATCAGCCGTCAACCATTGATCCACCCGGAAACTAGGTGTCGCAAGGCGGTCGGCAAAACCCAAGAACTCATAGCGCAACAGCGTCAGGTATGAGTCCTCGGTCCGTCCCCGCAACGATGGCACGTCGAGCAGGGCGGTCAGATCGAAGCGTCCGAGCGCGCCAACGTGATCGAAGTGTAGATGGGAGGGAATGACGGTCACGGGCAGCGTCGTCAAGGAACGCACGAGCGGCACGATATCCCGCAGGCCGCTTCCGGCATCGAACAACACGGCGCGTTCCTTACCGAGGATCAGATAACTATAATTTCCTTGGTAATAAAGGGGCTCGCCAATCGCGAAAGTATCTCGGTCAAGCGTCTCGACGACGAAGTAATCTTCCACCCATCGACCCGTCACCGCTGAGGAGGGCTTGGGCAAGGGCGTGGGCTTCTGGCCATGCAGGTCGAACAAGTACTCGGCATACAGGTAGGGCGCAAACCAGGCCGCAATCAGCAGGGAAATGCCGGATACAGCGGCAACCCGCCCTATCCACCGCAGGGGCGGCATTGTCACTGACATTGCCGATCCGGCCGAGGCCTCGCGGCCTGCGCCGCGATATTCGCCATGCTCACCAACATGGCGTCATTCTAGAACCTTCCCGACGCGCTCAAGCCGATGATTCGCGGCGTGAGCACCAAACCCAAGGGTACGTCCGCGTGCGACGGAGTCTGATAGATCTTCTGATTGTCGAAGAGGTTCTTGACGAACAGTGAGACCTGCCACTTGTCGAAACTTGCGCCAATGCTCGCGCCGGCAAGGCCGTAGGAGGGCCGCTCGAAATCGGCGTCCGTCGGATCCAAGGTACCGTGACTCGTTCCCACGTAGCTATAGTTGACGCGAGCGAAACCATTCACGTTCGCGGCAATCGGTTTTGTATATCCAAGCGAGACATTGGAACTCCAGTCCGGCACACCTTCCACGCGCTCACCCGCCATGATCCCCATCGACGGAATGGCCTCCGTCAGATTCGCGTGGGTATAGCCGGTCGAGAGCGTGGCCGACAGGCCGCTCAGGATCGAAGCGGTGATCTCCGTTTCTGCGCCATATGCCGTGGCAGCGCCGAGGTTGGTCGTGAAGCCCGAGCCGCAGTCGGGCAGGTTGATCGATTGCTGCAATTGACTCCAGCGATCGTAAAAAAACGCAGAGTTGACGGCAAGCCAGCCCGTGGGTCGGGCTTTCACCCCGAACTCATAATTCCAGAGCGAGTCATGCCCATACGAGGCCGGCGCCGCGGTCAGGCCGAGCGCAGCAAGGTCGCCGGCGCAGAATGATATGACCGGTTCATTTGGGCCGCCGAGGCGAAAACCCTTGCTCGCGGTGATGTAAGCAGTGGCTCGCTCATCGATGTCGTACTCGACAGAGAATTTCGGCGTGAGCGCATGATCCTTGCTGTGCAGTGCGTTCGAACTGTCGCCCCCGTTGAAGTACCCACCGGCGTAATTGTCGTCCGTGATGCGGGCTGTGAGATAGCGCAAGCCGACACTGAATCGCAAGGAGTCGCTGGCGTGAAACGTGGCGTCACCAAACGCCGAATACTGCTTCTCGACGAAGGTAAAGCCGCCAAAATAGATCAGGTCATCGGGCAGCGGACCGCCGAACAAGGCGTCCAGGGTCGTCGCACCATAGAGGCTCGTGAACAGGGAGTTGAAGCCAGGAATGTACTCAAAGTCGCTGATGCGATCATTACTTTGCTGATAGTAGAGGCCGGCAGTCCACGTGAGCGGGAAAGCTCCGGACTCATAGGGCTTTGAGTTGAGCCTAAACTCCTGGGAAAATTGACGCGTGAATTGCCCGTCTATCCCGGGCGAGGGCAGCGCGGCGATCTGCGCGCCGGTTTGTTGGCCGTTGAGCGCGAGCACGGGCGGGCTGCCGCAAAGTCCCTCGAGACTGCACTGTGCGACGTAGACGCTGTTGAAGACCGTGCCATCATAGTTGAAGGGGGCGTTTCGGGTAAATTCGCTCGTAACCGAGGTGAAATCGGCCCAACCGGTCTCGTACGCCACGGTGAGCGTGGGGACGACCAGAGTATTCGAGCCCAGGTCGGGCACGACGTTGTTCGTCTCCAACGCCGGAAGGCCAAGCGTGACCGTATCGGTGCTGCCGTACGTGGAGCGCTGGTAGAACAGACTCGCAGTAATCTTCAATTGCTCCGTGGGCTTCGATTCGACCGAGATGCGGGCAACCGTCGACTCATTGTCATTGATGCGGGTGCCCAATGAGGAGCCATCCGCGGGCGACACCCGATCGATAAATCCGGAATTGCGATCGGACTCGGCCGCAATTCTGATGCCCAGCGCGTCCTCAATGATCGGCGCGTTGAACACCCCGTTCACGCGATAATTGAAACCGCCATTCTGCGTTTCCGAGGTTTCCGCGAGCGCAGACCCTTCAAATGTCGTTAGATTGACGGGATTGGTGCGAAATTTGAGCACCCCCGCTTCGGCACTGGCGCCATAGAGCGTGCCTTGCGGACCGCGCAGCACTTCGACTTGTTGGATATCCAAGAGCGATGGTTCCGGTTGCCCGACTGAGCCGCGCGTGGTTCTTTCCGTAATCGACGTGTCGTCCAAGTAGATGGCGACCGGAGATGCGCCAGCCGAGGAACTGATGCCGCGCATCTCCAAGACCGAACCGCCGGGGTTGCCGTTCGAGGTGAATGAGAAGTTGGGCACGGCCCGCGTCAAATCGGCGAGATCGGTGATGTGCTGATTTTGCAAATCCGATGCACTGAGCACCGATACACTGATCGGGACCTCTTTGATATTTTCGGTGACCTTTTGCGCCGTGACGACGACTTCCGCCAGCGTGCTGTCGCCGTCGGCAGCCAGCGCGGAGCCCATCGGGAGAATCATCGTGCCAATCAACAAGACTTTT